>Ga0209501_10000044_pt1 | contig 159666 bp, 126 predicted proteins | sample ArcticOcean_MG_C_4_FD_187434 | JGI IMG/M metagenome (GOLD analysis project Ga0209501, IMG submission 187434) | Marine microbial communities from western Arctic Ocean - ArcticOcean_MG_CB4_134 (SPAdes) (version 2) | ecosystem: Environmental > Aquatic > Marine > Oceanic | place: Arctic Ocean... | reverse complement strand
TATTGTTGATAGTAGCAGCATTGGGCTTCATCAATTACCTAGTGCCATTCGTTTCAACACACGGAGGTGGCAATGAGGCAGCTCTCGCCATGGCCATACTTGTTTACGCTCTGTCGATCATAAGTAAGATAGACGACGATGGTATCAACTTGCTACAGATAGATGATTCAGAATCCGGACTCAGGAAGAGATTCACCATCTGGGTCGCCGGCTTCGCCATAGCATCTGGAATCGCTCTGTCGAGAAATCTGTCATGGCCAGATTACGTCAAAGATTGGAACGGGGACGGAGTTATTGATGCGCCCGGGTCTTGGGACATATCCGGGGGCTTCGAGATTACGCCATTCTTCCTCGCCATGATACTCGGGCTGACACTGTTCACCGCTTCGACAGTAGCCGAGATTGTTCGCGGAAGTATTCAGGCTCTTCCTAGAGGGCAGGTTGAGGCGGCGATCTCGGTGGGACTGAATCCCTACCAGAGACTCAGGCTGGTCATTCTGCCACAGGCCTTGAGGAGTATGGTGCCACTGTTGAACAACCAATTCATGAATGTCTGGAAGAACTCCAGCCTAGCTGTCATAGTCGCCTATAGCGATATATTCTATGTTATACTGGTGATGATGAACAACGTCGGCAAACTGATTCCTCTGTTCCTCCTCCTGCTCTTCACCTATCAGGCAGGAAGTCTCGCCATCTCCTTGGTGATGAACTGGTACAACTCTAGAGTAACGAGCGTGAAAATATGAGTTTGAGAGGCCTTAACATAAATTCGTTCCTTGAGTTTGAGGAATCTGTCACAGGCAAAGCCGGAGGCCGTTGGGTTCACTCCGGAAACAATTCTCAACTCTCTTTGCTGGCGATTTCTCTAGCACTAGTTTTCGGCATCTGCGGGGGCATGTGGGAAGGATTCCTGCCCAACGGCTTCTTAGAGCAATTAGCGAAGGGTGAAGCAGAGGGTGCAAGTTATCTGAATGCCATGATATTTGGCACGATATCTGCCATTGTCATCACATTTGCATGGTGGGTAACTTTGACCGCTCTGATTAAGTGGACACCCCGAAAGTCCCTTACTACCGCAATGCTTGGAATCTTTTCTGCATGGATCATTGTCATAGCGGTGCGTGGCCTTAGCCACTTCGTCCTAGTTGAAGCTGATTGGGAGGTTGTTTGGGCCAATAGGGTGTTGCTAATCGTTGGACAACAGATGACCGAACAGATGACACAATCACCTGGCTCAGAATCCTGCATCAATGCATTAAATTGCTATGGTGTCAATCAGAACTGGCGCTTGTGGTGGATACTCTACCCGTCATTCGCCATAATTGCTAGTGCCTATGGGACCACGAGTGATAAGCCAGCTAAATTCCTAGTTCCATTCACTGTATTATGTGGCATAATAATGCTTGTAGCGTGGACTCCTACTGAAATCAACTACCACAGAGTAGTTCCTCTGACGAATCTAGTGAAGGCTATGTTGGTGGGTTATCTGGCATACGGTTCTTGCTACTACTATTGCTCGATTTCAGAGGAGTACAAGGCTGTTCGATTGAGGATGTATATTGCAATCGGGGCAGTGGCAACCTTCTTCTTCGCAATTTTTATTATGAATCCGCCAGAATTTGTGAAGGATTTCGCAGCATTTCTCGGTGGAGTAGCTCCACAAGCAATGCGAGAAACAATAATTGCTGGAGAATTTGTCCCTAGCACTCTCGATAAATTGGCTGGAGACGGTATCGAGGCATCCCAATGGGGCGGGCTCTTCGTCAATCTCATCGTAGCAACTGCTGGATGTGTTCTCGGCTTCGGAATAGGCATAGTTCTAGCATTCGGCAGGCAGAGTGAGCAGCCATTCTTCAGTCTGCCATCAATCGCAATAATCGAATTAGTCAGATCAGGTCCTCTAATCTGCTGGCTATGGTTTGCAGTCTTCCTGATGCCTGATTTGATGGATCCATTCTACAATGCGGAGGACATCATCAGGATGCTCCTGATGTTCGGAATATTCGGCGGTTGCTACATCGCCGAGGTCCTTAGAGGCGGACTTCAGGCCGTTGACTCTGGGCAGAAAGAGGCGGCCATCGCCCTCGGATTATCTCCTTTCCAGACCAAGATACAGGTCGAGCTGCCTAATGCAGTCAGAACCACACTACCTTCAATCGTCAGCGTGTTCATTGGTCTATGGAAGGATACTACGCTGCTATTCATCATCAACATACTCGACTTCTTCAAACTGGCTAAAGACTTACCAGCCACAGACTTGCGTTTCTTAGGTAATTTCCTCGAGCCGCTATACGTCACCGCCCTAGTTTTCTGGGTATTCGCATTCTACCTTTCCAGGGTTTCGATGAAGATCGAGGAAGGCCTTGGGCTGGTCAGAGAAGGAGGAGGTGAAGCAACATGAGTGAACACGACAGGGGCGATAAAATAGGAACCAAGTACGATGAGACGATTATTGATACAAAGGGAGTAAAGGTCAATTTTGGTGACTTTTGGGCCCTAAAAGGAATCGATATTAAAGTGAAGAGAGGCGAAATTATCGTTATTTTGGGTCCATCGGGTTCGGGTAAATCGACCTTCATTAGGACACTCAATCGCCTGCAACCACATAGTGGAGGTACAGTTGTCATCGACGGCATTACTGTTGATGATGATACGACTGTGTCTGATCTGAAGTATGTTCGTTCTGAGATAGGATTTGTGTTTCAACAGTTCAATCTCTTCCCACACCTCACCATCATGGAGAACATCACATTAGCCCCTATGAAGGTCAAGGGACAGTCCAAGAGGGAAGCTGAGGCCAAGGCGTTGAAACTACTAGAGAGAGTCGGGATTCCTGAGCAGGCTTACAAGTATCCAAGCGGTCTATCTGGGGGACAACAACAACGTGTAGCTATCGCCCGTGCTTTAGCAATGGACCCTAAAATCATGCTATTCGATGAACCGACTTCGGCTCTCGACCCTGAAATGATCAAGGAAGTTCTCGATGTTATGATTGATCTTGCGAAGCGAGATATTACAATGATCGTCGTTACTCACGAAATGGGATTCGCCAAGGAGGTCGCCGATCGGTGTATCCTCTTCGATGAAGGTCACCTCATCGAGGAAAAAAGTCCTGAGGAGTTCTTCTCCAACCCGGAGCATGAAAGAACAAAATTATTCCTTGAACAAATCCTTTAGGATTTGATTAGTGTATTAACTGAAAGTTACCAAGTTTGTTTTGTTGCTACAGTTGAGGCATGAACCATCAATTGTAATTTCCGATTAACTCTCGCATTTCGTCAGAAATTTTTATCGATTTCGATGCCTCAAAATCGAAAAGAACGATGGTACATTCGCCACTCGCGCATAAGTCTCCTTCATCATCGTAAACGACATTTTCCATCTTAAAACTCGAGTTTCCAATATGGGCGATGCGGGTGCCAACGGTAACATTACCAGGATAGAATACGGGTTTGTGGTAATCGATTTTTAGACTTGCTAAAATAGGCCCTTGGCTCGAAGATTCCTCAACTCTCATCTCTAGCATTTGGAATAAATCGACACGAACAGTCTCCATCCATCGTAAATGTCGAGTGTTATTGACATGGCCCAGTGCGTCCATGTCTCCCCAATGGACAACGAATTCTCGCATCACCGGAAATTTCTTCATGATTCGACTAGACAGTTCTCAGATAAGATGTTCACTGATTTGAGATGTGGAATTAGTATCACGTCAATTTAGTAACAAGGCATTGGCTTGCTGCTTTTTTCATGATTAATTCTGAATCCAATGCGCGACGCGGTCATGAATTGTACTTCTGAATGTCAGTAATTGCAAAGTTGGGCCATCGAGGCTAACAGTAATTGTCGCACCTCGAGTGAAATGAGTTTCATCCCAACCGTCAGCGACGATATATCCTCGATGCATGTCGCTGGTAAATATCGTGGGTTGCTTAGTCCACTCCCAATATGTTCCGTCTTCGCGACGCTCTTCTCTTGGTAAGTCTCGAGAGACGAAGAGATAGTGATCGTTCACTTCTTCAATTGGAAAAGTGGTTCCTTCAATATCGGTCACATTGCGGAACCATGCACCTTGACCAAGGAATGTAGAAAACAAACAACCAGAGGAGTATTGAATGCTGTCTATTGCAGGATTTTCTGTATTTGAAGATCGTTGCAAACGATACTTAGATGGTTGATACTGATGTGTATTTGCCAATAATAAATCGTTTAGTGCCGGATCCGATTTTATTTTATTCCCGCTAGTCGTAATGATTTCCGCTTGCAATCTCGGCAAGACATTGACGATGGCTTCCCCAGCAAGAGCTTTGGCGATATCTTTAGCGAAATGAGACGCATCACTACCCATGTAGAATCCATATGAGCCGTTTACATCAGCATCACGAGGATGGCTATTCACTCCCATAACTTGGGTATTTGAATCGACGGAATGAGCAATCGAAGTTAGCGTTCCGTCACCGCCGAGGACGACCACTAGGTCGCGGCCAATGAAATCTGCCCGGCGAACCGTTTCTCGTGCCGAGTAATCAACTTTAAGGCTGCTTTTTGAAGCTAAATTGTCAAGGATTTGTCGAATCGATTCAAGAGCATCATCATGAATCAATTCGAAGTTTTTTTTGTAGACGACCAGCACATTGCTCGGCATCATTACACCCCGTTTCCAACCGGTCGTCGTCGGGTGTTGCATATAGGGGCGACGATTGGAGAAAGTGAAAGAAATCTGACGATTATCGCATAGACTCATGAAAGATGGGCTCTCGCGAAAGGCTGTGAAGACGGTAATAATCTCTCTTTTGCTACTTCTCTCGATTTCCTCGGGTTGCCTCGAAGTTCCTCTTAATCCCTGCGAAGATGATTGTTTTCCTCTTTCCTCCGATGGTCTAAACGTAATTCTTACATTATCGAATTCATTTGATGTTCTCGACCTTGCCGAAACCTATCCTCAATTGAAGGTCGAAACAACCTCAATTACCGAAATTGGTGGTCAACGAGCTGAGATAAGTTGGAGTGTTGGCAAAGATGATTTGGCAGGATTGAGTTCTGTCGCCTTGAGATATACGATTGGTACAGCATCTGTCGACACCGAAGTCATCGAAGGGAAAACAACGACAAATTCCCGAGTTGGAAATGTTTGGTTCGAAGGTAGAGATGCACTTCCTGAATACAAAGATCCATTTTTTGACATCGCTAGATTAGCCAGTGAAAATCCAGATGGTCTTTGGCCGCCATTTGCTTTTGATACTACTGAGATATCCAATCTTGATTGGACGATAACCGGTGATGCGGTTTCGCAGGAACAGGTGGCGACCGGATCTAATTCTACTCATACGATTATTCTTGTTTTGAGCGGAGCACCACCTATGATTACCGGTATCGAGATGTACGGTGGTGACATTAGTCAATTTTCGTTATCGGTCACTCTTGGCGCCGATGCAGCGATTACTCTCGAAGATGAGTTGCGTCGACAACCAATCCAATTCATCCCAGAGGCGAATTCATGGCAAGCAGAGGGTATTAGCACATGGTCAGGGGATGTCCCGGAAAGAATATCTGAAGTTCATCCGAGTGAATTGACCTTGAATGCGAGAATTGGAGAAGGAGAGAACATGATTTCTTTGGCTTCAATGAATTTTGAAGACCGTCAAACGAATGTGACGATGACCGATGGAACTTGGTGGAACTTCTCTTGGGTAGATTATCGAAATGATGAATTGGTTTCCGGCGGTGATTATTGGCAGGTTCAAACAAATTCAACCACTGAAGTAACAATTGCAGTCTACGATTTATGGGCTGATTCGTGGACAGATGATTATCTATGATGATTTTTAGAGAAAGTTATCGATGGTCATATTCAAGCACTAGTTGAAGAAAGACATTGCATGAGCGAGAGCGGTCATCCACTGCCGAGATTGTTATCACATCTCAAACATCATCGTGGAAGAGTGATTATAGCATCAATTTGCTCGATTTTGAATAAATTTTGGGATTTAGCTCCACCGATTTTGATAGGCATGGCCATCGATGTCGTCGCTTACAAAGAAGATTCATTCCTCGGCAATATGGGGTATCCCGATCCGAAGGAGCAATTTTTAATTCTCGTTGGATTAACAGTGATTATTTGGGTGCTCGAATCAGTTTTTGAATACCTCTACGGGATTCTTTGGCGAAATCTTGCCCAAACTGCACAACATGAATTGCGGATGGATGCTTACTCACATATCCAAGATCTTGAGATGCAGTGGTTTTCCGAGCAATCAACTGGTGGATTGATGTCGATAATGAATGATGATGTCAATCAACTGGAGAGGTTTCTCGATCAGGGAGCGACCGATTTATTGCATGTTCTGACGACGATAATCGTCGTCGGAGGAGTGATGTTCATGATTGCTCCAGAGGTTGCTATTTACGCGATTTTACCAATTCCTGTAATCGTCTTCGGTTCGTTTGCTTTCCAGAGAAGAATCGGTACTCATTATGCTCGAGTTCGTCGTGAAGTTGGGGATTTAAACGCATTATTGAATAATAATTTACAAGGGATTACGACAATTAAATCATTTACGGCAGAATCTCGTGAAGTAGACCGGGTTCGTTCAGCTTCAGAGTCTTATCGTGATGCAAATCGCGATGCAATTAGTCTTTCTGCATCTTTCGTACCACTGATTCGGATGGCTATTCTTTTCGCTTTCACTGCTAATATGCTGGTAGGTGGCTGGCTGGCGTTGGAAGGTGAACTTTCCGTTGGAGCATATTCGATTATCGTCTTTATCACTCAAAGATTACTCTGGCCACTGACTCGGCTTGGTCAAACTTTCGATCTTTATCAGCGGGCGATGGCTTCGACCACACGTGTGCTCGACCTGCTCGATACAGAAATTGGTATTGTCGAGGGGGAGCGAGAATTAACAGATATTCACGGCGATATTCAATTTTCGAATGTTGAATTTACTTATCCTGGCCGTGAACCAGTCTTACAAGGAATCAATTTGTCTGTCAAGGCCGGCTCAACTGTTGGTCTGGTAGGTCCAACTGGATCTGGAAAAACAACGCTCATCCGCCTCTTAATGCGCTTCCATGATCCAAATGCAGGTCGAGTTTCTATCGATGGCGAGACGGTAACCGACCTGCGGCTGGCATCTCTACGCTCAGCTATCGGACTAGTTTCACAAACGACAACTCTCTTTCCTGGTACTGTTCGTGATAATATTGCCTATGGGGACCCAGATGCAAGCGATTCTGAAATAGAAGAGGCAGCAAAAACCGCTGAAGCCTTTGGTTTCATCGATGAATTACCCGAGGGCTGGAACACAAATATCGGCGAAGATGGTCACAAATTATCAGGGGGGCAAAGGCAACGATTAGCGATCGCTAGGGCGGTTCTCAAGGATGCACCAATCCTCATCCTCGACGAAGCAACCAGCAATGTCGACAACGAAACAGAAGCAGCGCTACAGCGCTCAATTGAGCGTATTTCAGCAGATCGAACTACGCTTATCATCGCTCACCGTCTATCGACGGTGCGCAATGCCGACAATATCGCAGTGATGGAAGGTGGCATAATTACTGAGATAGGTACTCATGATGAATTGATTGAGGTGAATGGAGCCTATGCGCGTCTTTGGGCAGTACAAACAGGCGAATCAGTTAGTGTATAGAACCGAGTTAATGATAACCGATAGCATTAGCGCAGTCCATGTCTGATGAATTATCCGGTCTCCCTGAACTTTCAGGGATATGTGGAACCTTAGGTATCCGAATCGGTGAATTCGGAAACGGAAAAGCTTCAGTAATGGCTACAGTAAATGCTGAGCATCTGAACGCAGGAGGTGTAGCACATGGTGGTCTTGCTGCGACAATGTTAGACACCGCACTTGGCGCAGCTCTAGTCAGTACTCTCCTGAAACAAGAATGGTGTGCAACCGCTCAACTTGATGTTTCATTTCTGAATGCGGCTTTAGTCGGAATGAATTTGATTGCCAGTGGAGAAATTATTCGTCGTGGTCAAAATCTAGCTCACCTCAGTGGCGAATTAGTTGACGAGAATGGAAAACTGATTGCAACAGCAAAAGGAACTTGGGCTGTTTGGAATACCAAACCTAGTAGTTTGAAGTGAAAAATGGTAGATGCCGGCAAAGCATTGAATTCATAGATGCTCGTGTGAGGGATTGATGGCACGTGTCGATTCGCTGATTTGGTTACTGATGGGCTTTGCACAATTATTGATTGGACAACAACTTCTAGCCGATCCAACCATGGCTTTTATTGGTGCATTATTGCAAGGAACCGGAGGAAGTTCGGTGATGCTGGGAATTTATTTCTTGATATTTTTAACTCGGCATCAGAAGGAGTTCAATCAAACATATTCAAAATCTGAAAAGACCACATTAGTGCGTAATGATGAAACAGGGGAATTAGATGTTATTGACACTAGTCCTAAATTACAGAAAAACATCTGGTATATTGTGCCGATTATTTTTACCGCCTTCGGCGCAATAAGTTGGCTTGTTAAATGAGTGAGATTATGCCTAGTAAGCGTAATTTTGGTGATACTGTTGACGATATGATCAATAACCCTGCATATGAAATGCTAGGTGGTTACCATATTTTTTTGCGCCGAATGATAATCCCATTCTTTTTATTAATTATTGCAATGCTCATTTGGCAATTGACTCAAAACCATATGGTAACCGCGGTATTAACCGGTTTGATGTGTGGCCCTGTTTTTGGATTGGAACGTGTTTTCGCTGAGTGGCAAATCCGAAAACAATCGAAGTGACTCATTTTTTGACTAATGCCGGCGAAGCCCTGAAATGGTCGAGGCTAGGTGGCGAATCATGGTATCATTCTCTGACTTTGATGTGTTCGAACTACTGGGCTTCGGCGAAGCTACTGGAATGGAGCTAGTTTTTGCCGCATCTGCGCTCATCGGCGGAGGACTTTTCCTCGTCTGGTTTGCTTTGATGATGATTGGTGGAGTTGCAGCAGATATTTTTGATGGAGCCTTCGGAACAGATATTGAAGCACTTGGCGCAGATGCATCGTTTAAGGCCTTAACATTCCAAGGAATTATGGCTTTTTTGATGTTCTTCGGCCTTGCGGGTCTTTACACTCTGAAATCTGATGGGACTACTTCGTTAGCAATAATTGCAGGAGCAGTCGCAGGTAGTGCATCCATGTATGGAACTGGTAAGTTATTTCATCTATTCATTGGACTTCAAGCCTCAGGTAACATAGATATTTCGGAAGCGATCGGTTCGCAAGGAACGATCTATCTTCGTATTCTCGAGGGTGGTGTAGGGCAAGTTCAGGTAGAAGCAGGTGGGGCATTGAAAATTTATAATGCAAGATCTGAAGATGGTAATGGAATAGGGACCGGCGACTTCATCGAAGTGGTCGATGTTGTCAGTTCGACCTTAATTGTAAAACGAGTTTAAATCTGTCTCTGAGCCAATTTTCAGCCGATGCCGGCACAGCATTGATTAGGTCCGCTATACTGTTGCGGGTCGGAGTGATTGATGATGGCTGAAAGTGGTGCTATTTTAACAACGATGATTTTTGCGACAATACTGGTAATGTTCGCTGCTGTGATATTCTTTGCACAGAGATACAAAAGGTGTCCGCCGGACAAGGTAATGGTTGTCTATGGTCGCACTGACAAGGGTAAGGCTAGCCGTACGATTCACGGTGGTGCTGCACTTGTATGGCCCTTGATTCAAGACTATGCCTTCCTTTCGCTGACACCAATCACGATTAACATCGATTTGAAAAATGCTCTTTCAATGCAAAATATTCGAATTAACGTACCTTCTACTTTTACCATTGGTGTCTCAACCGATGGTCACATAATGACCAATGCTGCAGAGCGTTTACTAGGGCTGCAGCAGGCTCAAATTGAGGAAATGGCGGCTGAGATTATTTTCGGTCAACTTCGTTTGACCGTCGCTTCGCTTACTATCGAGCAAATCAATCAAGATCGAGATTCATTCCTTGATTTGACTCGAAAAAATGTTGACACAGAATTGCAGAAGATTGGATTGTATCTGATCAACGTTAACCTGGTCGACATTACTGATGAGTCCGACTATATCGAGTCCATCGGTAAGAAAGCAGCTGCAACCGCGGTCGAGAACGCCCGCGTCGATGTTGCTAACGCTGAGAGAGATGGTGCAGTTGGTTCTGCTAAGGCGAACCGAACAAAAGATATCGAGGTTGCAATCAATCTCGCAGCAGCTGAAAAGGGTCGCAAGGCGGCTGAAGCTGACGAGCGTGTTTATGTTGGTCAGCAAGAGGCGATGGCGATTTCTGGTGAGAACGAAGCCAAAGCTGAAGTTGCTCAAGCAGATGCGGATTTGGCAGAGGCTGAAGCAACTGCAAAACAGCGAGCAGATGTTGCGACAGCTAAATCCGAAGCGGCAATTCAGCGTGCAAAATATGTCGAAGAAGAAGAAAAGTTACGCGCTAGTGACATTGTTCGCGAAACCATTCAGAAGCAGCAAATTGAAATTGCAGCAGAGGCAGAGGCTGAACGTCAACGCCGAATTGCCCGTGGTGAAGCAGACGCAATTCTATCTATTTACGAAGCCGAGGCCACTGGTGTTCAGAAGGTTCTCGAGGCTAAGGCAGCAGGTTATGCAGGTCTTGTTGCAAGTTCAGGTGGTGATGCGAAAGCAGCAGCAACATTGCTAATGGTTGAGAAGATTGAGAGCATGGTCGCAGCTCAAGTCGAAGCAATTCGCAACATGAAGATTGACAAGGTCACTGTATGGGATGGTGGCAATAATGCCGATGGTTCTTCTGCAACTAGTAATTTCGTCAGTTCACTCGTTCAAAGCCTACCTCCAATCCACGATGTGGCAAAGATGGCTGGAGTTGAACTACCAGACTATCTCGGTTCACTTAATGATGGCGATACTGAGTAATTGGTTTTTGTCTAGAATAGTTACCCTCATGAACGGCCGACTAATCGGTCGGTCATGAGTGGTGAAGACATAGTAATTATTGGTGGAGCTAGGACGCCATTTTGTGAATGGCTCGGTGGGACACGCGGCGATGGAGAAACCGGTGGAAGGTTAGCCTCAGTTAGCGCTGAACAACTAGGTACTATCGCAATAAAGGGTGCATTGGAAAAAACGGGGACTTCTCCGGAATCTGTCGATCATGTCGTAATGGGTCACGCTCTTCAGACGAGTAATCAAGCGATTTTTGGTGCCCGACATGCAGGTTTGAATGCTGGAATTCCTCAAAAAGTTCCAATGTTGACGCTCAATCGACTATGTGGAAGTGGCGTTCAATCAATCATATCTGGTGCTCAAATGATTATGCTCGGTGAAGCCGAAGTCGTTGTTTCGGGGGGCATGGAAAATCTCAGTCAAGCACCCCATGTTTTACGTGGAATGCGAGATACGTACAAACTCGGTCGCCCTCCACGAGAAGGTGATGTATTATCAAAAAATATGGAAGATTACCTATTCACAAACCTGCTAGATGAAACCTGCAACTCCTTTATGGCTCAAACCAGCGACAAACTTTGTGCTCAGGTCGGAGTGTCCAGAGAAGAGACCGATGCTTTCGCTGTTTTGTCCCACTCTCGAACTGAGAAGAGCGTTGACAATGGTGTATGGGCAGAAGAAATTGTTAACGTCGAAACAGCAGGTGGACTTGTTACTGCAACTGAAGAAGATCACTTCGTTCGTGGAACAACAGAAGAATCATTGGGTGGATTAAGAACACATTTTGGTCCTGATTCACTCGTTACAGCTGGAAATGCATCCGGGGTTGTGGATGGGGCAGCAGCAGTCGTCATCAAATCGGCTAGCAGAGCAGAAGCGGACGGTGATGAGCCATTAGCTCGAATCGTATCTTGGGGTATAGTCGGACTCGACCCCTCTATTATGGCATATGGGCCAGTTCCAAGCAGTCTGAAGGCTCTTGAAAATGCAGAAATGTCAGTTGAAGATATAGATCGTTGGGAAATCAATGAAGCATTCTCTGGACAAGCAGTCGCGTGCATGAAAGAATTAGGAATTTCTTCAGACATCGTCAATGTAAATGGGGGAGCGGTCGGTCTTGGGCATCCATTAGCTGCTACAGGTAGCCGCCTTGTCCTTACCCTCGCACTCGAGCTAAAACGAAGTGGCGGCACGTATGGAATTGCTACTGCCTGTATTGGTGGTGGCCAAGGAATCGCGCTTATCATCGAGTCAATTTGACCGTTTTTGGTATTTACGCTGTAGCAGGGGTTTAACTAGAGGTGTCCAGTATGGAATTTTGATAATATGCCTGAACACACAATTACTGAGCACATCGAAGGAGCAGGACACGCAGGCTGGAAACGCAGCCTAGTGAAAACAATAACTTGGAGGACTATCGGAACTTTGGACACGATTATCATAACGAGGTTCGTCACTGGAAGTTGGTTAGCCGGAGCAGCTGTTGGAGGGACCGAATTATTCACCAAGATGTTTCTGTACTACTTCCACGAGCGAGGTTGGGCAGCGTTTGATTGGGGCCTAGAAGACGTTGATGTAGATGTAGATGCTATAGTAAAGGCAGGACCTGTTCATTGAAATTCTCTCTGATGACGCTTTTGATGGAGCCGCTGTGTAAGGATTGGTAGACATTCCCTATGCAGTTTGAACATGTTTAAACGGACACCTGAGTGTTTGAGTTAGTGAGCTAAAGTGCACACTATTTAGGTGCCTATTGCAGTGAATGGCTGGCAAAGTTCACAACCATAATACAACCCTTACAGTCTCAATTTTACAAAAAAACTGACGGAAAGTGCATAGCAACACTTACTGGTGCTGGAGTAACTTGGGTTCTTACTGGTGAGATTGAAACCGCGGGGAAATTATCATTATTGAATTTCCTTTGAAGATGTTATTTTACTATATGCACGAAATCGTTTGGGAAGAGGTATCTTGGTGAAAAATCCTTGAGTGATGATTCTAATCAAATCAGTAACTTAGTATCTCTTTGATGTTTATCAGATACTTGACCAAACACGCTGCTACCGCTATGATGAATGGATAGGTCAAAACTTTTTGTGGAAGCATTTTGATCGCAACTCGGGCACCCAACCAAGATGTTGCTGCAACCATTCCGCAGATTGGTAAGATATAGATTCCAAATGCCTGCCATATGTCTGGCCCTGTTCCATCGATAAAGAGGTGAGTTGCGATAGCCGTAGGCACTATCCAACTCTCGATAATGAATGAAGTTCCAGCTGCTTGGTGTTGCTTGAATCCAAGAATTGAGCTGTGAAGTGTAACGAAAATTGCGCCACCGCCGATTCCTAAAAACCCCGATGCTGCTCCTCCTCCAAAGCATCCCGCTCGATAGATTTTCAAAATTTTTCCTTCAACGGCTGGAGTTTCAGTATCACCATTTCCGTTCCCGTTCAATTCTTTATTCAATTTATTAATTGTTGAATATAATACCCATACCAGAAGAATCGATGCGAGAACTTTAATCGGCACATCACCCAATAGGTCAATGATTAGTGAAGCTAAGATAGTCCCAAAAATAGCACCTATAAGTGCGGCAACCGTTCCTTTTTCACCTACTTCCTTTATTGTATAACCTCCTTTACTATGTGCAACTTTACTTCCTAGTGAAACCATCCACACTAGAATTAGAGATGACACGAGTGCGAGATGAATCTCCCACTGGAGTAAAAACAGGAATATGGGGACGTAGAGGACACCTCCACCAAGTCCAAGCGGAGCGAACATGAATGCAGCCATCATGATCAGAGCGATCGCGATTAACATTTCTATTTCCATTTTTTATTCCTCTTTGACATACCAATGCTCTTTCTTTGGTGGTAATGGTCTCTTCATCCATAGTGGACGTCGCTCACCTCTTGGATGAGTCTCTCTATCCTTTGCCCAGTCATTCCACCGTTTATAATACTCAAACGACTTTTGTCGGTCAACCTCGATGTCTCCATACTCTTCGCCTTCCCCCGGGAGGGATAATTTGACTTTCTGGAGCCAGCAATGAGCTCCTGAGATTGGATCTGGTTGTACGGCGTGAGTTATGTTCTGGTGAACCCCGCCGTCCCTCCACCAAATTCGATTGGTATCTGGGTCATCGGATTTCCACGGCTCGATGCCGCTGATAGTCCTCATTCGCATCTTCCCGTCACCGTTATCTTCGATGCTGACTGTATTTGTTAGGAAGCGATTACCAGCATCTTGATTTCGCCGCCATCGGCCGATGTGGTGACTACAACCAACTACGCCTGGTTTGATACCTTCAGTAACCCACACCTTATCGACGAACCAGCCGATTTCAGTTTCGATTTTCAGTAAATCACCCTCGGCAACCCCCAGTTTTCTTGCGTCCTTAGGATGAATCCATATTGGATTTCTATGAGCGATTTCAACCAACCATTTTGCATTGGCTGAACGGGAGTGGATATGCTGTGGGAGGCGGAAGTTAGGCAGTAGGCAATATTCGTTTTCGCCGACAAGATTTTCGGGGTGAACATGTGATTTTTGCCTATAATGAGGTATTGAGTGTTCTGGATAGCCGAATTCAATCATGGTTTCAGAATAGAATTCTTGCTTTCCTGAAGGGGTTGGCCAACCCTCTTCCTCATACTTTTTATATGTTGATTCTTCGATGAGGAATGCCCCATATTTCCTCATGTATCCTAGGGCGTCAGTACCTTTTTTCTCTGCGGCTTCAGGAAGGCCCGGAACACGTTCAAAAATATACTGATAATATTCATCGATAGTAATTTTTTCACCTTCGCGGTATGGGCTCATAAAATGCTCTCGAATCCCCATCGTGCCATCATCTATCCTCCACGATAACTCGTTCCAGAATTCATCTTCTTCCCAAACTTCCCCTGGATTGACTTCGTGAGTAAATTCGACTTCTCGTCCTTCTCTGCGTGCAAATTCGCGCAGAACTGGTTGGCGGAACGCTACCCATTTGCCCGAGGAAGTCGCATAAGAATTGACGTCGTGTCGCTCAGCTGAATGACCCATTGGTAGAACATAATCAGCAAAGAATGCAGTTTCATTCCATGTTGGAGTCATTGCTATATGGCATCCAACCGCTTCTTTATCCTGCAACATTTCCATCCATGAGAATCCATCTGGATAAGTCCAAACCGGATTGAATACACGAGTGAAGTAAACATCCATGCTACCTCGTCCATCTTTGATTAAATGAGGTAGGATATGACTCATTTCGAAGTGAGATAGCGTGTATTCTGGTGGGAAATGTAGTTCGTTCCAGCCATCTGGATCAGGTGGATTATTGAAGAGATCTGGTTTGAATTTAGACCATGAATTAGGAGATGTACCCCCCTCTGTTCCGACTGATCCTGTCAGGACATTGAGGAAATGAAGTGTACGACTTACTTGCCAGCCCCCAAGGTTACCGATAGAAGCACTGCGCCAAACGTGGGTACACAATTGTGTCCCTGCACTTGCGACAACCTCTCCAACTTCGATTACCTGTTCTACTGGGATTTTGCATTCTTCTGCAGCGAATTCAGGTGTATATTCAGCGTATTCTTCGATCAGTAATTCGATATATCTATCGAAATCGCAAGGCTCATCTGGGTGGACAGCTTTCATCCAGGCATCCCAATTGACCTGAGTTTCCATGAATTCGCGATCATATAGGCCGCGCTCAATTATCATTTTCGCCCATGCGAGGAAGAGTGCCGACTCACTTCCCGGCCAGGTTGGCAGCCAATGATCTGCCATAGCTGCCGTATTAGACAGTCTAGGGTCGATGACTATGAGTTTCGCTCCATCCATCATACCTTCTAGAATTCGTTGAGCGTGAGGATTGAAATAATGACCGCTTTCAAGGTGAGATGAAGTTAGAAGTATGACCTTTGCATTTGTATGATCGGGACTTGGCCTGTCGTGTTTATGCCAAAGCGCATATCCGGTTCGCGCTCCTGCCGAACAGATATTCGTGTGTGAATTATGACCGTCTACACCCCAGGCTTTGAGGACGCGATTCATGAATCCTTCATGACCTGGCCTACCAACGTGATAAACGACTTTATCGACAGCCCCAGTCTTCAAAGAGGCGCGGATTTTAGTTGAAATTTCATCCAAGGCCTCATCCCAAGAAATGCGCTCCCAGCCGCCTTGACCACGCTCCCCTACTCTTCGCATCGGGTATAATATACGTTCAGTATCCTGAATTTGATTAATTGTAGCCGGTCCCTTCGCACAGGTTCTACCACGGCTTCCAGGATGGTCTGGATTTCCTTCAAATTTGGATACTTGACCTGTTTCTTTGTCGACATATGCGAGCAATCCACAAGCGGATTCGCAATTGAAACAAGTTGTTGGTACTAAGGAATATTTTCTCTCAATGCGCACCGGCCAAGAATTTGCATCCAATTCGATATGATCGTGCCATTCATCAGATGATGGGAATTTCCGGAGAGGTTCTAAATTTCCTTTGGTAACGTCACGGTCAAGGTCTGGTATGATTCGCAGTTTTTGTGCGATACCTTCGATAATTGTTTTTGCCATACCATTCACCTCAATGTAGCGTCTCCATCTGAGCACTGCGTAGGTCGCGTAGGATGTGCTTGTATCCAAAAGTGAAAACTAGTGCGGCTCCGGCTAAAGCAGCATATTGCAGATATCCTGAGGAGATAAGTAGTAGAGCGGCAGCTCCACCGAAAACCAACATCTCAATTGAGCCTGTGATGATGATATCTTGATTGGTACGATTCGCCCATTTCTCGCGCCCCTTTGCTTGCTTGAATAGCCAACCAGTGTAATTTCCGGTCAACCAAGCTAGAGGGATTCCAAGAATTGCTAACCACATATGCCAAATTTCGGGCAGATCAAGGAAAAATATCCCTAAATGTGCGACCATGATGTTAGCGAATACACCGAGTATATATGCCCCCTTCACAAGCCAGGAATCAAAATTTGGCCGTAAAAGGACATAGACGAACCGCATTGGTTTGTCTAAATCATTGATGAGGAGTAATCCGGTTAATCCAAGTAATCCTATGCTCGCTACCAACGCGATGAGAATTTCATTACCGAAATTGATTTCCCCAGTTATCATCGCGAGCATCATCAGAATGTACAATCCTGCTGCTGTGGATTTGGTGACGAGATATCCTGCAACATCCCAGTCCCAAAGGATGCCTTTTACTGGTTGGTCATAGGAGCGTTTCGGCTTCCCTGCTTGTTCATCCAAGCGCTCCATGACATCTCGAATGATTGCACGATCTCGTCCTGCTGCTGCCCGAGCTTTTTTCTCGAGAGCTAATTGTACTATCATTGAATTTGTATCTGCTGCACCGAGACGTTGGTCAGCATATTTTGCAAAATGACCAACTCCTGCTGCCTGATCGGTCCACAGGTATTCACCAGATCGTTCGGTTGCTTTTGGATCTAACATTTCTTCGCTTGTCTCAACATAGAATACATTGGGAATTGCACCTGATTCTGGTTTACGAACTGTTGTTACATGATCGCGTAAATATCCTGCGATTGAAGAATTTTCATCGTCGAGATCTCCAGAGACAATCGCTTCGGTCGGACAGACGATGACACATGCTGGCTCGTATGAATGTTCGATTCGATGAGCACAATAATTACATTTAGCAGCAGTGCCTTTGTTAGGGTCGATATAGAGGGCATCGTAAGGGCAGGCTTGCATGCAAGATTTACATCCAATACAACGATCATCATCGAAGTCGACGATTCCATCATCTCTTGTGAATAGTGCAGTAGTTGGACAAATTGTTGTACACGGTGAATCTTCGCAATGATTACAACGATGGACACTGAATTCACGAGTGACATCAGGATAAGTTCCAGTTTCGATATACTTTACGTGAGTGCGGTTCACTCCGATAGGAACATCGTGCTCGGACTTACATGCGATAGTACAAGCATGGCATCCAATGCACTTGCGATTGTCGATGACGAAACCGTAATTTACCATTTATCAAATTCTCCTTAATTTTGATTTAATTGTTTTTCCCATTAGTCAAATATATCAGATTGTCTGACTTGAAGCGGCACATTCATTCTTGCCTAAATCCATTATATTCTGCTCATCATTACAAGGCATCAAATGTCCTGAGTTGACTTTGCGAATTTGGTCATATATTTCCGGTTGCTCCCTCATATTTGACTTGATGTAAGAAACAAACTCATCTATATCATCAATACCATAAATTTTCTCATTGTATTTTTTAACTGCTCCAAAATTATTCATAATACGCATTTCTGAATCAGCCTCAATTGACCAATCAGTATAGTGCCCAGGGAGTACAATTAGTGAGTCAGGTAGAATTGATATTCGCTCTTTGAGAGTTGAATAGAGTGTTTTCGCCCATTCAACTACCTGCTTCCCCAAGTCAGGGCGACCAACGCTAACAATGAATACAGTGTCTCCCGAAATCAGAAACTTTTCATCAATTACGTACGAGGTTGAACCCGGTGTGTGCCCTGGTGAATGAGTGCAGAGGGTTGAAGGCCCACCTTCATTTGAAAACTCAAATGATTCGCTATCCACTATGGAACGATATTCATGAACCCCAGAACCATAATCCCCATCATGGGCGACAAAAATTGCACCTGTTGCCTCAGCAATTAGTGGACTTCCTGAGATATAATCTGCCTGGAGGTGAGTCTCAAAGGTATGTGTTATTTCTGCATCGCGGGATTCAGCAAACTGCTGGTAAAACGCTAGATTTCGAGAAGGGTCAAAGAGAAACATTTCCTCCTCATATACTAAGCCATACGAACATGATGCTTTTCCAGGCCTGTTGAATTGCCACATCTCATAGGAATCGTTGTCAGAGTTAACTCTCTTTGAAACTAGAACATTACCCCACGATATGATTCCACCATCTAAGTGGGAAACATTCTCCCTGCCAAATTCAGTCAACACAGAGGCGACATATTCGGAAGACCCTTGCTTTGCACAAACTATCATCAGTGTTTTATCCGATGGGACTTTTGCAACACTAGATTCTGGATCGATGATAAAATCAAAATATGGGATGTTCAACATCTCAATGTCATTTGGTCCCTCTATAATAAAGTTAGAGAAATCCTTTTCATTCCTTACATCAAGTAAAATGAAATCTTCACCTGATTCTATTGTTTCGAAAAGTTCCATTGCAGTAAAAGTGGATGACATATACCAACCTCTAATTTTTGACCTATCCCTATCTTTCTACAGTAAATGAAATTTTCAGTTTCACTCTATATTTTGTGATTCTTCCGTTCTCAACAACAGCGCTTTGGTCTTTAACCCAAACCGAATTAACACCATTAACAGATTTACACACATCGGAAACACCACTCTGAGCTGCGGCTTCCCATGATTCGGTCGATTCCGACATTACTTCGATTACTTTTATTGTGGTCATGACTAACTCAACTCCTATATTTGACTCGGTTAGTGGCGCACTATAAGTTTCACTGAATCTGTCACTTCGTCCAACATTATTTTCATTCTTTAGAGGAGAATCGAAATGATTGCCCCACCCGCTAGCCACGCGCCGAGGGCTGATCCTAAATTTCCAAATGCGGTTACGAGGAGTACTCGTCCGACCCTATTGTTCCAGAAAACTCCGTAATCATGTAAGGCAAGAAATTCTGTAGCGTCTCCACCTGTCGGTGCAGCGACCTTGAGTTGAGTATAACCTGCGAACCAACCCGCTGCGAGAGTAGGATTGAGGCTGGTAATTGGTGAGGCTGCTGCTCCAACGATTATCGAAAGTGGATGTCCACGGGCTAGAGCGACACCCAGCCCAGCGAGTGCAGCATTAGCAGCGAGCCAATACCATAGAGTCTCTTTTAGAGCGTCAATTTCACCATTGTAAATCAACCATCCAACCACTGTTACCAAAAAAAGTGGAACCGCCCACATGATGAGTTTTGGCCAAATGGGTTTGGGTGGTTCAGTCCTGAGATCTGCTAAGCGCGAGGTGGTATCCATCGCTGGCAGTTCAAGTTGTTCGATGATTCCGTTGATATGACCTGCCCCAACGACAGCGAGAACCTTACCCCCACCTCGAATCTGTTGAATACGCCCAGAAAGGTAAGCGTCGCGTTCATCGATTAGAACCTCGCCAGCACGCGGTGCAGCTTGTTTCGCTTCTAGCATCAATTCGCTGAGTAGGTCAGAATCCTTGAGTAGGTCATCGATGTCGACCACCTCATCGTCATCTTCATCTCTGAGTAATACACTCAGGACTCGCCATTTTTCGCGCAATCCCATTTTTCTCCATGCACGTCTCAAAGTGATAATCACGTCGCGGTCGATTAATTCATAGGCAATATCTGCATCCTCCGCTGCCTCGATTGCTGCGAGTAATTCCGCACCAGGATTTTCTCCAGTGTTCATGCCCATTCTGCGTTGCTGAGCTACCAGTGCAGATTGGAGGAGAATCATCGATGAGCGTCCTTCATTGACGATTTTTAGCAGGTCTTCGTTATCCATCTCATCGGGTTGTTTCAAAGATTTCAATCTAGATTCACACAATTCAACAGCGACGATGTCGGGTTTGTAATCTGATATTTGCTCACGGACGAGAGCAACAGAGGCACTGCTGACATGAGCCGTCCCAATCAATCGAAGGTTTTCATCGATGTCGAATATATTTCGGTTTTCATCATTTTTCATCAAATCACTCCATTGCTGCCATGGTTGCGAAAAGGTCGGCATGTTCTCGTACATCATGCACTCTGATGATATCTACGCCCAGAGATTTCGCCATCGCTGCGACACCTAATGTGCCTGCCAACCTATTTTCACTTTCACTCCTTCCTAGTAAGTCTTCAAACATTCGTTTACGACTGACTCCCCAAAGAAGAGACATTTCTTGATTGGGTACAATTTGTCTTCCTGCAGTTAAGAGCGATATATTATGCTCGAGTAATTTGCCAAATCCAATTCCTGGATCTACAATAATCAAATTTGGAGAAATTCCCCCCTCAGTCAACATCTTTGTCACAGTAGTCAGGATAGTCCTCACCTCGTCCACAACATCTCCATAAATTGGATCGATTTGCATTCTCTCAGGTGACCCTTGCATATGCATAATGCAAATTGGGCAACCGAATTCAACAACAACCTCTAACATCTGTGGATCTGACAAAGCTGAAACGTCGTTGATCATATTTGCGCCTGCCAACAAGGCTTGTCGAGCAACACTTGCTCGACGCGTATCTATGGATATCCCTACCTTGGTAAATTTCTCCCGAATAGCGGTAATGATTGGTAGGACACGAGCCATTTCCTCGCCTTCATCAATAGCAGTCGCGCCAGGGCGCGTCGATTCTCCACCGATATCTAACCAATCCGCGCCATTTTCGATCATCAAGCCTGCCCGATTGAGTGCATCGTCCAGCCCATCTACTCTAGAATCTGGATGAAATGAGTCTGGAGTTATGTTCAGGACACCCATGATTAGGGGGAAACCATCAACTCGGCGAATGGAAAGAGGTCTCCTGTCCGCCATATTGGCCTACCGATTCAACCAATGCTTTATGATGTGATGGAGCGTCAATCCGACAATGGTTTTGGGAGAGGATATCCGAAATGAGGGTCATTCTAGTTTATCTTCGTCATCAGTTGCCGTTCCAATGGATGATTCTACTAACCAAGTTTCTTTGGAAATGATGGAATCTGTTATACAAAGATTACAACCAAATGATCGTCATGAATTACGAGAAATGATAACCCAACGGGGAGTTATTTCAGGTGCAATGATTTCTTGCGCGGTATTATTTTGGTTAGTCGCCGTTCAGAAGGGTGGTGCCGCTTTGGGAGATAGTGACTTGCCCGAATCGATGATTGGTGATTTTGGGTTTAGTGAATTGAGTTTAATCGTTCCAGCTATCGCCCTACTTTCAACTCTGATTATGTCTATTGGCCGCGAACGTGGCCATGGTATCCTATCAAATATCGCGGGAATCTTGGTAATTTTAGGTGTATTTTTCATCATTGAGCCATTTGGACATCTTATTTTGACTGGTTCTGTTGATATTCAAACAGCAATGTTAGCTAGTGGACGACTTATCATGTTAACCGTATTAATTCATTTCGCTTCCCGTTTCTTCTTCGATGCAATGCTTCTCCAATGGGTTAGAGAATTGATTTTGTCGAACAATATTGACCTTTTCCCTGTTCAAACCGAACACGATTACGAGGGTCAGGCTGATGAACAGCCGCCTCTCGCATGAGGCTCGTGGGCCCTATCCATCTACCTCATTTGAGCGTTCTTCGTCTTGGTCATCGCCGCGAGCGGGACAAGCGAATTACGAGCCATCTTGGTCTAACTGCTCGAGCCTTTGGGGCGGATGAGGTTCTATTAGCGGGTGAAGTTGATCCTTCTGCCCTTGAAACTTGGAATTCGGTGTCAGCAAGGTTTGGAGGAGAATTCGCTTGCCGTCATGAAGAAAAGCCCCTTTCTTGGCTACGCCGGTTTGCTAAAGATGCAGGTGATGGTGAACCTGGAGTTATTGTTCATCTGACGATGTATGGTGAGCCATGGAGAGAGGCGTTACCGAAAATTTCCACCGATAGACCAACAGTCGTCGTCGTCGGTGGAACAAAAGTGCCAGGAGAGGTGTACAGATTGGCAAATCACAATATTTCCGTCGGTAATCAACCACATTCAGAAGTTGCAGCCTTAGCTATATTTCTCGAATCTTGGGTGGGTCCAATCGATGACGAAAATAGGTTTTCAGGTGGCGAGATTAGAGTCATTCCGAATACTGAAGGGAAACATGTAGTCAACCTTGAAGAGGAATGATTTCTTTCTCAATGATTAAGAGGCGTTCTCAGGCAGGATTGCTGATGTCGGATACGGCACCGGCTCGGGGATTTATTCCCGGCGCTGTCGTTTCGGGTGTTGAAAACCCTCATTCATTCGCCGATGCAGCAGATATTCTGTCCGATTCTAATGTAAATCAACCTGCTAGTTTTACTCCTGGATTGCTTCTTTTAGCCGATGGGACAAGATTTTCGGGTAAATTATTCGGTGCTGAAACAATTGCACAAGGCGAGTTGGTATTCACTACAGGAATGTGTGGATATCAAGAAAGTTTGACCGACCCTTCCTTCGCAGGTCAAATCCTAACCTTTACTTGGCCTCTTCTCGGAAACTACGGCATTCACGCGGGCACTTCAGAATCAGCAGGCGTTTGGCCACGCGGTGTGGTCTGTCGTCAACTAATGCGTATTCCTGACCACCGGGATTCCATTGGAAGCGTTCACGACCTTCTAGCAGCCCATGGAGTTCCTGGAATCGAAGGTGTCGATACCCGTGCCTTAACTCTAAGAGTTCGTGAACACGGTACGGTTCTTTCAGTCTTTGGACCGGCAGATAAAGAATTGGAGATGTTAGAAATCCTATCAAATATGACTCCACCCGATGCAGATGATTTAGTTGCAGAAGTAACTTGTAAAGAAGCAGTTCTAATCAATGAAGGAGCGAAAGATGAGGACGGTAAGCCTCTGCCCCGTTTAGTTACCATTGATTGCGGCATTAAGTACAATATTTTACGGGAATTATGCCGCAGATTTGAGGTTGTTTGGTGCCCGGCAACCATTACTTTCAACGAGATACTTGAATGGAATCCTGATGCATTATTCGCTTCGAATGGACCAGGTGATCCCGCTCATGGTGGTGCAGCGACAAATGCAAGGAAGAATCTCTCTGCTGCTGTTCGGGCTGATTTACCAGTAATGGGAATTTGTCTAGGCCATCAATTGATGGGGCTCGCAGCAGGTTTGAGAACCTACAAATTGCGCTATGGTCATCGAGGAGCGAACCAGCCAGTTGTTGATTTAGCGGATGGCAGAGTTCTCATCACCAGCCAAAACCATGGTTTTGCTGTTGAAGATCCGAATCAAGGTATGCTTTCCCCTCACCCTTCTGGGGCTTGTTCAGAACAGGTTGAAAACGTTCTAGGATCTGATTTCACCGTCCGCTATATCAATGCTAACGACAAAACAGTAGAAGGACTGGATTTAATCGGTAAATCAGCCTTTACAGTTCAATTTCACCCGGAGGCTTGCCCCGGACCACATGATGCAGCCCCGCTCTTTGATAGGTTTTCTACAATGGTTAGTGCACATATTTTAGGTCTAAGCATCGAGACATATATGAGGGGTGAAAATTAATGCCTCGCAGAGATGATTTAGAGCGTATCGTCATCCTTGGCAGTGGGCCAATTAGAATCGGCCAAGCTGCTGAATTCGATTTCTCAGGAAGCCAAGCTTGCCGCGCCCTCAGAGCCGATGGTTTCGAGGTAATCCTCATCAATTCTAATCCTGCCACGATTCAAAATGATCCTGAAATGGCAGATAGAATTTACATCGAACCATTATTACCAGAGGTTGTCAAACGCATCCTAGAAATCGAGAAACCCGATGCAATTCTCGCTGGAATGGGTGGTCAAACAGCCCTCAATATCGCGATGGCTCTAGCTCACGACGGCTCGCTCGATGAGCTCGGTGTCGAGCTTATCGGTTGCGACCTAGCCGCCATTGATGAGGCTGAAGACCGTAATTTGTTCAAACAGGTTTGCGAAGAAATCGATCTACCCGTTTGCCAAGCAATCGCCTGTGATTCGATAGAGGAAGTAATTACCTCTGCAGAATCCTTAGGGGGTTTCCCTTTGTTGATTCGTCCAGCCTTTACTTTGGGTGGTTTGGGAGGAGGTACCGCGTTCAATATGGGTGAATTGGTCGAGATAGCCAGCCAAGGAATTCTGCATTCTGCAATAGGTCAAGTCTTGATTGAAGAGAGTATTTTGGGCTGGCAGGAGCATGAATACGAAGTAATGCGCGATAATGTAGATAATGCGATAATTGTTTGTACTATGGAAAATTTAGACCCAATGGGCGTTCACACTGGTGAGTCGGTCGTTGTGGCTCCGCAACAAACTCTCTCTGATCGTGACCATCAGGGTTTGCGAAATGCAGCGTTGAAGTTAATTCGACGACTGAATATCAAAGGTGGATGTAATGTACAATTCGCTGTTGACCAAAATACCGGTGATTTCAGAGTTATCGAAGTTAATCCTCGCGTATCTAGGTCTTCTGCGTTGGCGAGTAAAGCGACTGGATATCCAATCGCGAGAATAGCAGCACTCATTGCGGTTGGATACTCTCTCGATGAATTGCCTAATCCAATTACTGGAGATGGAACTACTGCCGCTTTTGAGCCAACACTCGATTATTGTGTTGTAAAAATTCCTCGCTGGCCATTCGATAAGTTCCGTACAGCTGATCGCACTATCGGAACTTCGATGAAATCAACTGGTGAAGTAATGGCGATTGGCCGATGCTTCGAGGAAGCATTCCTGAAAGCATGGGCTTCTCTCGAATATGGGGCACCACATCCTCGTCCGCTAACTATGGCTGATGCCTCTGGTGGTGAGACAATGGACGCGCGAGCATCTGAAGCATTACCTGAAGCCCTACTTGAAGATTGGTTGAGAATTCCAACCGATAGAAGAATGGGCGCGCTCTTCGAAGCCTTCCGCCGCGGTTATTCAATAGACGATGTTCGAGATTTAACAGGAGGAGTCACGCGATGGTTCCTTCATCGGTTTGAGAAAATGGCTGCAATTGAAACCGAAATTCGTGCAGCTGGTGAATTAGGTCTAGTCGCCATGAATATCCCCGGGGTGGAAATGCGAAAATGGAAAGGGTTAGGATTCAGTGACCTTCATATCGCTGATGCACTTCTAGGATTTCCTTCGGGTGGTATCAGCACATTACAAGAGGGGTCTAATCAAATTGCAGTCACTCGAAGGCGTCACGAATTAAGCATTCATCCACGATTCCGAATGGTAGATTCTTGCGCTGCAGAATTCGCTGCGATTACCCCGTATTATTATGCGACTTACGAAGGAGGTTCCATCTCTGTTGGAATCGATTATGTACCAGAATTAGCAACAAAATCCAAGCAACGAATCGTCGTAATAGGAAGTGGACCGATTCGTATCGGCCAAGGGATTGAGTTCGATTATGGCTGTGTTCATGCAGTAGGTGCAATACAAGATATCGGACATGAAGCGATTATCATCAATAATAATCCTGAAACGGTTTCAACTGATTTCGATACTAGTGACCGACTCTATTTCGACCCGCTCACATTAGAATCGGTCAGTGAAATTTTATTGAGAGAAGATGCGCATGGAATATTGCTTCAATTCGGTGGCCAAACAGCGATAAATTTGGCATTGCCATTATCTGCAAATCTTCCTCATCTCTCAACTTTAGGTCTTGATTTAGTGATGGAAGGAACATCTCCAGAGGCCGTCGACGAAGCTAGTGACAGAGAAAGGTTTGAGGCATTCGCAAAACGAAATGGATTGCGCATGCCGAATGGAACCACAGCGACTACCCCCGAAGATGTCAGAGCTGCAGTGCGTGAAATCGGATATCCTGTCTTAATTCGTCCATCATATGTTTTAGGTGGTAGAGGAATGGAAATCCTATCCTCAAATCGTCAATTAGATGCGTATATGCAAGATGCGTTTTTATCGCCTGAAAGGCCACTTCTCGTCGATGAATATCTCGGAAATGCTATCGAATTAGATGTCGATGCTGTTTGTGATGGCAATGAGGTTTTGATTGGTGCGATTATGGAGCATCTTGAGGAAGCGGGTATTCATTCTGGAGATTCCACCTGCTTCATTCCACCTCAGACAATTTCTCAGCATGTAATATCTGAAGTTGAAAAATGGACTAGAATTATTGGACTTGAATTAGGTATAGTAGGTTGTTTCAACATTCAATTCGCAATCAGAGATGAGACGTTATATGTCCTTGAGGTAAACCCGAGGGGTTCACGCACCTTCCCATTCGTAGCTAAATCCACTGGAGTTCCACTTGCAAGGATTGCAGCACGGCTCGCACTTGGCGAAAAATTGGTTGATATGTCAATACCCGAGCCACAAAACGAAGCTGTATGCGTCAAAGCTCCGGTATTTCCTTTCATTAAATTGAGAGGCCTTGATCCAGCCCCTGGACCTGAAATGAAATCAACCGGAGAAGTCATGGGAAGTCATGAGCGAGCCTCGGCTGCTTATCTGAAAGCGAGGCTTGCGACCGAATCACCAGTTCCTACAGAAGGCGGTGTTTACATCACAGTAAAAGATGCAGATAAGCATGCAATTATTGAGCAAGCTCGGGAATTAGCCGAATTAGGGTTTCAACTCTACGCAACTCGAGGGACAGCTCAGATTTTGCGTGATGAAGGGGGGTTAGATGTTCAGACCTGTTATCGAATTACAGAAAGAAAAACTCCTGATGCGCTCGATTTGATGAGGCAAGGTAAAATCCATTTGATCATTAATACACCAAGAAATACTGGTGGTGCAGTTCTCGATGGTAATATGATGCGTCGCCTTGCAGTAGAATTGAATATTCCATTCGTAACGACGATGGCAGGAGCCCGCATGGAAGTTCTTGCAATAGGCGAAATGAGGCTTGGAATACCAGAGCCTAGATTGTTAACATTCGGATCAATTTAAGAAAATTACCATTACTTCATCTTTGTCGATTTCGGACATTAATGCAGCGATTCTTGGACCAAATTTTTTCCCTAGGATAGTCCAATAAAGTGCCATATATGCTTGGCGCATACCAATTTCTACTGCTGCTGCTGATTCTCTAATACACTCATTTATCGAAGATTCATTCCATTCGTAATCGATAATTCGCTTCTGGAATTCGCTTAAGAAGGAGTTTTGTTCAGTGCTGAGATTATCTCGAGCTTCTTCGGTTATTGTCGATTGAATGATGATTTGAGCATCTGTTGGAAAATGGGGTCCTTCAATCCAATTTCTCATGCGTGCGAGCCGATTGATGAGATTTTGATTAGGCTCACCATCTATGTGCGAGCTTTGCCTGAGGGAATTCCAAATTCCTTCATCATCAGATTTTATTTGAGCTAACATTGAAAGATGTCGAAACGAAACGCCTGCAACTGAATCTGTGGGGTCGGTGCCATGAATGATTTGACTCATCCTCAAAGCGCCAAGTGTAGTATCACGAGCAATTAATTGGCGTTTCGATAATTTTTCAGCATCTCCTGATGGTGGATTTGCGACAAGACGTTCATATTCATCCGCCATCGTAAATAGGGCTCCTCCTGTATCGAAATCGATATGCTTGTTAACCTTCGAACCGGCGATGAGATATCGAATAATTTCTGGTGGAACGAGGCCTAACGCCTCGATGGGCCCTATGGTATTTCCAGATGAGGAAGACATCGGGCCCATACCCTTCAGTTGAATCCATTCGTAAACCATTTTTCCAGGTGGTTCGGATCCGAGCAATCGGCATATTGGGATTCCTGTGTCGAAAGAACCACCTGCTGAGCCGTGATCTTTGCCCGCAGGCTCGCAGGTGATTCCATGAAAACCCCAACGAGCAGCCCAATCAATTCTCCAAGGTAATTTTCCTTCACCCTTACGAATATCTGAACGGCCAGAAATTTCATGTCGGTCAGTCCATGAAACATATGGATACTCATAACCTGTGACTATGACCCCATCCATACTGCCGTCAGATCCAATCGGATTGTATGGAAACCAATTATCTGATAATTCGCGACCTGAAATGGTTTCAATAATTTCACGAATTTCTGTCATATGTTTGATTGCCCCATCAATTTTTTCAGCAAATTCCCCGTTTTCGTAGGATTGATGATTCATGATTATTTCTGGTTGAACCCCGATTTGTTGAAGGGCATCGAGGAAGGGAGAAAGGAAATAATCTGAATAACTGCCTAATGATGAATCGGGCTGTCCATCTTTATCGGGAGCCGGAATATAGGCGAGAGGGCAGCCGATATATTTCTGATATTCGTCAGAAAGAAATGGATAGATTCGACGGAGTGGGTCCATGGAATCAACGATGAAAATATATCTGGAATTTAGTTCGAGATCTAGGCAGGCTCTATGAATCATTTCTGCAGTGAGAATTTCACGTAAATTACCGAGATGTATCTCGCCCGATGGAGTAATTCCTGAGCATAAAATTTGATTGTTTCCACGTTCCTTTTGTAGGCGTTGTGCGGTGAAATCCGCCCAATGCATATGTTTCCCTCAAACAGTCACGACTCGAACCAAGCCGCGTAGTGGCACACCTTCGAGTGCATTTACCTCAGATTTATTTGCTAAAACCAGGCATAGTTTGACATCAGCGCCGGCTTTTCGAAGGTTTTGAATGGTTTTTTTCAGAGTGGTCCCTGATGAGACGACGTCATCGACGACGACGACGCGTTTTCCTGAAACATTTGCAAAGATTTCGGAAACATGTGCACCCTCCTCCTCATTGATACTTCGGCTTATCGATAAATCGAGGTCCATCTGACCTGCGATAGCTTGGGCGAATGGAATTCCATTAATGCTAATGCCGACTATAGCGTCGACTTCTGCATCGAGTTCTTCATAGATAATGTCAACGAAAATGTATGAAATTGCTTCAATTCTACTGGCTCGAACTGCAATCGATCTCCACCCAACTTGAACATCGGTTGGGTGGTCATCAGTAGAGATGTTACTCGAGGATAACCATTGAATTGTGGTTTGGGAAAGGGAGAGTTCATCGGCGATTTGTTGAGTGTTCAAGCCATTACTTCTGTAAGCCTCAACTTTGGTCCGGAGTTCATCAACGCTCAGTGGCATTGTTTAACTCCCATTATTCAACATCTATCAAGCCATCGGGAATCAATTATCGCATAGGGCCATTCTTTGAATGATTTTATTGAGGCAGTTCAAAATCGGCCAGTTGAGCCAAAACCGCCCTCTCCTCGCTCAGTTTCCCCTAAATCATCAAATTTAACTTCAATAAATTCCGAGCGAGGAATTGGTGTAATCAATATTTGTGCGATTCTTTCGCCAGCTGAAATTACATATGAATCTCCCTTTCCAATCCATGTCATCATGACAAATAATTCTCCTCGGTAATCGGCATCTATAGTGCCGATTCCATGCGGTGGAATCAATCCTTTTTTACCGAGTGAGGAACGTGCTCGCACCTGACCTTCGTAACCGATAGGTATTGCGACATGTAAGCCGGTACGAACTAATGTGGCAGTACGATAGATCACTTCGGTGTCTTCCAGTGCGTAAATATCCCAACCAGCTGCGAATTCACTACCTTTCGTTGGAAGTCGGGCATCTTCATGAGTTCGGGCAATTTTCACCTCCACAGCTTCATCCATATCGAGCGCTGGTCGAATAAGCATTTGACGATTGGTATTGAGCACTTTAGTTCCGGTGAGGTGAAAAAGGGAACTCGGCTCGGATGGTTGATGGTAGACTTCGAATACGAGTCGTTGTTGGAGCGCGCTCGCGAGCGAATTCCTAAGAATATTAGCGAACGTTCACGCTGGACGATGCCTGAACCAGAGATTTTGATTGAAGGAAATCAAACAATTCTTAGAAACTTTTCAACTATCGTAGATGCGATGGACCGTGATGCCAATCATGTTTATCAATTTCTGATTAACGAACTGGGAACCTCAGGTAATCGCGAGCAAGTTCGTGTATTATTCAAAGGGCGTGTGCCACCTAAGAGAATCAAAGAAAAGATCGTTTTATACGTGAAAACTTACATTCTTTGTAACCAATGTAGGGCTCCTGATACAAGATTTATCAAAGATGATAGAACTACTTTACTGAAGTGCCAAGCTTGCGGTGCAACTCGCCCGGTACGATTGTGATGGGAACTAACTAATTCGCCTACCACGCCGATATTCTCGCAATGTTGGTTTTTGAGGGTTTGTGGATCACGAGAAATCGAGGAGTACCTTTCCTCGATTCTTGCGATCATGCATGTGCTGTTGAGCATCTGCAACTTGTTCGAATCTCCAGACACTATCTATGATTGGCTTTATTTTCCCCTGTTGAAGCATCTTCGCTAATTCCATCATATGGGTTCCAAAGACAGCAGAATCATCCATTTTACCCATATGTACTCCAAATATTGCTTTATTTGATTTCATCATAATTAAAGGATTAAATTTCGGGGTGCTGCGCCACATTTTAAATGCTGTAAAGTAATTTCTTTTAGGACCTGAAACTGCTGCCGAAGCTCCAAAAGAGTAGAGTTTCCCTCCGTTTCTCAGAGCCTTGTATGACCTCATCAGATGTTTTCCTCCAACCGGATCTAAAGCATGGTGAACTCCTTTACCATCAGTCGCATCTTTGCATACTCTTACGAAGTCCTCAGAATCTCTATCCACGAAGCGCATTCCAAGACTTTCTACAAATTCTTTCTTTGATGAACTAGCGGTCCCAATAATATTTGTCACTCCATATGCTTGACAAATTTGAACTGCAGCAGTCCCCACTCCTCCTGCTGCATGATGGATGAGGACTGATTCCCCCTCACTCATGTTACCAAGGTGGGCGAGCATGTGATACGCTGTTCCGTAAGTGACGCCAAGTGTGGCTGCAGCGTCGTAACTTATTGAATTAGGAATGGGTATCACTCTATTTGTAGATGCCACCACTTGTTCTGAATATCCACCAAAACCAGTCATTACTATGACCCTCTGTCCTACTTCTAATCTATCTACTCCTTCTCCAAGTTCTATGATTTCGCCACTAACCTCATATCCTGGGGTAAATGGAAAATCAGGGTTGGAACCGTAGAGTCCTTGTCTCATCATTAAATCAGCAAAATTAATCCCTGCTCGATGAACTTTCACCATTACTTCATTGGATTTTAATCCTACAGGTTCAAAATCATGGATTTCTATAGAATCCGGGCCACCAATTTTTGTATATACAACTTTTTTCATTCTTTCACCATTAAATATTTTTCAGCAACCCTTCCATCTGCTAAGTGTTCTACAATTTCAGAAATTGCTTCTTCATCATCGGGTATGGTGTACCAAACCCCTTCTGGATAAACTACACACGATACGCCATTTTCACACTGATCCAAACAACCAGATTTGTTCACTCGCACGTCATTCATTCCAGATGCACGAGCCGCTCTTTTGAGACGAGTCATGATTTCCAGTGAATTTTTTTCTGCACAGCATTCCCTTGTTTTCAACGGTTCACGCTGATTTGTGCAAACAAAAATGTGTTTCTTAATCCGTGTCATCAAAAAACCTCAAATTTTATCAAATTTAGAAGCAAGGATAAAATCTGATTCTACTAGGCCATTGATTTTGTGAGTGTAAATTTTTGCTAAAACTCTACCCCATCCTAGTTCAAAATCAGCATGATGATTTTGTTCCTCACAAATTTCTCCAGCACTGTTGGCGAAATCTAATGCTTGCTTGAAATTTTCAAATTTCCATACTCTTTCTAGATGATGGCTGTCGATAATTTTCCAATTTTCATCTAAACTCACTATTAGTCCACTCATTTCATTATCTGTCAGTGGAGGTACACCGCCTCTACAAGGAATACAGACTTTAGACGATAAATCGTAAGTATCGGGGACTTCAGTCATTTCAATCCCATACGTGGCTATCGTCATGCCCATCAGCTTGCCGCTCAACTTCTTCGTGAAGGTTTGAGCGGCGGCGCATGTCCTCTTTTTCGAAAGTAAGCAATTCCCGGTCTTCGATATATGGCGCTCTCAGGTGAGTGATTAATCTTAATTCTACAATGACCTCTCGTGCTATGGAGCGAAATTGGCCGTTTTGATCAAGAATTTCGACAACATTTCGAGAAGTTCCGATTAACATTCCCCGGGCCCAAGGATCGCTATCTTCTGGAAGGGCTCGTACATCCAGCAAAATCTCAATCAAATCATCCTTCCTTAATCCCGATTTTCGACCGATTAGTGGACCTAGATAAATGTCTTTTAGTTTTGATAATTCAGGAGATCCATATGTCTCGTGAATACTCCTAGCCCAATCGGGTAAGTCTCCAACTCTCCTTCCACGACGCTCGCCAACCATGGGGGTCGGTTAACGAAGTCATAGAAAAGGAAACGGGTCGAAGTTTATCGATTCATAATATTCTCTCTTACTGTTGAATTGAAGTGGGATGGTCGTGGCGACAGGGCGAGGGGATACGATGGGAGTTGTTGAGTGGAGGCGAATTCCAACAGTTCTTTACCCTCAAGAAATTATTGACAAAGCTTTTCGTAAGGCTTCAAAACAAGCCGACCTCGTAGATGATCCTGACAAATATCATCGGGTTAGAAAGCAGATGACTCGTATGGTCCAAGCCTCTGCTGATGTCATCGATACAACACTATTGAATTGGGTGGATAAGTGGCCAAGCCTCAATTCTCTTTCTGAATTCGATCAAGCTTTGATTGACGCTGCGGTCGGCAATGACGAGTATCGTAAAAGCCTCGGAACCATACATTGGGCTGCTGAGCGGGTTCGAAAAATATCTGGAGAATCTCAGCAGAATATTCTTCGCTTGCGTGATATCGATGGATTCCATCAGGCTCGCAGGCATGCCTATGGAAGAATGGTATCAATTTTAGATCAGGTTTCTAGCCAAATCATTTGGCTAGGCGAAGCGAGAGATATTCTTCGTAAATTACCAGCAGTCGATTCAGCAGAACCAATTATTGTCGTTGCAGGCTCGCCTAATGTGGGGAAGTCAGCATTGATTTCTGCATTATCGACTGGTGATCCTGAAATTGCAGCATATCCATTCACGACTAAACAATTGCATTTAGGTCATTTTGAACACCGTCGTCGAGCTTACCAAATCGTCGACACGCCAGGGCTGCTCGACCGGCCGATGGGCGAGCGTAATGCTATCGAAATGCAAGCGATTGCAGCTTTGGAACACATAGGAGATGTGCTAATTTTCCTTATCGATGCATCCGGATCGGGGGGGACTTCAATCGAAGAGCAAATTTCCCTACTCAAAGAAGTGAGAGAATTAGTCACAGAACGCCCGATTGTTATTGTACATTCGAAGGCGGATCTTTTAGATGAAACACCAGATGATGCTGAGAGGTTGGTAAGCATCATTAACGGACAGGGAGTCGAAGAACTCCGCGCAGAATTAATTGAAATTATTGGAGCTGATAATATCGAAGACCCACTTAAATTACCTGAGAATTGGCATGTTCAAGAACCCGAATTAGAGCCATTAGGGACTCCTGGTGAAATTCGCAAACGTAGTGATTTTGATTGAATTAATCAACGTGGAATGTGTGGCCACATATTGTACAGTATACATCATATCCACCATATGATTTTGTCAATCCACCAATATCGACAGGTGAACCACAATTCGTACATGCGTTAATCATGAATTAGCGAGTGCTATCGTGTTTTTCAATCAAGCGATAGAAACTTCACTCAAGCGTCTCTAAACTTGTTCCAGAGTTTCTTCAAAGGAAACGCCATTTCTCCGGCTCCAACCAAGAGTAAAAATGAAACTAAGCCGAGCATAATTTCGATAATAGGATTAAAACTCACCTCGGTTGAAATATAGGTCAATTGATCGTCAAGATTTGTTCCTTCTCGCCCCCCACTTACAAATCTGTAATCTTCGGTGCCCATGTCCCATGTGAATTTTCCATTTGTAATACTATCACCACCGGCGACGAAAGTGAAGTCCTCTGCTGTACAATCGGTTAATCCATTATCATGAGGTGGGCAATTTTCAGCAGAGGACGAGGGGACTACTCCAATCCATGATTCCTCATATTTCTCCCATTCAAAAGTTAATTGAATATCTAGTAATATGAAAATCATCGGTGGTCGAATTTCAGGTGTCATACCGACTAAGCAACCGTCTAGATCATCATCCAGACAAGGGACCATAGGGACAGTCGATCGCTCTTCACCCAATCCAACTCCAACTAAACTACCGAGTAGGAGAAGAACACAAATAATTCCAACAATTCCTGGCAGAACCGACAGTAGTCTGACCATCATCCAAATCACATCCTGAGGTTGTTACGGTTCAACCTGACGCTCCTGCTAGTTGAATCATAAATAGAAGAATAGCGATTCCAGGGAATAAATACATCATTATTGTCAGACGTTTTCTTGATGATTCTTTTTTTGTTTGACTCTCTACACAATCGTTATTCGCACAAACTGCGGGTTCACTTTTGATTGGAATAGGTGTCCAACAGATTACACAATGTCTGTGTGATTCTATATTCATGCCTTGAATTGCTCGTTGATATTTCTGACGATCTTTAGCATTCGCAGCGGCTTCTCTCGCTTGATTGGCAGTTCTGGTTGCCATCTTTGAGTACCTGTCTGCCTTACTCATTACTCTCTCTCCGTAAAAATTATTGTGCCTTGGAAATCATTTCCCTCAAGTGCTGCCTTGATTAAATTGGTTTCACGGCCATCGAGAATATTTAGGGTCATGTTTGCTCGATTAGCCTCTCCTACACCTACCGGACCCACTACTGATGACTTCCCTGCTATGGTGTGCTTGTCCGGGCCGACGATATCTTGTAATTCATCGTGCGTTAATTTATCAAATGCATTTGCATTTGGGTTGTTTCTTGGATCTGCTGAGTAAACTTTTGCGACATTCGTCGCGATAATGCATCGATTCGCACTAGCAGCGATGGCGAATCTAATCGCGACTGCATCTGTAGTGTGACCGGGAGTGGTCCCCCCCATCACGACAACTGGACGAGATTCGAGAAGTTGAACCGCTTCATCGACTCTGTGGGGGATTGTACCTGATACGGAAACTCCGGCATCGGAGAGTGCTTCGCGGACAATTGTTGCATTCAATCGAGTCGCTGCAATTCCAATTTTGTCGAGGTGATGTACATCATCAATCAATGGTCGGGCTAGCTCAATTCCATCTCTAGCAGGAGCACCGCCGCCGATTACCAGGCCAATACTATCACCGACAGAAACCCTATCGCGAATAATGATGATTAGTTCCTCTAACCAAGCGTGGCGATTATCAACTTCTGGGCGAAGTAAACTGCCACCAAGGGCGATGACTATGCAGACCATCGAACACTGGGCGTGCCTACTACCTATCAATGCCTACGCTATGTCTGGGATGAAGGGTTGAAATGCCGTATTCAATGGCAATTAGCAGGAGGGTACAGCATGTCTGATGACTTGGAGGTTCAGCAGCGTAAATTACGTATGCGGAAGATACTCGAAGAGGTTCGGAATATGCGTGGTATGGGTACCGAATTGGTAACTGTAATTATTCCTCCTGAGAGAATGATACATGATGTGCGACAGCAATTATCCCAAGAGGCTGGTCAGGCCGCTAATATCAAATCGAAATCAACTAAAAAACATGTGACTGATGCGATTGAATCTGCGATTTCGACACTAAATCGATACAAAACTCCAGGTGATCGAGGTATTGCACTTTTCGTAGGTCATGTGATTGTTGGAAATAACAAAACCCGTTTGGTTAGCATCGTTGTCGATGATCCACCTGAGCCGTTCACATCATTCCGATACCGATGTGATTCTACCTTTGAAGCCAGCCAGCTTGAAGATATGCTAATCGATAGAACCGCATATGGTCTATTCGTAATAGACCGTTCCGAGTCAACATACGGACTGGCTTCTGGCAAACGTCTGCATTGTCAGGAACACATTACTTCCCAAGTTCCTTCAAAGCACGGCAGAGGTGGTCAGTCTGCTCAAAGATTTGAGCGGCTTATTGAAGAAGCTGCTCATAATTTCTTCAAAAAATCTGTAGAGCGTGCCTGTGCATATTGGTTGCCGATGATCGAGGATCTGAAAGGAATCATCATTGGTGGTCCCGGTGCAACAAAGGATTTCGTTGTGAAAAATGATTATTTTCACCATGAAATCCGTAAACTAATTCGTGAGCCACATTTCGATGTAGGTTATTCAAATGATTCTGGATTGCGAGAATTAGTTCAACGAGCAGGTGGATTAATGGATCAGATCGAGCTCGATGCCGAGCGCAATTTAGTTGATGGTTTCCTTAGAGAAGTAATGCAAGCACATCCCAAAGCAACTTATGGTGAAATGATGGTACGAGCTGCGCTTGATCAAGGAGCAGTTGCAACGCTTCTTCTTTCTGAAGGACTCAATAAGCGGCGTGTGACATGGGGTTGTCGACGTTGTTCCCATGGGTGGGAAACCACACAGAACAAGCGTACTGAAATTCCAAATTGTCCCGAATGTGGAACTGATGATATTCGTGAAAATCCCGAGAAAACCCTAGATTTAATTGATGAATTGAGTACTTTAGCTGGCCATACTTCTGCGAAAGTAATACTAGTTTCTCTCGATACTGAAGAAGGTGATACTCTTTATGGCTCCTTTGGCGGAATCGCTGCTATGTTGAGATATGCATGGACTTGAGGTAGTGGTATGAGAGACATTGTCACATCAATCCGTCAAAATTTGGCTGAAGTTATGGATGATTTGGGCATCGACAAATCGGATTGGGCCCCTCTTCTCACCCTAGCTACGGACACCACTCACGGTGATGTGGCCATGCCATGCCATTCACTTGCAAGAGTTCTGAAAAAATCCCCGGTCGTCATCGCCGAAGAAATTTCAGTTTCCTGCCGTGACAAGATTTCACCGATTGCTGAAGTTGATTCGATAAACGGATTTCTCAATTTTACCGCCACTCAAAATTGGCTAGAAAATGCAGTAGCCGATGTCGCATCAGATGACAAATTCGGAGTCAACATCGAAAAACAACGAATCATCGTCATAGATTATTCTTCACCTAACGTTGCTAAAACAATGCATGTAGGACATCTCCGATCAACTGTCATTGGTGATGCTCTAAATCGAATGTTAACTTACAAAGGCCATCATGTAGTTCCCGAAAACCACATCGGAGATTGGGGGACGCCATTCGGAATGCTTATCGAGCATTATCTCGAATTGGAATCGGTTGCTGTCGAAGATATTGATCTCGAGTCATTTTACAAGCAAGCCCGCTTAAAATTTGACGAGGATCAAGATTTTGCTAATAAATCAAGAAATCGTGTTGTTAAATTACAATCCGGCGATGAATATACGCTAGAATTATGGCAACAACTCGTAGATATATCACTAGTCCATTTCAACGATGTATACCAAAAATTAGGCGTTTTGCTAACCGATAAAGATTTGGCTGGTGAATCGAAGTATGAAATACTTCTTCCTGAAGTTGTCACTCGTCTCGAGCAAGCTAATTTACTAGCGTTTAGTCAAGGTGCGGAAGTTGTTTTTCCAGAGGGTTGGGTGAATCGTGAAGGTGAGCCTCTACCTCTGATTATTCGTAAAGGAGATGGCGGCTTTAATTACGCTACAACTGATTTGGCCTGTATCATTGACCGTGTCGAAAATATTGGTAGTTCTGAGTTTCTCTATGTCGTTGGTCAGGAGCAGAAGCAGCATTTTGCTATGGTTTTCGAAGTGGCTAGAAACGCTGGATTCATGGACGAATCTGTTCGGGCAGTACACATTCCATTTGGTATGGTACTTGGCACCGATGGGAAAAAATTAGCTAGCCGAGGTGGTCTTGCTATCAGTTTGAAAGATTTACTCGATGAGGCTGTTTTGCGTGCTGATGCTGCAATTGCTGAGAAAAACCAAGAATTAACTGAATCAGAGCGTGCCAAGATTGCTAGAATGATTGGAATCGGCGCGGTTAAATATTCAGACTTATCTTCAGATAGAACCAAAGATTACACCTTTGATTGGGATAAAATGCTATCTTTTGAAGGAAATACTTCGCCATATTTGCAATATGCTCACGCGAGAATTTGTTCAATTTTCAAGAAATCAGGAATCAAAAGAGAATCAACTCGAAAATCTGTAATCAATCTAGTTGAGCCTAGCGAACTTGCACTCGGTCGAAGCATTATTGGATTTGCAGAAGCTCTCGATGATTCATGTGAGAAATACCTTCCACATAGATTGGCGACTTACCTTCATTCACTCGCTCAATCTTTCGCAGCATTTTATGAAAATTGCCATGTGTTAATCGCTGAAGAAGAATCAGTAAAACTCAGTCGATTGGCTCTCTGCGATTTAACAGCTAGAATTCTCAATACTGGTCTCGACCTATTGGGAATAGAATCGCCTGAGCAAATGTAAATTTAGTCAAAATCATTTCTCGCCCCAAGCGAGATATCTGACAAGACTGCCATAAATAATTCCGGAAACTGCTAGGCTTTCTTCATTGAATCTATCCATGCCATCGAGATATGTGTGGTACTCAGCGGAACCTGATCCATAACATACAACTGCTCTTCCGTAGTCCTTGCCATCGGCTTCCTGCGGGTCGATTTCATAAACGAAAGGCGCATGATCTGAATTGTATGGCATATCATCGCTGGACAATTTATTAATCCTAATTTCATAAGTATTTGCCAGTTCCTGATTTTCTCGTTTGAAAACTTTAGTTATCCCAGATATCAACTCAACATCTGTCTTTGAATTTCCAAATAAAGTGACTCCATCATTCCTTTCTGCATCGACATGATTCATATCTAAATTAACATATAATCGTAAATTTTCATGTAACCTACTCTGATGTTTTGAAACCCATTCTGACGAGCCAAATAGACCTTCTTCTTCTCCACCCCAAGTGCAGAAGTAAATTGTATGAGTGGGTTTACCAAGTTCTCTTTCCATTAGCCCGAATTGTCTTGCAATTTCCATTACGGTAGATGTTCCTGATGTGTCGTCAACCGCTCCCGGTCCACTGTAAACCGTGTCATGATGTGCACCCATAATGATTAGCGACTCTGACTTTCCTTCGATAATTCCACATGGAACATATATCGTCGCTTCACCAGTATTGACAACATCGGTGAAAAATGATATCCTCGCCTCCCCATTAACCAATTCATTGACAAGAGTTTGACCTACCGATTTCGAGACCATGATAAATCCGAGATTTTCTGGAATTTGAGATAGTGATGTAATCGAAACTGATTTGAAATATGGTACACAATCATCAGAAACAAGTTCATCACAGTTTTGACGTTCATTGATAAGTATTAATCCCTCAAGTCCGGCCATCCCTGCTCGTTCAAATAACACGGTATTTGATTCAGTCTCCAACACCATATGAACTAGGGCAACAGCGCCGTTGGCTGATTCCCAATCTGCTTCTTCACTACCATTACCTAAATCATAAACGTCCTTATTTTCTTGGTACTGGATATTCGTTGAGCCGGAATAACCTTGCAGAACGAAATCTTCACGGTGTGTGAACTCGGTTTCGTCTCGGTTGAAATCTGCACTAGAGCAGGGTATTCCACCTGGAATGATACCAATAGTGCCTGGTGTGCAAATCGATAATCGTGGAGTATCACCGATTACGAACATCGGGACATCAAATTCTTCTAGGGTCGTATCTAATCCCATTTTTGAGAAATTTTCTCGAATGAATTCCGCAGTTGCAGTTTCTTGAGCGGTTCCAGACATTCTACCAGTCCACTCCGGGTGTCCGAGATCTACTAAGGATTGGGCATACCCTCTCGCTTCGCCCGAATCGAACTCAATTAATTTGTAATCTGGTTCTCCTTTTATCCAACTTGAGATTTCATCTGCATAAAGTAATGTTCCTGCCGTACTCGCGAGGAGTAATAATACAGTTACTGCGATTACGGGAACAGGCAATGAAAAAATCCGAGAAATAATTGTTTGAAATTTTGAATTTTCATTAGTTTCTTCTGTTCGATTTTCATCATCGGTCATCAGACCTCATCCCCGGACCACCTTTTCCCAAGAGTGTGTTCAACTCCCATTTGGTCGAGAATTCTCGCTACGACGAAATCGACAATCTCTTCAATCGTCGTTGGATTATGATAAAATCCTGGACTTGCCGGTAGAATTACGACTCCCCAAGCTGACATTTTCGCCATCGCTTCTAGATGCGGAGTGGCATAGGGCGTTTCGCGTGGAACTAGAATTAATTTTCTTCTTTCTTTCAACGCGACCAATGCACTCCGGGTAGTGAGGTTGTCCGAAATTCCAGCTGCAATTTTCCCTATTGTAGTACCAGATGCAGGGCAGACGACATAAGCATCGATTTTTGCTGAACCTGAGGCGGAGCGTGCCGCTAAATTATCATTTTCTTCTAGTGTGACACCTTCAATTTCACCTAAATCATTAGGTGTTAATTGGCATTCTAAGTCTAAATTTATCGCTCCTGATCCTGTGACAATGAGTCGTATTTGCCAACCAGCTTCAATCAATGTTTCTACTAGGCGGACACCATATCTGGCTCCGGATGCGCCGGTAATGGCAACGACAACTTCTGGCATGATGGTTCCTCTCAACAGGTGGACTTCAATGATTGTTATTGTTAAAGGCTATCTGTAAGTGCTTGAGCAAGATATTGATATTCCTCTTCTCCGTTATATAATGCGGCAGACAATCGGATGTAGCGAGTGTTATGATGAGGCCAATGCCAAACTGGAATTTGTATTCCATAATCATCAAACAATGAAGTATGAAGAGGGTCATATTGGAGATTTTCATCTTTCTTTTTCATCTTTGAACTAATTTCAGCAGCCGCCAAAGAAGTCACCATCGATTCAGGGGTTGATGGCTCGCTTCCAAGTGCCTCACACATCAATTTTCTACCATAGATTGCGAGTTTTCGATTTCTTTCAAGAATCTCTGGCCAACCTCCAGTGACTTTAGAGCCGAGTGACCCGATGGCTTTTGGAATGCACAACCAAGGCGTTGGGTCTTGGGTTCCAGTCCAATCGAATTCGAACCTGAATTTTTCTTGAGAATTTAGGTCAGCCGAATAACCATGACCAATGTTAAGTGGTTTAATCAGTGATTTCCGGTCTTCTCTAATGTGTAAGAATGCTGAACCTTTCGGTGTACATAGCCATTTGTGGCAATTTCCAGTGAGATATGCAACATCGAGTTTTTCGAGATTTAAGGGGACTATTCCTGGGCCGTGGGCTGCATCGAGGAGCACATCGACACCTCGGCCTTGAATTTCAGTAACCAGCCGCTCAAATGGCATTCTCATTCCAGTTGGGCTTGTGACTGTATCGATCAATGCTAATTTCGTTCGTTCGGTAATTGCTGTTAAAATTAATTCAATTATTTGATCCTCTTCTTCGATGATGAATGGAATGTCGACAACGATAACTTTTGCACCCCATCGTTTCGCGATGAATTCTATAGCATTCCAACAGGCTTGGTACGCGTGATTTGGGACGATTATTTCGTCTCCTCGTTCGAATTTCAAACTTCGAAGGACTGAATTTACACCCGCAGTTGCATTGTTTTGAAATGTCATCCCTTCTGGATTTGCGTTTATGAATCCCGATAGAGACTCGATGGCATCGTGCCATAATGGCAGACATTCATATTCAAAAAACCGAACTGGATCCTTTTCTATTTGCAATCGTAATTTTGATTGATGTTCTAAAACTTCAGTTGGACAGGCACCAAATGAACCGTGGTTGAGAAATGTGATATTAGGGTCAAGTCCCCAATATTTTGCATATTCACTTCTTCGTGGTCGGGTGCTCAACCAGTCACATCCCTTGTATATTCAACTCAGCATTCCAATCTATCGGAATCATTGGGGAACGATTGATATATTGCTCGCAGGTAACTAGTAAGGCCTCTTCGAGTCGAATGCGGTCAATAATTCGACCTTCAAGATCATGCGGGTGACCGAGCCGAGAAAGAGACGTTGTCATCCCTGTATTCAATCCGCAACATGGTAATGATTCGATTCGATTTCCAGGGATGTTGTAATTGATGGCAAAGCCGTGTCTGCTAACCCAGTGTTTGAACGCGAGTCCAATCGAGGCGACTTTGTATCCACCCAGCCAAACCCCCATCATCCTCTCATCGCGATAACCACCTATCCCACAATCTTCGAATGCAGCCATCATCCAATTTTCGATTTTATTGATAATGCCTCGAACTGATTGCTCATCATTTTCCCATTTGATAATTGGGTAACCAACCAATTGTCCTTTGCCATGATAGGTAATTCCTCCCCCTCGGTCAACAACTGAAGTGGGGTATCCATCTACGTTCACACCATCTCTAATCGCTTTTGGGCCGATGGTGACTATCTCTGGGTGTTCGACGAGAATTAGTGTATCTGGAATCTCGTCGTCGATGCGTTGTTGTTGCATTCTTCGCATCGTATCTGAAATGATTTCATATTCTTCAACACCCGCTCTAAGTATTCTGAGTGGTCGCATAATAATCAGTCTCAAGATATGTGAATGGCATGTCCGAGAGTCCTTAGAACCCCTTCGTGGAATGATTCAGTCATTGTTGGATGAGCGTGAACTGTGTCTGCAATATCTTCGAGCAGTGCACCCATTTCAAGAGCGAGAATGAATTCTCCATGGAGCTCAGCAATGTGGCTGCCAACGGCTTGAATACCGAGGATTACATGATCAGATTTTCGCGCTGTGACACGAATGAAACCCATCGTTTTCTCGGCTTCAAGTGTTAATGCTCGGCCGTTTGCAGCGAGTGGAAACTTCCCAGTAATAATTTCTTCACCTGCCTCTTCGGCTTCATTTGGAGAAAGGCCAACCGAGACGATTTCTGGTTCTGTGAAAATGATTGCAGGAATCGCTACTTTATCGAAGGACCGCTTTTCACCAGAAATAACTTCGGCGACCAATTCACCCTGGGCGCTCGCCTTGTGAGCAAGCATTGGGTCGCCAGCTACATCTCCAATTGCATAGATTCCAGGGACTGAGGTTTGACATTTATCATCGATTCTTATGAATCGGCCGGAGGAATCCATTCTGACACCCATGTTTTCTAAACCCCAACCCTTGGTATTCGGGCGCCGACCCACGGTAACGAGTACCTTGTCGACAACTATCGTCTGTTCCTCATCGTTTTTCTCAAAGGTCATGTGTACTTTTCGAGATGCGCCTTTGCCTTTCACAACGGCACCTTTCGCCATCGATTGTGTGTGAACTACTACCTTGTGTTTCTTTAGCCAAATTTCCACAGGTCTACGAATTTCTTTGTCCATTATTGCTAGAATTGAATCCATGCCTTCGATTACAGTGACTTCAGTTCCTAATCTTGACAGAGCACAACCTAATTCTAAGCCGATATATCCACCGCCAATTATGGCAACTTTCTTAGGCAATTTCTGTAGGTCTAGAGCACCGGTTGATGAGATTATAAATTCCTCATCGCAAGGCATGAATGGTAAGTCTATATGACTCGATCCAGTTGCGATAATGACGTTATCTGCATCGATTGTGACAGGGCCATCAGAGGTTTCAACGATGCATTGTTTTGCACTGGAAAATGTCGCCCAGCCTTTGATTAATTCAGCACCAGCTGCTTTCAGAAGTGACTCAACACCTTTGTTCAAACGGTCGACGATAGAATCTTTCCAATCAACTAAAGCCGCCATGTCGATATCTGTATCTCCAGTTATTGAAATCCCCATGTGTCCAACTTCAGATGAATGCTTTCCAAGATTCTCAAAACGCTCTGCTGCATGGATAATGGCTTTACTCGGAATACACCCTCGAATAAGGCATGTTCCACCGGTTTTATCAGCTTCAACTATGATTGTATCCATACCTAATTGTGCTGCCCTAATTGCAGCAACATAGCCACCTGGGCCTGCCCCCACAACCAATACGCGACATTTTCTATTTGCTGACATATTATCACCTCACATGAAAATTAGAGCTGGGTGTTCGAGTAATTTTTTCATCGATTGAATCAATGCAGCTCCATTCGCACCATCGACGATTCGATGATCAAAAGAGCTGGAAATATTCATAATTCGGCGAATTTCAATTTTGCCATTTCGAACAACTGGCATTTCGCGAGCTTTATGGACGCCGAGTATTGAAACTTCAGGATGGTTGATGATCGGTGTCGCGCCTAATCCACCATCCCTGCCAAGGCTCGTAATAGTGAAGGTTGAACCGCTGAGATCATCGAGATTAGCGGTTCCATTTCTTGCGGCACTAGAAACCCGCTGCATCTCAGTTGCAGCACTCCATACATCCATCGCTTCAACGTGTTTTACGACGGGAACAAACAAGCCTCTATTGGTTTGAGTAGCAATGCCCAAGTGAACCGCTTCGAATTGAGTGACAGTATTTGCGGCTTCATCATAAGTTGCATTGCACTCCTGATGATTTGGCATAATTTTGGCTAATGCCAACATCATGAATGGCAAATATGTCAATTTTGGTTGGCCTTCTGAGCGAGTAGAATTGAGGAATTGGCGTAATTCTTCCAATTCTGTAATGTCGATTTCTTCAAAGTAGGAATAATGAGGAATCGAGAATTTTGAGACAACCATTTGTTCGGCGATTTTACGGCGTAAGCCGACAACTTTGATTTCAGTAATTCCAGTTCTTCTGGATGAGTAATTTGTAGGTGCAGCTCCAGACACCAAGCCTCCTGTTGCAAGGAAAGCATCTAGATCTGCATGGCGGATTCTGCCTGCTGGACCACTTCCAGAGACTAATGATAGGTCGACATCGGATTCTTGAGCACGTCGACGAATCGCAGGGCTGGTAAGCACTCGGCTAGATGTATTTGTGCTAACTGGGACCGGAGATCGGCTCGGTGTAGGTATTGGTTCTACAATTGGAGTTGGTTTTGGTGTAGGGGATGGTATTGTTGGAACAGACACTTGTGGAGTTGGACTAGAATCTGGATCGGGGCTCGGTTCGGGTACTGGTGGAGCGGGCTCGATTGCAGTGGCACCGTCTGTAGAGAATTCAATTAGAGCGCTACCGACTGGAACCATATCCCCGATGTCACCATGGAGTAAAGTTACCACACCATCGGTTGGGGATGGAATAGTCACCGTCGCTTTATCTGTCATGACATCGACGATAGAAGCATCTTCTTTTACCGAATCTCCTACTGAAACATGCCATGAAACAACTTCGCCTTCGACAACTCCTTCTCCTATGTCTGGTAATTTAAAAACATAATTTTGCATTCTCAAGCCTCCTGAGTTTTGTGTATTGCCTCGGCTATCCGAGCAGGACTTGGCATGTAATCCCATTCCATTGTATGAGGGAAGGGAGTATCCCAACCGGTCACACGCTCGATTGGGCATTCTAGATGGTAAAAGCATCTTTCTTGAATTGACGCAACCATTTCTGCTCCAAATCCACTGGTTTTGGGAGCTTCATGAACGATTACACAGCGACCTGTTTTCTTTATTGATTCAGTTACCGTTTCTCGATCCCATGGGACAAGGGTTTGCAAGTCGATTAATTCACAATTTACGCCTGAATCTCGAATCGCTTGTTCTGCAACGTGAACCATCGCTCCCCAAGCAATAACAGTACAAGCATCGCCTCTCATTGCTATTCTCGCTTGCTCTAATGGAATTTTGTAATATGATTCTGGAACTTCTGCTTCCGGGTGATCCTTCCACGTCGGGACATTGTGTGGGTCACCGTAGAAAGGACCTCTGTAGCAGCGTTTTGGTTCGAAGAAAACAACGGGGTCGTTTGATTCAATCGCGCTAATTAACAATCCTTTCGCATTGTATGGAGTTGAGCAATAAACTACTTTTAATCCTGGAGTATGAGTGAATTGAGCCTCCGGAGATTGGGAATGGTGGTGACCCCCTTTGATTCCGCCACCGGCTGGCGTGCGAATGGTGACAGGGCAGGTAAATTCACCACCTGATCGATGGCGAACCTTCGCTATTTCATTGACAATTTGATCATATGCTGGGAAAATATAGTCAGCGAATTGAATTTCAAAAACCGGGCGTAGTCCGTTGATGCCCATCCCGAAAGCCATCGCTGCGATGCCGCCTTCGGCGAGCGGCGAATCGAAGACACGATGTTTACCGTGTTTTTCTTGTAAGCCATCACAAGTACGGAAAACACCGCCGAAATAACCGATGTCTTGGCCGAAAACAACCGTGTCATTATCTCGCTCGAGCATGGTGTCCAAAGCAGAATTGATTGACAGAACCATGTTCATGTTAACCATCAAGCATCCCTCCAACGTTTCATTTCCTTACGCTGTTCTTCAAGGTGCCAAGGAACTGTTTCGTAAACTTCAGTGAAAATGTGGTCTGAAGATGGATATGGCCCATTAGCCAAATCACCAAACTTGACCGCCTCCTTGTATGCGCTCATGACTTCAGAATCAATTTTTTCTTCGAGTGAATTTTGTTGTTCATCGCTCCATTCACCGATCTCGATAAGATGTGATTTCAACCTCTCAATCGGGTCGCCACCAGGCCAACATTGAGCTTCATTCTGCGGCCGATACCTCGATGGGTCATCGCTGGAACTATGTGCCCCTGCACGATATGTCAGCACCTCAATATGGGTTGCACCCAATCCTGCTGCTGCCCGTTCTCTAGCCCATTTTGTAACTGAATAGAGTGCAAGGAAATCATTACCATCAACCCGAAAACTAGGTAGGTCGTAGGGGATACCGCGAATTGCAAAGTTTTTCCCAGCCGTAGCAACGTTGACGTGCGAAGAAATTGCCCATTGATTATTTACGGTGTTCAATATTACTGGCGCTTTGAAAACTCCAGCGAAATTCAGAGCATAATGATAATCTCCTTGAGAACTCGAACCCTCACCAATCCATGAAATTGTCACTTCATCCAATCCTTTGTATTGCGAGGCTAATCCTACGCCGACAGCTTGGCTAAATTGTGTCCCAACAGGGCTAGAAATTGATATGAATCTGCCCTCTTTCCATGTATAATGAACCGGCATTTGTCTGCCCTTGACATTATCTTCTACATTGCCGATGCAATGACAGATCATACTCACCATATCCCTTCCACGGACGAATTGTGCACCTGGTTGTCGGTAAGATGGAAAAACCCAATCTTGTTTTTCTAGTGCCATCGTTTGGGCGATGGCGACCGCTTCTTCGCCGAGGGAACGCATGTAGAAGGAGAGTTTCCCCGTTCGTTGCATTTTCATCATACGGTCATCAAAAATTCGTAGTCTGACCATATGTTCGAGTCCAAGGCGCAAATTTTCTGCAGAAATGTTCCGATTCCAATCACCGCTAGCAATATTATCATCGGATAAAACTCGTATCATTCCTGCCGCGTGTTCTGCTGTCTCTTCGGCAGAACAATCTATTGCTGGCATCGAAAGGTCAGTCGGCTTTGCTGTCCATTGCTCAAATGCCGAGATATCTCCAGGTCTAAATGGAGTGGATGGGATGTGAATTGGTGATTTCGTCGTATCCTTTCCTGCCATATTCCTAACACCTGCTTCTCACTCATATTATTTGGCATGTTGAGGCCACGCTTTCGACCTGACCTCTCAAGTGGCTGACTGCGGAACCAGTGGAATCTTTTGTTACCACTGGTTCTCCTCCTTCTGCTTCTTCCCAGAGTAATCCTGCTCTGTAAGACGAGCGGACTAATGGTCCGCTAGCAACGGCCTTGAATCCCATTTTACGAGCCGCAGCATCCCATTCTGCAAATTGTTTCGGCTCGGGAAAGCGATCTATTGGTAAATGTCTATCGCTAGGTTGTAAATATTGTCCAAGGGTAATCATATCGACGCCAGTATCGCGTAGAAGTTGCATGGCGTCAATGATTTCTTCGTCGTTTTCTCCGAGACCAACCATCAAACTCGATTTGATGTGTAAATCGGGACGAAGATGATGTGCCTCGGCGAGAATTTTCAGAGATTGAGAAAAAGATGCCCGCTTATCACGAACTAAACTATCCAAACGTGGAACGCATTCGACGTTGTGAGCGAAAACACGGATTGGTAAATCTTCGAGTAGGATAGCTAGGGCATCGTGGTTACCATCGAGATCAGAGCAAAGAAGTTCGAGACCCACATTCGGTGTACGTGAGCTGACTTCTAGCAAACAATCACGGTAATGGCCGGCTCCACCATCTTGCAAATCATCTCGATTGACTACGGTGATTACCGCGTGAGAAACCCCCATCAATTCTATTGCTTCTGCCAACTCTTGCGGTTCATTTTGATTTAGTGGTGCTGGCATTTTTTTTGTATTGACAGCACAGAATCTACAACCTCTGGTGCAATCTTCACCAGCGATCATGAACGTAGCAGTGCCTCGACCCCAGCAATCGTGAATGTTAGGGCATCTCGCTTCCTCACAAACCGTTGTTAATCCGTGTTCATGAACATTTGATTTCGTTTTGTTAAAATTCAACTGCGCAGTTCCGGTTGGTAGAGCGGTTTTGAACCAAGGGGGAAGGCGTTTTCTCAATGCTTTTCGACGCTCAGAGGCACTTGGTTTAGGAAACTTATCAGAATGATTGATGACTGAATTTTGGCCGCTGGTCAGAGGGAGGGGTCCCGTCATCGATTCAAAGGGACAGCCATTGGATGAAAACTATTCTCCTTGAGAATGTAGGTAGATTTGAATCCAAGAGGTGAAAGCACAAGGATAACTCGGCGTGTTATGTCGCGAGGTGCAATTTTGGTCACCGGTGGGGCGAAGCGTATTGGACGGGCAATTTCCCTCTCACTGGCCCGGTCGGGATATGATGTTGTTATCCATCATCGTAACTCGCCCGACGAAGCAGAGAATACCGCTGCAAAAATTCATGCAATTGGTTCGTCTGCAATGTGCATTCAAGCAGATCTTTCCGATTCTTCTTCTGTCCATAATCTAATCGCTGTATCAATCAAAAAATTTGGTTCACTGCAAGGTATTGTAAACAATGCGTCGATGTTTGTTCACGATGATATTGATTCAATCAATTCTGATAATTGGGATTCTCATATGGATGTAAATGCGAAGGCTCCTATGTTGCTTATTCAGGCATTAAAATCAAGCCTTCAGGAGCGAGAAAATGCCAGTGTTGTCAATGTGCTAGATCAGAAAATTTTCGAACCGAATCCCGACTATCTATCCTATACTGCCTCGCGCTATGCTCTACTCGGCCTTACCGATGCTCTTGCTCGTGGTTTAGCCCCCCAAATTCGTGTCAATGCTGTGGCTCCTGGTCATACATTGGCGAGCCCTGATCAAAGTGAAGCGGGCTTCGCCCGAGCAAGTGCCGAAACTCCTCTAGGTTTCGGCCCTACACCTGATGATATTGCTGATGCTGTAAACTATCTTTTGAATGCCCGTGCAGTTACGGGGCAAGTCCTATTTGTTGACTCTGGGGAGAGGTTCTTAGCAAGGGCTCGGGATGTTCTTTTTGAGACGGAGTGAAACCTTATGACTAGCCATAACGAAGCAATCATGCAATTATTGTTGGCGAACCAAGGTGCAACCTCGCTGTTTTTGGAAGATATTATCCGCGAGGTTGATATTGGTATTCACGATTATGAAATAGGGGTGCTGCAGCGTGTTCGCTTCGACATTTATGCGATGATTGGTGGCGCGATACCGACTAAATCAGATGAGATTGACGACGTGCTCAATTATGAGTATTTAATTGATATTCTAGATCAGGTTTTAGCAGCGAATCGCGTTGCACTTTTGGAGACTCTAGCAGATAGAATTTTGGATTTAATAATGAAGCCGTCAGCAGTCGATGCAGCGAGTGTTGTTATCACCAAATTGGATGTGCTCGATGGTGATGGCCGATTAGGTTGTTCGATGACTCGGATGAAATGATTTTTTCTAGACTCGAATCCTACTCTCTACACGATTATTTTTGTCTTTGGTGCAGGGGGTGGGATTCGAACCCACGAAGGCCTTGCCACCGGAGCTTAAGTCCGGCCCCTTTGACCACTCGGGTACCCCTGCACGTTCTCGCCGTCGGCTTGTATTCTTGAATCGCGCGGCTCGAATGAGTAGGACAACTGATGCAAGGCATGGACTTTTTACGCGAACGCTTTAACACCCCGAGAACGGCGGATTAAGCATGAAAGTGCGCAGCATTGAAGATTCGAGTAGGAATTCTGCTCAAATTGCCGTGCTTTTGGCTTTCTTGATGCTATTGCCAATTTTTCTGAGTACAGTAGAAACATCGGAGTTGAATGATGACATTTCTTACCACGCTGGTGAAAGTCCAAGTTTGAAACTCTACACACTTTATTTCGCTGCGGGTGATTCAACATCTGATGGTGAAGGCATTCTTACGACGAAAGTTCCTGAATCTGGTGGGCAAGAGACTGCCAGTGCATTGGATGACTCAGTTGAATTCAGTACGGAAGATCTTCTTTCCACTTTGGATATTTATGGTCGACCACAGCACGGTTCGAGTTCTGGAGATTACTTCCTCCCACTCAATCTATTTTTGAAGGCCGTAGGGCCCAGCAATTCAGAAGTTGAGTGGACGATAAACATCGAAGCAGCTGGAAGCCAAATAGGTTCGACATCTTGGAGTGCAGCAGCTTGTAATGCCGGTCTCACAAATTCCTGTAATTTTGACCACGAATCATTTGATGTCGACTTGGGTGCCATCGAATTTTTTACAATACCTGAAGAGGCGATATTCGAGATATCGATTTCAGCCGAAATGACTGGCTGCGATGGCGGTTCGTTCCCCGGGTCTAGTTGCTCAGCTGAAATTGCATGGAATGAAATCGATGATGAAACCAGTCGTTATTCACAGATAGAAGTAGAGGCAAATGCTCTCTCAAATAGCTTGGTATTATTGCAACGTGAAGGGGCAGAATTAGCAGAGGGCGGTGAATTGGAATGGTTTCCGAATGATATACTGGAACAACGCTCGATGCAATTCACTTTCGATGTGAAGAGCTCTTTCGGCCGATATGATATCGATACTATGAGATTAATTTTGAGAGACCCACAAGGTATTTATCGAATCGATCACATAATTACTGATGATGATCCAGATATTGAAGATACTACTGAAGGAATTTTCGGCAATTATCTTTGGACATACCCAAGTGGCTTACCGGCTGGAGAATATACTGTTGAGTTAGAGATCACTGATATTCAAGGTAACAACGTACTTATCGACCATGACCCAGTCGACATGCATCAATTTGGCGTTTCTATCAACCACCGATTAAATCGCCAAACCGAATATATCGCTCCTAACGAAATCACGCCTATTCCATTACAATTAGTTCACCGCGGCGATTCTACGAAATCAATGACCGTCGAACTCGAAGTGATGACAAATTTGGGTGGCTCGTGGTTAGTTGAATTCGATTCCGATTCAAATAATTACGAACTCGATGCAGGAGGAGATATTCTTAATCCGATTCTGACCATTCAAGCACCAGACGATCTCTCAGGGACTCCCGAGAGTATCGAAATCAGGGCCGTTGCTAAGGCCGAGGTCGATGGCATCCTCACCGTCGTTCATCAGGACACCTTGTTGATTGATATTGAGAAAATTGATGTATTTCAACCTCCTGATGTATCTGTTTGGTCAGAGGATCATGACATACCAATTTCCAACTCTAGTCATCCTGATTCAGTAGATTACACAATTCCTCGGTATGTTGAGTACAATCAATTTAACCCTTTTTTACTTGAAATTTTTAACACTGGTTTTGATTCAGATACATTCAGAATAGATGTTTTACAGCGCTCAAAGGCAATTATTCAGGTTTATGATAACGATACGGGTGAGCGGATACTCGAAAATGAAGGTGATGGGACATTCCACTCTGCTATGCTTGCCAGACACTCTACGCAAGTTTTGATGTTGAATATTAAACCATCCTCTGACAGAGAAGATCCCGATATTGGATTGATTGAAATTGAGGTCGTATCTTCTGGTAATGCATCTCTACGGACAACTGTAATATTTACAATTCAGCGTACCTTTGGTATTCGAGCAGAGGTGGCACACGATTGTGACGGTTCTCCGCTCGGGCATATTTCAGTATCACTCTGTTCGCCGGGCCCTGGCAATGCTGAGGTTAGCATGAGAGTGAGAATCATCAACAGCATGACTACTGGTGATTCCTCAATTTACTGGCGACTTCCAAATCCGGCTACTCTCGATGAGAACACTGACCGTGATCCAGCTTATGGGCAATGGCAGTTCGACATTGCAGATGAAAATGGCGAAAGTGTGCCAAGGGTTTCGCTAGGCCCCGGGGATTTCATTGAAGTTTTTGTTACCGTTACTCTGACTAGTCAAGTCGAGCAAGGGAATCATACTGTATATCTCCGAATTATTGAAGATACAGAGGGCGAGGATGCACGATACTTCGATCTTCCAATGGAATTTGAAATCGATGCCGATGAACCTAATATCCAAATCGTTCAGGTTTCACCCGATAGGAAATTAAAACCAGGTGAAGATTATTCAATTCAAATGAAAGTCAAAAACCTCGGTAATTCACATATGACATTGCTCCTAGATGCGGATGTTGAAGCTAGTGACTGGGAGGTCGATGTCGATGGTCCGTCCGGTTCAAACTTAATTGTCCTCGATGCTTTTGATGAATTGACATTTATTCTCAAGGTAAGGGTGCCTGCAGGTGCAAATAATGGCGACGTAGTCCAAGTTTCTGTCACTGCTACTCCACTTGACACTACTCAGAGTTGGTCTGATGATTATACTGCAAAAATAACGGTTGACATGACGGTTGGACTGAGTTCTATTATTTCGATTATTATCAACGAAGTGACTCACCCAAGGCCATTGACTCTAGTCAGTTCTATCGTAGGTATATTGCTTATTTTTGCTGGGATCCAGAGTGGATTAAATCGCCGAAGATGGGCATCTCATATGGCTCTCATCGAGGCTCTAAACAATGATGATGAAGACGATGAAGATACGGCTGAAGAGGACAATATACCAGTTCCAGTTACCTCAGAAATCGATGACGACGTTGACCGTTACGAGGATGACGAAATCGAACTTGTTTAATTCCAGAAGAATTGCTGTCCGAACGACGCTCCATTTCTCTTAAGACCCTAATGAATCGCCAAAGGTAACATAGGGTGAGTACTTTGCAGTTCAATACCATCAGCATTATCGATAATTCGATGATACGGAAGCGTCGTTCAGCAGTTGTTTTCACGATGATAATGCTGATTTCATCCTACTCTACAATCGAATTAGGAAGCTGGGAAGCATTGGCTTCAACAGATGATGATGGTGACGGATTGACATATGGTCTAGAGTTCTATATCAATACGCAACCTCAAGATTGGGATAGTGATAATGACGGTCTTCCCGATGGTTGGGAATGGCAATATGGACTGAATCCCCTCTCGGCGATTGGAGAAAACGGATCAGTTGGAGACCCCGATGGGGATGCCTTCACAAATTTGAATGAATATCTGTATGCGATACCAGCGGGCTGGGATAATCCTCTAACGCCGAACGAACTTGATAATGGGGTTTGGTGGAATGGTACGGTTCCTGTCCGAGAATGGGATGAAGAGAGCGCTATGCAATTATTGCAAGGCTCAGGAACCGATGGTTTCGATGAAGATCCAGTCGGGAACATTTGCTTTAACGGATTTGATGATGATAAAGATGGTCTCGTCGATAATTTCGATAGTGACGGGGATGGAGACGCGGATTGTTCCAGTGATGATGATGATGGTGATGGTGAGATTGACGAGGATCCAGATGGCTGGGATACCGATGGTGATGGAATGCCTGATGGTTGGGAGGTTGCAAACAATCTCGATCCAACATCCGCCTCAAATTTAGACGGCAGTAATGGGGACCCAGATGGTGATGGATTAGTAAATCTGAAAGAATACGTCAATCCTACTTGGGGGACAAGAAATGGAACAACTACTCCACCAACTCAATATTTCCGTCCTGGTCCAAATGCAATGACAGCTACCGAATCTCCTTGTAACCCCATTCTTTTGTTAGGGCCAGGTGGATGTTTGATTTTCACCGCTGAAGTCGATGGCATTACCCAAACCGACCCAAATAACAACGATACTGATGGAGACGGTTTGAATGATTCACATGAAGCACTTTTACTTCTCACCGATCCTACTGCTGTTGATACCGATGGTGATGGAATTCACGACGGTGTCGAAGTAAATGGTTCATATGGAGATCCACCTCAAGCTACCGATCCAAGAAACAACAATACTGATGGTGATCAATTCGATGACGGTGAAGAGGATGTCAATGGAAATGGGGTGGTCGATGGGAATGAAACCGATCCGACAAGAATTGAAGATGTCGGTGACATTGATGATGATGGGATTGAAAATTGGGAAGAAAATATGACTTGTACCAAGTGGAACGTTACGGATACTGATGGGGGGGGAGTCAGCGATGGTGACGAACATTCTATTTCTCATCACACAGATCCGTGTGTATCCGAAATTGAGATAGTCAAAACGATAATTTCTTGGGATTCAGTCGAGCAATCACTTGAATTGAATGATACCTTTGATCTTGATACTACTCCAATGGATTGGCGGCAACAAGGGTCGGTGATGGCATATTATGTCTTGGCGAATGCATCGAGAGTAGGATTTAGGTACGAATCTGTTTTTAATCAATTTTTGAGAAATGTCGATACAGATATGCCAAGTAGTGCGGTATCTGTGGTCTTTACGAATAATTCATGGTGCTGGAACGCTACTGCTGGTGCGATTAACTCACCACATTGTGATGATGATTATCTAGATACAGATAGTGATGGATTAGCTGATTGGGAAGAATGGCTCGGAACATGGGGTTATTTCTCCATGGCTAATCTATCTGATTCTGATGGTGATGGAGTTGATGATTTAACCGAAATTCAAAATCAAACCGATCCGATGGAACCTTGTCATAATCTGCTAGATAGCGATGGTGATGGCTTGAATAATTACTTTGAGAATACGACCGGATGTGACTTAGCCTTCGGTATCGTTGGTGGAAATGGGACGATTGACACATATTTCACTCTCTGGAATGAAATCGATACCGATAATGGTGGTGTTGCCGATGGTCAAGAATATCTTGATGGCACAAATCCTCAAAATAATTCAGAGGATGATTTGAATCCTCTAGATACTGATGGAGATGGTATACCTGATACTATTGAGCAAGCAATTGGTACCGATTGGTTGAACCCAGATACTGACGGCGGCGGAATTCCTGATGGAATTGAATGCCCTGAAGAATTTTGGGAAGTTAATTGCTTGAATTCGCCAACCAATCCTTGGGATGCGAGCGATGACCTTGACGATAACATGCTATACTTCCTTGCAACAAATACAAGCTCTGGTATCGACACAAACATCAACCAATATTGGAGGTGGCACACTTATGATACCTATACAGGAGTATCCTTTGGAGTCAATTCAAGCCTAGTTGGTAATACGATTATTGTTCCATCTTTCTCTTCAACACAAGGAGTGGCTGCTACTACTTATTGGGATGATTCTGAGGTGAAGGCTTGGACAATCGAGTATCAAAATGGTGCTGAAATTCAACCCGGTGATGAATTAATTCTACCATATAACGCAGTAAATTGGACTAGTTGGGTTGATCAGAGTGCAGGACTTAATTTTTCTAATTATACTCGTGATGTTATCGTAGACGAATCTACGATTGATACAATCTTCATCACCGCTCCTCAAGTTTCCTTTGTGGCAGAAATTCAAGAAAACACGACAGAATTTTTAGGTAGTAATTATGCAATGGATTTACCAGCTTCTTATTTAGATCGACAGAGCGCAGTGACAGTTTCGGTAACTCAGACAGTACTGAATGATTCGGGGGCATTTTCGGCGTGGGAAAAGGTGGTTGCGATTCAAAATTTCCTGATTAATGGGAATAATACAACTGCGTTCACTCGAAATTACGATGGTGTCCAACCAAATCTAAACCATGATTATGAGAGTGATCTAACTTATTATATTCTTAATAATACACAAGAAGGATCATGTGACCAATTTGCAACTTTATTCGCAGTAATGCTAAGGCACGCCGGGTTATCTTCACGAAAAGTAACTGGTTTTTCGGGAGGGACATGGAATGGCAAAGCTTTCGAAGTATATGGTAGTGATTTCACAACTTGGGTTGAAGTTCACTTGCAGACCAATGCCAATCAAGGTAATGAGACGATAGGATGGGTTCCATTTGAGGCCTGTCCTCCACAAGCACTCGTTGAAGTCGTCAATGAAGAATGGGGGCCTACAAATTTCGATCGCGATTTGAATGGCAGCGAGATTTGGTTGAATGGCACTCTTCAATTTGTAGAGAATGGAACTTTTGCTGAGAATGTTACAATCGATCTTTACCTTGTCAAGGGTAATGAAACTGCTCTTGTACCTGGTCCTGCTGCAACTTCAAATCATTTAATTGCGAGCGGCATGACCGACCTGAATGGTTCATTCAATCTTAATGGCACTCCACTCGAATCAGTAAATCCGGGATATGGGGCACTCGTTTTACATGTTTATCAGAAAGCATACGTTGGCATACAAGGAATTTCATTTGTTTGGCGAATGAATATCACCGATGATTCAGTTTTGTCAATTAGTTCACCACCACCTATTACAGAACCGATGTTGGGTGTTGGTGTCAATACCACTTTTACAGGAGAGATGAATTGGGAAAATTCACCATTTTTAGACCCTTCTCTAGTTGATAATATGCAGGTTCTCTTGAATTATACATCATCTATAGATGGTCCGCAAAATTTGATTGCAGACATTGGTCCTTCAGGTTATTATGAATTTTCAGTTCCTATCGGTGATGCTGAACCTCTCGGGCTAATCAATGCTTCATTGGCTTTCCTCGGCTGGCATGAAGATGATTTGAACAATGCTTCGACGCCTGAATACCATGTTCGCCCATCTACTTTCTCCTTCATGTTCAATATCACTCCTTCACCGAATCTTACGGTTGTACTCGAAGCTCAGGGGATAAACAATACATTCCTCGATATCGGCTCACCAGTCTACATCAACGGCTCAGCTATGAGTAGGGGTATCTCTCCCGAATCACTTAATGGAACTCTATATTTTCAGATGCGTCGCGCGAATACGAATGGTCCATATGTGACGCTTGCGGCATGGTATCTGAACGATTCTAACTGGACAACAACCCCTGGTGATTTTGAATTATCATGGGCCTTCTTAGGTAGTGATGTGCCAATTTCTGCTGGGCTAGTCGAAGTAAAATTTCAATTCGATGCTGAGGGATTGTTCGCTAATGATGAGGTAACCTATCTTACTGAACATGGTATTCGTAGTGGCGTGAATTTCAATTATACTCTCGGTTTACAATCACGTGGTAATATGGCCAATGTGGAAGTAATTCTAACCGATCACACGGATACATCTGTGGCTGATTTCCTTGGGACATATCTCTTGGATTTCGATGGTGAGAATGTTTGGAATGAAACTGACCCTTCCGTTCCCCGAATAGCTACAGAATGGCTGGTTCCAGCCGATATGGAAGCCGGCGATTATTCTTGGATTCTGAATTATTCAGGTTCGATTTGGTTCAACCCGGCAAGTATTGTTGATGTTGTAAGAATTCAAGGAAGAGCCAATGCAACCGTAAATCTAGGTTCGGATTGGACTCCCCGTGGTACAACAAATTGGGTCTCTGGGCATGCTAATGAACTGGCTCTGAATACGGTAATTACGGGTAATAACTCTTCTGTCACGGTTCAATTAGAAGTGCCTTCTGATTTACCTCCATTACCTGATGGCAGTCCTGCTCCGCCGGTAATTCATAGACTTGGCTCAACTTGGATTAACATTACCACCGGTGAATATAATCAAACATTCTCGATGCCAGAAGGTGTTGGTTCAGGTGTTTACGTGCTACGAGTTTTCCTTGATTTTACTGTAAATGCACCTGTTGGTGGTCATTATTACTCGGTTTCCGATGCAGATAAAGTCAATGCTGGAATACAAACAGAATATATCGTTGAATCTGCACCGAATTCATTGATTGTAGTAGCAGGCCAAGTAATGATAATCAATGCAACAATTACCGATGTTGAATCTGAATCTCCGATACCAGATGCATCTGCTAACCTGTACTTTGACTTCGGAGGTCCATTACAACAATTGTTAGAATCAGATCTTTCTGGCACCGATGGTGTAGTTCGATTTAGCCCAACAATCCCTGCTGATACTCCTCCTGGATATTACACGGTTCGCGTTCACGCACCTGATGATATAACTGATAATCTAACCGTTCCAAATGCTGGCCGATGGTTAGGGAATGAGAGCACATCAAATTTGACTGTTCAGGTTGCGAGTTATGTCGATATCAATCCGCTTGCACCTGAGGTGACTGCTGGTTCAACATTCATCGTCAGTGGTCAAGTGATGGATGCAATTGATGCAAATCGAACTGTCGACGGCCCGATGGCCGTTGAAGTATTCTTCTTAGACGATCCGAGTGAGACATTAATTTCCACTCATACGACTTCGAATAATGGTTCGTTCAATATTACTGTTCCAACCGATCCATTTGGCGACGGTGTTACGAGTGGCGTCAAAACCGTCGTTGTTAGTGTCCTCAACGGTAGTACACCATTCTACCTAACCGGTACAGGTAACGATACTATTCTCGTACGAGGTGTGACTGCGTTCCGCGATAAAATACCATTCCTCAACATGGTTGTAGATAGAGGTGATACAATTGTTTTCAGTGCTAAATTGGTTGAATCGAGTGATAGCGATCGAAACTTAGCGGGCATGAATATCTCGGCAATTTTCCACGACACATGGATGAGTGAATCGGTTACGAACGTCGAAGGAGATATCAATTTCTCATTCAATATACCTCACGATCATCCATTGGGATTAGTAAGTGTAATTCTTTACTATAATGGCTCGAATACACTTCATAATACACTAACTTTGATTTCAACGATAACGGTTAGATCTCAAACATTCATTACCGTAGATCCGATTCTAGATAATCCAGCAGCAGGCGATTCGTTCAATGTAAGCGGCAATCTCACATCTAGTAATGGCAGCGCCATTATGGATAGGGCAGGAAATACTCTAGCCCCAAGTTTGACATTTATGGTCGATGGAGAGAGTAATACATTCCAAATAATTTCAAGTTCAGTTGATTTGAATGGTTCTTGGTTAGCGATTATTCGTCTAGATCTCACCTTCTCACGTGGTTCTCACAATATCGAAGCAACTTTCACTCCAACCGTCAATTACTATGGTTTGAGCGTCGGTAATGGGACATTTGATAGCCGTGGTTATTCACTCATTACTATCCTCAATCCACTCGATTTAGATCCTGATGAGCGTACTGTCCGTGGTAATAATCTCAGTATGAATCTCTCACTCATCGACAATGCAGGCGGTGTTGTGCCCGCCGCACAAATCGACATTTATGTTGATGAGTTATTCACGACGAGTGTTTTCTCAGATTCACTCGGGCTCGCAAACACAATGATCCTCATTGATGAATATCGCGCGGCCGGTCCAATGGAAATACGTGCTGTTTTCACCGGTTTCAATGGAACTACCGGATTGGTAGGTGATGAAGCTATTACAAGAGTTGTTATTCTGGCACCTTCGGTTTTAGAAATAACAGCATTCAGTGGTTCTGCGATTGCTGGAGAATCTATCACCTTCCATGGGACGTTACTCGACGAACATGGAAACGCTTTGCTAGAAAATGGTCAAGTACATGGCGGAATCATTCACCTTTCTATTGACGGAGTAGATGTTGGACCAATTTATTCAACTCTGAGCAACTCTACAACTGGAGTCTGGTCGATTATCTACAACTTGCCACTAGATTCGGATTACGGAGATCACCGGGTTAGAGTCGATTTCCTAGGCGGTTTCACTTGGATTGACCCGATGGGTCAAGGAGATTCACTGAATCCAGAATACTATCTCCCTTCGACATTCGATATGGAATTCAATGCAACACAAACCTCACAAGTCGTTCTGACTACTCCCCCGGGTGAAATCGACCGAAACCAATTATTGCTCATAGAGGGAATGTTAACTGATGGTTCAGGTCGAGTCTTGCCAAATCGATACGTCAATGTCTACATGAATGATCAATTACTGACCGGCCTGAACATTGATGTAAATGGCTCTTTCAGTCTATACATCCCAGTTCCACCCGATATGGAATTGGGTCCAAGGATTGTCAAGATTGAGTTTGAAGGAGAGGAATTTATTCTCGCTTCAAACTCAACATCGATTTTCATTGTTTTCTCTCCGGCCGTCGTCTCCGTATTCTCACCTGAACCATCGGCGGTCGGTGACAATCTGAGATTGAGTGGAACCATACGTGATAATATGCCAAATGGTTTGCTTGCCAATCATTCACTCGAGATTTTTATCGATGGAACTTTAATTGGAATTACCACTAGCGATGAAAATGGCTATTGGGTTCTAAATTGGGTCGTATCAGAATTTATTGATGTGGGTGTTCACACGGTCACGGTTAAAGCCCCACAACAAGGATATTATCGCGAAGGCCTAACAGAAACCAATCTAACGATTGCTTATCATTCTGGAATTACTCTCCAAGTCGATTCATCGGTAGTTACCCGTGGCGGTGTTTGGAATTTTTCGGGGCGACTCTTCGATGATGATTCATCCGGCCGTCCGGGTCTTGAAGCTCGGGAGTTTTCCGTTATTTTGGATGGAGAAAAAATTGAAACGATTACAACTAGCATCGATGGCACATTCTCATTCAATCATGAATTAGGATATTCGATTGCACGAGGAGGACACGACATTTCAGTCGTTTTCAACGGTGAGACCTTCTATCTCCCTATTTCTTACAATATGACAGTATTTGTCAAAGCCGATATTACATTGGAGGTGTTATGGGTTGCAGATACGATAATTCGCAGTGATGTCGAGCATCCAATTAAGATTGAAGGAAGGATTCTCGAAATTGGTGGCGATGGCAATATCCTCGAGGATTTGGTTGTCACTCTACACTGGTCCTCGACTAGTGCTGAACCTGCAACTATTACTTGGGATGAAGCGACTGGGCATTTCCGAATCATTTCACCTGCACATTATCCAATGGCTCCTGGTGAAATTGACATGTGGGTTGAGGTAGAAGCAGATTCTTCTAGATATCTGAACTTCGGGAAAATCGATTTCTCAGTTGGAATCATGGTTCCGGTCAATTTCCTATTCACTCCCGATTCACAATATGTCGGTAAGGATACTAGAATCATTCGTGGAACTGTCAACATAACTGCTACAGACACATTGATGCCGGTCGCGAACATCTCAATTTCAGCATTATTAATCAATTCAACATCTGGATTGAGTCTATTGCCTAAGGTTACAATGTTGACTGATGAGGATGGAATAGTTGCCTATGAATTCAAGGCAGTCGAACCACTACCATCTCTCTGGGATCAAACATTCTGGGGTCCATTGAAGATTATGTTTAGCACTGATTCGATGTTCGTTGATCCATCGAATCGGACATGGCTCTCTACCCAACACGGAGGGTTAGAAATTGAATATGAGCCAGCGGAAAAAGCATCTTTGATTAAACCAATATTATTCGGGCTACTCGTCGCATTCATCCTAGTTGGATTAATTGGCGGTGGGATGATGTATCGCCGTCGTCAACAAGCAACCCTAGATGATTTGGCCAGTGTATTCAGCTATACTGCTGAGTTACTCGCCGCTGGTGATGCTTTCCGTGAAGCTATTTTCAATTGCTATGAAAGCCTTTGTCAAATTTTGATGCGTCGCGGATTCCTTCGACGTGATTTTGAGACCGTTCGTGAATTCGAGACGGCGATTCGTTCCGCATTACCGATTAGCGAACAATCGCTAATCGCACTCGACAGAATATTCGAAGAAGCGCGGTATTCAAGCCATATCTTGGGTGAAGGTCATCGTCAGAATGCCCAAATTTCACTCAATGCGGTTCTGCAAGAAATCGATCAATTGCAAGAAGTTCCAGTACGAGATGACATCATTCAAATTGATCCTGAACAGTGAAGTTTAGAATCATAGAATGCTCAATTCACTCACTTGCGATTAATCACGTTAATCCATCAAGAATGAGAGTATTCCATCTTCCCATGAAATCGTTGAGATTTCTTTGTTAATTGGCATTCTAAATGTCCGCAATAATCCACCAAATCGTTCTGGAACCAAAACGCGTACGATTTGTTGATTTTCATCAATCATGGTTTTGACGACAATTTTGGATGGGTTAGCCGATGGTAGTTCCAACCTAATTCCGATTTCGTCCTGGTTGCCATTGAACTCACGAAGCATTTCATCTAGTGGCATAATTTCACGAATCTTTAATTTTGCAGATTCGATTGGAGTCAACACATCTGAAATCACATTTTGATGATTTACAATTATCTCCGAATGCGGTAGATTTGTAAGAAATTCGTCGTGAATTTCGGCAGCGGAAACATCGAAACCGAGACTTGATTTTACTAAAGAGGGGATGCTCAATTCCTGCGAAGGAAGCGCGATATCTTTTGTTATCCAATCCATCTTACAACCCTTCGAAATATCTAACCCGCATGAACCCGTCGTTCATTCTTTCTCGATGGCGGGCTTAGGTAAACGCTTGAAGAAGCTACGAGTGTGGCGTTTTGTCCGGTTATTATCTGGTGATTCCATCAAAGCCATGTCATTCGGTAGGCAATTTCTATATTGCCGTTGAAACAATCTTTTTTCAAGTAAAACCACAATGGCCCTATCCTCGGCTTTGCGTATCGGTCGACCCAATGCCTGCATCAGGCTATTGACTGCTGGTTGGAAACTTGTGTAGCGCCAAGCGCGATTACTATCGTAGCGCTTGGTGTAGTAATCCTTCAGTGCATCTTGGCGAGCGCTTGGAGGTGGAAGCGGTAAGCCAATGCAGATTACCGCATCGAGAATATTATTCGGATAATCAACTCCTTCAGCGAGTTTGCCACTTAGTACACCGGCGAGGAGGATTCGAGATCCTGCTCGCCGACGGATTTCTAATTTATCGATAACACCATTCACTCGTCGTTTCGACATTCGTTGAGTTTCTTCGATGACCTGAATACCGAATCCGGGTAACCAACTCCAATCTTCCCCGGCGATTTCGCGAAGCATAGCATAACTTGGAGCGAATAGAGCTACGTGACCTGGAGTTTCAGTCACCACGGCTTCGATATGGTCTCTAATACGATTTGTATTTACCAATCCCCGCTCAGTATATTTTGTGGTAACATCCTTTGCAACTAAGATTGGCCGTCGGTCTCCAAGAAATGGTGAACTATACTCTTTTGTTATGCTAGGCCGGTCGTTTGGAATTTGTAAAAGGTCAGCGTACATTGCAGGGGGGAAGAGAGTCCCTGACATCAAAATAGAACCTTTTGTTTCTTCAAAAATATCTGAGCTAATAACACCAGGATCGAGTAAGAAACTGCGGACTCGTCCATCTTCACCAAGAATGTCGAAGACTAGAACCAGCGCCGGGTCGTCGAGAAATTGAAGGCAAACGTTTAGCATTGAGGCTAGGCGATTTGAAGCATTTTCCTTTTCCTTTTCAGCAATCGCTTCATCATGTTCTACACGAACTCTGAATAATTGTTGAATTAATGATTTAAGCATCTTGAAATTATTTGAACGGTCAGCATCTATCGTTTCCATTAAAATATGATTGATTTCGTCGATGAAATCCCTCGTTGAAATTCGCAAATCATCTTTTTTAGTCAATTCTAACTCGCGTTGTTTTGCAGAATACCATTTTCGCATCTCTCGCATCAATCGCTCCATTTGGCGTTTAGCAGTTCGAATCCCATCAATATTCAAAGAACTTTGATCCATGTCTAAATCCAATTGTTTAGCTTCTTTTTCTTTCTCACCGAGAAATTCTTCTAGTTCAAGTTTTGAATCTCGAAAAATACTCATAGTCGCCCGTCGCTCCAGACCATTGCGAATTCGGTCGGGTAAATTATGTGCCTCGTCAATAATTAAAATTACATTTTCTAAATTGATTCCCATTGGTGCAAGAGAGTTAGTTCTAACATTTTCATCAAAGACGTGATTGTAATCACAAACAATCAAATCACTGGATCTCACAGCTGAACGTGCCGAAGCCCAAGCGCACATTTTGCGATGCCGACTCTGACTGATGAGATCATCAACATGAGTCGGATAGGTCAGTATCATCTCGCGCAATTCTTCACGTCTCTCAACGCGGGAACCTTCGATGATATCCTCTTCACAATTGCATTTACCAGTCATTCGATCAACATATTCACACATCGATTCTCTGCCTATAATGTCGACTACTTTGACGTGAGAAATATCTTCTGATAATCGTGAATTAATTAAGCGAATCGTATCAACAACGATTCGATGCTGAGATTGCCGACCTGTCAAAAACATGATTTGGGGTTGCTCGGGCGAATTTCTTGAAATCTCAAGCACTGAAGCGAGTGCTGCCGCTGTTTTTCCGATTCCTGTTGGAGCAGCCGCAAGTAAAAATCCGCCTTCAGAAAGTACTTGGATACCATCAAGAATCATCTCTTTTTGCGTATCACGGAGGTGTTCGTGAGCAACGAATCCTCCTGTGTGCTCACTGACTTCCCCTTTCATAGATGTATACCTCGAATAGAACGACCAAGAAGATTGGCCTCAACGAAGCACGATAGCTTCCGAATCTCGACTGTCTAAAATAACCTTCAATGGCTTTTCGATTTGTATATGTCGAAGTGGTCCGAATTTAGTTTTAGGTTCGAAAGAATCTAGCCAATCCCAATCAACTAAATCATCATGCCCAATCGTTAGATAACCAATATTGAAACTGACAATATTTTGGAAAAAATGAGTTCCTTGGCTCGGCTCGACATGAATATCCGACATTGGCACCTCAACAATTGCTTTAGCTCCCATTATCTGATTCCACTCAACTGGAATTCCTAATGATGGGTCTGATGATCCCCATCGGCCGGGTCCGATAAGCAGATAGGGACGTTTCTGTTTACGTAAAATTGCATCGATAGCTTCAACTTCATCAATCAAATTCGTTGTTCTCATCCTATCGAGTTTACTTGGATTGACGTATACAACATCGCGAATATCATCGATTACCCCATTACCTAATGATTTGCTGCTGATTACCACTGCTGATTTTCGGTCGACTTCAGAAAGGTCGATATCGATGTCGACAGAATCATCCATCATCGTTCTCACCTGTAAAAGAGCGAATTTTCGTTTATTGGATTTTTTATCAATATTTACAGCAAATTCGATTTCAACCGGCGAGCCTAGATAACTCTCACAGGTTGAAAGAACATGATGAAGGATTTCTGAGAGTGGGAATCTACCATGTTTGAGAATAGGTGCAAAAGTTACGAGGCGAGGGCCCCCAGTTACCATTACCGAGTCGACAATTCTGTCATCCGAGACTACGTAAGTTGATCCGACTAAGGATAGAACGCCGTCGAGTTCTGCTATTTCAAGGCCATATTGTTCAAGGTTTTTCTCTTCATTCGAATAAACTTCACCATCTTCTTCGATCATAGGTATCGCGTAGAAATTCCTTTGTGAACTCTCCAAAATAGCTTCAGTGCTATGGAATTGATGAATACGCTTCGGCTGACCGGGGCTATATCGCAGACATTTACCCCCCATCGCGACTTGCCTGCCGAGGCCGATACAAATCGCAGCCATTCCATCTTCGGATTCTAGTGGTGCTACTGGGTAGTGATTGTGGCTGCGAGCGGCACCCGAAATCTGTGGATAAAATCTACCATTGACTTCATTTCCTACCAATTCTTGAACGACCACTGCCATCTGTTCGTCTTCGATTGAATTTGGTGTGGCGCTGACATAGGCTTTTGCACCGCGGTGATAGGTCGAAGCGTAAACTAATTTTATCGCTTCGAGCAATCGTCGTAATCTTACTGAAATATCTGGGTGGTCATTAGCCAACATATGGGTCGCATATACTCCGGCGAATGGTTGGTGACTCGCATCTTCGAGAAGGGAAGATGATCTGATAGCAAGCGGCCAGGATGTGTTCTCCAGCATAACTGACAAATCTTCGATTATATCCTCAGAAAACGAACTTGCTTTGAATGCAGCATCAACATCATCATCGCTTTCATTTTCATGAATGAATTTGTCCAAATCATTTCTCACAATGAATTCATTGAATACTTCAGTTCCAATCACAACCGATTTTGGAACGATGAAATCGACATCAGGAAAAGCAGAATTTAAACCTATATCTGGCATTTTTGTGAAGAAAAATGCTAAACCCCGCCCTTTTCCCCCTAAACTACCCTTGCCGATTCGGAGGAAATCAGAGTTGTTCCCGGTTTTTTCGTGATCCTGAATCGACCGTGTGTGGATCACATTCAAGTGTAATTCGACTAGATCGGCAATATGTTGTCGAGCCTCTTCTAGTGTGTCAAAATCATCTAGTGTTAAGGGTCGCATTTGAGCTGCTAAGTTAAATTCTGTTCTCGTCCTTAACCAGTGAGAAAAATGGTTTCGGTTAGCATGATATGTGACTGATTCGATTGGTGCTTCCCGTAGACATTCGATAAATTCGGCCAACGTCGAAGCACGAGCAACTTCTTCGCCTTCGTTTGAGCGAAATATAAAATCGCCAAATCCCATTTTTTCGACCATGAATTCTGCAATTCTTTTGTACAGTGCTGTATCTTCTTTGTGAAGAAACCGAACGCCGAGTGATTCAGCATCTTCTTTTAATTCAAGATTTTTTGATTGAAATAAAATTGGAGTATTGCTGTGCCTAGATTGAACAAATTTGACTAATTCTAGGCCAGCAGAGTCTCGGCTACCACCTAGATTTGGAAATTTCCCATCAGTGAAAACACCGATGATATTGTTGTGATAACGATCTATAATTGAGCGAGCAGATTGCATGTCCGTTGCGAGTAGAATTTTCGCACGAGCCCGAAGCCGCAGGAGTTTTTCGTCAAGGTTACCTCCTTCGCCCATTAGGCGAGTGGTTTGTTTTACGAGTTGAGTGTAGAGTAGTGGCAAATATGCCGAATAGAAACGCCGACTATCTTCCACTAATAATATCACTTGCACATCAGCATCGCTCACGTCATATGCAACATTTTTTTCATCCTCTATCAGTTTGCAAATCGACAATAGTATTCGGCTATCTCCAGTCCAAACAAAGATTAGGTCGATTCCGTCACCAGCATGAAGTGTGGCCAATTCACGGGTGTTATGGCTTAGCAATATTACCGGCATGTCGGTGACGATTGACTTTACTTCACGGCCAAAGGCATTGACATCCATCGAACCAACTCGGGCCATGGTAATAACGAGGTCGAATTGCCTTTCGCGAATAAGCTGGAGTGCATCTCTGGCTTCTCGGCTATGTATGATTCGCGGAGATTGTGAAAGGTTCAATTCAGCATATTCTTGTCTCATAATCTCCGCGAGGTAGCCCGATTCTTCGAGTAGATAAAAATCGAAAGGACTGGCGACGAGAAGCACATCTCGAATCCGAAAAGGTGTCAGTCTTTCGAAGCGAGACCAATCGGACATGTCCTTCGCCATGGTGTCCGATTCGGGTCATTAGCCATGAAAGTTCAGACTGAGGCATTTGGGGGTGTCCCGCGCGAAACGCGCGAGACAGTGTGTGTGTTTGAAATTCAAAGTAATTTATCTCGACCAGTTTGACGAGTTTTTCCACGGTTTCCTTGAGGTGTCTCTCTCGCATCATAACCAATTGCATTGGTCAGTTTTGCTCGGCCACGTAGTCCTGAAAAACCAATCAAAATTCTGGCTCGGCCAGAGTGATTGTGGGTGAGGGGGCGTTGTTGACGCCCCCCCACGTTTTTGTGCATCCCATCCTCGCTCAATCTCTCACCTCTGAGCGTTCGAATTATCATTATCAAATCGCGCCTGGAGTTCATCCATGCGCTTTCGGAGTAAACGGTTGACAGTTTCACCATCAATCGCTTCACGTTGAATATAATCTCGAGCAGCATAGCGTAATACAACATCAGGTGTTTCTGCTCGAATCTTACAAAAATCATGCATCAAAATGGTCAAATCAGGGCCTAAATTTACCTCGACCCGATCTCCCATTGAAGGCAATGGTTCGTTGAGGAATTGACGTATTGCGGAGCGAATCACATCCGATCGATTCCGCATACCGTCTAATCCAACGCGCTGATCTAATGCCAGGAGATGATCTTCTGGAATTCGTAGCGAGACCATTGGACTAGGACCACTCATGATGCTTCCTCAGGCTCAGCAGATAGCGGTCAGCATATGAATGTATTGCAAATGAAATGCAATTGAAATGCAATTACCCTATTTGGGTTGCTAAATTTGACAAAATACCTATGTTTGCATTTATCTGTATTTTTTTTAATTTCAACATGAGTCCGACTTTTTTTCGATAGAGCGATTCAAGACGGTTGAGCAAGTCGGACTCGCACGGGCATTGGGATGAAGGTCATCAACGACGCAATTCATGGTCAGTTTAGACTGGACGGTGTTCGCGAAGAATTGCTTAAAACACCTGAAATGAACAAACTCAGCCACATCAAGCAACTCGGCTTGGCGCACCTAGTTTTCCCAGGTGCGCATCACACTCGCTTTGAACATTCATTGGGCGTTTCTCATCTAGGTGGATTGATGTCTGACTCTATCGGTTTGAGTGAATACGAGAAAACTACTGTTCAAGTTGCTGGAATGCTACACGATGTTGGCCATGGGCCGTATTCTCACACGCTCGAGCATATTCTACACGAGCGTGGTGGAATGGATCACATGTCGATTACAGAGGGTATTATTCTTGGCGATTATGATGTTTTGCGCGATGGAGAAGAAAGTTCAGTCATCAACCGACGTAGAATACCTGATATTTTGGAGTCCCACGGGCTGGATCCGGAAGAAGTAGCTGGATTGATTCGTGGTCCGGGTGCTGGTGGAACTGAGCGCTCACTCTTACAATGGACTGAAGGAAAGCAAGATTTCGTTGACCAAGATTACACACTCGCTCATTTAGTACATGGACCGGTCGATTGCGATCAACTTGATTACTTATTACGCGATTCGCATTTTACTGGTGTAAAGCATGGTGTTGTCGATCATTTACGCCTGATTGAATGTCTCGAACGCCACAGTGGTGATGTGGCGGTCGAAGAACGGGGGCTTCCAGCCCTTGAAGGAATGTTGGTTGCCCGAGGACTGATGTATTCTGCAGTTTATTTCCATCGAGTAACTCGCGTGACCGAAGTGATGCTTTCTCGTGCTGTCGAGCGCAGTGAGGATAATCTTCCGGATGCAGTCGATCTTCAGCGTCGAGTCGACGCTGAGATATGGGGTGCATTATACAATGCTGGTGATTATGCAAAGGATATGATGCGCCGATTAAAATATCGTCAAATGTTCAAAGTCGCTGCCAGTAGACGTCGCTCGGATTTATCTGATAATGTAATCAATCGACTTGTCGAGCTCGCTACTAATGCTGCCAAACGCCGCGAATTTGAAGACGAAATTGCAATTCGAGCAGGTTTGCCAGAAGGATATGTTGCTGTCGATGTTCCATCTGAGAAATTATTGTTATCCGAGCCGAGGATGTCTGCAGTTGATATTCGAATAATCGGCAATGATGGCAAGACGCGTTGGTTCAGAGAACATACACCATTAGCTGAAGCATTGCGTACACGCCAGGTTTCCCAAGATGTTGCTTATGTTATGACTTTGCCGAGCCATACTGATGTTGTTGCACGGCTCGCCGAAGAGCATCTATTCAATTGATTTATCAGCCCTCTAGGGGCTGCTAACAATGAATAACAAGGATACTAATTCAAAAGGGGGTTATCGGTCGTTAGCACGCCCGAATCTATGTGATATTCGGTTAACCTTGGTGATTCCCATGGACAACACAATGAAAGAAGTATACGACAGCGTTATCGCTCGAGACCCTAATCAGCCAGAATTTCACCAAGCGGTCGAGGAAGTTCTCGATAGTTTAGGACCTGTGATTCAAGCGCACCCTGAATATCTTCCAGTAGTACGCTCAATTGTAGAGGCAGAGAGAATCATCCAATTCCGAGTTCCTTGGTGGGATGATGATGGAAATTTGCATGTCAACCGCGGATTCCGAATTCAGATGAATTCAGCGATTGGTCCTTACAAGGGTGGACTTCGATTTCACCCATCCGTCAACCAATCGATTCTCAAGTTCCTCGCATTTGAGCAGGTGTTCAAGAATAGCCTAACTGGATTACCGATGGGCGGCGGAAAAGGCGGCTCTGATTTCGATCCAAAAGGAAAGTCTGATTCTGAAGTAATGCGTTTTTGTCAATCATTCATGATGGAACTTTGGCGTCATATCGGCGCCGACCTAGATGTTCCTGCTGGAGATATTGGTGTTGGTGGACGAGAAATCGGGTACCTCTTCGGTATGTACAAGAAACTAGCAAACGAGTTTGTTGGAATTTTAACCGGCAAGGGCCGCTCCTATGGTGGTTCTCTTATTCGCCCAGAAGCTACTGGATACGGATTGGTTTACTTCGCTCGAGAGATGCTTGCGACAACCAATAAATCCTTTGAAGGCGCAGTATGCTCGGTTAGTGGTAGTGGAAACGTAGCCCAGTTCGCGGTAGAGAAGGTTCTCGATCTTGGTGGTAAGGTCGTGACAATGTCCGATTCATCAGGGTGGATTCACGATCCTGCTGGTATCGACCGCGAGAAGTTAGATTGGATAATGGATTTGAAGAATAACCGCCGCGGTCGAATCAGCGAATACGCAGATCACTTTGACGGAGCAATATTCACTAAGTCTCAACCTGAACCTGCTTCTAACAGACTTTGGGGAGTAGATGTTGATGTCGCACTTCCCTGCGCAACGCAGAATGAAATCAATGAGGAAGAGGCAAAGATGCTCGTCTCAAACACGGTAATTGCTGTTGCAGAAGGCGCAAACATGCCTTGCACACCTGAGGCTGTAGAAGTCTTCCAATCGAATGGTGTCTTGTTCGCTCCTGGAAAGGCATCGAATGCTGGCGGAGTTGCAACTTCTGGATTAGAGATGTCACAAAATAGTCTACGAATGAGCTGGACTCGGGAAGAAGTCGATGCTCATCTCCATAGAATTATGGTTAATATTCACAAAAACGCATACGATACTGCTGAGAAATACGGCATGCCAGGAAATTACGTTGCCGGCGCAAACATTGCTGGATTCCTCAAGATTGCAGATGCAATGACTGCTCAAGGTCTTCTTTGAAATTGAAACCAATGATTGCTTCGAGGAACTTAATGCTCCTCGTTAATCGAAGAAAGGAATTTTTGCATTCTCTCTGATTTAGGATTTTGAATAATCGAAGAGGGTCCTTCTTCAGCGACTAATCCTTCATCCATGTAGATAATGCGATCGGCAACATCGCGGGCGAAATTAATCTCATGTGTGACGATAATCATCGTCATACCTTCGTCAGCAAGCCCGCGAATCGTTTGCAAAACCGAGCCGATTAATTCTGGATCGAGCGCACTTGTCGGCTCGTCGAACAAAATCACTTCGGGTTTCATCGCCAGCGCTCTGGCAATCGCGACACGTTGCATCTGGCCTCCTGATAGATTACCTGGATAAGCATGAATTCGGTCGAGCATGTCGACTCGGCCGAGAACTTGATGAGCGATTTCATTCGCATCTTCCACACTCATTCCACGTACTTTTCTCAAACCGAGAGTTATGTTTTCAAGAACCCGCAGATGAGCGAATAATTCGAATGATTGGAAAACCATTCCTATCCTAGATCGTATGTCGTTAACATCAGCATAAGGTGTATTGATCTGCTCACCACCGAGTTTAACAACACCTGCAGTCGGCTCAATCAATCGATTAATGCAGCGTAATACAGTCGATTTTCCAGAGCCAGACGAGCCGATAATTGCGACCGATTCTCCTCGATTGACATCGAATGACACGCCGCGAACGGCGTGAACCCCGCCAGCATACATTTTCTCAAGGTCGGCGATACTCAATACAACTTCACTCATTCAAGCACCTCCGGAAATGCCGAGTCCAGGAATTCGTGTTTTATCTTCTAGCCAGCGCAGGATTAGGGCGAGAGTCCATGTGACTACGAAGTAAGAAACCATGACCATCCCCCACGTCCAAAATATCTGAAACGTGATTGCGATAATCAACTTGCCTTGCCTAGTTAATTCGGTATATGCTATTACCATGGCCAAAGAAGAATTCAGTACTAAATTCACCATCTCGTTGCCAAGTGGTGGGATACAAATTCGAATCGCTTGTGGTAGAACCACTTGATTCATAGTTCCCATATAGGTCAGGCCAATGCTTCGACCAGCCTCCATTTGGCCTGATGGAATTGCTGCTATGGCGCCTCGAATTGTTTCACATTGGTAGGCGCCTGAATTTAGGCCTAGTGCAAAAATCGCGCTCAAGAACGCTCGGTCTGAGAAAACAAATTCATGAGTTTTAGAAATTAATGCAGGAGCGTCAGTCGCATAGATTCCGTATTCAATGAATAAATCAGCTCCGCCACTTAGAATATATAATTCAGTAAATAAATCTGTACCAGCTCCCTGAATATGTTTACCGATTTGCAATCCGAAGTGGACAAACATGAATTGTACAATCAATGGAGTATTGCGGAAGAAGTCAGTGTATAGGGTTGCAATGCTTGCCAACGGTCGAATTCCCCAAGGGTTCAGTTTGAATCCATATGAGAATTCATGTTTCTTGAATTTCCCTTTGAAGGTGATAAATAACATTCCAAGGTAAATCAGGGCAATTCCCAATAAGAAATTAAAGAATGCATCTGGATCTCCGACCGGAGCGAAGATGTATTCGATTCCTGTCAGATCCAAACTTCTGAAATCAGAAATTGATTGCCAGAATGTAACGAATCCACCATTGATTACAAATTCTGAAAATGGTAAACCTACAAGGATTGACACTCCGAGGGTTCGAATCAAATTTATCCTATATTTTTCAGGAATTTGATAACCAGAAGATTGGCGATTCTCAATGAAGGCTTCAGCTATAACCCGCTTGTTGTATTTTTGAATAGCTAACCAGGAAATTAAGGTGACAATAAGAGCGAAAAAAAGTCCACTTGATAGGTTTCCGAGCACTTTTCCTCCGATTGAATAGACTGGGATGAAAACCCAGAAAAAGTATAGTGCTCGACCGAGATTCCCTTCGATGATTTGTTTCAAAGTCGTTGGTGCAGTTTTACACATCGCTAGAGTTACACCGATGAAGAAACCTAGTAAAATTCCAAATCCAACTATTTTTACAGTTGCCTTCAATCCCTGCCAGAGATTGTCTTTAGAGAAGTCAACAAATTCATTGAACTGAGTCAGGTCGATTATTTCAAAGCCTACTGCTAGATCTTCGCCGGCATTTTCGGTCCAGAGTATGGTTCCTTCCTCGCCGATAATTACTCCTCGAAATGCATCTCTCATTGCGATATCATTTATTGAAAAATCATTTGGAACAGGCAGTAATTGTGGGTTAATGATATTTCCACCATCTTTACTCAAAGCGATATATCCAGATGGTCCAGCAACGATGAATTTTGTTGTACCCAATACTTCCATTGAACTTATTTGTCGCTGAAGTGTAGTATTCCTACCTTCAGATTCGATTTCAACCAATAACCAATTATAGCCAACTGCTGTAGTCAACCCCTCTTGGGTAGACTTCAATATTTGTCCTTCAGATGTAATAGCATATCCTCTATTAGCCATGTAATAATCGATTGAAATAATTGTTGAATCAGTCAATCCTCCTGGTGTATCTCTTTCTTCCCAATTCAATCCTCCATCTTCAGATCCGAAAATTCGACCTTCTTCAGCGGCAATTAATCCTCGCTCACCTTCAAAGTCAACATCATTGAAATCTATTGATAACCCAAACGTTCGGTCTAGCCAATTACCATTCTCGAGAATCCAAATCGCCCCATTTCCTCCTACTGCGACTACGGCCCCCTCGCCTGTAATTGCGACACCGAGCAAATCAGTCGCGGTGGGTGTCGTGTATGATGTCCAAGTATTGGATTCGGCGCTCTTCAGGACTACGGTTCCCGCCGAACCAGCAGCGACGATGATGTTATCGTTCGAATCACTTGTCCAAAGGTCGGAAGTCGTTGGCGATTCGCTCGATTCCCAAGTTTGCATGTCGGAGCTGTTGAGAATAATCCCACCTTCACCGAAAACCCAGATGATTCCATCTGAATCTGTAGTGGCGGTTAGCAAATCAGATTCAACGCCACTATCTGCAATTGACCAACTGCTTTCATAGCCCTCTCCTAAAATTGGTGTGAGGAAGATAAAAATAATAGCAGAAGAGATAATTATCATTCTAGATGAAGTTGGAACTTCGGACCAAGAAAAGATTCGGTTTGTTCGCTTATTCATACCTAAGCCTCACACTTTGGTATTCACTATCTAATATAGTATGGTCGCCAGTTGTATCTCATCATTTTCAATAATATTATTGCAATGTTGATTGAATAAATAATTCAAGCATCAGTATTTCACCTGAATGAACTTACCATAATTCTAAGTTATTATCCATCGGCATCAATAATATGAGGGGGGCCCACTCTAACTCGGCCATACTCCTTATCCTCGTATTGCTATCAGCGGTTGTACCTGCTCAAGCCGGTGCTGGAGAATACTCAATTGGAGTAATCGAAGGAACACCAGCGGTAACTTATATGCATAATTATAACCATCTCGAAGAGGTCACTTTTTTGAATGATGAGATGGCTATTAGAGGCTTGATTAATGGGGAAATTGATTTCCTTATTGCTGACCATTTAGTTCTAGCGGAAATAACTGAATATTTTGATTATAATGCAATGAGTGTTTTGGGTGGTGTCGGTGAAAGTTGGAAAGCAGTTCCCGTCGTTCGTTCTGATAGTACTGAAGATTATGGCAACATCGAGTTATTACAGGCGGTGAATGCAGCGATTGCAGAAATTTATCAGGAAGGGGAATATGGGATATTATATTCAACCTGGTTTATAGATATGATCAATATTGAGGAATCTGATTACATCGCTTCACTAAATGATGGTTGGCCGACTGCATCTTCAGGAGGCCGGCTCGAAAAAATTCTGAATCTTGATAAGGAATTTTTGGCTTGCACATATGACCAGGGCAATGGTCTTAGTAGTACTGACTCTGAAGGTAATATAATTGGTTTTGAAATTGATTTGGCTGAATTGATTTCGAAAAAAATCTCTGAACATTACGGGTCCGATTTTGGATTTAGGGTGATCGGGAATTTTGAAAAAACCGGTGTGCTAAACGAATTATTGTATGAAGAGAATTGTGACTTTGGATTGGCTGGATTTATTTCAAGTGAGGCGATAACGAATGGCCTACACCCAGGGATTCCATATTATTCTGGTGGGATGGTTATTGCGGCATCTATGCAATCACCGAATGTCGAGAGCATTTCCTCAATTTTCGAGGCACCTGAGGTTATCGAGGACGTGGATGGTTTTGATTTACGTTTAATCCTCATCGGATTTTTAGCATTGTTCATCGTTTTAAGATTACGTATGAATCCAATTTGACGTCTGTTCTCTCATCAGTAATCTTCATCGTCATTATCTGCTTGAGATACAACATGGCGGAGATGATTTATCACGGTAAGGTCAAACAAGTTTGGAGCACCGAAGACCCGGATATCATTGAATTTCGGTATACTGATCAAATCAGTGTTTTCGATCAAATTATACCTAGCTTAGTTCCAAGAAAGGGAGAATCACTCAATCGTGCTTCTTGTCATTGGTTCAAATTGGTCGAAGATGAGAACATATGTGAAACTCATATCATCGAAATGAACGCTCCTGATCGTGTCAGAGCTCGGCGTTTCGATGTCGTAAAAGAACCAGGAACAATATCTAGTAATCGTGAGAACGTTTTTGTTCCCTTGGAAGTAATTTGTCGGCATTATCTTGCTGGTTCAGGCTGGCGTAGGTATGCACGCGGGGATGCATCGGCAGAAGATTTTGGTTTTGCACCTGGAACAGTATTACAAGAAGGTGCTAAATTACCTTCACCATACCTTGAAGTTTCGACGAAATTCGAGAAATTCGACCGTTTGCTAGATAGAACTGAGGCCTTAGAAATTTCAAATTTAACTGAAGATGAGTTTGATTCGATTCTAGAAATCGTTGTAAAGGTTGATGAAATTATTCAGAGAGAGGTTAGCAAGAGTGGATTGATTCATGTCGATGGTAAGAAAGAATTTGCTTTAGGAAAAGATCGAACACCGGTTTTAGTCGATTCTTTTGGAACTCTCGATGAAGATCGATGGTGGGATGCCGAGTTATATGCGAAGGGTGAGATTGTGCAATTATCGAAGGAATTTGTCCGTGAGCACTATTTAGGAACTGGCCACCACGCTGAACTTCGTGTTGCTCGAAATAATGGAACGGCAGAGCCTCCAATTCCAGCTCTTCCACAGTTGGTCATCGATCAAACAGCTAATCTATATGCGGATATGTTTACTCGATTAACCGGTGAAAAATTTTGAGGTGATTTCTTGGGTACTCATGAGTACGAGGAAGATTCTCGAAATTCTGATATATGGATTTCGATAAATGGTGTATTATATCGTCGAGCCGATGCGAAGATTTCTGTTTTTGATGCTGGATTTTTACTCGGTGATGGAGTTTGGGAAGCATTTCGTTTACATCGAGGTAAATTGGTTTTTCTCGATGACCACTTACAGCGTTTATTTCATGGCGCTCGGGTGATTGCTCTCGATATTGGCCGGACTAAGGATGAGTTGGTTGATGAAATAGAGCGTGTGATTGAAGCCAATGAAATGGTAGATGATGTTCACATTAGATTAATTGTAAGTCGCGGACTGAAACCGACTCCATATCAGGCACCTTGGGTAATATCTAGTGAGCCGACATTAGTAATTATTCCCGAATATAAGAGGGCAAATTCCGACCGGGCATTGAACGGAATTAGATTAGTATCTGTCGATGTTATTCGCGGACCACAAAACGTACAAGATCCGCGAATCAATAGCCTATCAAAACATAATTGCATCGCCGCGTGTGTTGATGCAAATCGTAAAGGCGGCGATGAAGGTTTGATGTTAGATCCGAATGGAAATGTAGCAACTTGCAATTCCACCCATTTCTTCATTGTCACGAATGGCGAGGTTTGGACCTCGACCGGTGAGTATTGTCTCGATGGCATAACTCGTCAAAAAATCCTTGATATCTGTGCCGACAAAGGCATTCCTCATTATGAGCGAGATTTCACTATCGAAGATGTACATAATGCCAATGAAGCATTCGTGACCGGAACCTTTGCCGGCTTAACCCCCGTAATCGAGTTTGATGGCAAGTTGATGAGCCAAGGTAGGCGCGGTGAAATGGTGGAGCGCTTGCAAAATTTCTATATCGAATTAATTAGGAGTGAATCGAGTGACTAAACCTATCCGCATTGCTATGTGGTCTGGTCCGCGAAATATTTCCACTGCCATGATGTATTCCTTTGATAATCGCGATGACACAATCGCTATAGACGAGCCTTTTTATGCGTATTTTCTCCAAAAAACCGCTGTCGATCACCCCGATTCTCAATTGGTAATCCAAGCAGGAGAAACCGATTGGCAAATAGTTGCTAATCATATTTCTGCTGGGCCTACTGGGGAAGCAAAAATCTACTATCAGAAGCACATGGCCCACCATCTGTTCCAAGAGATGCACGGTGATTGGATGAAATCACTCACTCATTGTATTTTGATTCGTGATCCTCGTGAGGTTCTTCTCTCACTTTCAAAAAAAATAGATAATATCGATGCTCGATCCACTGGAATTCCACAACAGGTCGAGTTGCTCGAAACCCTTCAATCCTTGACTGGTCAGAACCCTCCTATCATTGATTCGAAAGATATCCTTGAGAATCCGCAAGGAATGCTCAGCAGCCTTTGTCAAAGCATCGATATTCCATTCGATGAATCGATGCTATCTTGGAAACCTGGTCCACGCGAGTGTGATGGAATTTGGGCACCACATTGGTATGATGTAGTGTGGAAATCTAATGGTTTTACTAAATATCGAGCAAGAGATGGAGAGTTGAGTCAAGAGTTAGAAGATGTCTATTCAGAATGTAAGGGCTATTATAAGAAATTGTATAATCAACGTTTGTGCTGTTAACCTTAAACTCGCATTAATAAGCCACAATTCCTCTTTTCAGCACTTCTCAGCATAATGATTAGATGGCGAGATGCATCTCTAACTCCGCCATCGATTAACTCATCTACATCGATACTCCAATCCTGTCCTTGAATCGATTGCCTCAACTCAATAACTTCCTCCTTAGTCAACCAGCCACAAAGAATCATGCCACTCATGGTATTTGTAAATCCTACCTCACCTAGGTTTTTTTCATCTAATCCTTCGCTGAGTTTTGTCAATAAATCGTGGAAAATCTTCTCTTCTGATTTATCACTTGTAGATGCAAGGATGTATTCGATAGCATTTCCTCCTTCGATTGGAAAGCGTCCTAATCTATCTCTTGTCAAGCCTTTGTCAATTGGTTCAGGAGTTTCGCCATTATCCGGCCAATCAAGGCAGGATAGAAATAATATCGTAGCAGGGTCAAATGTGGGGGGGACTCCTTGTTTCAAAGCGGAGATATCGGAAGAATTTTTCACCAATTCTTTCAATTGATGATGATCTCCTCCCAATGAGGCTTGTATCGGTTCGATTAATTTGAGAGGATCAATTCTCAGTGGGTCGAAAGAGTGGAATGCAGAGGGTTTGATATATCGAGACATGGGTAGTTCTCCTGTTACTTTTTCCGACCTAGTTGATTCAATCTTCGTTCGAATTCATCAAGGAAATCATCATCATCATTTTTTACTATCTCTTCCTCAGGTTGTTTATCATCGATTGATTGAGATATCCCATCATTGGTCAAATTTACTTCATTAATCTCTTCAGTTAATTTCGATGGCGTTGGTGACTGCTCATTCTTTTTAGTGAATTTTTGCTTAATTGCAGCTTCAGTCATCTGCATCATCATCTTCTTTTCACGATAATTTTTGGTAATCCAAACCATTGAGATAGAAACGCCAATCACCAATAGTGCAGCAGCAATCCCAGTCGTCCAATCTGCGATGGAATTCTTTGGAATATACCCATTCGACAAAATCATTCGAACTTCATTATCGGAAGAATCCGATTCGATGTCCCATGGGAATTTACAACTGAAACTGATTACAATCTCTTCCCCATCTGCAATATCTGGCCTATCGATTGTCGGCAAAAGATAGACACTCGATGCATCGATTGTGTGAATAGCAGAATAGTCTCCAGCAGTGACTAGTATTGAACAATCAGCATTACTTAGAAGATGTTGATTATCTCGAACAGTTGTTACTCGAATCTTTTGATTTTCACCGCTACCTAGAGCTTCAATTCCTGTGAGGCCTACATTCCAATCGTTTCGTCGCACTTCAAAATTTGTTTCAGTGAGGTGTGTTTCAATTCCTCTAGAATCTAATACTCTCATTCTCAGAGTTCGGATTCCTGGATTTGGAGACCATCCTGTAGATGTGAGGTTAATTTGTCCTGAAGATTGGTTTTCTTCAGCGATACCAACGACTGAATCTAACATTCGACCTTCATCATCAATCAACAAAATCGTGTATTCGAATCGCTCTGTTCCATTGAGAATTTCACAAAATGCTATTGTTGAGTTGAAAGTACCAGAAATACTGCATGTGGCACTTCGTTGGGATGGATTTGAAATCATCGAAATGTAAATTAATCCTTCACTTGAATCGATTGTTATCTCTCCATCTTCATTAGATTGTGTCGCCAACCATCGCCATCCTTGATCATCAATTGACAATTGTCCTTGTGAATCATCTACTACCGTTGAAGTTGAGTCGGTACCATGAATTTTCAAAGAAACCATATCACCTTTAATTGCGGAAATAATCGGTGAAGTGCCCCAAGAATGGCTCTGCTGAGCTGTATCGAGAAGGATTTCATGAATATTCCCTGCATTATCCTCTGCTTCGATTCTTATCGTGTAAACTTGACCTTGCCAATTTGCTGACGGAATGATTTCTATTGGCAGTCCAAGTATTTGGCCGACGCCGAGTACCACATTCGTTTCCCCTGAAACAATCCATTCACTCGGTAGGCTCCTAATATTGAGAGTAATCATCGTAGGCGAGTTTCCATTATTGGTCAAGAATGCATGTGGATAGCCACCGTCCTCAGATACTATCCAAGGACCTTGTCCACCTAGTGAGAAATCATGGATTACTGCAACACGGAGTGGTACAATTGTCTCAGAAAGACTTCCACCTTCTCGTAATCTAAGGTGCAATTCTACTGTTCTACCATATTGAGCATTCGATGGTGGAGTGATGTTGAGATACATTGGAGCAGACTCCCCCGGATCGAGTATTGGTAATTCATTAGGATACTCGACGACCCAACCATTCGAGCCGTTAACATAGACTGAGGGGTAAGCTCTGCTAGGTGCGTTACCTTCTTGTACAATTGTCATCTGAATTGTTGAGCCTTCTGGATCAATCTCTAGGTTGGCGTAATTCGAATGGGCTGTCCAAGATTGAACGTGGCCGATTTCGATTTTAAACGAAATAATCTCAATAATTTCCCCACGTGCAATTATTGTTAGATCTACTTCCATTTTCGACCCATTCCATGCTTCATTCGGTGATGTGACTGAAATTGTGAGCGAGGTGCTCGCATTTACTGCCACCGAACTGGCATTAGTTGATTCCGCCGACCATCCAGTCGAGGAATCCGATCCACTATAGACAATGTTAATTGAACTTTGAATCTCTAAATCATCTTCCATATTTCCGATGTTTTGCGCATTAATTTCAATATCCGTGGCAATGCCAGGATTAACTAAAATGGTCGTTCCAGAAATGCTGCTACCATCGTATTCAGCAAATATTCCCCAACGATGGTCTTGTCGAGCCTCGAGTATGACAATTTCAGATGAATCGATGCTCGAATTTCCAATCGATGTCATCTCTAACCGAATCTGAATTGGAGTTGCAGCGGGCGTGGCGGTAGGGAGTACAACTATCACGGGAACCGTTCGCAGGCTACCTGCACCAAGGGTCACAATTTCACTTGAAAAAGAAACGATGATGCCAGGGTTTTCAGTTAGGTTCGAATCGAGAATAATCTGGTGGCTGAGTTGATAATTATCTTCCCCATTACCTTGATTTTCTAATCTTAACATGATCAAAACTTCCTCATTTACCTCTACTTCGTGTGGTTGGTTAACTGGTGAAGTAACGCTCAATGAAGCCCTGTATATCTGCAATACTTCGAGTGAGAAATCGATGCTATGTTCTGAAGATTGCTCACTCGCATCAAAAAATGAGTGGAAAGCTGGCGAAGCAGCAGGTGGCAATTCTAATGTCAGAGATCCGTAGACGCGGGTGCTTCCCGATCGAGTTAACCTCATCGAATCACCAGAGATTGCTAAATCGCCAGTTGCACTCCAGCTCCAGCCAGAAATGACCATACCGGCATCTGCGAGGGACCACTCTAATTGTGTGGTTGAATTTTGGCCGGTACCGGGCATGTCTGCTGCTAGATTCCAGATCAAGATGGAATCAGGGTCACTCCTTTGATGAACGTCCATGACGACTCCTGCCGCCTCGAATTGGAGAGATATCGACTGGCAGTCACCTTCCTCTGTGCCTACACATAATTCGAATGGCGTCGAGACATAATCGCCAAGGTTTACATTGTTCGGGACACCGATTCGAGCAGTCATCAATATGACTTCATCAGGTTCGAGAGTAAGGGCGGTAATTTCATTCCCAGATAGGTCATAGAGTCGTAAATTTGATCCCCAAGCTGTATTATCCCAAGACATTGTGATTTGATTTTCAGCAGCATTGCCAAGATTATGGACTAGAACCCACGTTTTTGCATCTTCTCCCAGCAAGCCGTATCCAAGCGAGTTAGATGTACCATCAGGCCCCCTTACAGAGAGGCCCCTAGTCCGATTTGCTTCGATGGGTAAGGCAGCTGTTACGCTGATATTTGTGTCTTCATCGAGTGTGATGGTTAGCGAAAGGTATCCTGCGTCTGAACCTAAAGAATTTGAGGGGGCGGAGATTCTAAGGTTCGGAGTCCAAATTTCATTAGCAGAGATTTCGATTCCAGATAACCCACCAGTCGTTTCATCAGACCAAGACCAACCGGCCGGTAGGTTAGAATCATCGACGGTCAATGACCAAGTGCCTGCTAATCTACCTGTAGAGCGAATATTCGGCATTGCTACAGAACTCTGACCTGGAGTCACCCGTACCGGCTCAGTCACCATTTCGAATGTGGCATTATACGGAGGGACAATCGATAATATCGTAATTTGAGCGTCATTGTCGACCCGTGTTTGGCTGAGATTTGACCACGGGTCGAGAACCAATTCGAATGTGTGTTCGCCCAAATTCCCAATCCATTCGACGCTAAATGATGAGAATGATCCGCTCCCACTAGGATCGACTGGTTGCATCGTACCGATTCGTTCCGTTGCAATTTCGATGCCATTTGCATAAAGGATAGCGTCGGTGTCACGGTCGGTATCTGTTGTCCCGGCATTCTCAAAAAATGCCGTGATAGTAACAGTTTCACCTGGATCTGGCGCTGTTGGATTGAATTCAATTCCGCGCCCGTCTTGTAAAGGTCTCACATCTGCCCGTGCTAATGAGACGACCGTGTTGCCTAGAACCAAGTCGAGAGTTGCATCACCATCGATATCTGCCAAGGCTGGTGAAGACCATGTGCGATGGCCGATGTCGAAGGCCGCATTCCATTCCGAATTAACCGCAGCCATCGTGCCTAATTCACCATCATATACTCGAAGTTCTCTTCCATACGGAACTAATAATTCTGGTTCGCCGGTGCCATCAATATCCATCCAAATAGGCGCTGCTACTGCGATTCCATCATTTGGAGCACCGCTGGGTTCTAGAATTTCTACACTGAAGGCTTCCTGAGGATTAGTTGTATCGGTATCTTCGTGGCAACCTGCATATCCATCCCTATTGGCGAAGTTATTCTCTCCCCAAGTAATCCAACAAACCCTATCGTGATCACCATCTCCATCTGTGTCGATTACGATTGGGGGTGCATCTGCGAAGCCATTGGAAGCCTCGAAATCCCAAATCTGAGTCCCGTCTGATATTTCTAATCCATAAAATTCAGCACCATCTGCTGCATTGTTATCATCAAAATCAGTAGGGATGGTGACAACCATCTCCATGTCAGAATCTGAATCGAGGTTCGCGAGAACTGGGCCAGGCAATCTAATGTGGGGGGCGCTAGAATCAAATCCATCCAAATTCTCAAGCGATTTACCATCCCAATTTGCATCTCCATCATCTGAATCGAGTTTCCATATCCACATCGAGCTTGAGGTGGTTTGGATTGACGTTAGTAATACATATGCAGTATTTTCATCAGTCTGAACGAAGGTTGGATCCGATGGATGGGTGCCTTTGCCGAGTGTTTTTGACCAAATTAAAGTCGCCGCACTCGCAGTCAAATCGAGTGCGAGGACGACCGGGTCTTCTGAATTTTCATCGATAGCAGAGATGACTAATTCGGCAGTTCCATCAAGATCCAAATCAGCGAGCAGTGGCTGTGTAGTCGGTTTGTGGCCTCCCGCCCAACTACTCGCATAGGGTCCTTCTGTACTGCTGATCATCAATGATTCATCTGTGTAGGTCCAAAGTAATTCGGTCGCATGACCTCCCCCTGGATTCCAACCTGTCACAGTGCATTCAAGACGAGGTGAATAAGCATCGACGTGAAAAGTCCCACCTGAGTCATAAGCGACGATGATTTCTTGCTTGCCATCATCATCGATATCGACGATTACTGGGGCTGCCTTCACTTCCTCGGTAGCACCTAAATCAACCTCCCAAGCTAAATCCGCATCCTCACCTTCGATGATTCTCAATATACTGTGGTCGCTACCTCCGACACTTTCGGTTTGAATCAAAATTGTGTATAATGAATCTCCACCACATCGCTCACTTGAGTCGACATCGGTTTCGAGCGATGATGAAAAGTCTGCAATTGGAGTTGCAAAAGAATCGGTCGAGTAAATATACGATCCGTATTGCCAATTTAGAGCAGGGCTGATAATCGATAACAATTCGTTGGCATCGGCAGGGGGGCCGATACCTGCCCCACCGTCCGGGCTATGGATTGGCGGGAGCGCTTCCCGTCCGGGAGTTCGGCCCGATTGTGGCCAAGGTTGGTCACCATCGAGCCAAGGTTCGATTGTATGAGATGTTTCAAAAAAAGTAGAACCGTTTAGCGATTCCGACTCAACCTTTTCGAGAATTGAAATTAACGGTGAGATGGAAATTAGCAGCATCAAAGCACATGCAAGATACGCATTTCTCATCCGCAAGAAATTTCTTGACCGAGTTGGCACTACCATTAGAGTATATGATGGGATTTCTAATCTTCTTGAACATTCTCCTCAAACTCTCCCTCAGACCTATGGTCTGGTGTAGATAGTGGTATTGCGGGCGGATATCCTTACCCGTTGTGCTTATACAGGAGGGGCAGGTCGCCAACCCGAACGGACTTCTCCTCTGGAGGCTTTGCCGATGAGGGACGGGGGGTCACCGCCTTCCTCCGACTGGCTTCGGAGCGGTCCGTCAAAGGAGGAAGAAAACAATGTATAGTATAATAACTCGCGAAGATACAATCCGTATCCCTGCGGAATATATCCGAGCCGGACGCAATCTAGCAGAACACATCGATGAATTAGCAAACGACGCTTTTGAGGGTCGCTTTGATTCCAATGAAAACTACACAGTATTGACTTATGATCACGCACCCCTCGGACGTGGAAAAATCATTCATGGAGATGGAGCAATTTTCCAACGCGTGACTTTCAAGGCTTTACTTTTCACAATGGAAAATAACGAAGTTATCGATGGTTACGCTTCTGAAATTTCAGAATATGGTGCATTCATCAGAATAGGACCAATGGAAGCATTACTCCACAAATCACAAATTCTCGAAGAGCCAATTAATGTTAATCTAGGGATTAAGAGAATCGAAGGTTCAAAAACCGGTAAATTCATCGAAGAAGGGACATTTGTTCGCTCTCGTGTCGTTTCTAAGGCAATCAACCAAAACGATCCTAGGGCAAGTAAAATTGGTCTAAATTGCAAGATGGATGGTCTTGGTTCGTACGAATGGTTACAGGAGCAGGATTGAGATGGTAAAGCAACCATTCGCCTGCGGAGAATGCAACCGAGTTCTCCCCGATCCAGCAAATAAGAACGATGTCGTGCGATGTACTAATTGTCCGAGTGCGCCGGTCACAACCGATTGGCAGGGTTATGTGATTATTCTTGACCCAACTCGTTCTGAGGTTGCAAAAAGGTTGAATGTAACCAGTCCTGGAACGTATGCTCTCAAGGTGAATATCCGTTAAGGAGGAATATAAAATGCAGATTATTAATAGAACAGAAAACCCACTTCTGGACCGTGTCGAATTAAGATTCGAATGGAATCACAGAAACGAACCAACCCCAACACTTGCCGAAATGGTCGCAGCAGCAGCAAAAGCTGAACCAGGGGCAAACCGGGATTTCGTCTTCATGAAGGAAATTAGCACTAGATATGGTCGTCCATTGACTACTGGTATCGCATTAATATATGGCACGGCAGAATCAGCATCATTTGAACAGAAGTATGTTCACAATCGACACAAAGGTGTCCACTCATCAAATGATGAATCCAAAGGAGGCGATGAATGATGGGTGATGGTCCAAACTCTAACGCAAAATGGTCAAAGTATACTATCGATGGGGAGTCACTTGTTCGAAAGGGTGATTTTTGTCCCGCATGCGGACCTGGAGTTTTTCTAGGTGTTCACAACGACCGTAAGGTCTGTGGAAAATGTGGTCATACTACACAAGCTGCCGAATAATTTCAGACTTTAATTTTGTCGAATTCACCATCATTCGTCAACACTAAGTCTCGGATTATAGCGATTCCGATTTGGTCTCGAAATACAGTTCTAACATTTCCATTCAATTTTTCGCCATCGTGTCTCCAGCCGGTCCAAATCCACTTATTTCCTCTAACAACTACGTCGTAGATTGGCCCGGGTATTGAATGAATATTTGGCTCATCTCCAATTTTTTCAAAAGTAGCAAATTTAGATCCTTCAAGGCTGATGAACCAACCTAATTTTTCATCATAATTAACATTCGAAATTTTTTCCGGAAATCTCATTGTCAATTTTGACAAAACTTCTCCTTTTTGATTATGTATTTGCACACCACCCGCCGAAGACCAAACGCTAATTCCCTCGTCAGATTTTGAAAAGCTGACAATTGAATCCACTATTCTCATATTATTGATGGTCGACCAATTCGGATATTCACTTCTCCAAATCTCAGAAGCATCCCCATTGATGCAATACAGACCCTTATTCATCGATGCGAAAAAAAGCTTATCATCTATATTTGTCAGAGCCAACGGCTCTGCATCGACTATGTGTGACCATTGATTGCCAACTGGGTGGAGTGATTTTCTTCCTTCCAAAGTTCTCAAACTTGAGCGCCCCTCCCCTTGCTTCCATTCTGTATTTAGCGGAATTGCAGCCATTCTAGCTAGTTTAAATTCTCTTTCCACCCAAGTTCCAACCCAATTTTCACCAATGATTGTTGAAGAGGTGACTGGTGAAGGAAAAGGCTTCACTGTTTGTCCAATTCCAATCAAATCCAAATTTAATTTTGCTAATTCACCTTCGGTTCCGATGATGATGTGAAAATCTTTTACAGAATCTACTCTAATCGGAGCGAAGCCAAGATTCTGATGCGACATGAAGCACTCTCGTATCGCATTCCGTTTGAAGGTGTGGCCGAGAGGATTGAAGGCTAATTCAACCTCGGCCAGACATGGTCAGCCTCATCGTCGCATCAACAGATGATGATGCTTCGCTGACCTTGTATGAAGGAATGTTGCGACTCGGTGGTTGGAATGATGAAATTTTATCAAAACATGGTCGATATCGAACTCATCATCTGCGTGATGTTCACATCCTATTGATAGATGAAATACATGTGCAAGCAGACGACATTGATATCCAACATCAAGATGAAATTGGTGTTAATGTGGATGATGTTCTAATCCTTTCAAGGCATGTGTCTTCAAGCAATATTCCTGCAATAACGTTGCATTCTATTGGATTGCCAGGTGAAACTCCTCATGGAGAAGCTGGTCGTTCTGGAGGAATTAAGGGGAAAATCGTTCCATCAAATCCACTCTTCGCACCGTTATTTCGAAAAATGGTTGAGTTAGCAACATCTCGCGGATTAGATTCTGATTTTGATTTGACTTTAGAAACCACTCATCATGGTCCATTATTGTCAAAGCCGACACTCTATGTTGAAGTTGGTTCGACAGAAAAAGAATGGTTACGAGCGGATGTAGCTGATGTTTGGGCTGAAACCATTTCTAGTGTTTTAGGCCTAGATGGGAGTCCTCCACAATATTGGGATGGAAATGGAGAGGTTATGATTGGAGTTGGTGGTGGACATTATGCACCTAGGCACCGTTCAGTCATTCATGAAAATAATTTTTGGTTCAGCCATCTTTTGGCAAATTATTCCCTTTTATTCGACGACCCAGTAGAAGGTGAATTGCCAGGTGGTATATGGCAACATGCATTGGAAATTACAGTTGATGCAACTCGCAGGGCCTTCCCAAATGGAGATATTTTCGCTCACCTCGATCGGAAATCATTCAAGGGTTGGCAAAGATTAGCAATAATTGAAAAATTAGCTGAATTAGGTATTCCAGTTCGACGAGGAAAGGAACTTTCACGACGATAATAGTCAAGGCTCTTCAGTGCCCGGGTGATTCTATGGGTCTTTTCGGGCGTATCATCGTTGGCCTGATGCCCCTTACTCCAAAATTTGTCATCAATCGTGTAGCTCGTCGATATGTTTCTGGTAGCGATTTGGAATCTGCCATAGCATTGATGCAAAAAATGACGGTAGAAGGTGCATGCTTCACAATCGATGTACTAGGTGAAGAGATTCAAAATATCAGTGAAGCTAGATATTTTGTCGATGAATATTCTCGATTAATCGATGAGATCACTGTTTTAAAAATCGATGCTAATCTCTCACTTAAACCTACAGCATTTGGTTTGCTCATCGATGAAGAGATTGCATTGAAAAATATTGAAGAAATAGTTCATAAAGCATCAATAAACAACATTTTTGTCAGATTAGATATGGAGAATCATCGGGTTACTCAGCCGACCATCGACATAGTTTACAAGATGCAATCTAGAGGGTATTACAACATAGGAACAGTCCTGCAGAGCAGATTGTTCAGGACTACTGACGACATCACACAAATTGTCGATCACCTCGCCGGATTAACCGATATACGAATTTGTAAAGGAATCTATCTCGAATCAGCAGATATTGCTGAAACCGGTTACAAAGAAATAGTCGATGCAACAAATTCATGCATCGATTTAATGCTCGAACTAGGCGCTTACACGGCTATCGCTAGTCATGATTTGCCGATAATTAATCATGCTTTAGAGAGTCTTAAAAAATATGGCTTCGAACCTGGTAAGCCAGACCCTCGAACTAATGCAGGTGAATCAAGAGAAGGAAAAGGAGAGGGTTATGAATTTCAATTTTTACTCGGAGTTAGAGGTAATATCAGAAGAAAACTTTCCGCTGAAGGCCATCGGACTCGTGTTTATATCCCATATGGCACAAGGTGGTATGAGTATGGTAATCGCCGATTAAGAGAGAATCCTGATGTCGCTTGGCACATTGCCAAAGCACTACTATTACCATGGACAAATCGACGCTGAGAGATTCAATACCGGTGTCGGGAAAAGCGGTCTTCTTTCTCTTCCGGAGGATGGAGGTAAATTCTTCGTATTTCTCCAGCGACTCTTTTCCCAGTCAGAGTTCGACCCTTTCCAGTGTGCAGTGCCCTTATTCTCCATCTGCGGCCATCCATTTGCATGATTGTTCCACATGAGAATGGCTTTTCAGGATTACATTCGATGGATGTTGCCCAACTCTTTTCTCCCTCGGTCATGGTTATTGGGACGACTGTTCGATCGACTCGTACAGCCCACATCGCTCCGATATATTTGGCTCTTAATCTTCGGCGTTGGCGAGAGGTTGAATCTTCTATTCTCGTTATTCTGTAAGATTCAGTACCTACTTCAAAAATGTCTTTTACAGTTAATTTTTCATCATCATCAGATTCAATCATTTCGAGCCGGCTATCTCTACGATCGGATAAAGTCGTTTTAATTTGAACCATTTTTGGAGGCCGGAGCTCTAAATTGTGTACGTCTCCACATTCTATACAGCGGACCAATAGATCTTCTCCTGAACCTTTTTTTGAGCGCTTAAGGACTTCGTGTTCAGTTATATCAGAACATTTTGAGCACGAGGTGACATCGATGATGACCTCTTCTTCATCGAACTCGTCCATGCCCCGGCGGCTGGCCAATCTTTATTGAAGCCATCCACTTAGAGAATGGTTGAAATCATCGTGGTCAAAGGCACGACTATGGAGGAAGGCGGCGGCTTTGGTTTACCTCAAATGTCCGAGCGGCAGATGTTTGAGCAATTACTAGATGAAGATATCGCGAGAGCGGTTGATGAACCTGTTATCGCAGCAAATATAGGTCAACAAATGCTTCATATGAATCTTCGAGTGATGCCGAAATCATTGAGGGCAAGAATCAGAGATATTTCCGGTAGAATTCCAGCAAGAAATGCAGTTTTAGTAGGAGGGGGAATAGGGCATTTAGCAGCTTGGTTACTCGATCTTTGGCTGGGTGATCCTTCAGAGGCCAACAAAACAGATTTACCCCGTCCAGATTCTTTTAGAATAATTGAACCAGCGGGGAAATTCGGCATAATTATCGATAGATTAATTCGACGACATAGTGCTGAAAATTGGACTCAGATCTTAGCCCATCCATGGAAGGAAATTACAGCAGAAACATTGTCATGGTCGGCTGCAACAACTGCGTTACCGAGTTCCGCTAGACCTTCTCCTTTACCTCAGCCAATCGATTTGATTATCTTAGATTTACCTGAAAACCAGAAGGTTTCGGCTGCAGAATCCGCCTTTGAAATATTAGCCCCCGGTGGATTCCTTTTAGTTTCTGAACCAGAGGTTCCAACCGGTGAGGTACCTGAACCAGAGGTGGGTGAAAACTTGAGCGATGCTCAAGAAAAAGTAGCTTCGTTCAATCATTGGATCAATTTCATCAAATTTGTCAATGAATCTCACACAATTGGTTTTGTAGAACTCTCTGGAGCTACCCTTGCAGTCATTCGTCGCTCCGATTCGACGGAATAATAGTGAATAATTGTCGAGGGATCTCGACTCGATTCAATTCCATCTGCGAAGGATGTAGTGGTGGAATTATCGGCAAGTGAATCAATCAATAAATCTACTCGAAGAATCCCATATCCATAATGGTCATCATGGGAATTCTGTCCCTCTTTCATCTGCGAGGTTTCACTGATTAATTGCTTTACATCTTCGATCGCAGACACCCCTCCTAAATCTCCTTCTCTCTGCAATTCTGGATGTTCTTCAAGCAAGAGGGCTAAGGTTCCTGAGATCCATGCAGTCGATGCAGATGTTCCACTCGACCATCCCCACCATGAATCAGAACCTTCTCGAAAAAGAATTGGAACTTCGTGGCCTGGTGCAACGATTTCGGGTTTTTTATCAGGGTTGTTCCTCGGTAAAATAGGGTTGGGCCAAAATCTTCCATTATTATCTCCCACTGAACTACCTGACCATAGATTACCTGTGCGTGTGATTCCTCCTACGCAAATCACGTTTTCTACCGAACCTGGAGATGAAACATCACCATCATCATCTTCGCCATCATTCCCTGCTGCAGCGATGACAAATACGCCCTCTTCAATTGCATTTTCAACCGATTCTTCTAGAGTATCTGTCGTGAATATCCCGCTTCCAAATCCTTGCCCACCTCCTAAACTAAGAGAAATGATGTCTGCTTCTTGGGCAACGCACCAATCTACTGATCCTGCAATTCCATCATCCGATCCTGTACCTGTGCTATCTATGGCTTTCGCAATCAATAATTCAACTCCCGACGCGACTCCCGAAAGTCCACCATCTGCTACGATTATTCCAGCCATCGCCGTGCCGTGCCCTTCATCATCATATGGTTCGGCACGGTCATTAATTGCATCATACCACCCCGATAATTGCAAATTAATTAAATCGGGGTGAGCTAAATCAATACCAGAATCTACAATGCACAAACGAACCCCAGTTCCATCTAAATCGGCAACATTTTCAATTCCAGTTATCTCTTTGAATTCATCTTCCCATGTCAAGAGGGCTTGGGGTGGTCCGCCCAATGTTATGTCGTCTACTACTGCCCAAGCCCATAATATTATGACTGATATTGTAAAAAATATCAAAATCGTCAAACTTATTCCGACTACGATTGCAAAAGCACTGTTAGAATCAATTGGATTATCTTGTTTATCATCTACTGGAATGCCAAATTCGTGTTCATCCTGAAAGGCTGAAGCGATATCAGAAATTTCATCATCAGACTCGAACACGATACTCATTCTCTTCTCGATTGAGTCCCTGTCTTGAATGCTCTCGATGAATGGGCACCTAATTGACGAATAATTTACTCAAATTTTGAATCGAAAGCCACTACCAAGCATCTTGTCGGGTAAAATGACTGGTAATCGTTGTATTTGAACTGCAACTTGAACATGCGATTCTGGTTGGGAATGTCATGTCACAATCAACACAAGTAGTTCCGGGCTTGCCACGTCCATTGCAATCTAATTGGGAGCAAGGGACTTCAATCAAACCAGATGGATGTTGTATTACTGGAGTGTCACTTGAGCATATGGGGCAAATTCCTTGACGTTTTTTAGGTGCGGCTCGAGTATAATCTTCCGAAACTTCTCGAGCGCGGACAGATTGAATTCGTTCACCGGCTCCGCCGAGCATAAATTGAGGATACCAAAGAATGTGAATGAAGAGTCCAATCGCGAGAATGTTTGTTAAAACATAGATACAAGTCACTACAAAGTTATTTTCCACTATTGGGGGCCTAGATGCCATCGCGTGGGCTCCTGCCCATGAGAATAGGTTGACTAATAGAAACCAAAAAGTGAAACCAATGCTCCAAAGTGCCAATGAATGATCTCGACGAGCTCTCTCTACTACCCGTGGATCAGGATGTGAGTGTCTCTCTTCCACATGGATGTCGCGGGTTTCAATCACAGCTCGATGAACTACGACGAAACTCAAGAAAATTAGAACTAAATTTGCCATGCCGACCGATGCCCAATCATTAAATCCAGTATTAGTGGGGAAATTGGGTGTGTTTGCGTGAGCAGAAATATATCCCAATTGTGCAGCGAACATTCCAACTAATAAATACACCAAATTTTCTCGCATAATTGGGAATCTCCACCATAATCGAAAAACCACACCAATCCATGCGATAATCGATAATAATGCAAAAATTAAAGACATATCTTTGAGAAATAACATTCCTTCTGTGAATACTCGGTTAAAGTCGCCACCGTTGGCAAATTCACCAATTCCTAAATCCCAAGCACCGAGGATTATTGCAACGGATGCCAACATGAAAGTCGCCGCTTCACTGACCCCCAATCTTTCAATAATCATCTTTGAATGAAAGATTACTTCTTCTGCTAAATCGTCGAGAATTTTTAGTCTAGAATCCTTTTCTGAGAATTTGAATTTTGAGGAAATATCGCTCAATCTAATCGATGCAGGAACTGCATGTTCATCGATTACAGTGCCGACGGTTTCCTCTTCCACACCTCTCGGACTCTCAAGGGGGAATTAAGCAACACTATCTAAAGGAATGAAATATGGCGTGTTTGTAGTTGTCGAAATATCGTGAGTTTGATTTTGAGTTGCTAAATGTGGCGCCGAGAGGGAGATTTGAACTCCCGAGGGAAAATCCCACATGATTTCCAGTCATGCGCAATACCAGGCTATGCGATCTCGGCTTCATCCCGGCCGAGCCATGATTCTATTTTGAGTCTGTTGTATCTAATCTATCGGAAATAGCTTGAGATGAATTTTGTTTGAAATTTATTTCTCACTATTAATCGATATGGAAGTATAAATACAATAGTCCAACAGTTTGTCTTATCATCAAAAAAGAAAAAATTAGGATAATTTCCATCCAAACCGGTTAAATCTGACTCATCTGTGGCGCGCCTGTCGCCACTGTGGCTTAGGGGTATAGCATCCCATTGGTAATGGGAAGGTCGGGAGTTCAAATCTCCCCAGTGGCTCCATTTTTTTTGCAATTTTCCTCTCTAAATTCAATCTGTTTCAGACATATATTGCTTTTTGAGAATGTCGAAAAAATCAGAGATAATCTCTAAAGAGATACTCTGGATGAAATGCCTAATTTCCTCATGTTTGTAATACATTCACCAATTGGTTCATAATAGAACAAACTAACGTAGCAGACATGCCTACCAGCCGCAGAAGGACCGCCCTTGCTCTAGTTCTACTGATGATTATCGCACCATTGACCGCCGCAGGGACTGCAAACTGGGTTGGTCCAGTTGCAGTAAACCCACCAGATGAGGGAGTCACTTTGACTGGTTTTAGAGTTCCAGGGAACGCGACTGTTCTCGATGGATGGCTCCATGTAACCGACACTACGGTTGCTACTTCCCTGAATGGTGGTGTCAGTTGGGAGGGTGCTGAGCTAGATGATGGTTGGTTTTCTGGAACTGAATATAATTCAGATCTTGAACAGGTTATTCTTCTTGATGATGGCACTCGATCCAACATTAGTAATTTTGATGATGGGTTTATTGATGTAAGTCTGAGCGGTGACTACTCATACAATCCTGGTTGGGAAAGGGTGTACACATTATCCCAAAGCACCTCCTATGCTGCTTGTAATAACGACTCGGCTTCATATCTTGAACACGGATGGGATAATAATTTCAATAACAATCTTGATACTTCTGAAATTTTGGAAACAATTGTTTATTGTTCTGGAAATGCACTAGTAGATTCAGTTACTTCAGTCAATATCACGGTTAGTGGAACTGGTTATTCTTCTGATAATCTCACTGCAATTGGTGGTGGTGGATCTGGTTTTAGTGGCACATTTTTGATTAGTTCTGGTATCGAAAGCATCACTATTCCTAGCGGTGGCTCTGGATATGGAACTGGCGATGGAATCGCCATTATCTGCCCTGGTAGTTGCCAAGGCTCTGGAGCAACGGCTTCGATTTTAAGCGTCAGTAGTTCTGGAGCAATCACTGCGGTAACTGTCAATTCGTCGGGCTCAGGCTATACTACTCAAGATACCATTTATGTTTTGCCAAGCACAAGCGGAGGTGGCTCAGGAGCTTCATTATCAGCAGTATTGGGGTTATTGGGGCCTATTCATTCGACCAGTGTGGACAATAGCGGTTCAGGTTATACTAGCATACCAACTATTGTTATCTCAGGGAGTGGCAGTGGAGCAACCCTTGACGCAGTCTTAGGTGGTATCTTTGATTATGAAGTGGTTTCAACCGATGAACAATCAGGTCCAAATTGTGAGTTTGGTGGTTATCAAATCGATTCTGGTTTGGATATTAATGAAAATAACAACCTTGATGCCACTGAGATTTCGAATACAACATACATTTGCCATGGTGATAAATTATGGCAAGCAACAACTTTCTCTGGACTCAATGGCAGCAGTTATGGTGATGAACAAACAATGAGTTACGGCGTTATTCCGAGTGCGGCAAACGAAGGAATTGTTGCTGTTGGAACAATCCCTGGTTCAGCTCTTCCTCGAGGTAGTTCAGGATTTTTCTTGATGCCTGAAATCGGATTACCAAATTCTGAAAATTACAATGGATTGTACATGACTTTCGACCATTGGTATCACTTGGATAGTACTGCTTCAGGTGGTGGTGACGGAGCTTGGATTGAATATCGAATCAATACTGGTGGTTGGACGAGTTGGTCCTATATCGCTCCTAATGGAGGATATCCTAGTACTATGTCAACGTCTGCTCCAAGTCCTGCCGGTGCTCCATCTGGAGCGGTTCCAGTATTTGCGGCGGTGAACCATAGTGGATGGGTTTCAGAAAATATTAGCATGGCTGGAATTCCTGATATTGATAATGCATCCAAGATTCAATTCCGATTCCAAATTTGGACGTCACCAACCGCTTCAGTGGAGCGACCTGGTTGGTTCATCGATAATTTTGATTTTAATAACGATGGAATCGATTTTGGAGTTTGGCATCATGGTTGCTATACCACAACAAGTTCGTATTGCAATTATCAAGCGAGTGCATATGGTGCTCTACAACGAACGATAGATTTGAGTGGTACGAATTCAACATCTTCCATTGAAATCGATATGGAATGGGATTTACAGGGTTACTATTCCGACAATGCTTGTATAGAGCTCTCCCTAAATAATAATACTTGGACTGACATCTCGTCTATAGGTTCCTCGACAACACAATATTGTGAAGATCGTGCAGGTGCGATTCCAGGCTATGGTTACGCAACCCAGAGTGGTGTAACTTACACTTCTCAAAGTAATGCTATTAGAACAGTCGAGTTTGATATCCCTTCCTCCTTCAGAAATCAAGCGACGGTTTATCTACGAATAATCGTCGACACCGATATATATACACATTATGGTGGAGCTTATCCAGGCGACGAACTTGAAGGATTGACTGTCGCAGATTTGCGGGTTGTTGATTATAACGATGTAATTCTCTTCCAAGACGACATCGATGACCCGACAACAATGTCCCATTATGGAACATCTCCATCAGGTACGACTGCTGGGGTTGATGGTTGGCAATATTACGTATTTATGGCCGGAGAATTGGATGAGAAAATTGGATTCGAAGATGTTACTGCTACCGATCCTGCCCAAACCAATGCAGATGGATGGACGCGTTCAGGTGGAGCATGGAATTATGGCCAATTAGGTATTGCTGCAGGTCCAGCAAACGAGCCATCATTCCCATATGTGTATGGTACAAATTTGAATGGAAATTATGGTAATAACGCAAATTCTTTCGTTATTTCACCTACCTATTCGATTCCATCGGATGGTTCAGCATTCCTTACATTTGAAAAATGGGTTTGTACTGAAAATTATTGGGACGCAGTAGGGATGTACATCAAGGTCAATAGTGGTTCATGGCAATATTTTGACCCTGGAATAGCTGGTTGGTATGATGGTACGCCAGGTTATACTGGTAATGCCATGTATGGTCACGATGTATGGATGGGCGGTGATTGTGGTCAAAGCTACTTTGAAAACCGTGTGGCACCACTTGATTCTTATGCTGGTTCCAATGTCAAGTTTAGGTTCCAAATTTCTACTGATTCATCGGTTCAGTACCAAGGAGGTTATATCGATAATTTCGGTGTAACTGTTGCGAATTTTGGTCAAGGAGGACATTGGTTGAGCCCATCGTTTGTAGCGTCAAGCATAGATGATTTTAATTTGGGGTGGATTGATATCGATGCATCATCACCAGATAATACTTCGATTCGTGGAACCTTAATTGATGCAGTCACTGGTGCGGTAATTCCAGGATACATGAATACAACATTCCCAATGTCATTAGCAGGAGTTGATACCGTATCTCACCCAGTTCTAAAGATCAAGGCTTTAATGGATACTTCTGATGAGGAGGCTACACCCCGAATTCATAAAATTCAGGTTGGTGGTAAGAGGTTCTTAACCGCACAAATGGCTGATTACAATGGTTGGCAATTCAGTGCTGGAGTCGATATTGTTGATGATTTAATTAATGCGACATCAATTGCTGGAACAATTACATCTGATTATATACAGTCCTCTAGACCGATAAAGAGCCTTTCAATATCAGGGAATTTCTCCTCTGGTTTGATGATTACCGCAATCGGGGAAACCGGCGCGATCCTTGGTCAAACATCTCAGGGGTCAATGGCTTTTACTTCTCTCGAAACTGGTTTCGGCCTCTCGGTGTCATTGCCTACTAATGGCTGGATTGACCGGCTAGTTATCACTGCAAATTTCGCTGAACCCGCTAGGGATGCTACAATCGATGTGTTAAATGATGGAACAGAAGAATGGGCATTTCCATTAGGTTCAAATTACGGGCATTATGGATGGCAATCCTTGGTTAACGATGGCGGTTATCAATCGACATCAACCGCTATCGATCTAGACGGCGTTTCACCTAGCTCAGTCTATATTCGATTACCTTCTCTTGCCGCAGTATACGGTGGAATTATCGCAATTGCACCTGATGCGAATGGATTCGAAGCTCCGGTCACGGTCTCCGTTGGTTCGAGTAGCCAAACAAGTTCATCCAGCGATGAGATTTTCTACAATTTATTGGATTATAGCCAGGTGGCGGGAATAAATAATCTCGGTACATCACATACCGATTTGACGACTGGTCGTGAATGGCGTGATGTGGCGATAACTGTAGATTCGAATTCGGCCCAGAGTGTAACTCTGACCCGACTTGGAATTGGCTATTTGATTTTCGAAAATGTTTCTGGTTTAGGTAGTGATATCGCAGCATACCACGCATCATTGGCTCAAGATGATCCTCCTCCAACTACTATTTCGATTCCATTGAATGTTACTGCAGAGATGGGTTCACTTTCAATTGATGGCGATGTAACCTTTGATTACATAATTACTAACAGAGATTTCCAAGTTCCAAATACACTCTATCCTACTCGTGAGTTGGATGAAATAACTACTAAACATCATCACCTAATTGATAATATAAATCTTGAGAGAATTTCTCTGAAAGGCACTGCTTCTGATGGTGAAATTTTGATGTTCGAAGTAACCAATGGAGCTGATGGTTTATGGGGAACTGGTTCAGATCCTGTTTCGTTTAGTCAATCATCTGGCAATTCTGTTGCTATAATGGATATTTCCGCTAGCTCTGTTGAACAATTGATGCATAATGATGGGAATGTCGATGTCGTTGTTCATTGGAATTTTGGCGTTAGTTGGATGTGGGATGATGTTGATTCAATTCGCTGGGTTTCACAAGCATTTGATACATATGATGAAACCGTCTGGCCTGCTGTATCTTTGAGTGGCCAGAATGGTAAGAAAGCGGTTGAGAACGATCTACAAATCGATTCATTCGAAGTTCACGATCAATTTGGAAGATTATTGTCTAATCAATATTCGACATTCTATCCGTATACTATGGTAGATGGAAGCGAGTTGAATATTACTGGGACAGTTCGATTCCAAGACTCAACCGATGTTCGACCTACTATGAGTGATTATACTGTCGGACTAAATTTATCGGGTGGCCTTTATCAATTGACTTCTGGAGAAGATGGAACTTACCATACTTTGATTACACCACCGGCTGGATTGGATACAATAGTAATCGTTCCGGAGATGATAACTGTAGGTCCGACAGGTTTCTCGCTCGGTGCCGAAGATGTCACTGGGAATTTTGCTAATGTTGAGATTCGAGTTGACAATGCCCCTCCTGTGGCTGGGCCGATTGAAGTAAATACGCCTACAGGATTGCAGCCTGCCCATGGTAAGGTTTGGGATCCAACAATTCCTCTATCTGTTTTCGTCACAATCGATGAGGCTCATGCTCGCGGTGAAATTTTAACTCTACACTATTGGAGAGAGTCTGTCGATGATATGAACGGAGACGGCATAGCTGATGCTGATGAGTACTTAACTCAAATTCAGCCATTGACATCTGGAATGACAGGCCAACAACAAGTTAATTTTGCTGGAATTGATGTGTTTGGTCAATCATTCAACTCCCCAGTCCATATGTGGATTGAAGGAACTGATTGGGCCGGACTTTCCTATCAAGATGGCGGAACTGGTGGCGGAGCTGGAGCAGCAAATTCATGGGCCACAGTGATTATTGCTATCGATGAACCAACAAATTTGCTAGCATCTGGATATAGTTTAGATCGTCAATTAGGCTATTTACTCCCCGGAGTCACGCATACATTTACGATGCAAATTGAGGAACCTAACGGTCTCAATACATTGGATAATGTTTCAATAATGCTTTGTGGAGATGGGTCATCGAATTTAGGGAAATTATTCTATAATCCCTCACGGGGCACTCTTTGGACTGCAACTGACAGTTTAGTTTCGCCAATATCTGCTCAAACCGCTCAGGTGACTTCCACAATTATTCAACTAAGTGTCAATTTCGAAATTTCATGGGAATTCCCATGGGAGGAAGGTCAAAATGACTGTAAACCTAGTGTCAGCATTCTTGATGATTTCACTACAGTTGCTTACCAGAATAATATTGGGTCCTTATCCTGGAATCTTGATAATCGATATGTTGCAATTCCTGATGGAATTGAAGACCTGACACCGCCTCAAGTAATGGCTGATGGTGTGTCTATATATCTCGGTCAAGGCGATGAGTTCGCGATGTCTGGAAGCGTTTATTATTTCGGTTCAGGAGCTTTAGCCACCTCCTTGCCTGAAGATTTAGAAGTCGAATACACCGTCATTTACGGCACTCAAGAAATTACTGTTTCAACTGGCGTAAACGACGATGGAACCTTCCTGGCATCGATGATATTACCATCCAGAGTTCCGTTGTTACCATCGATGAATGTTACGACCTCGGTCTTGAATATGCCAGGGGTAGGTACTTCTGTTTCCAATTCAGATGCTTCTGTTACTGTCGATAGTAAATCACCAACTGTACTCTTCGATCAATCTGCATATCCTGATTCCTCATTGACAATAATTGAATCAGACCGGGTTGATGAGGTTTTCATCACTGTGACTATGGTTGATGAAATCGGTATGATAAATGGTCCATTAGATGTTTCATGGGTTTATTTGAGAAATAATTTGCCGGTAGCTGGTTCAGAAGGAAGCGCCCAATTACCAATGATTGATGATGGTGCGACAAAAGATGTCTACCAAGATACCCTCGATTTGACCCCTCTTAATGGTATGAAAATTGAACAGGGAGATCAGATCGCATTTTGGGTCACATCGACGGATCGTGCTGGAAATGAAGTTTCGGGAATGGGAAGTGCAGCACAACCTCGAATACCAACCATAAGAATCATGGAATTCCTTGGGACTTATACTCGTTCTGTTGTTAATCCTACATCAGTTCCAATAGTTGGGGAGATGTTGACCATCCAAACTTTCTGGGAAAACACCGGCAAGAGAAATGGTGATTTCGAAGTTGGTCTATACGAATTGAAGACCAATTCTGATGGTACATCCTCTTGGTCGATGGCTTTCTCAACTTTGAGGGATGGTGATATTACTGTTGTTCTCGATGCCCAAAGTTCTAGTGTGATGCATAATTTCCAGTGGGAATCATGGCAGGAAGGGCAACCGATTTTGGTTCTAGTTGTCAATCAGGATTTCGAAAATGATAATCGCATGAATGTCGAATTATCTGGCATTAATGTGCAACCTGTTCCAATCGAAAAATCAAGTGATAATGTCATGATGATTGCGATTTCAGTAGGTGCATTGGTAGTAATCTCCGTTGGATTCATGTTCTTGAAAAACCGTGGTGGTGAAGATTACTATTACGAGGATGAGGACGAGGATTCCTATTACGAAGAAACATGGGAATCTAAAGAAGAATCTACCGAAGACTTAGATGATGAAGAATTAGATGATGAAGATTGATTGTAATTTTCAGAAACGGCATCATGGACGGACTTGTATAACCTGCGTATGCTCGCTTACATCACCTCTCTTGTTTATAGGCTAAATCACCGCCTTGTGGGATTGGGGAAGCAATTCCTCGGATGGGATTAGTATGCATAATGGGGGCAATGCCGTGTCGGTAGAGGAATTGAAAGACGAAGTTGAGGACCTAAAAGTCCTAGTTAATACATTATTGACCATTATTATGGAAGAGGCAGATGGAGTTTCATCTGGGGCCGCTCCAACAATTCCAAATCAGCCGCGCCGCGGATACTGTATGTGAATTCCGTATTTAACCAGTGGCTCTACCGGAGAAGCATGAGCGCATATATCATTTATCACTACAACATTGTAGATAAGGAGCGAATTAGTGAGCTTGGACCACTATCCTTACCCATTATTGAAACATATGGTGGGGAGTTGGTTATTGCCTCCACCGCAACCTGCCTTGAAGGCTCACCATACACCCACATAGTGGTGTATAAATTCGGAAGCAAGGAAAAGGCACAGTCTTTCTATGAATCAGAAGCCAGCAGAGAGCTTTCCAAATTAAGAAATAAGATCACTGAAGGCTTCGTCATTATCGCCCCAGAGTATGGTAATGATTAGAATACATAGCAACAACCGGTAGCACCGAAGCAGCCGAAATTCTGAAGGAGATTAGCCCTCAGCAGTAACTCATGCATGTAGCTGGAAAGGTATTTCTCGGACTCGGGGTATTGTTACTATTATTCGGAATTGTGGTGTCGGGTTCAGGAATAGGCTCCGTAAAAGATGCGGCCAATAGTGTTGACTTGGGAGACTTTGCCATCGAGAACAGCAACTCAGGCACGGTCAATGTGACAGACGAAGACGGGAAGGGAGACCTGGGTTTCACCTTCTGGATTAAGGGTGAATACCTCGATGAGGATGGAGATGGAGAGTGGGACCACTGCGCAGCGACTAACATCACCATACTATCACACCCTGAAATCAGTGATGATGAGTTCTGGGGAGAGGCCCGAGAGCTAAATGGCTCATTTTACTACGAGGTCAATGATTCGTATCGTGGGTGCGAGGCAGATGAAGGAAACAAGAATCTTGACAGAGAAGGAGAAGGTCTAATCAAAGTGGGAAGAGCTTGTCTTGCTTGCTACGCGGGACCGATGGAATTCGAGTCTAATGCGGAGGTTTCAGTTACGAACGATGATTACCTTCTCGGGATGTTTATTGAGGGTTTTCTTGAAGGTGCAGGCGGAATCATGGGGATTGTAGGAGGGGTGGGTCTCTCCGGATGTGGGTTCTGCTTCTTGTTTCTCGGAGGTTTACTGGCTTTCGTAGTGCCTGACCCTAAGGAAGCGACACAGATGCAGCAACTCCCGTCAGTCTACTCGAAGGATTGAACACGAAGCCGTAAGTAAGGATCTCAACTTATTTGGGTATGGATGGTCATATACCCTCATGGTTCAAGATGACTGCCTTCTTCGAATGACTCGATGGCGATTGAAAAAGTTCTGCTGATGGGCGCTATTTTGACTACGACGGTATTCGTTGGGATAGTAATCCTTGACTCAGAAGATATCATTGATTTACCTGATTACTGGGATATTGAAAGCGTTTGTTTGAATTCTCACACCAGCGAAATCACTCACTATCACGTTAATGTAGAGATTATTATTGATGGTGATGATTATTTAATTGCGAACAATATAGGGATTGATGATAGTGATTGTCCCGATGGGATGAGAGGGATACATACTCACGATGATACCGGTAAATTACACATCGAAACACCCTCTGATATGGATGCGACCCTAGGATCTTTTTTCAATATCTGGGGCGAGAATTTTGATGAAGACGAAATTCTCGGAAACCATGAAAATTCAGATTATGAGATTGTGATGTACGTCAATGGAAAATCGAATTCTGAATTCGAACAATATAGTATGCAAAATAATGATAATATTGAAATTCGTTATCAACAGAAATAATTAGGATAATTCAACCTTTAATGACTGCAAATGGCCTCAATCGCGCTACCGGTCTTGCTAAGTTAGCCTCAGAAGTTAGCCGAATCACTTCATCCACATCTTTGTAGGCCCCCGGGGCTTCTTCGGTTAGTACATTCGGAGTTTTGGTGTGGACGTATATCCCCGATGCTTCTAATTCGGCACGGAGTTTATCTGGGTCGATTTGTTTTCTCGCAGCGGTACGTGAGAGTTTTCGGCCAGCTCCGTGGCAAGATGAGGAGAATGCATCGTTACCACCACTGGTCGGTCCGGCGAGGACCCATGATGCTGTCCCCATATCTCCGGGGACGAGAACGGGTTGGCCGATCCCTGAAAATCTGGAAGCCAATTCTGGATGATCACCACCAAGAGCACGTGTTGCTCCTTTTCGGTGGACACAACATTTACACGACACACCGTGGACCTTGTGATCCTCAATTTTAGCGATATTATGGCTGACGTCATATACGACTTCAAGGTCACCGTCACTTCCTAGTTGTTCATGGAGAGTGTTTCTCAGTCGCTGAGTAAGAGTTGAGCGATTGGCGAAAGCGAAATTCCCTGCTGCGTTCATAGCGTCAAGATATTCAGCGCCTTCACGGCTGTGAATCGGCGCTGCAGCAAGTTGCCTATCACCGAGTGTCATGTCCCATTTTGGTGCGTGCCAACGGTCACCTGTTCGCTGATATTGCTCTTCGATTCGAGCCACATGGTCTGAACAAACCTGATGTCCTAGTCCGCGTGAACCTGTGTGAATCATTGCCGTTACTTGCCCCTCCCTAAGTCCGAATGCATTGGCAGCTCGCTCATCGACAATTCGATCGACTACCTGTAATTCGAGAAAATGATTTCCTGAGCCGAGGGTCCCCATCGATTTTGAGCCGCGCTTTCGCGCTCTTTCCCCAATATTTCTTTCAATAGTATCCAAAACCCCATTCGATTCGATAGCAGTTAGATCACGTGTTTCTCCCCACCCCATCTCAATGGCGGCTTCTGCTCCCATTGAAAGCACTGATTCTATCTTTGTATCGTCGAGAATAACTCCACCTTTTCCAGTTGCACCAGCAGGGATTGTTTGGGATAATTTAACCGCTAATGATTTTGCATTGATTTGACCAATTTCAATATCGAGAGCGCAAAGTCTGACTCCACAATTAATATCGAATCCGACTCCACCTGGGGATATAGCACCACCCAATTCTCCTGCTTCGACATCTGTGGCTACGACTCCACCGATTGGAAACCCGTAGCCAAAATGCCAATCGGCCATACCCCAAGCCTCGCCAACAATTCCGTCGAGGGCAGCGGTATTGACCAATTGAGCCGGAGAACGGTCATCGGTATGTTCTCCGAGATGCTCCGAATCGGCGATTAAAATTGCATCTGTTTTCATATCGCCGTGTTGGCGAATTCGCATACGACTAGGGCCAGCTGATTCGAGATGCTTCCTCCATTCGGCTGGCATGAGTAATCCTATCACACCCCACCTTTCAACGAGTCGGACAGGCTTTACAACAATCGCCTTCAAGATGGTTTGACGAATCCGAGGCACGAGAGGTGTTCAGCAATGGCTTTCGGCGAGACTAACATTCCATTCTGGAAAGAGTCAGGTCATGTCCGTCGAACTTGTACTGTCACTGGTCTCAAATTTTGGACGCGCGACTCTAATCGAACGACTTCTGGTGATACTTACGAAGATCCTTACACCTTCATTGGAACACCGATTATCGAAGGATTTCCAATGAGAGGAAAGGCTCTGAAAGACGCAATGCGCAAGTCTTTCCTCAATTATTTTGAGAAACGAGGCCATTCTCCGATTACAGGTTACCCCGTAATCGCTCGCTGGCGCGACGATATTCACCTGACAATAGCGAGTATCGCTGATTTTCAACCACATGTAACCAGCGGTCAAATACCTCCTCCTGCGAATCCATTAGTGATTTCCCAACCCTGCATTCGATTGACTGATGTGGCTGCAGTGGGTCGTTCTGGCCGCCATTTGACAACTTTTGAAATGATGGCTCATCATGCTTTTAACCGACCAAAAGAGGGAGATGTAGTCTATTGGATTGATTCATGCGTTCGATATTGCGATGATATGCTTGTCAATACCTTCGGCATTGAACCCAGTGAAATTACCTATGTTGAAAACCCATGGTCAGGAGGTGGAAACGCAGGGCCCGCATTGGAAGTTATCGTCGGTGGATTGGAATTAGCAACTCTTGTTTTCATGAGCCTAGAAGAAGATGAATCCGGTGATGTCGATATCAAAGGTATTCGTTATAGTGAGATGGATCTACAAATCATCGATACAGGTTATGGCCTCGAGAGATTTTGTTGGGCTGCTGCTGGTACGCCGACGATTTACGAGGCGATTTATCCGGAATCGATTGAATGGTTTAAAAAATTGGCCGGTTTTGATGAAATGGTCGAAAATCTTGGATTTTCGATAAAAACCGATGTTCTTTTAGGTGAGTTATCTAAACTGGCTGGAATTTTGAATATCGATGTTGGAACCGATGTCGCAGCACTTTACGACAAACTCTCCGAGCGATTAAATGAACAAGGAATTTCAATCTCAGTTGCTGATTTGAAGCAAGTAACCGAGCCTCTTTCTTCGATTTATGGAATCTCTGATCATATGCATGCTCTTTGTAATATGTTAGGGGATGGTTTAGTTCCGAGCAATACCAAAGCAGGTTATCTTGCTCGAATGCTCGCTCGAAGAGTCTGTAGGATGAAGGATGAACTGAACATGGCGGTGAGTCTTTCAGAACTTGCTTCCCATCACATGAATACTCATCTAGATATGAGCAACTTTATGCAAACTGAGGGAGGTCTTATTGAAATTCTCAATCTTGAGGAACAACGTTATCATGAAATGATTCGCAAAGGCGAGTCTGCAGTTAGAACCGCATTGAAGGATTTGCCAAAAGATACAATCGAAGTTAGCGATGAAATTCTTTTCCGACTGGCTGAGGAAAGGGGGATACAGCCAGATATGGTGGTTTCTATCGCACATGGTCTTGGTTGGACAAACCTTTCCGTACGTGTTGGATTTGCAGCAGATATGGCTGCGCGAAATGCCCTTGCTACCAAGTCAGCCGCCAAATCACGAATAAAACCCAATTTACTTTCAGTCGAATTACCTGAAACAATTACTGATTATTATATCGACACAAACGCTGTTGATTTTGAAGCAAAAATACTACACTGTGAGCCACTTTCTGATGAGAAAATCAAATCATTGAAACTATCCAATGAAGTTTCTTCCACACCTTCTCACGCGATTGTGTTAGACCGGACATTATTCTATCCTGAAGGTGGGGGGCAACTTGGCGATCAAGGTAAATTGGGTGATGCTGAAGTCCTTGATACTAAAATAGAAAATGGAATTATTATTCATCTGACCGATTCAGCAATCGATACAACCAATGTATTTGGCCAAGTCGATTGGATCCGCCGCCGGCAACTCATGGATCATCACACAGGTGTACACATTATCGGTGGCTCAGCCCGAGAATTACTCGGTCCACATATCTGGCAAGCAGGATCCAACAAAGGTCAGAAATATGCTCGAATCGACCTGACTCACCATTCGCGAATTGATCGTGATTTACTCGATAAAATTGAAGACAGAGCGAATGAAATAATCGCAGAAAACATTCCTGTAGAAAAAATAGTTCTCGGAAGGGCCGAGGCAGACGCCCAATTCGGATTCGACATATATCAGGGTGGCCCACCAAAACACGATGAAATCCGAGTCATCAAAATCGGGGACTTCGATGTCCAAGCATGCGGAGGCACGCACCATGATTCGGTAGGGGAAGTTGGTGAGCTACGCATAATTCGTTCCAGTCAAGTCCAAGACGGAGTGGAGCGTCTGCAAATCGTGGCAGGGGAGACGGCACGCGAACACGCGCGGCAACAAGAGCGGATTTTAGCTGAGGCTTCAGATACTCTTGGTGTTCAACCCCAAGATCTCCCCAAGGCAGTTTCACGCTTCTTTGAAGAATGGAAAACACAACAGAAGCGTATCGAGATTCTAGAAGCGGAAATAGTCCGGCTGCGGACTAGTGGTGGCGGTGGAGACGCAGTCGAAAAGGATGGAATTCGCTATGCAATTATGGAAATTGATGGTGATATGAAACAATTGATGACAATGCTATCTGAGTTGACTCGAGATATATCGAATCCTACACTGGCGGTTCTCGGTACTCGCGAGGGTGGCGGTAAATTGATTGTCGCGAGTACCGAAGGTACGATTGCTGCAAAATCTCATAATGCTGTTGAAATTCTCAATGAAATATCTGGACACATCGGTGGTGGTGGTGGTGGTAGCCCTACTATGGCTCAAGGTGGTGGCTCGAATGGTGAAGGAATCCCCGCCGCTTTGGGCGCCGCTCGCGCTTTGCTCGGAGTCTGAATAATGAACGAGCCAATCGCTGTCGCGCCTCGCGCTTCTTCGATCGAATATGCGATACGTGACGTGGTCGTGCCCGCGGTTGAATTAGAAAAACAAGGGCACGAAATCATTCGCTTGAATATTGGCGACCCATTAGCATATCCCGGATTGCCAACACCTGATCATATGATTGACGCCTACAAAGCTGCATTAGAAAATCAAGACAATGGATACGGACCATCATACGGAATTGCAACTCTACGACAAGCGATTTCAAATTCCGAAATCAGAAAAGGTTGGAATTGCACCGAAGATGATGTCTATGTCACCCATGGAGTTACCGAAGCACTGCAAATCATCTTCGCAGCATTTCTACAAGATGGTGATACAGTTCTTGCGCCGGGACCACATTATCCACCATACATGGCCTATCCTCAAATGTACGGCGCATCAACGATAGAATACCGACTCGATCCTAACGATGGTTGGCGAATCGATTTGAAAGACATCAAAGAAAAAATGGATGATAGTGTTCGACTTCTGGTACTCATCAATCCAAATAATCCGACAGGTAATGTTGTGTCGATTGAAGAAATCGACGATTTGCTTGAAATCGCTTCAAATTGGCCAAAGTGTACAATAATTTCTGATGAAATTTATGATGGTTTAGATTTCACAGGTTCACTAGTATCGGTAGCTTCACGTTCAACAAAAGTCCCAGTAATTACCCTAAATGGTGTTTCTAAGGTTTACTTCGCTCCCGGTTGGCGGATTGGATACATGGCTTGGCATGACCCTAGCGGTGTGCTCGAACTCGTGAGGGATGGTGCCGAGCGTATTCTGCGCAGTCGTTTGTGTGCCTCGACACCAGCGCAGTATGGATACCTTGCTGGCTTGAATGAAGAATTAGATTGGCTAGACGGACATCGTGCTCTTGTGAAGGAAAGATTGGATTATTCTATAAAAAGAATTGATGAAATCGATGGTATCGAATGCCAATCGCCGGGCGGTGCCTTCTATCTATTTGTAAAAATTTTAGACGAATCCGTTCCCGATAAACAATGGGTCCTTGATCTACTTCACAAATACCATGTTTTGGTCGTTCATGGATCCGGCTTCTCCCCTGAATTTGGTGCTAACCATTTTCGTATGGTTTGCTTACCTCCAATCGATGTGCTCGAACAGGCATTTTCTAGGATTGACAAATTCATAAATGGCTGATCGCATGGGTTTTTATGATTTTTTCAGATCCAAACCGAAATCATCTGAGGATATTCTCAAGAACAGATGGAAGTTCACTTCAAACGGGACTTATGCTGATAGATATAGACAGGATGAAATCGCTTGGAGAGTCGTTGCAAATTCATTTGAAATTTGGTTTCAAGGAATTGAACAACGAACGGGGCAGAGCCTTGGCAGAAGATTAGCCCATGCTGCGGCTGAATCTGAAGAATTTCTGTTGTCGATTGGTAATGTGCTTGCCAAGCCGAAGGGCCGGATTCCATCAAATTGGCTGGATGTACACAAGGATTGGTCATCTAGAGGACTTGGTAAGATCCAATTACTCGAAGATGAAGACGAGATTCGACTCATTGTCAATAATCATCCAAATGGTCCAATATGTGCTGGTAGTTTAGCTGCGAATTGGGAATGTGGAACTGGTCAAAGGCATCGATTTCGTTGGTCGGAAAGTGTAGGGAAAGGGCTGATTGTAGATCTGACCTTGGATGATGTAAAAATCCCAAAATCCCAAAAATCCAATTTGATTTGGAATGATTTATCTTCTTCAACAGATTTAACCGAAGATGGCCATGATACATTTACTGACCTTGAATTTTCTGACTCAGGATTTTGGTCGATAATGGGTCGTAGGTCGTTGTTTATCCATCGAGATTTATTATTGAAATTTGAAGAATATTGTCTGCCTTATCTTGATAGAATTCATGAGGGGAGAAGCGATTATTCTTGGAATGGATTAGATGATAATCGTGCATTATGGTGGACGGCAATGGCTGATTCTATTCGTGAAATATTTTACTCCGCCGGATATCATATTTTTGTAAGCAAAACCGAAGATTGGCTGAGAATTGCTCGCCGCTATCTTTCTCGAGATGGACTTGGAAAAATCAGTTCTGCTGCCTCAATTGATAACACCGGCGGGATTGAATTTTCTATTGAAAATACACTGCACCCTGCCCTGTTAAGTGGGATGCTGCTCGGCTGCTGGGAACGAGCTTATGGTCGCAGAGGAAGGGTTATTTTGAACCAAAATCCAAACGGTCTCAAATTGAAAATTTTCTCTCTGAACGAGATTGCTGAATAAAAATCCAGACTCGACTATGATTAAACATTATATCTGAACCTAAGTTGAATTGCTTGTCCCTCATGGGGCCGTGGTGATTATTTGGCTCTAAATCATAATCAATATGCAGTGATTGCAATTACAGCGACTCTATGTTTAGCAGGATTTTACACGATTATCGGAGCCGGCCTTGCTACAGTTTCAGGATGGGAAGAAGGTGGCACAGATATCGTCACAGGGGATGATGAAATTCATCAGGCTGGAGTCGATACTGATGGCGATGGTTTACCTGACAGAATGGAACAAACTCTCTATGGAACCGAGTGGGATAATGCGGATACCGATAGTGATGGTTTGGAGGATGGATGGGAAATAGAAAATGGGCTCGATCCTTTAGACAATGGTGAACCTGCCAATACCAATCATCAAACAGAAACTCCTGATCCAGGTCACGATACAACCGAGTTGAACGAAACTTTCCCCAACCCAGATAATGGGCCGTTCGGCGATCCTGACCGAGACGGTTTAATTAATATCGATGAGGCTGAATTGGGAACTAATCCAAATCTACAGGATTCCGATGGTGATGGTCTAAACGACCGTTGGGAATCACTTTACACCCACACCATCGAGACTCCTGAAGGCACGATCAAACTACTCGATCCACTCGATGGCAACTGGGACTGTTATCTGTTGACGCCTGATGCTAAGGCTCAGATTGAGGCAGATATCGGTACTAGTACTTGGGATGAGATGGGCAATCAATTCGGTCATTCCTGTGATTCTCTTCTCGATCTTGAACAACCTGAGCCAGATAGTTTGAGAAATTATGTCGAAGAGCGTTACGATACAAATCCACTTGAAGAAGATAGCGATGGTGATTTGATTGCTGATCGTTATGAAATTGCCTATGGTAATATCGAATTAGGAGTTCACTGTGGAGTTCCCGTTTTCGGGACCTTGACTCTAAAATCACCTTACCATGAGATGATGTCTGGCATAGGTGATATGACTTGGTTTGAGGAAGATATGGATAATGATGGTCGTTTGAACGGACCTGGGGATTGGGATTCTGATGGTGATGGAATGCCAGATGGTTTCGAGTATTGTTTCGCTCTGGATAACAATGGAGATAGATTTTTGAATCCAGCAAATTCAACCGATGCCTATGGCGATTCAGATGAAGATGGCTTGAACAATATCGAAGAATACGAGGTTGCTTACACTTGGGGGGCAGAGAATTTCACCAGCCCATTAAAGGCGGATACTGATAATGATGGTATGCCTGATGGCTGGGAACATCTGAGTGGAATCCATCCTAATGATGGAAGCAATGCTGAGGATGATCCTGATTATGATGGATACGATGCAGACGGCGATGGCGGTGTCCGTTACGATGATTTGGTGGGAGTCAGTACGGTTCACTCAATCGGTGTAATCGTTGGAGAATACGTACCTGTGAACAAAACCATTCTTTGGGTTAGAACCGTTCAAAATAGCGAATATGTCAACCTTCCAGTGAAGACGAAGACTGCTGGTTGGGTTTATCACATCAATGTTGTAATTGGCCAAGAAGTCACTTCTCGATTACAAGACTTGGTCGTAGTCGTCGAGGATGATGAGAGATTTACTAACCTCGACGAATATAATGCTCGCGATCGAGATAACGACGGAATTATCGATGGGCGCTCGACCGACCCATTGAATCCTGATACTGATAACGATGGGTTACTCGATGGAATCGAAGTAATAGGTTGGATTATTAGGGTCGTCGACTACGGCGTCCGTGACGTTCTTGTTCAAAGCAATCCTGGTGTTTTCGATACAGATAGCGATGGTCTCTCTGATGCAGTAGAATATTTTGACACGTTCACTAATGCTACTGACCGAGATACAGATAGTGACGGATTGGAAGATTTCACTGAAGCTATGGACGGATTCTATTGGAATGGTTCTCAATACTTCACCAATGCTTCTTCACACGACACCGATAACGATGGCCTGGCCGATGGTGAAGAGGTTGTCGATGGATTGGATCAATATATCACACATGCTAACAATGCTGACAGTGATGATGATGGCCTAAACGATGGAAATGAAGTTCTATACATCCCTAGACCTTGGCAAATCCAGACTAACCCGCTGATTAATGATACGGATGAAGATGGTCAACCTGATGGTTGGGAGATGCAGGTATTTTCCGTTCAACAGAATACTCGAAGTCACAGCTTATGGATTTCTTCGACAAATTGGCTTCCTCCCGGCTGTGAAAATATGATCGAATGTGGGCTTGGTCCTGGCGGATGGGTCTGGACTAACCATCTCCAAGGATTCTCTACCTCTGGCGATCGGGATGGAGATGGTGTAATGGATCCGAAATATTTCCTTCATGAGATGAATATATCTGGATTTGTTATTCCTGCAAGTGGCCGTTGGGCACTCGACCCGGCATACGGTTCGATGCCCGACAATTCATTCGACATCGATAATGATACGTTGATGAATCAACTTGAAGCTCCAGACCGCTGGAATACCAATCCTGTCGATGATGATACAGATGGTGATAAATTACCGGATGGTTGGGAGGTATTTTTCTCTGAACAAGCAATATCTGAGGGATTGGTTGACAATAATTCTCTGAATGCATTAGGTGCTCGAGGTCCGATGGATCCGAGTATGCCTGATTCAGACCTCGATGGAATTGACGATGGTCAATCTGACTTTGATCGAGACGGATTGAATAGAACACATCAATTGAATCGATATTGCCCTGGATGGAATAGTCCTCAAGATTCAGAATGCCATATCGATCCTACAACGACTGTTGGAAAACGATTTTATGATGATTTAGAGAATTACACGAATTATGAAGAATTCCAAAACGGCACCAATCCAGTTCTGAACGATACCGATGGCGATGATTGGCTGGATGGTTCCGAAGTTTTCCATCAGGATCAAGATGAAGATGGAATGTGGTCTGGATGGGAATATTATTTCCAATTCGATCCGTTTGACCCATCTGATGCAAATGTAGATTCTGATGGTGATGGTTATATCAACAAGTGTGAGAATAAATGGAATACAAATCCTAAGGATGCAACCAGTTTCCCAAGTCAGGGTGAACTCTGTAATGCATTCGAGTGATAGCCGATTTCTTCATTCGTGTACCCCGCCTCACAGGACTCAGCATGTCTTGGTGGATTCTGCCTACAACTGCCGATATCGGCGTACGAGCATTCTCTTCAGACGCCGCCGGCGCGATGCGTGAAGCAGCTCTAGGATTACAATCAGTTCAATTATCTGAAGCGGGTGCTACCTCACTCAATTCAAAAATTCGCTCAACGGGAATATGGATGATTCAGGCCCCAGGGGGAGATATCGAAAGAGGATTGGTGCGTATGCTTGAAGAAATTCTATATCGTGGCTCTGTCGAAAACCAATGGTTGGTAGACGCTGCGATAAAAATCGATGGTGAACAGATTTCACTCCAAGCGGTTTGGGTCGATAGTGATGAGGTGGAAAGAGAGGTTGAAGTGAAGGCGATAACCTTGCATGAGTTAGTTTTACGCGAGATTCAAAGTGGCGAAATCATTGTCGGTGTGGAGCCAGACATTCCTACTTTTGAGGGGCCTGGTTGGATGGCTCAAGTGGTTTTTGATATCTGATTCAAAATCATTCTTCAACATTAAATCGCTGATAAACTTCGTTTGTTGTCTGTGTTACGCGGATGAAAGTTGTACATTTTGGTAAATCTTTGATTCGTCGCGCGCCGACATAGGAACAAGCGGAGCGAACGCCACCGAGAATCGCTTGAATACTAATTTCCAACGGTCCTCGATAAGGTACCCGCACCTCCTTCCCCTCAGGAGCACGGTGCTTTGCCACCTCGCCATAATGGGTCTGCATCGCCTTAGATGAAGACATTCCATAGAATGATTTGTAATTCTTTCCGTTTGAACTAGTTACGAGTTCGCCACCTGACTCATCGTGTCCAGCGAACATACCGCCGAGCATAACAAAATCCGCACCGGCAGCGAATGCCTTTGCGACATCACCAGGGCTTGAACAACCACCATCGGCCATCACATGCCCTGCTAACCCATGAGCAGCATCTGCACACTCAGCAATCGCAGACAATTGCGGATATCCAACACCAGCTACCTTGCGTGTGGTGCACACCGAACCAGGTCCAATTCCCACCTTGACGATATCCGCACCCGCAAGGATGAGTGCTTCAGTCATCTCTCTGGTTGCCACATTGCCGGCAATTACAATTGCTGAGGGGAATTCACCACGAACTCTTCGGACAAACTCAAGAAATATTTCCCGGTAGCCATTAGCCACATCAATACAAATTAGTTTGGTTCCCACATTGGTTGCCATTTTACGTTTGAGAAGGTCAAATGAGTCTTCGGTAGAACCGCAGGCTATTGCCACATATTCGGGGTTGATTCCATCTTCCCAAGCTTGCGCATATTCTTTTGTGGAGTAGAATTTTTGAGTGCAGGTAAGCATCGAATGTTTCTGCAGTTCCGCCGCGATGCTGAACAGGCCAGTCGTGTCCATGTTCGCTGCCACGATCGGTACACCAGTCCAAGTTGTGTCGGAATGTCTAAACTTGAATTCGCGAACAAGTGTCACATCCGAGCGAGAAACCAGCGTACTGCGCTTCGGTCGAATCAATACATCATCAAAAGTAAGCTTCAAATCATGCTCTACACGCATTAGAACCTTACTACTGCAACGAAGGAGTGCTTAAGACCGTTCTGACTCATTCAAGAGTCTTCATTGACTCCTAAAATCGGTCCTGGATTATCCCAATAAAACCACAATTGGCGCCCTCTTTCCTCGCTATATGATGTGAAGTAAACCTTCTCCCCCATTACTATGTAGCGATTTGACCAACTGCTATTGACTCCAGGCGTGGCATCTACCAATATATTTGTTCCATTACTCGTACTGTCGCTTCTCCATGGTCCGACCCATAGATATCAATAAACATTCTCCGACACTCTCATGATATTAATTCGCGACAGTTCATAGCACTGGATAAGAAGAATGCACGTGTTGGCAAAGTTTGGTGAAAAAATTCTTTATCATTAGTAATAGGATTTGGTGCTCGTGCCGGGATTTGAACCCGGGTCGTCGCCTCGAGAGGGCGACATGATGGACCGAACTACACCACACGAGCGGAGTGATTCTGCGACTTTACTTTCATTTATCAAAACAATGGCCTAAGCCCCAATCGACTTTACTTTCACTTTCACTTTCATTTACCCCTCTCTCATGTTTCTTCATATGCTAAACAGTTGACATCGGGGTATGAGCCTAAGAAAGAATGCGAACACCAAGACAATTTACAGAAAGCGTCCAGAACCTCGCCGAATTATATCATTTTCAAGTCTAATTCGAACCCCTACGCTACAAGTGGAGTCATCGAATAGCATATTGGTGAACAATAATGGCTCGATTGAAAATGCAAGCTGGGCACCAATGCCGAAATTACCCACCCCTATCGCGGTTAGTTCAACCTCGTGGAATGGACTTCGTTCCCGTGTTTTGGCCTCAAGAATACTACGTGCGGAGGTGGCATAATGTCTCGTACTGGAAGATTGAGAAATGAAGTTGAGACCTACCTTGGGGATAATGAATCTGCAAACACAGTTGAGATTTTTGATCACTTGAACAGTAGATTTCGATGGGGGGCTACGATGAATCAAGTTGGAAATATCTTAGCAAAAGATACCCGCTTCGCTAAGGTTGGGCATGTTAGAGGTCAATTTCGTGGTAGTGTTTACACTGTGTGTGTTTGGTCATTGACTCAACAGATACCTTCTGCAACTGCCTAAGTCGGGGAAGAACTCAAGTCCTTTGTTGATTGCAGAGCAATCATGAGAAGTGGATTTTCCTTTTCTGCATGGACTACAATCTTGCGGGCAGGAAATTCGTTGACAGGATTCTTCGGCGTTGCTTTCGGAGCAGTTTTGGTTTTGGGAGAAATCCCGCAGGGCTCTTTAGCCCAAATCACTTTACTACATTCGATTTCTGTTTGGTGTTTTATGTGTTCATGGAATGCATTAAACGATATTCTTGATGTTAAAATTGATGGAATCAATCGCCCAAATAGGCCTTTACCTAGTGGTGTAATCAGTCTATCTCAAGCGAAATTTGTTACTGGTTTGTTGATGGTGGTATCACTGGTTAGTTTGATTTTTGCAGGAAATATCGCTTCTGGATTAAGTTCCGGAGTAGAAGAATGGTATCCTTCAGTCGCAATTTGGTTATTCGCAATTTTCCTTTTAACAAATTATGAATCATCAGGAAATCTTAGTTTGAAGTTGAAGGATCGTGGATTGCCTGGAAACATTGCAATCTCTCTCTCGGTGGGAATGGTCGTTTTATTCGGCGCAGCAGGAGTTTTTGATTGGGCTAATCCAAAGGTAATCTCTGTGTTTTTGATTGGTTTTTTCTATAATTTAGGCCGTGAAATTATCAAAGATATTGAAGATATGGATGGTGACCAGGGAAGAAACACTCTAGCTATGAGAATTGGTCCAGAAAAGACGAGATTAATTGCTTGGACATTGATGTTGGTAACGATGATTACAGTCCTCTTGCCGTTTGGATTGGGGATATTTCCTCTTCTTCATCTATTATTGGTTACTCCGGGCATTATTTCTTTACAAATGGTCAAAGCAAAACTCGCTAATTCAGAGGACCATGCGGCTCAATCATTAATCAAAAAATCAATGCAACTTACCCTAATCGGCTTGATGATAAGCGCAATTATGGTTTAATTAAATCAAATCATTGTAAGCTTGCCATGCTATTGGATTGCACAGGTAAGTTAAGATTGACATTTGTGCCCACATACGGTTTTCAGCTTGGTCGAAAACCACACTATTTTTTGAGTCAATAACACCATCAGTAACCTCTTCTCCACGGTGTGCTGGAAGACAATGCATGAATAGGTAATTCGAATCAGCGTTTGCAACTAGTTCTTCGTTGACTTGGAATCCGTCAAACGCAGCAAATTTATCTTCCATGTGTTCTTCACCCATCGAGACAAAGATATCCGTGTAAATTACGCCGGCTCCACTTGCCGCTTCATTTGGGTCATTTGTTGCAGTAATCTTAGCTCCATTACTCGCCGCAATTTCTTCAGCACGCTTGACAACTCCTGAATCCGGTTCCATTCCAACTGGAGTTGCATACTTGATATCATAACCTAATATAACTCCGGCTAGAAGTAAATCGTGTAGTACATTATTTCCATCGCCTACCCAAGCGATGTGGCCATTTATTTTATTTTTATTCTCGACAATAGTCATCAGATCAGCAGCTGCTTGACATGGGTGGTGCATATCAGAAAGGGCATTGATAACTGGCACAGATGCATGTTGAGCAAGTTCTTGGACATCTGCATGGGCAAAGCAACGGTAGGTGATACCATCTAGGAATCGTGAGAGGACAGCAGCTGTGTCAGCAATCGATTCACTCTTGCCAATTTGAATGTCTTTTGATAAAAGTGTGAGGGGTTGGCCACCTAATTTATCAACTCCTACTTCGAATGAAACCCGAGTCCGAGTGGAAGGTTTTTCGTAAATTGAACCTATTGTCATTCCAGTTAATGGTTTAAATTCTGGTGCCATTTCTGTATCATTTTTGAAGGCGATAGCCCAATCTATCAAATCGGGTAACATATCGGTTAAATCATCAATTGCCATCAAATCTTTTTTCATTTCAGAGTTCATGCTCAATATCTCCCTGAAACCCATCTCTAGTATCGGCCATTCCGCCGAATATAGATTGAGCAAAGGTCAAAATATCTGCTAACCCCTCTTCCATCTCACTAGAAAGAGGAATTAGTCCAGGCTGAATTGATGCGTGCTTCATCATTCTTAGTTGCCCTATAGCAAATTCTGCACGTTGTCCACCTTGGGCAGCGTTGAGTGATTGTTGTGCTGATTCTTCATAGAGTGCCGATTCGAGAACATCGAGATTTTCTCCCCATTCTAGAATTTTTTCGAGAGTTTCAGGATCTAGAAGATCAGACTTAGAGAGGAAGTTAGCAGTTGGTAATCCTAGTCTGAAGTGAACGATAGATGAGAGAAGCATTTGCGAAACGAAACCGCTTGGGGTTTGAGATAGCATCGGGTCGAAGAGGAAAACTAAGCACGCTCGGCCCTGTCCAATCACATCGACAAGGTGGCTCGATGCTTCTCTGAACGCAAATAATTCTACCTGGCCTGGTGTATCGACGATCATAATATCACCCGATATCCCATCTATTTCTTCGAAAACTTCGTCTGCTTGAGAAGCGACAAGATCGGCTGCCAAAATTTGAGCGCCGTTTGGGCCTAGGTCGTATTCGTCCATTACATCAGAGAGTGAAACCAAATCTCTGACATCAAATTCAGGGTCATAATGTACTCTTTCAGCTCCTGGATCGAGATTGATTGTTAGGACATCAACTTCAAGAAATCTCGCCCATCTCTGAAAGGCTGTAACTAACGAACTCTTTCCAGCACCAGCGGTTCCAACGACGAAGAGGACCGGGGGTGATGTACCATCTTGTGCACTCATGATTCGTCGCACCTTCAGCATGATTTCAACCATTCGTTTGTTATGTTGTAACTTATAACGTCGAACGAGCAATAGTTATACCAATCTTAGGCACGTCCCCGTATACTTCCGAAGGTGAATTGGCCATGTCCGATGAATTACCCCCGCCCCCTCCACCACCTGGATTCCCAATGCCTCCCCCTCCATCTTCAAATTCTGAAGATGAGAAGATTCCTAGTTCATCGATTCTTGAAGAGAAAGAAATAGATTTTTCCGAGGACACTGAAATAGATGAATCAGAGGGTGAGTCTAACGAAATAATTTCTTCACCTCCGCCACCACCATCTGGACTTTCTGATTTGCCACCTCCATCAACTGCTGGATTTGGTGAAATCCCCCCCCCGCCTCCAGGTTTTTCTGAATTGCCCCCTCCGCCTCCACAAGATTTGGCTGACAATCCATTCGTAACCAATTCAGAGGAAGAGGAAGGAAAGCAGTCGCTCTCCGATTCGCTAACAGTATTCGGAGTTGAGGGGGCTGGTCCGGAGTCTAACGATATGTGGGGAGATTATTCTCCCGATTCTGAAATAGCAGCCCCTGTTGATGAGGAAGAAGATATTCTCGATATCACGAGTGCATTAGATTCTATGACTCCTCAAGGTGCCTCGATATCTTCAACTTATTCGCCTCATCTTAGATCTGCCTCAGAAGTCGATGCAATTCCTGGCGACAAACTTCACGCCACATTGAATGAAGTCGAAGAATCAACACTAAACCCCGATGGTTCTGTTCGTAGACAAACAATCGAAGGCGAGTTAATTCTTCGAAATCCAAGCAAAAAGCAACGAGCATGGGATATCGAAGTTCTTCTCGCAAAAACCGAATCTACAGATTTAGGTGGTAGTTCGATAACCGTCAGAGAACTCGATGCAACCGAAGAGACAGTAATCCCTTATTCTTCAAATGGACCTAGGATGTTGGTTCTAAAAGAAAAGATTGACACAGAACCAGAACGAGATCAAGAACCTAGCCTGTCTTTGGTTCTCTCACCGAACGCTCATGAAATTAAGATTGAAATTAATATTGAGAACATCGCAAACGTCCCTTTGAATGATGTTGAATTGCGCCGAACTCTTCCCGATTGTTTTGAAGTCACGGAGACCTCCGACTATTCTGTCGATGGCTCAACGATAGTTTGGGACATCGGTCGATTGGCAATAGGCGAGAATAAGACTCTTGTTCTGAACCCTCTTGTTCGGATAACTGGAGTAGAGAAAATACCTGCTGGCATCGCTACAGTTTCTTATTCAGCTGAATCGACGGTCTCCAGGACTGAGTTTGAAAATGTCACTAGTTCCGGTCGACAATTTTCTCGGGTTGTTGCAGAAGAAGACGACCGACCCGGAATTTGGCATTGCAAATGTGTTTTTGAAAATCGATCTTCTTTCATTGTTCTCCTTTCCGGTGCGACAGTAAGGATCGCCGGTCGAGAAGCTCCAATTCTCGAGGTGTCTGACCTCCGTCAAGACATACCGCCAGAGGGCAGTTGGGAGTCTATGGTGAAGCGGGTGGAATCTGAAGATCAACCTAGTTTTAGTCAGGAAGTTAAGTACTCGATTTTACCTCGTGTTTCGGTTCACTCAAACGGTTTAGTAAATATCAATGAACAAAAACTTGCAATTATCGATGCGACTATCAATAAACGATATGATGTATCTAGAATCAAATCTTATGTGCCATCAAATATTGAAGCGGTGGTAACTATTGAAAACACTGGTTCAGCCTCGATAAATGTAATGAGAGTTCTCGATGATATACCCGGTATTTTCGAACCTCCATCAACCCATAAAATCCAGATTGAAATCGAGGGTGCCGATCTCAGTGCTGATCAATACCGAGTTGATATCATCAATGGTAACCAACTTGAAGAAAAATTGATTTCACCAGATAATCCAGGTCATGCGCTAAGAATCACCGTCGGAACATCATCTCGTCTAGGTTTGCAGCCAGGCAAATCCATGATCATACGTTATCCTCTTCATGCACCAGATCCTTCTCCTCAAAATAAGTTGTTAGCTGCTCCAATTCGTGCTGATTTCAGCATGGAGCGATTTGGACCAGTGGCAACCCGAACAGTAGAATTACCACCTATAATCAAGGTTGTACACCGCCGCAGAAAAATAAGTACGGGTAAGGAAGTATTTCCAGGTGGAGGACCTGGAATATACGAAATTTTGTTGATGTTTGACAACAATTCAGATAGCGCATTAAACGATCTTGCCCTTCATGACATAGTTCCTGGAACATTTTCAATTGAGAGTTCTTCCATCAAATCTTCCATAAATGGTGATAGAGATGTCTCAACGACGAAAGAATCAGCTCGAGATGGAATCAAGGTGAGTTGGCAAATTGGGCGAATTGAGAAAGGTGAGCGCGTCGAAGTCGTCTATGAAATTCAAGGAGATACCGAGGCTGAATACAAGGTTTCCGATGCGCAAGATTTCCATGGAGCAACATTCGGTGATGAGGTCGACGAAGATCCAAATGTTCCAGAATGGTTAGAGCAGGAAGCAATAATTGAAATCGACGAATCGGTACCTGTTTCCCAATCGATAGAAATCGCTCCTAGAGTAGTTGAATCTAAATTAGAAATTACTACCGAAGAGGAGCCCGTCATAGATGAAAATAGTGACGAGGAATTAGGCGAAACGACAAATCTTGATGGATTTGATGAAGATGAAATGGTAGAACCAGATGATTCTGAATCTGATTCGATTGATACAAAAAGGGTTGAAGAAAGCGATCAGAATAATTCATGCCCTATATGTGGCTCTGAAGCAAAAACAGGTCAATCAATTTGCTCGGTCTGTAGTTTTTCGTTCAAGTAAACAATAATTTTCGCCGTAGGCGACTACCGAAGTGTTCATTGAAGGCTGGCGGAGCGAATGGCCATGGCGAGTAGTGCTCCGGCTGGTAATCAACAGCCCGCAGGAATGGGTTCAGCTATGCTGCCTATGTTCGGAATGTTGCTCATCATGATGGTGGTGATGGCTTTTCCTAGTCTCCGAATTGCTCTTTCTGTTGGTGCAGGTTCAGTTATCGAGCCGTTATTGCCATTCCACGCAATTTACTTCGTTCCAACTGTTTTCATTCTCGGCTCGAGTATCATGATTGTTAACACAATCATTCGTTCAATTTTCATGGACCCCGTGAAACAAGCTCATAATGCTCATCGCGGTAACCAAATCAAAAAGCAAATGCAAGATGCTCGAGTTTCTAGGGACACTGCCCGAATCGATAAAATGCAAAGATTGCAGATGGAAATGATGCCTGAGACAATGGAAATGCAAGGTGACATGATGAAACCTATGTTGTTCACTATTCTTTTTATTATGGCAATTTTCACATGGATGGGGAATTCTGTTCTTGAATTTCGCGTTGGTTATGTCAGCCTACCTTGGTCTTCCATGTGGGGATTCGATAATCGAATCATGTGGATATTCCCTGCTTGGATTGCAACATATATTTCGATGTCAGCACCTTTGGGAAGAATTGTTGATCGTCACTTGAAATTGCTTCGATTTAGAAATCATCCACTCATTCTATCTGGGGATATGATCCCTGAACCCCTTCTTCACTTATTGGAGGATGAGAAAGCTAAGGCAAAGGCCGATCATCGCACTCGACAAGCACAACGAAGACGAGCAGGACCGAGGAAAACTGGTGTGCAAAAGCAAGATCATCATCGTCGTCGTGGTGGCAACCAACAGGTAGCGCCACCAAAGTCTGGAACGGTCTGTCCTAATTGTGATTCAGAATCGGTAAAACGAACTCCAAGGGGTAAGTTGCGGTGCGAATTCTGCCGACATGAATGGAGGTAAGGTCATGGTAAAAATCACCGTTAGTGGCCCGCCAGGCAGCGGAACTTCCACGCTCGTCAAAAAGTTGGCAATCACAAGAAATTGGGATTATGTGAACGGTGGTGGAATTTTTCGTGATGAAGCTGATCGCAGAGGAATTTCTGTAGGTCAATTCAGCCAACTATGCAAAGATGATTTAGACGTGGACAGATCTTTGGACACTCAACTCAAGGAATATCTAACCGTAGCCAACGGACCAGATATTGTCGAGAGTCGGCTTAGCGGATGGTGGGCATCAAATCTCAAACTCGATTGTCTCCGAGTTTGGGTAAAAGTCACTCCTGAAGAATGTGCAAGTAGAATTCAAACTCGAGAAGGTGGAGATTTGGAAACTCGTTTAATTGAGTCTGAAACACGTCAATCGGATGATAAAGATAGATATAGAATTCTATATGATATCGATTTAGATGATATGAGTCCGTATAATTTAATCATCGATGCTACTGGTCTTTTGGCCGAGGAAGTATTCGAATTAGTAAATAATAAATTGGAGAATTAGAGATGCCAACAATTGTATTTGATAAAACAGCGACGACCAATCCAAAATTTGGAGGAGATCCTTCTAACAGGACACTCGAAGAATTACTTGATTCTGGTATATTCCTAATTAGTAAGCCTCGAGGACCAACGAGTCACCAACTCGCTGCTTGGGTAAGGCAAATGCTTGGTCTAAATCGATTAGGTCATGGCGGTACCCTCGATCCTATGGCTACAGGATTGCTGACATTATTATGTGGTCGAGCGACCCGCCTTACCGATATTATTCTCTCTGGAGAGAAAAGCTATGTTGCAGTTCTTCGATTTGGTCGTGATGTGAGCGATGAAGAACTGTCAAACTTGTTGGAAAACCTTCAAGGTGAAATTTACAATGTTCCACCCAAGGAATCTGCTGTTAAAGTACAAGTTCGAACGCGTGTGATTAATTCTCTCAAACTTCTTGACAGCGAGGAATCTTCACGTATTGCAGTCGTGGGAATAGATTGTGTTGCGGGAACATACATCAGAACCCTTGCTCGTGATATTGGGTTGTTTTTAGATACAAGAACCGAATTGATGGAATTACACCGAAATACTACTGGAGCATTCGATGAGAGCATGTCATGTACGATGCAGAACCTAGCAGATGCAGTGTTCCTCTGGAAAGAGCACGATGATGAAAGTAGCCTCAAGAAGTTAATCGCTCCGGTTGAAGCCGTTTTGACAAAATTACCATCTATCACAATCAAAGATGGAGCGGTAGCAGCAATGACTCACGGAGCTCCGCTTGCCCGACCTGGATTAGTCAGTGCACCAGCAGGATTGGAATCTGGAACTACCGTAGTCGTGCGCAGCCTGAAAGGTGAAGCTGTAGCAATCGCAAACCTTTCTGTTGGAACAGATACTTTCAGCGAGATGACATCTGGAGAAGTCGCTGTTGCAAAGAATGTACTCATGCCAGCAGGACAATACGGACAGACTTGGTCAAAGCAGAATTGATTCTTTCAAACCATTTCATGCTCTTCATAGACCCATTCGTCAGTCTCTAAACGAATCTTTAGTTTCATCATTTCAAACACACACCAACGGCGCTCGACCCCGAGAGGTTCTGCGCGCGGTAATCTACTTTGAATTCGGAGATGGTATAACTATTCCCTGAAATTTTGTGATTATCAGCCGAAGGGAAGTGATTTCGGTTATTACTTTCGTCGCTTGTATGGCTTCTTCACTCGATTAGGGCTCAGTTGCAATGCAGTTAGGGCAATCGCTACTATTCCTACAGCGAGGATGAGGATTGTGGGACCGGTGACTAGTGAATCCTCGTTCGTATCAGTAGATGGGCTTGAGACATAAATTGTGTATTCACCTTGGTTGTTTTCTTCATTTGTTTCATCGATAGATTGCGTTCCGTCCGCATTGGCTCTAACTATGACATCTTTTCCTTCTCCCGGTAATACTGCATCACAAACCGCGACTCCTAAACCCCCGGGAGCGATGGAGTCGATGATGGCTGACCCAACGAATACATCATCGACATAACACCTGACATTAATGGCATCTGCGACGCCCCGACCTTCATTTCTGATGTAGACAATAATTTCGATAATTTCCCCATCTTTTCCCGAATCAATCCTAATACCATCTTTGCGTATTTCGATTGATTCTGTTATCAAGTCTGACAATGCGCTAACTGAAACTGAGAGATCTTGCGAGGTTTCTGAAGTTCCATCATTCACCGATATTTTCACGGTGTGTAAGCCAGCATCAATAGGTGTGAGGTGTAAATTGTTAGATTCGTCTACAGTCGCCCAGGATTTACTTGTCGTTATTGTCAAATCAAATGTATCTGAATCAAATATGTCCAATGGCAAGACTAGGGTTTCGCCCAATTCAAGATAAACTGTGAGGGGTAGTGGTGCGAATGTTGGTGAATCAGCAATCGGAGTTATGGTTACCATGAAATTATCAGTCCAAATATTTCCGACAGAATCTTGCATTTCAACGCTGACAAAAGTTTCTCCAAAAGCGTTGTTTACAGTTTGAATTTGGACATAATTCGCATCGCTACTCGAACTATATGACGTGCTAACTTCGATTAGCGAATTATCCTCACTCGTCGCACTCAATAGTAAATCCGAGCGGGATGTCCGATCATCATTACAGCTGACTGGAATCAGGATTCCACCTTCATCCTCTTCCATAACCAAATCGGCAAGGTCGAGGCAATCTGGTTCGTAATCGTATTCAAGATGATAACCACCAGTAATAGAAATCGAATTCACATGGACGACAGTCGTCTCTGCCGACCCATCAGACGACCATTGGAATCGAGTTGCGATTCCAACAGAAAGCATCTCACCTTCTGACGGAAGAGCGTGTCCTACTGGAATCTCGATCGAAAATGTTCCGAGTTCGAGTGGAATCGTATGAACTAGATAGGAACCGACTGCAATTCGAAGTGAACTAGCGGGTGTTGTGAGGCCATTTGTAGCGCCACTTATTGTTCCTGTTATGACTATGTGTGGGTCGTTAACATCGATTCTGACACCAGATACACATCCATCCTCTATACTGATTCGAACATGTTGTAGCATATCGCGATTATCGAGTAAATCACCATTTTGTTTGATGGAATAATCTCCCTCAAGATTATCGGGAATGACTTCGATTGTATGATTCCCTGAACCGAATGAATGGATTCTTCCAAGCTCTTGACCGAATGGAACTTCTACATCGAATGTCCAGAAATGTTCTGACTCAGAAAGGTCGGGCAAAAGTCCGCAACTATCGACATTCAATCCAACCGTTTCTCCATCATATGGCCCGAAATCTAGCACAGGGACTTCAAAAACACTCACTTCATGATTGGCGAATACATTTTCAAAAGAATACCAAGGCATTTGATACTTCACACGAAGTCCTACCGCATCGACGCGTACCTCGGAATCATCCGAGGTTCCCGTCGAAACATAATCGAATGTAAATTGCACTCCTTCTGCCATATCCCAATTCCAATCCGCCTCGTCATCGAGTTCGAGGATAAGTGGATTATTCATTCGAAAAACTCCGTTAAAAGTACGAGTATATGTTTTGACTAATTTATCCGATCCGGTATTTTGCAAGATGATACGGACTGAATCTTGATTCAAAGCCTCAGGGATTTCAAAATTTAATACCAATGATACGTTCTCGATTGCGAAGGTATGAAGGCCAGAGAAATCGAAAGATCCCACTGTGATATTTGGTCCTTTTGACCATGTATAATATGAATCCGATGCACCTATACTGTAGTTTGAGTCAGTGGGGCTTGATTCTGACCAGCTAGTTTGAGTGGCGAAATTTGCTGGGCGAGCATGTGTGAACGACAATTCACCGTCGGCGACCATTCCTATCGAATGTTGAGCCTGGTCGTTAGAGAAACCAACGGAGGAAGTGATCTCCCATTCGGAACTTTCAGAGAAGTTTCCTGCAGGAACGAGATCTATTGATTCTGAGGCGATAACCGTTACTGCCTGAGTCATCGGTGTTAGAGGTGAGATGAGTAATATAGAAAACAGAATCAGGCTAACTCTACTTGCCTTCTGCATAATTGTTGACGGCTCAACACACCGCTTCAATGCGTTGGTCGTGTGCTTCTCGACACGAACCGACAGAGAGGCTTGAAATACGGCTCTATTCTCGACTGGCTTACCAAGATGGCTGTGATGGTGTAGAGGTTAGCACGGTGGGTTGTGGTCCCGCCGGCCCGGGTTCAATTCCCGGTCACGGCCCCATCTTGGATTGTTTTAATTATACAATATGGTGTTCTGCCATATGGCATGATGCTGAATTTTGTTCTTGGGCATTCAGATAATGTTATTCAGTTTCTATCCAAATCTTTTTCTTCTATTTTATGACCCATACGTTCTATCTTAGTTTCGAGATATCCCCGATTTTCTTTTCCAACTCCAGCAACAATTGGTATCATCTCGGCAACATCTACGCCTAATTTTTTAAGTTGCTTAGCTTTATCAGGATTATTTGAAATTAAACAAACACGATTAATATCAATCGCTTCAAGGATTTTTCCAGCAATTCGATAGTCTCGGGCATCCACAGGATGCCCCAGCATCAAATTTGCATCTAGAGTGTCGGCGCCTTTGTCCTGTAAATTGTAAGCTTGAATCTTTGCGTGCAAGCCGATTCCACGCCCTTCTTGTCGCAGATAAATCAAGCAACCCCAACCCTGTTTGACAATCTGTTGCAGGGCAGCATCAAGTTGTGGACCACAATCGCATCTTGTACTCGAGAAAGAATCACCAGTTAGACACTCTGAGTGAACTCTGACAAGAACAGGATCGGGACCAGTCATATTTCCGATTGTGAGGGCAACATGGTCGAAACCAGTTGAGTTTTCGTGGAACACTCTAATGCGAAATTCACCATAGGTTGTTGGCAAACGTGCGTCTGCTGGAACATATTGTTCAGCAAGTGAAATTGGTTTGTTTGCCCCTGTCATCGTTTTGTCCACCGGCTTTTCGTTCTTGAACTCAATCTTCATTCTATGCTTGATTTTTTATGACAAATATCAATTCTCCGGCTTCATCTTTTATCTCTAGCAGTTGAATATTCAATCTTTTACATAGAATTGGTATGTCTTGTAGTGTTTCCGGGTCATCGCAAATTACTTCAAGAATCGCTCCTTGTGGTGTATTTTGAAGGGCTTTTCTTGTTTCATGAACTGGAATCGGGCAAAAGAAACCTAGTAAATCAAGAGTAATTATTGAAAGATCTTGTTGTTTATCATCTAATGTGCAACAATCATCATTGAGTTGAATTGACGGGCAAGGTACATCTCCATATGTACAGAAAACGCAACAATCACCGTTTGCCGGTTGTAGTAATTCACCACAATTGATGCAATTATGAACTATGATACATTGTTCGGTCGGCATTTTGAGTTTTTCTGAAGTTTTACAGACTGGACATGTCAGATTAGATTTAGACATAAATTTAGACATCTATTTTCCTCAGGCATTGACAATTACAGGCTTCAGTTTGCGACCGTTGTAATCTCTTGCCTTGATGACATCCATAACATATGCGACTTTTTGGACGTGAATTTCAACTTGTGAAGATTTTTCATCTTGAGTAATTTCACCGAGAACAATTTCTTGGATTTTTGCTTGCGAAACAATCCAATCACTCAAGGCACGCTTTGTCGAATCAGCTTTGCCTATCGAGAGATTTACTCGAACCATCCCGAATGAGTCGGAAACCTCATCCCAATCATCACGTTTGCGTATTGGGTCTCGATCCATGCCTTCTGGTAGAGCCGGGACCTCGACATATGGTATTGTTAGATTCCATGTTGAAGCAATCTTTTCTAATGAGCCGCGATCTTCTTTTGATACGAAGCTCCAAGCTTCTCCCGATCGACCCATTCGTCCTGTTCTTCCGATTCTGTGGACGAATGATTCTGTATCAACTGGTAAATCATAATTGACGACAATGGTAATCCCATCGACATCGATTCCGCGAGCAGCGACATCTGTTGCAATGAGAATTTTATCCTTTCCTTCACGGAAATTATTGAGGATTCTTTCTCGCTTATTTTGAGGGATATCTCCATGAAGTCCAACTGCCTTCATACGGAATTTGCTCAAGCGCTCGACTAATACATCTACCATACGCTTAGTGTTTGAGAAAACTAGCATCTGCCCATTATCATCCATGTTGGCGATGATTCGGCCGAGAACCCATAATTTGTTAGCTCGACCAATTCGGATTGCGTTGAGTTCAATCTCTGGAATATCAACTTCCATATCATCGCTCATTACGTGGACTGCCTCAGACATAAACTCTTCAGCAGCATCGATTATTTCTTGAGGGAAAGTTGCACTGAAAAGCAATGTTTGTTGCCGGTTTGGCATATTTTCGAAAACCCATAGGATATCGGGGAAAAATCCCATGTCGAGCATCCTATCTGCTTCATCTAAACAAAAGTATGTTACTTGTTTCAAATTGAGGTGTCCGCGCTTAGTCATGTCGATTACACGGCCTGGTGTACCGACGATGATATCTGCACCTTTAGCAAGACTAGCTGCCTGTTTCTCTAAATTAGTACCACCATAAACAGTTTGAATTGCTAATCCTTTGTTTCCTTGAAGAATTGAAATCTCCTCTGCTACTTGAACCGCTAATTCGCGAGTCGGGCAAAGGATAATCGCTTGCGGAATTCCGCTGGATTCACACTTTTCGATAATTGGAATTCCAAATGCTGCTGTTTTTCCAGAACCAGTTTTTGCTTGACCAACAACATCGGTTCCGCGGCGAGCAATAGGAATTGCTTCAGTTTGAATTTCAGTTGGTTTTTCCCAACCTAGTTTTACGATTGCATCTGCTATTGATTTTTCTAAATCCCAAACATCGAAACCCGTTGACATTTAATCGCCTCAGAAGGTCTCCGATTCGAGAATTTCCTTCTGCAACTCACCCATCCAGTACTTCTTGCAATTTTCCTTAGTGATGTACTGATCCTTCGAAGAAAAATTATGGTTAAAGTGACCTTTGTCTGCCGTAGCGAACTGATCTGGAGTTTTCTTGTGGAACTTTTGGAGGACATGCTGGCGCATATATTGCTGGAATTTTAGCGACTTTTGGCGATTCACACCCTTGGGGGTAATACCTGCCCATAATCGCTCAAACTGTTCGAGTTTTTCGTCAAACTGCTCGCTCATCATAAGTCCTCAGGTTCTCGCCGACCTGCCTTCTCTATTTCATGTTCACCCTTCGGCTTGGCAAGACCACTGGGTGGTGGTGGAATATTTTCATAATCGACTTCTGAATCCGAATCATCCTCTAAATTTTCTGGAACTGGATTCTTTGGAAACATTTCTTCTTCGACAAATTCGTCTTTGACAACATCGACCGCAGCGAGAAATTTATTCTTTTCATCCTCGCTACCATCGAGCTCCACATCTCTTGCAAGGGCTCCAAGGCGTTGGCGAAGTTCTGGTACAGTTTCATGTCGTAAGAGTTCCCCTGCTGCTTCTCTTAGCGCATCTCCAGACATGATGATTGAAAGTTGATCGACACAAGCCTTTCGCAATTCGTAATCTCGACTTCGTGCACCATCGAGGATCATCGATGTAACACGTGGATTTTCCATGTCGAGTTTTTTAAGGGCACGAATTACTGATTTTCTAACATTGGTATCTTCATCCATTATCGCACTCTCTACCAAAATCATTGCAATGCTAGGTTCGGAATTAGCTAAAACCGTCAAACATTGAGCCCCATTACGTCTGACTTGGGCATCTATATCTTCTAATGCCCAACCAATCAAATCCCAGCCTTCTGCGCCACCTTTGGTGGCGATTGTTCGAAGAATCTTTGAACTGCGACGCCGCAGGTCAAGTTCTTCTTCTCGAAGTAATTCATCGATGTGTAAACAACCCACTTCAGGCCATGCTTTAGCGGTTTCACGGAGTGTTTCAAAGGCATTTTTACGATGTTCCTTTCTTGTGTCACGTAATTCTCTGCGCAATAATTCTTCACATCCAGATGGAAATACAGGCGACATTAATTGTAGGCTGCGCCTAGCCATCGCACGCACACCAGCGCTTTCATCAAGCAAGCGATCAGAGAGGCACGGAATCAAATCGGTATGTTGTTTTAGTGCAAATATTGGTGAGACTTCAAGTGCAGCAATTCGAATCGCCGCGTCATTGTTATCGAGCGCCTCAAGAAGAATTTCATGCGCTCGAGGAATCAAATTTTCGTAGACTCGATGGAGAGCTCTAATTCCATCACCACGTCGAGCGAATCCACCACCATTAGTCAAAGAGAGCTCAAGATTTTGAATATCACCTGAAGCAAGTTTAAGAATTTCGTAAACTGGAATTCTCTCCCAAACTCCTTCAGATGGATAGAGAGATCGGATGTCTAAATCCTTCGCAGATTTACTTCGACGAATCGGTTTCCCGGTCCGAGGGTCGCGCGCGGTGTATCCCCTTGACATAGTGAACGAGCGGGCGGATAACCCCACCTTTCTTCAATCAACTGCTTAGATGTTCAGGAATTCCAAGAGGAAGTATCAAGCATAAACGCAAACTATCGCGGTCCGGTGAGTGAGTGATAACGGCCCAAGATGAGGAAGTTTGTCGACTTCTTCACGTCAGTTTCGCGGATTTTCCACTCGGATTAGCGAATCGTTACGACCTAATCCGTTTATGGTCACTAGAATTGCAGTGGTTAACTCCCGAGGATGCCCTCAGCGTTCTCGAAGAATTATGCAGCCAGGGTTGGTTGGTAGAGGATGAAGGCCGTATTAAACCAAATCCGCGTGTTGAATTGTTAGCTCCTTCTCTCGGATGGCAGCCGATTGTGAGAAGGGTTCTGAATCCGCTCGAGTTTGTCGAGATGGAAGAGGAAGTCAATATTAATCAAATCGAAGAAGAAACACTTCATCAAGAACCCAAAGAATCTAATCGTATTGATGAATCTCAGAAAATCAAGGCTCATATAATTGAGAAAGAGGAAATGATTGAACAGGCCCAACCCCGTGAATTAATTGTAAAAATTTCCGAACCAGAAAATTCAACTCAAAAGAAGCGTGATGCACCGACCGACCGGCCGCCGGATCGGGCAGAGATGAATATTCCAGCCTTGATTAATCATATCGCTGATTCCTCGGGACTCGCGAATCGTGAAGTTGTTCGACGTGCACAGCGTAAGCGTCGTTCTCTCGGGCCAGTGACCTTGTGGATGGCGTTAGCATTGGTCGCCCGAGAGCAAGGACTCGATATGTATGAAATCGCTACGATTATCGAGGCCAAATAATTCAATTTTTCAGGATTACTCGGAATTACCCGTTCTGACTTCAGCAGCGAGTAATCCTGGTAGGACTAATAACGCAAGAATCAGTGAAAAAGCAACTGAAATCGCACTGACAACTCCAAAATCACGAATCACTGGAATCGGCGATAATAGTAAGACCAAGAATCCACAAATCGTCGTTCCGGCTGACATCAGCAGAGCTGTTCCTGTAGTTTCATACATATTTTGCATCGCCGGCCAAGTCCCCATTCCACGTACCCGGTTCGCTTCGAAGCTTCTCCACACATGAATTGAATAATCGATGCCTAAACCGATAGTTAGTGCTGTAATCATTATCGTCAAAACATTCCAAGTCATCCCCAAAATTGCCATTGAACCGACAACCCATGCTCCTGCTAGACCAACTGGTAGAATTACCACAAGAGATTGGCCGAGGCGTCTAGTCAAAATGAAGAGAACAGCGACCGAGACTAGTAAGCTAATCGCCGTTGACTCGACTTGTGAAATCACTAAACCTGAAAAAATGCTGTGGATGATAATTACATCTCCAGTGATATGCACATCACCACCGATTAAACCATCCATTTCCAACATCAAAGCTTGACGTTCAAATTCTCTTGCAACGTTTGATGTTTCTTCGCTTGATTGTACGACGACATCAACTCTAACTTTGAGGAATCTAAGCGATTCACCGTCATCTGTAAGGGCTACATACATCGAAGTTCGTTGTGCCCATGTTTGACCGCGCAGGGGCTCACCGATAGTGTCGTTTTGTAATAATGAGGCTACTGCGGCAGCGACATCTCCTTCTTCGAAACCGTCACTGATACCCAAGTCTCCCTCAAAAATTCCAAGGTGATGCCATTGGCCAAATTCTGGATCCATTTCAATCGCATCACGCAAAATTGGATATAATCCATCATAAGATGGTCGTTTTGAATACGTATCTGAAGGATTTACGACTTCAGGTATCCCCGCGATTCGATGGTCAAAGAATTCCAAACCTCGCAAAAGGTCTCTTTCACCGACAAGGGATTCTTCTCCATTGCTCGGTTCAATCAATAATGTCACGGACTTCCATGCAGCTGCATCATAAGAATCGTAAATGTCACCACGAACTGACATGATTTCCATTTCATTTTCTGAGAGGAAATCTGTTAATTCGAAACTCGTATCGAGTCTATTGACGGCGACCATAACAGAACTTGTTGTCAGCAGAGCAACGATGAGAAGAATTCGTGCAGTATTGTATCTTTGGAAATTTGTCATTCGATGAGCTAGTTGGGTCAATTCAAGTCCGCGTCGAGGCAAGGTCCCTGTGGATTTCTCGACTACGACGTGTAGAGCACCAACTGTGATTGTGCTTGCGAGGAAGGCCGAAATGACGCCGAGGGCGAGGGTAAGTCCGAATGTACGAAGAGGAGGGAGGGGTGAGAATGAACTAGCAAGGAAAGCGGAAACAGTTGTCACCACGGCTAGAGTTAGGGCGACTCGTAAAATCAAAAAAGAGTCTACCCAAGCATGTGCTGGACTTTTTGCAGTAGATTTAGCGGCTTCATATCCTCTTTGAAGATGGATTGCGTAGTCGATACCAAGTCCGAGGACGACTGGTGCAACGGCGACCTCAAGTATCGAAAATGGTAGTCCAATAATCGTAATGGTTCCGTAAGTCCAAATCAAGGCTGCAGAAAGTCCGAGTAAGGGTGCTGCGACCATCATGAATGAACGGAAAGCGATTGCGAGGACAAGAACGACGACGATAATTGCTAGAACGAGGAGCCAAGCCATGTTGTCTAGGGTCGATTCATTAATGTCATAACTAATCAAATCATCAGAAATCACGCCATAATTTAGCAGAGAGGATTCACTTCCCCCAATTTTCTCGCTGAGTAATACACGAATTTTAACAGATAAATCTTGTCTTTCTAGATTACTCAAATCACCACTGACTTCTATGACCCACATTGTGCTTGAAGCACGTGGTGTTGAATCCCCGGTTTGAGTATTGATCCATTCGCAGACATTCTCAAATTCAAAATCCGAATGTAATAATGCAGACGAAGCAAAGGAAGCAGATGCGATGGCTTGGTCATTACCGACAGCATCACTACACTCTTCATCATCTTCGACGATTGCGTTAATTAAATCGTCCCAATCGTCGAAATCTGCCAGGGTTCTCGACTGTTCATCGCGCTCTTCGAGAACCCGATTGATGATGTCGGCGATATTGATATGAGAATTAATATCTGAACCGTATAAAGATTCGATATGAGCGAGATCATCTGCCATCTGTTGCAAGGCCGCTATTTCGAAAATATTAGCCTGCTCTTGATTAGGGCTAACTTGAACATAGATTTTTTTTGGTGAAGTCGTCATTACAGTATTCATTTCAATTTCAACTGAATCCCCTTCGCTTTCTGGGGCAAAAGATGATATTTCGGTAGTGAAACCCGGAAGTGGTAGCAAAGCTGAGGCTGTGATTACGGTGAGAAGAAGGCTGACAAACAGTATTGCAGGAGCGGCTTTACCGAAGGATTCAGCGAGCCTTTCTTGTCTCGACTCACTCATCGCCATCACCTTCCGGATAAACTGCCGGTGTTAAAGTTAGACCGCTAATTGGACACGTAGTGTCCCTGCGATGAATGAAAGCCCTCAAAAAGGGGTGGCGAGTCGGCCGGTCGTCTTATGCCAATCAAGGTGCTGAAAAACGAAGGGACCGAACTTCGTCTACGAATTATCGGTGAAAACCACACTACCCTGCAACTATTCCGTTCAAGATTGAACGATAGCGCAGATGTAGAGTATGCCAATTACTTCCAACAGCATCCTGATTTGGATGAGCCAGAGCTTTACGTTCGTTGTGTAAAAGGCAAGAATGCTGAGAAGACTTTCCGAAGCCTTTGCACTGATATTATCTCGGAATTTTCCGAATTAAAACTGTGAGATGCGTGTCCGTATGGACTTGAATTCAATCGAGGAGTACCTCGGATTTGGGGACGGAGCTGTCCCGTCCGATGGAATCGGTGGAATGCTAAAGACTCGAATCGAAGATTTTCGGGTCGAAGAGGTTGCAGCAACTCCCGCTCTTGACCCGAAAGGTCGTTTTACAGTAGTTCGCGCAACCCTCACAAATTGGGAAACAAATCGATATCTAAAACGATTAGCTAGAGCATGTGGGATTAATCGAAATAGGATATTTTCGTCAGGATTGAAGGATAAGCGAGCGATTACAACCCAAATTTTAGTCATCGATGCGCATCAGAAGAAAGTTGAAGCAGTAGACATTCCTGATTCAGTTCTGGAAATTCTCGGAAGAACTCACCAAAAAGTAGGAATGTCTGACCACGATGGAAATCGATTTGCAATAACCGTTAGAGGATGTGTCGATAAGCAAGGCAATCCTTTGGATGGGAAAGAAGCCATGCGAATCGTCCAAAACATCCTCGACGATATGGCACAACGTTTGGGTCCTGATTATTTTCCAAATTGGATCGGCCCTCAGCGATTTGGTTCGACTAGGCCGGTTACTCCTGAGGTCGGTCGAGCCGTAGTCGCAGGAGATTTTGAGAAAGCAGTCGACCTATATTTGGGTATGGCGGGATTAAACGATGGTAAGGAAACCGATGCACTAAGGACAATGTGGAGGGAAACTCAAAACCCTGAAAAATGTCTTGAAATAATTCCAGCACATCTTGGTTTTGAACGAAGTATGCTTGAAAGTCTTGTAAAAAAACCCGATGATTGGGTCAAAGCCTACAAGACCATGCCACCTTCACTTCAACTTCTCACAGTACATTCTCTTCAATCACTGGTTTTCAATCACGCAGTGGCGGGACGACTCGATGCAGGCCTTGGATTAGCCGTGCCAGAAATTGGCGACCTTGTCGCCCCAGTGCATGCGAATGGACGCATCGATGTAGGAAAGATGGCCGAGGTTAGCGAAACTAACCTTGAACGTTGCAAGAGAAATTGCCGTTTAGGTAGACTATCTGTGACTGGGCCATTACCAGGTAGAGATGCAAAATTAGCTTCGGGGAAAATTGGTAAAATCGAGGAACAAGCTATGGTAACTACAGATGTCCATGAGGTAAATTGGCAAGTGAAGGAAATTCCTCGTCTAACAACTAGTGGAACTCGCCGACCAATTACGGTGACGTTCAGGGAATTTAGTGTCGAAGAAGTCCCAGAATTATTCGATTTGACACTTTCCAAGCGTTGGGAAGAAGGACCTAAGGATAAAGATCGATGGCATCCCGAAGGATCAAATTTGAGGATGAAGTTTACCTTGCCACCAGGAACTTATGCCACTGTTTTGATGCGAGAATTTATGCGTTCTCCGTTAGATCATTACTAATTCTTAGATAAGTAACCATCTGAGATTCAATGCTGAGATGAATTTATTCACGTTAAAGAACGCTGGAGTTCAGAGGCGGCCCATTTCTAGAGCTTCGATTTGACCGATTAGGGGGTCGGCTGCTCGAACTTGGGCTTCAAATTTATCGACAATTCCTTCACCTTCGCCGAGGACGACTTGAACTTCTATGAACATCATCCCAAATGCAAGAGGCTTTATTTCGATTGCTTGAACTTCTGAGAATGCTTCAATCTTATCTGAAATTCCTTGGTAATCCGGAATTCCGTCCTCAAGGTTATCAATAGTGACCTTATACTTTACAACAACATGACCCATAAATTTCACCTCTATTCAAGGACCTTGGAATCCACAGTCTGTACAAATGTATGGTACTGACTGAACTCGGCATTGTGCACTACGTCCAATTGAATTTCCACAATCTGGGCAAGGAAATGCTGTGCTCTTATCTTCAACGAGTGGTACTCCGGATGCTGTACAAACTTCTGCTCTTGCTGCCATATTCATTCCTCGGATGAGCCGGCCGAGCCACCACCCCTTTTTAGCGTTGACCGATTACATTGGTTAGCGATTGCCACGCAGTGCTACATTCCGACTCATCTCTTTAGGAATTCTTTTCACCTTTGGTGCTTAATGAAATTTCTAAGAAAAAGGAATTTTTCATAACGAATTTACGAATTCATTCGCCTAAAACAGTAAGCCTGCCCGAGCGCCCAGTAGATATCACCCGCTCTCCCATTCTACATTTACACCATCCATTTTCAATTCGAACGCGGTCCCCGGTTGCAACACAGTCGATTTGGTCATCCCAAAGGACGAGCCCCACTACACCAGACTCATCTCTACCACAGGCAGCGGCAACACGTCCGGTCCATTTTCTGTTTGAAACCATTCTCGGTGGATACCGACGCAAAACGATAATTTCAATACTCGAAACAGGTCGATCTTCCTTCAAACGATCAACTTTAATCCTTCTTTTTGCCCATCTACTGATTGGCTTTTCATCATTCTTGGCATCATTGAGGATTCCCAATTCTAATCTAGTTCTTTTCGTCATATTCCTCGCAATCACTCAGTAACTGAGTATTTGATGCGCACTAAGAGGCGTGAGTGAAAGTGAAGATTCCCTTCGGGACTTCTGAAAGTGAATGGATTCATTCATTCTTTTTATGTCGACGAATACCAATTTTTGATTCTACTGGAGGGTCATCGATGTGGATCACGATGTCTAAATTAGCCAAATGCTCCGTTATTTGTTCATAAGCAGTCTTTCCGCGCGCATCTTTATGTGGGATAGGTAATTTATTTCTACAAATCAAATAGGTTTCAGAGGATGAACTTCTCGAAGCAGTCGGGGCGTATCTACGAACGTCACTGAATCTTTGTTTGGCTGCATTGATTAGCCCTTCAATACCAACACCTTGGAATATTTTAGTCACAAAAGTTCCTCCGGGGGATAAAATCGGCATTGCTGCATCCAATACCATCGTAGATAATTCCAGAGATATTGCTTGATCGGTATCATATCTTCCAGTTAATCTCGGTGAAATGTCGCTGATTAATACATTTAGCATCCGACCATCGAGCATTCTATCAATTTCTTCGATAGTCGATTCTGAATTGATATTACCAATGATAATTTGAGCACCTTGAACTGGTGAGGTGCTGAGCAAGTCGACACCGAGGACGAAGCCGGATTGCCCCACTTCCTCGACGGCGACTTGAGTCCATCCGCCAGGATGGCAACCGACATCGAGAACTGTATCCCCTTTCCGCAATATTTCAAAACGGTCTTGTATTTGCTTGAGCTTGAACGCTGATCGTGCCCGATAGCCCTTGGATTTAGCCTGCCGACGCCAAGGGTCACGGCGATTCTCTTGATACCACCGCTTACTCATACAAACCTCTCGCCAAGCCGTTGGGTTATGAAGGGAAGCCGGCTAGGAACGAATAATGATTGTAAATGCGTCTTCTCTGTCAGCGCTCGTAGTCGCTATTATTCTGATATCAACTCCTGCTTTTTCTGCTCAACAGGATGATTCAAATCAACCTAATCACAGTTCTCAAGGCGGTCACACGATAATCATGGAACAATTCACCGCAACCTGGTGTGATATCTGTGCAACAATCGATCCTTGGCTACCTGATTGGGCCGATGCTCGCGGATCTAGAATTACTCGAATCGCTCTCCACGATACTTTTGATGACCCTCTTGGCAATCCGGTCACTACACATCGCCTCTCTCGCTTCGCAACTCCAAACCCTGCCGCACCGTCATTTTGGTTCGACGGTGATAACGAAATTGTTGGCGGGGTATCTCAGGCCGACCTAGATCTCGCACTATTGTCGGCCGAAAGTTTGCGAAGTTCAGATAGCATTCTTTCCATTTCAACTTATTCTGGTGTTTCCTCCGACGGTCAAGAAACAATTCAAATTGAAGTTGAATTGAGCGAAGTCTATTTTGAAGATAATTCTCAAATTTCAGTTTTCATTTTACGCGATTCGTCAATTCTTTCTGAACAAGCATTGAACGGAATTACTGAACACCACGATGTTATTGTCGGTTATGCGGAAGCGGCGCTAAATACAGAAGTAATTTCTTTTAATTACGGCTTACATTCGGGTAGAATGGCTTCGCAGCAATCTAATTTCAAGATGATTATAACGTTCCAAATAGATTTCGAACACCAAGATGAATTGACTATCGTTGGTGTTCATGAATTAATTCAACGAAATGATGAGATGAGTACACTCGGTGCGACTTCTCTCACACTTGACGACCAATCAAATGCTTCCTCTCGCGTACCATTGTGGTTCCCTCTGAGTCTAGTTTTGATTCTCAGCGCGTTGGCGCTTAGAGCCCGATCTCGTCGATAAGCGCACGTGTTGTAAATCGAATCGCAGCTTCAGATTGCATTGATGGCACAAATCCAGTAGAGAATAGATATTCGACATCAAGAGATGTCTTCGGGACATCGCCCGCCCATCCACGCTTGCCTCCGGTATATTCAATTGAAACATTTTCAAATCCAGATTCTTCAACGACGATTTCGGCGATACGGCGAACTGAGCAAGTATCGCCGGTGCCAAGATTGTATAGATTGACATCTTCATCGACACCGTCGACGAGATGAACCATCGCTCGAACACAATCTTCAGCAGACATGTAGGATTTTTCTTGAAGTCCATCACCCAATACTTCGAGTCGAGTAGGGTCTGCTTTCAATTTATGAATGAAATCGTAAATCACGCCATGAGTGCCACGGCTGCCGACAATATTTGCAAAACGATGTAGCCAAGATTTAGCGCCGAAAGTTCCGCACCATGCAGAAATTAGTGCTTCAGAAGATAATTTTGAGGCGCCATAAAGTGAGATTGGCTTAACTGGCCCATAGGTTTCTGGTGTAGGCATAACCTCTGCTTCACCGTAAATTGCGCTAGAGCTGGCGAATGAAATACGCTTGACACCCGATACTCTCATCGCCTCCAATACATTGTATGTGGCGATGGTGCCTTGGCGCAAATCGGTGTCAGTAACTTCTGTTCCGAGCCGAATATCTGGATTTGCAGCCAAATGATGAACAGTCTCTATTCCAACCATCGCAGCCTTGACCTCATCTAAATTGAGTAAGTCAGCTCGAATAATCTCAATGGAATCGCCGTGATGAGCAAGGAACTCTTCACGACCTGAACTGAGATTATCAAAAACACGAACAGATTTTCCTTGAGCAACCAAAACATCGACTAGATGTGAGCCGATGAAACCTGCTCCTCCAGTAACTAATTCCACTTCACTAACCACCTAATTTGTCAAAAATTCACCAATCGCCGTTTGCCTTGTGTTCTCGAAGGTTGTGTGCAGATACTAAGAATCCTATCATAGAAAGATGGGCAATGGTGCAGTAGGCACATATGTGGGGTGCACCGTTGACAAAAAACAATTCAACGATAATAAGGAAACCGACAATAACCATGCCCACAATCGAGGCGTACCAGGAATAATCGAGGTGATTAGAAACCCAGCGGGCGTGTGGATCCATTCGTATTGACAAAACCAAGTAGAGTAGAAGGCCAAAACCAGATATTCCAATCAAGCCCCATGGTAAGGATAGCATCGTATTAAACGAGGGATTACTGAGGATTTCAGCACAGCTGATAAAACCATCAGAACTACAGAGTGATGAGTGACCTTTTGCAATCATAGAGTTGTAAATCGCATAGGTAACTGCTGATGTAAGTATGCCAGTTAATGAAAATGCGAGAGCACTGGTGACCAGAGTATTTGTGCGCTCTGATCCAGTTTGATTTTTTGCATTAATGGATAAAAATGAAGATGATAACAAACCTGCTAGTAAAACTAAAAAGATTGGTTCTGAAAGAAAATCCGTATTCATCAATTTCCCTCCACGTAGGTCTGAAGTGCTTGTTCAATATTCATCAAACCACCACTTTGCCCTTGATTCCATGCGACGTATCCGTCTGGCTGTAACAATACCATGAATGGAGTTCCTGAAACTCCATAATCACGTAAAATATTCAAATTATAATCATCAACATAATTCCATGCGTGGGCGGAACCTGGTCTTTCGACACAATTACTACCTCCTGAATTGCAACCGTTTCCATCATTTGAATCGGTACCATAATTTGTTTTATCGCGGAAAGCTTCGATCTCATCGCGGTCGCTACCGTGGCCTTGTATGCCCAATTCTACCGCGATGGAAATGAAGGTGACTTTTCCACCCCATTGCGAGTGAAGTTCACTCATCGTTTCACCATCTCGCCAACAGTATGGGCAATCTGAATCCATGAATTGAATCAAGATGAATTTACCATCTTCACCAGCAGTCCAATCTCGATCGAATTGATCGGTGAGGCGGAATTCATCCCATTCGCCGCCATTGTATGCGCTAGCGACGAAATCAGGCGCGAGTTCACCCTCATTCGGGCCAACTGTAGCAGGAGGTGAAATAATAAATACAGAAAATAATACGATACTCATTACCCCGACAGCTGCTAAAGCAGCCATCATTCGAACATCCTCATCCTTGCCTTTCTGAATGGTGGTTACACGTCGTCTAGCCATGTTTCTCAACCCGCACGACAACCTCATTCACTTTCAGCAGTTCGCTACTCTGTTCAGTCTAAACAGCCTAAGGCTGGAGTATTATATTCACTTTTTACTTTCATATTACCCTCCGGACTTAGTTCATATCTGAGTGTTCGAGTCAACAGTGCCTTGGAGGAAAAAAAATGAGTAAATCAATAACCCAAACACAAAATAACGAACAAGAAAATGAGACGAGGACAACCCTAATCGGGTGGGCTCGTAGAAGTAGAGCCGGAGGAGCACTGAAGCTTAGTCTGCACGCAGAGGCGGTAACAAACTGCCACTCGTATACGACTGCTGACGGTACAGCATATGTGCCTCTAGTAATCAGTATTGCAGCTTTGCGCCGAGTAATCGATGGCGATCAAGCAGTCACTACGATTAGCCAGTTCGAAGAAAACTGAATATGGACAGAACCGCCTCTCACGTGGAGCCGATGCGATTGTTTCATGTGGCTCCCGTGAGGGCATCCTTCTGTGACAGAAGGCGAAGTCGATAGCGATGACGTGTTACGCGTCGCCGTTGATCGAGATGATGAAGTCGTCTTTTGGGAGAAATTCTACGAACGTTTAGGCCCATTTAGGGATACTGTTCTCTCAACTCGTAACAAGGTATTGAATAGTCCAATCGGCGATGCTTTCGATACTGGAGCGCAATTGCTCGAAGACCTGGGGGAAGCAGCAGAAGCAGCATCTGTGCGGGCCGCTGAATTAGCATATTCTGCAGTCCTACGTAGCCCTGGATTCATCGTTGCCTTACTATTACTTACAACCGCAATAATAGGTCGTGATGCACTTGATTTTGAACATCAGATAAATGGTGACGTGGAAATTTATTTACCTGATGGGGCTGATTCGACTAAATTATTATTACAGGTCAGGGAAGCGCCTTGGGCGACGGATATTTTCATTCTTTATGTTCAAACAAATAATGCTGCAACCGGAGCCGAACACGGTAATGAAAATATCACTGATGTTAATATTTTACAACAGATGTCTTGGCTTGAAGGGGATGATCAAAATAGTGGTAATGGCGGCTATCAATCCGGTTTAGACGAACAAAAAGATGACCGGGGAATTCATGATGGAATTATTTGGATTCTTTCCCCAGCTCAAATTCTCAAAGAAGCAAACTCGTCGAGTTATCGATTCAATTGTGCTGTTGAAAAATATGGGTTACCTACTGGTCAGCAGGACGAATGTGCATTGGCTCAGTTGAACCCATACGAAGGATATTCGATACCAGACGACCAGAATCGAGTCGATAATATGGTCGATCAAACCAGTTCTCTTCTCTCAAGTTTTGTGCGCGATACGAATGGAGATGGGATTTGGGATACCGGTGCAATCGTTATGGGCATGATATTCGAGATGGAAGGAACTGATGTGCCGTCAAGAGATGACCCGAAAGGAATTACTGATGAGAATCCGAGCGGGCAAATTCGAGACCATCGGGCATTCATTCGTTATGCTCACCGGCTAATATATGAAGAATCAAGCATATCTGATTGTGAACTATGTCATCGAACTTACAATAATCCCGTATCTACAATGGATCTAGAACGCATCGATGTTATTCCCGATCGCCAAGCGATAACCATCACCGGACTGACTCCTGTTTTACACGATGTGTCCGATGCAATTTACCTTGAACTTGTTGAAACAATGTTACCGATAAGTGGGGTTCTTGTTTTGTTGACAATGTTGATTCTCCACAGAAATCCGAAAGTTATCGTTATCTGTGGATTGCCAATTGCGATGAGTTTAGCTATTACTTTCGGACTGACTGTGATTGCGGATATAATGCTGACACCGATGATAATCTCCGCCGGTCCAATTCTTGTAGGACTTGGTGTTGATTACTCATTGCATCTGACGAATCGTATCGAAGAAAATCGTGTTGAATTAATCGAAGAGCGGCTGGAAAAAGCTTGGATGGCTAATAGAGACGGTCTGAAGACCGAAGACATCGACCCATGGGACCCACTCATCAGTCTGACTGCAACAGTTCGAGCGGTGATGACGACCGGCCACGCAATTTTCCTTTCAGCTCTTACAACGATAATTGGATTTAGCGTATTGATGTGGCCGATGTTGGTACCAATTGCACCGATGAGGACTGTTGGAATCACACTAGTTATCGGAATAATGACGACATTTGTTCTTTCCATGTTAATGGTGCCAGCTCTTGTTGAAATTTTCAAGTATCGTAAGAGGCAAACGAAGGCATTCGACAAACTTTGGGATAAAATTGGTGAGATTCCTGTGAAAGCAACTCTACTAGTTATAATCGTGACTTCAGTTGTTACAATTTTTGGAATCAATATTCTTTCAGAAACCTTAGGACAGGAGATTACTGGATCCGCTGATGAAGTCCCCCCCGGCCTCTCCTCTTACGAAGCTCTTCGTGAATATAGTCTAGTTTTCGATGGCGGCCAGACTAACATGTTCATCGTCGATGCAACCGAACGTGGTTCATACAATGACACCGCTCCAATACGGGATTTACCAATCCTCGATTCTATTGAAGCGATTCAGATTCATGTCGACAACGTTCCTGAAACATCGACTATAAGTCTGGTCAATATCCTGAAAGCAATACACGTTGATCTCAATCTTTCTGGTGTCGAAATATACGATAGAAGCCTTTGGGAAATTCTTCATGATGAGTGTTGGGATCATTCGAGTGACCCACTGAGGCCGGATTGTTGGGCGTATGCGTCAACTAGTAGGAACGATATGGTAAACATCGCATTCGACACCCTTTCACCAGAAGTTCGTTCTATGATGATGAACAAAGATGAGGGGAGCGGTGAAACAAAAACTCTAGTTTATGCAAACCAACCTTACATCAATCTAGGTAATGCGACAGTTTACAGAGATGCCATTGATGATATTCTTTCCGGAGGCGAAAAATGCACTACTGCTTGGACATGCAGCGCACTTGGAATCGATGGAGTTTACAATTCTCTACTTACGGGTGGACTTCCCGTATCAATTGACATAAACGCAGGAATTCACGAGGCACAAAGTGAAACTACGATTGCAACCATGATTATTCTCTTATTCACGATGGCGATTTTATTCCGTTCTCCTCGACTTGCTTTTTTCACGATGACATCCGTTGCGGTCGTAGTGCTCTGGCAACCCCTTCTGATGAAAGGAGGATCGGTGAATGTCAATGTGTTCACAGCTATGGTCGGTACGATAGTGTTCGGAATTGGGGTTGATGATTCGATTCATATTATCGACCGAATTAAGGACGAAGGCGAAACTCCTGCAGGGATTGTCAGGGCCGTCGCACGAACTGGTCAGACAATTTTCGAAACTACTGCAACGACTTGTGCTGGTCTTTCGGCAGGACTTTTCGTGGCGATTCCGGGATTGCAGAATTTCTTCACTCTTATGATGTCTTTACTAATTCTCGCACTGCTGACGAGTTCGATTCTACTACCATCGATTATAGTAGCTCAGCGCGAAGTCACTTCGAGGCTAATGGGTAAAGGTTCTTGGTTAGATTATGACGATTCAGGAGCGCTTGAAGCCTCGGCGGTCTTAGATGCGATTGTAGAATGACCGACGAAATTTCCTTTTCCTTTTCAACGCTGACGCAATCAAAATTAAGTGAGGGTGCAGGGAGTAAGCCCCTTTCTGTTCACCTTTCAGCTGGTCACATTCAACTTAGCATCCTACCTGTCCCTACCGATGAGCTACGGGACTGCTTGGACTTGCTCCAGCGGGGGTGCTCGTTCCAGCCACGATTCAGACAACCTCGCCCCTTCGGGTTCACCGTACTCGACTGATGTGGTTCGTTTCTGTTGCAGAGCCGGCCCTCCCGGACCCCCGACGTAAATCGGGCCGCTTCCATCATGGAGAGGGGACTTTCCTCAGTGTCGTACACTGTCAGTGACCCTCCTGCTCCCTCAGATTACCGCCATACCCGGTGCTGATGAACCCAACGGTAGGCTCCCCGGCAATTTTCAACCCTACAAATCTGTAATTGAACAACTCTCAGTTTACTTTTATTTGTTCTAAATATGCCAATCTCTTACGCGCTCCCATAGGGTAAGCATCATGTTTGTCCCTCGTTTGGCCTCATCTGTGTCTGGTGTTGAGGAGTTGAAGCGCGAGGCTGGGATTGCTGCTTGTGATTTTGTTCATAGCGGGATGAAACTCGGCCTTGGAACTGGCTCGACAGTCAAATATACCGTGATTGAGATTGGCCGTCGAATTACTGAAGAAGGCCTCGAAGTAGTCGGCGTACCGACCAGTGAAGCAACACGTATTTTGGCAAATCAGGTTGGAATTCCGTTAGTTTCTCTTGCAGAAACTGGCGGACTTGATTTAGTCATCGATGGAGCGGATGAATTTGATGGGAATTTTGCTCTCATCAAAGGAGGCGGCGGTGCCCTGACTCGAGAAAAAATTGTTGCTCAATCAAGCAATGGTATGGTGGTAGTCGCTGATGATCGAAAACAAGTTTCAACACTAGGCGCGTTTGATTTACCAATCGAGATCCTTCCTTTTGAATGGCGTCGGACGGCAGATCGTGTCGCAGAAATTTGCCCAGGAAAAGTTTCTCGACGCGGGGGAGATAATCCATTTATCACTGACAATGGTGGCTATATTTTGGACTGTAAATTTGGAGATACGATAAATCATCCTTCTACTCTGGAAACAAAATTATTGAATATCGCTGGCGTAGTCGAAGTTGGCCTTTTTGTTGGCATCTGTGATGCTGTCATCCTCGCTTCATCTGGCGGAGTCCTGACTCTGGTTGATGAGAATGGCAGACTGGCTTGACCAATAGCTCGACCGTTCCGATTAAAGAGGGGTGCCAAGTCGGCGGGTTGGGTCTGTAGCTTAGTCAGGTAGAGCACCCGGCTCTTAACCGGGCGGTCGCGGGTTCGAACCCCGTCAGACCCGCCAAACAATATCATTCAGTCGACGGGCTGCGGGATTCAAAGCGACATAAATATTGAAATTTAATAACCAAGAAGTATACTTTGAACCAATAAACACTATATTAAAAATAATGGTTGTGAGTTTGTTTAATGATGTTGGCACATTTGTTCTCATTGATCTATGGTTTCTCATTTATTCTCATAGGAATATCACATTTAAGGGAGCCGAAAAAATTTGTTGATATCGTTCCTTCCTATCTTCCTTATGCTTTATTTTTAGTTTACTTAACCGGAGTAATGGAAATCGCAGGTGGCATTGGAATAATCAATCCCGAAACGAGGGTAATTAGTGGTAGATTACTAGCAACCTTTCTCATTGCTGTTTTTCCAGCTAATATCTATATGTGGACACATGATGTTGCTTTTAACGGAACAAAACTAACTACAACACAACATATCTTGAGATCTTTTATACAAATATTTTTGATATTCATGGCACTTTTCTTATCGGGTGATTTATCAGATTTTTAAATTGTTGATCTCTATGGGGGTGAACAACTATTGATAAGCATATGGAAACCAAAATTGAATAATGAATGGAATAATATCTGTATTTGTGGTTTTCATATTACTCGTATTATTGATGGTTAGATTAAGAGAACACCCCCAGTCTACTTCCAGTTTTATGGCAGCAGATGCGCTTCCAATGAAAATGCCCAGTCAAGGTGGTGAAGGTAAATCTGTAGTAGTAATTGGAGGAGGTATTAGTGGATTGACCACTGCAAAATACCTATTGCAAGCCGGGTGTAATGTGACATTGCTTGAACAGCGTAATATCGTAGGGGGGAACAATGATCCATATCTAGAAGGAGGGAGGCATTATTCAACAACTGTCATCATAACTCTACCAGCCCAACAACCCCACTACCTCAACTTATGTCGTGAACTTGGAATTGAACAAACTCCTCATCAATTCTCAGAACTTGAAGGATCGATTGTTTTTGAAAATAAAGAATGGAATACTAGAATGGGGGCTGGATTGTGGCCGTTTCTTAAATTCTTGTTCAAGAAGGCTTCTTTGATGGAAATAATAGATGGAATCAATATTTTCATTAAATTATATTACCAATTTAAATGCCGCCCAGAATCTAATAAAAGCGTTAGAGATCTACTCGGTAATAGACTGATTGACTCAACTGTATTCACACATTTTTTCATGCCTTGGGTTGGTATAAACACTTGGTGTAGATTTGAAGATCTTGACAACCAACCAGCTCATGTTTTCGCTTCGTTCATATTTGAATATGCTTTAACTCTAAAAGTCCGAGATGAAACTGCTTTAGGTGATGAAAATGGATGGTGTGTATTAGATGGAAGAATAATTCACGCATTGGAACAAAAATTAATGTTAAATGACAACTATATACAAAAAACGAACTCAAAAATAGATGACATATCTAGAAATAAAGAAGGGGGATTAATCGTCAAAAGCCAAGAAGGTGGTTCATGGTCTTGTGATCATGTCGTGATGGCTACACAACCATTTCAGGCAGTTCCCCTAATTTCTGATTTGGCCCCTGATTCACTGATTGATGAACTAAACAAGTGGGGGAAGATGGATTGTTATGTATTATTACATTCCGACTTTTCATCAATTAAAAAAATGCCATGGTTACATCAAACCCATAAAAATAAAACTACTAACAAATTCTACATAACAAATACAATCAAGCCCGTAATGTCAGATATTGAATTGGATTATGTTATCACATACGTGTATAACACAGGAAATTATCATGACTTCATTGCTCACCATATTGATAAATCTAAGATTGTCAAAACTTATGAACCAAAGTTACCTATATTCAATCTAGAAAATTCAATTGATCGTAATTCAGTATGGCGAGATATTGATCACGATTGCATTGATATTCACTGGACTCAAGCTTGCCGCTCCGGACTACAGTACCATAACAATGGTATATTGAGCGCGAAAAGAGTTGTAAAAAGTGTTCTCGGATTACATTGGTAAAATCATAAGACAACGTTTGATTAGGAAATTATTTTACAGGTATAATCATAAAATAACTCAGAAATATTGTGAATGACAGCATATATATTTGGAACACTTGTTATTGTGTCTTATGTGTTTGGCATATATCGACTTTGATAGATTGTATATAGATGGTTGAATGGTCGAAACCAACTCTAGTTTTCTAAAATTTATTCGCGGCTCTTTGACTAGGCTGTATTAATTTGCACCCAGCCGTATCAAATTTCAATCGAAATTTTCATTGTGGGGCACAGTCAAAGGCTGACTTTGATATGTTAGTGGCGTAGCGCATAACTACGGAGAAGTGACACACATGGCAAAAGACACGTGGATTGGAGATGTTCTCGCCGGTAATTACAACGGTGAAGAAGTAGAGTTAATGGGATGGATACACCGGTCCCGCGGCTCAAATAAGATCCGTTTCGTCGTATTACGTGATTCAACCGGTCACGTTCAGTGTGTGGTTAAGCGAGATGCCGTTGGCGACGAGGCCTTTGAAGCGATGAAAACTGCATTAATTGAATCCAGTGTCATCATTTGTGGAACCGTCCAATCGACTGAACGCGAACATGGCCATGAAATTCAAGCGACATCTTGTGAAATCGTAGGTGGTGTAAATCCTGAGCGTCCTTTCCCAATAACAGAATCAGCGATGGCAGAAGCTGATGGCGGAGAAACAGAATTCCTTCTCGACAACCGTCATCTGTACCTTCGCACTGGCCGAATGACGACTATGCTGAAAATGCGTTCGACTGTTTTCGGTGCTATCCATTCCTATTTCCGAGACCTCGATTTCATTGAATATCAGGCACCAAACTTTGTTGCTGGCGCTGTCGAGGGTGGCAGCACTCTGTTTGAGGTGCCATATTTTGGTCGCAAAGCCTACCTGACTCAATCTTGGCAGCTTTACGGTGAGGCTGCAATGCCTGCATTAGAGCGGCTTTACACAATGGCTCCTTCATTTCGAGCAGAAAAATCACGCACTCGCCGACATTTGACAGAATTTTGGCATGCAGAAATGGAAATGGCTTGGGCGTCTAATGCTGATATTATGGAGCATGGTGAAGGCGTAGTTCGACATATTGCTCGCACTCTTCTTGATGAGCGAGAAAAAGAACTTGTCGATGTCGGCCGCGACCTCGATTTAGTTGCTCGATATGCAGATAACCCATATCCACGAATGCGTTACGATGAGGCGGTTGAGACCTTGCAAGGAATGGGTGTTGACATCGAGTGGGGCCAAGATTTAGATTATTCTAAGGAAAAGGTATTGACTGCTGATTTCGATGTTCCACATTTCCTGACTCATTATCCTCGGATAGCCAAACCATTCTATCACCGCCCCGATCCTGAAGATCCGAAATATGTGCTTTGCCATGATTTATTGGCGCCTGAAGGTTATGGTGAGATTATCGGCGGAGGCGAGAGAACTTGGTCTGAAAAAGAAATTCTTGAGCGAATTGACGAGGATGGAACACCGCGAGATGCCTACGAATTTTACATCGATATCCGTCGATACGGTGGTGTACCGCACGGCGGATTCGGGCTTGGTGTTGACAGGGTGGTAACTTGGTTAACCGGGGCCGATCATATCAGAGAAACTATTCCTTTCCCTCGAGATAGCCGACGAGTGACTCCTTGAGAATGAAGTGAAATTATGGGATTAGAATCCGTCAGCACTGTTTTTGGCTATCTTTCGATTCTCTCCTTTGTTTCCGGATTAGGTCTAATCGGATTGCTTATTGCTGCAAAGTTTTCGCCAGGCTCTGCCAAAATGTTGGCAGATCTGCGATCTTCCCACAATCGTAATGCATTGATGTTTGCAGCCTATATCGCGGCATTTTGTATGCTTGGAAGTTTGTATTTGTCAGAAATTGCTTCTCTCGTTCCATGCCGGTATTGTTGGTTTCAACGAATTTTTATGTATCCTCTAGCATTTATTCTGATGGCGGCATTTATCCGCTCTGACTTTGGTATCAAATTCTATGGTTTGATGCTTTCAGGAATCGGTGTAATAATTTCTCTCTATCATATTCGAATTCAAGTTTTCAACATTCATTCGACTAGTTGCGACCCGATGAATCCATGCACAACACGTTACCTTGATGTCTTTGGATTCATGACAATTCCAATGATGGCCTTGGCCGGTTTCTTGTTGATATTCGCCCTTCTCCTCTTCGTCGAGGATGTTTACTATGATGATGAAAATGAATAGGCGTTCGTATGAGTGAAAAGATTTTTTTCAATTCGTCAAGTCCTTTCGAACTTCATCACATTCTTAAAAAGTTGGATTCTACTCCAAAACACCCAGTCTTTGGTCGGCTCCACATGCCGGAAGGCGAGGGGCCATTCGCTTGTGTTATCGCACTTCACGGCAGTAAGGGTTGGGCCGACCATCACGATGATCATGTAGCGATTTGGGTTGAAGCAGGATTGGCAGTTTTCCAGTTAGATTGCTTTGAATCTAGACAAGTTGAGGATGTTGTGACCGATCAGATGCGGGTGACTCATGCGATGATGACTGCGGATGCGTTCAACGCGCTGAATTGGCTTGCAAGTCATCCTCAAATCAATGAATCGCGAGTAGCGATATCTGGTTGGAGCCTCGGGGGGACTGTATCTCTCTATGCTGCTTGGGAGCCAATTGCAGTAGCCCTCTCACCTAATGGATTGCGATTTGCTGCACATTTACCATTCTATCCTGCGGCACACATCCGTCCCGAAATTCAAGATTGGTCAAGGGTACCTATTCAGATAATGCACGGTACAATCGATGATTGGACACCGATTAAGTTCGTTCATGATTTTATCAAAATTGTTTCACCACACGGCGTCAATATCAAAGTTGAAGAAATCGAAGGAGCTCACCATTCCTTTGATTCAGAAAAACCATTGGAATGGTTAGCAGATGCAATCATTTTGGATTATCGCACTGTTGAAATTGATGCTGATGGCAATATGTCAGCAGAAATTGAACCAGGGGTACGTTTGCCGATGAATGAACCAATGGAGCGGTATTCAGCTTTCATGATTGCACAAAATATCGGTTGTCATGTCAAAGGTCATCCAGAAGGGCGTGAACATGCTCATAAATTTGCAAAGAATTTTCTCTTAAATTCGCTGGAAAAGTGAATAATGAAAGTAGTCTTGTTTTTTTCTATAAAGCAGAATCGCTCATAGGTTAACCACCCATGCCATTGGCATGAGTGATGATTGGCAGAGCATAGATTTGGCGAATCCGACCGAAGAACATACGATGCTCCGCTCGATGATTCGAGATTTTGTCGCAGAAGAGGTCGAGCCCCAAGCGCTTGAATATGATCGAGAAGAAAAATTCAATCTAGACTTGTTTCGCAAACTCGGGGAGTATGGTTTACTAGGCATTTCAGTTCCTGAAGAATATGGCGGAAGTGGAATGGATGCGACGGCGGTGGCGATTGTCAACGAAGAGTTGAGTTACTCGGATCCTGGATTGTGCCTAGCATATCTCGCCCACGCTCAATTGATGGTCAATAACCTCGCTCACAATGGCAACGAAGCGCAAAAAACCCGTATTTTACCCAAGGTTTGCAGCGGTGAATGGGTCGGCTGCATGGCAATGAGCGAGCCCGGATACGGCACGGATGTGCTCGGCATGCAGACGACTGCTAAGCAGCGTGAAGACGGGCATTGGGTTATCAACGGCCGAAAAATGTGGATTACAAACGGAGCAGTCGACGAGGATGGAACACCTGCTGATATTTGTTGGTTATATGCAAGAACTGGAACTGATTCACGGGGTCGAGCTGAAGTCACAACTTTCCTGATCGAGAAGGGCATGACTGGGTTTGCAGTAGGTCAGAAGATCTACGATAAGACTGGAATGCGGGCGAGCAACACAGCAGAACTAGTCTTTGATGACTGTGTTGTGCCTTCTGAAAATGTTGTCGGAAGCGTCGGTGATTCAATGATTCACATGATGCGAAATCTCGAAATCGAGCGCATTGGTTTAGCGGCGATGGGGCTAGGGATTGCGCGACGCTCACTGTCTGCTATGAATCGATATGCGAGTGAGCGAGAGGCATTTGGTAGCGAAATCAGGGATTTCGGACAAATCCAGCGACATATTGGAGAATCTTGGGCGGAATATCGAGCCATGCGCGCTTACATTTATGATACTGCGAGAAATACAGATTTAGAAAAATCTGGTAATCGCCTCGACACGGATGGAGTCAAGTTATTCGGGACTACTGCGGCGAAGAATATCGCTGACCGAGCCATACAGGTAATGGGTGGATACGGCTATGTTGGCGAGTACACAGTTGAGCGATTATGGCGAGATTCAAAGCTTCTTGAAATTGGTGGAGGGACTTTAGAATCTCACCAGAAAAACATCACCAGAGACCTTTCTCGAAGTCCAGAAAAAATCGAAGAATAAAACTTAGAATCATTCTTCCGACTCACCTGGCCGTTATCACTCAAAGAAGCTTTTTTTGCGTAATTTTGATTCATCGAGCCAAAGGGAATACGCATAGGATGGTAGTCCCGCCCGGATTCGAACCAGGGTCCTCAGGACCAAAACCTGAGATGATGGACCACTACACTACGGGACTGTCCAACCTTTCGTGTGGCATTTTCCATTTGATATTGACTGTTCAGATGAGTGAATTTTCCAATCCTTTTGAAATCGCGTTGCCGGCAGATACAAGGTCTCGATAATATGCGTATCAAAATGTGAATAAGCGTATTTCATCGATTTTAGTTTTTCTGATTCTATCATCATCTCTCTCGATGGCGGTTACTTCTGCTCAGTTTGCTGAAAGAAATACAAACACTTTTTTTGATGACGGTTCAAATAATGATGATTCACCTTCAGAACCTGCTGGTAATCAGTTTGATTCAGTTCAGCCGGCAGTCCCTGAATTAGGTAATCCTTGGCTTGAGCCGTCCCTTGAAGAACGCATTGCGTTCGGGGCGGATCAAGTTCGTGTGACAGTGATTACTTGGTCATTGGCTGAGCTTGATGATTGGCAGTACAAAGTCGGAGCAAAAGAAGAACAGGCACCTGCAAAAGGTGGGCAAATATTGCAGGTGACCGACCCCTCTAGTGGAGAAATTGATCATCGTACATTTTGGCTTGATTCTTCTTTACTTGGTAAATTGCTTGGAGTTGACGGTGTTATTGCGATTCTAGATGCAGAAAATAACCCCGAACCATTCGATACTACGCCATTCGAGATGCCTAATGGAATACAACCAGAAAGTGTGCGCAGCGGAGAAATCCATGGTGCCAATGATGCATGGGAGCGTGGTTTTACTGGTGAAGGAATCGTTGTTGCTATCGCCGATACTGGAGTTGATTTCGGGCATCCTGATCTTAACGGAACTCAAGCGAGGGTAACTGATTCGCGTTCAGATTGGGCAGATTGGCCAATGATGTTCGACCATAATTCGATGTATTATTGGTTGATTAATGGCGAAGCATATCCTACTCGAAATACCTGGTACGCAGATACTTCAACCGTAGATTTTGACAATGATTCGAATGGAGTATTAGACAATTCGGGACACAATATTTCCGGACTTCCTACTTCTATTTCAGGCGAGTATCACTTAGGTGAGCACCCATATTCTCAACTGCGTTCAAAGGTCGGTACTGACGTTCCAATTTTGGTAGTTGATGATGAATATTCAGGAGTTTACAGAACCGTTTATGCCGATATGGATGTCGATGGAAATTTCACTGGTGAAAAAGCGATAAAACCTGGTTCTGAAACCACCGGTTACGATACTGATAACGATGGACTGTGGGACATTTCCGGTGGATTAGTTTACTGGGTCTCCGATGGTCGAAATGACGTGCCATATGCACCTACATATGCCGCGCGGCACGGCTATTCAAACCGTATCGCTGGTTCGGGTGACCTCGTGTTATTTATGCTTGAATCAGGGAGTCATGGTACGCTTTGTGCGAGTGCTGTTGCAGCTCAAGGAAAAATAGATAATGGCAAGGTAATGGGCATGGCTCCCAATGCAACAATCGCTTCGATTGGCAACCATTATTCAGGTGGTCATTCACTCGATGGCTGGCGTTGGATTGCAGAAGGAAATGATGGTAAACCCGAAACCGCATTTGATCAACCCAACATAGGATCTTTCTCTTTTGGATATTCTTCAATCGATGATGCTGGAGCCGATGGCTATTCGCTCTATCTCGATTGGCTGACTCGTGTATACAATAACCAAACCACTTATTCGGTTGCTATTGGAAATGGTGGCCATGGATTTGGAACGACGAAAGTACCCGGTGCTGCAAACGGAGTTTTCTCTGTTGGTGCATTCAGTAGCCGTTCCAGTGGTTCATGGGGGCAGAATGCGCCATGGTCCAATCGCGGTCCCAACGCGATTGGACGAATGGATCCAGATATCGTATCAGTCGGCTGGTCGGCGACAGGTAATGTTCCTCTGAATTTACGCAGTAATGCAAACTCGGCCTATGCTACTTGGGGGGGTACGAGTTTAGCTACTCCAATCGCCGCTGGATTGTTAGCTGTCGTCGCTGAAGCTTGGGTGAAAAATCACGGAGAGATGCCCAAATCACAAGAATTTCGTAATTTTGTTCTTTCAACAGCCGACGACCGGGGATACGAGCCATTCGTTCAAGGTGGAGGCTGGTTCAACGCATCGAGAGCGGTAAATACACTCGAGGGGGATAATGGAACTTGGTCGATGAGCCCAGCTCAATGGAATAGTGGAACTTTCCAAGGGGCCCATCGTGACGCGAACATCAATTACATGTTCCCTGGGGAATCTCAATCTGTAGATTTAGATTTTTACAATTCAGGAGAATCAAATATTTTACTTTCATTCACACCCACAAATTTCAATCCAATAATGCATCAGACCCGGACTTGGATGAGTCTAGGTAACGGTTCAGATGATGGTGTGAATGATACTTGGGACGGGCATCAAAGCGATAGGCCGGATTTGTTAATTCCACTTCATCTTCCTAATACCACATTTGCCTTACCCGATGATACACGACAATTACGGGCTCGTGCAACAATCGATTATGCTGCCTTCGATGGTGATATGGATCGTAATTCAGAAGAGCGAGTTTACTTGGAAATTTACAGGTGGTCTGACGATGATGGTGATGGAATTTACGTCGAAGATTTCGACAATGATTCTATGGTCGATTCAGATGACTGGACCGAAAGCGGAGAGTTTGATGAGGTCACCTATTGGTGGTCGAACGGACCGAATGCCGAGGTTCGAGTAGGAAACCCTTTCGAGGATGCTAGAGATGGTTTATTCCTCGGTGTTTGGAATTATAATGGAGGAAATTCTGATGACCCCGTTAGCATCGAAATCGATTGGACTGCGTTCGGTTCGGGTACAGATGATTGGCTAAGCTTACCTTCGACAATCGTTTCTCATGCGAATAGCACAGATACGATTCAAATGCAGATTGATGTTCCGATTGATGCAGAATCAGGGCTTCATCAACACGGTGTTTTAGTCAAGTCATATCTAATTGATGAAAACGGTAGTGTAGCACAGGTTCCACACAGAAATTGGACAATGCCGATAGTCACAAATGTCCCATGGTCCGGACCGTTCACAATCACTCCAAAACCACTCGATGGCAACGTCAGTAATCAAACCCTCTATGATGAGGAATGGATTAGTGGTGCGACACGATGGAATTGGCGCGCCGAAAGTGGAGATTGGCGATTTTTAACCGTCGATTGGCCAGCCGAATGGGCGACTGGTGGGACAGTTATTCTCGATGTCGATTGGGATGATAATCCATATACTGATATCGATGTACTTTGGCTCGACGAATCGCCGCACGGCTACGCTGCAGATGACCCGGATGCATATGGTGATTCGACTTTTTCAATCACTTCACGATCTACGAATAATCACGCTGGAAGTGGAAGTCATAATTGGGGGACTTATACCGGAACTAGTCGCGAAGTTTTCACTGTCCCAGCACTGGCAGGAACACACCAAATGATCCTTCATACCGCCTTACACGGAGTTAGTACGAACGATAATCCTCTGAACATATCCGTGGGCTATGTTGCGGCTGAAGAAGGAGGTTTTCAGCGCTATGTAACCGACTGGTCGGAGGGAGATGGTGTAGATGCCGTTCATGTTGTCTCTACTGTTCCAATGGAGGTTGAATCCGTTCGCGCTTATGGATGGAATCAACCGATTTATCTAGAAAATGAGACCGCACAACAGGATAATGCTGGCGACAAAATGTCAGCGTCTTGGTGGAAAAATTTCACACTTAATGAGGTGGCTGAATTATCGGTTTCTATGAATGCACATGACGATGCAGATTTAGATTTATATTTGTTTAGAGATGATAATGAGAATGGAGAATTTGAGTCGGGCGAAGAAATCGGTCGCTCTATTTCCGGTAGCTCATCAGAATCGATAAATATTGATTCGCCCGATAATGGATTTTACGCTTTGGCAGTACTCGGTTGGTCAGTCCCATCGATAACAGTTCAATTTTGGATAGATATCGATATGATTGGAGGAAACGAGTTGAATATCACCAATCAAATGACTTTATCCACAACAGAAATCAATTCGATTTGGCCAAATGGTTCCTTAACTCTAGCCGGCGAGGTTCCACAGAGTGCAATTCAAGTCAATTTGGCTTTCTTACGGCCAGAGTCAGCAGGTATTTGGATGGGTCATGTCGAGATTGAATTGGTCGGTGGAATTAGCCTCAAATTACCATACGAATATGTTCTTGCTGAAATCGCTCCAGAGGTTGAATTTATCGTACCTGAAAATTTGACGCAAACCAATCAGGTTATTCCAATTGAAATTCATGCTTTTGATACGGGAATTGGCTTTGCACTCGATGATTTGAATTGGTCGCCAAAGAACAATTTGACTACGGTTCCAAACGCTGACTTGGTTGAGGCATTTGATACTGATTTGAATTATCATAATCTGACTTCAATTTGGAATTCAGGCAATCATTTTGCTATGCCTGAGAATCTTTCTTTCCGAGAAGTTTGGATTAACTCAACCATACCTGAAGTGGAGCAGTGGCATGAATATAAAGTGAATCTGACAGATCGTTCTGGGCTTGTAGATGAGGATTGGTTATCTGTTAATTATGATATTACAACACCATTATTAGCATTATTTGGAATCCCTGAATTCACTCAAGAACAAGTCTTGAATTACACAATTATTTCCGAGCCAAATCTAATTGTTTACCATAATGATATTCCGATTCAATTAGATGGATCTGGTGATGGTTATTATCAATTTAATTTGACTCAAATAATGGTGGCTCAACCCAGCTCAGATTCATGGGATCCACATTACTTTAATTGGGGTAATAATCTGTTTGAGGTTAGTGTCACAGACAGGGCAGGGAATAATGCGAGTATTGCTAATCGTGTAATCTATGATAATGAGGTATCCTATATCCGAATGAATGGATTTGGGCACTTAGAATTAGTTGATGAGAGTTTAGACCTCTTAGAAATACCAATTCCACTAGGACAAATGGTAATTGGAAACAATTTCTCGGAGGGTTATGTATACTTTGGAACAGAAGGTGATGTTCGGAGTTGGTGTATTTCATTACTTACCCAATTTAATGAGGTTGCATACCAACAATGTGGCACTAACCCTCTGCCAAATTTTTCTCCACCAGGTGATTCCGAAGATATTCCGTGGGGAGCAGATGGGGATTTCGGGCCAGATATTTATTTGAATTTCTCAGATATTTCCAATGGATTATATGAATTGAGGTTCAATTTAACAGACTGGGCAGAAAATGTCGCCTCACAGTCTTGGGAATTGAGGTTGGATCAAACAACTCCAAGTGTTGGATGGGAATTCTCTCCTGCATCTGCAACAGAATTGTCTGACCATCGACAGGGATTGTCGTGGACATCTGATGAAAATGTCCACCTTAAATTTACTCACAATGGTGTCGAATTAGCCGAATGGAATGGTTCCGCCGGTGGGCATTTCTTTGATTTGAATGAGACTGCTGAACATGAATTCTGTCTCTCGGCATGGGATGTGACTGAGGGACAGTACAACGAAAATCATTTCTTAGAATGCCGTAATATGACGCTTAATGCTTCAATTTACCAAACTTCAGTTTCCGCACCTTGGGATGGTGGAATTACTACTGAAGATTCTGTTGAGGCGGTCGGTCGAAGAGGTCCCGTCCAAGAATTGTGGTGGTGGCGTGTTGGAGACGATTCTGACAAACATTTGGTACCTGCAGGGATTGAATTTGTTCAATTACAATTTGATTTGTACGAGGGTGTTAACGAATTTATTATCGAAATTCACGCCCTCGATAAAATTGATTCATTTCCACTTTCGATTACAAGAGATACAATCCCTCCTGTCCTGAATTTCTACGAAATCACCAATCGCACTTCGCCACTAGAAACTGAAAAAATACTTTCTGGGGAGTGCGAAAGTGGCGTCGGTGTAAAGATTTGGAGTGAAATTGACAGCCTAACTTTCCTCTGTGAATCATCTGGTGAATTCGAGTTGCTACTAAGCGTCCCTAAAGTTCCAGGTATGCACTTGATCCAAGGGATAAGCTCTGATCAGGTCAATAATCAAAATTCATATTCACTTGAAGTTCTAAATCAAGAATGGCTCGAATGGGCAATAGACGATGCAAAAAATTCTGGCCCAATGTTGTGGCAATTCCTCGGTGCGTTAGGGATTGGTTTGCTGCTGATTACTACCCCGGCTCTGGCTTCTGTATCATTAAAGCGGCGCCGGAGAAAACGCGATGAAAAATCAATAGAAGATTCTCTTGATGAATTAAGCGATATTCTTGCTAATTCGAAACCATCTGACGGTCAATTAGGTGATTCGTTATCTGGTGATTTAGAATCTATCGAGCCACTGGATTGGGATGCGGTGAATGAAGAAGATTTACCTGAAATGGAAGAATTGAAGGCCTGGAAGGCTCGCAATGAGTCGATTTACACTATCGCAGATAAGCCGAAAGACGATGATACAATCGATCTCGATTGAAATAATATGAAATTTCAAACTGCTATCGGTTGACCATGGATGAGAGATAGACTAATTTCCCATTGACATTTCGCCGCATCATGGCAATTCAGCACATCGCTGTTATCGGTGCGGGGCAAATGGGCAATGGAATCGCACAGGTAGCTGCCTGCGCTGGTTTTGATGTGACTATGATCGACATCAAACA
>Ga0209501_10000040_pt1 | contig 163541 bp, 149 predicted proteins | sample ArcticOcean_MG_C_4_FD_187434 | JGI IMG/M metagenome (GOLD analysis project Ga0209501, IMG submission 187434) | Marine microbial communities from western Arctic Ocean - ArcticOcean_MG_CB4_134 (SPAdes) (version 2) | ecosystem: Environmental > Aquatic > Marine > Oceanic | place: Arctic Ocean... | reverse complement strand
TCAGGTATGGAATGGCGAAGTATTGGTCCATTTAGGGGTGGTAGAGCTGTTGCTGTAACGGGACACCCTACTGAACAAATGACTTTCTATTTAGGTTGCGCTGGTGGAGTATGGAAAACTGACGATGGTGGAACTTACTGGCAAAATATTTCAGATGGATTCTTTAAAACATCTGCTGTTGGTGCTATAGCTATATCTAATTCAGATCCAAATATTTTATACGTCGGTATGGGGGAAGCATGTACTGCTGTACCAAGATTACATTGGACTTCACAAGCCGATGGGATTTACAAATCAACTGATGCAGGTAAAACATGGATAAATACAGGCCTAGAAACATCAGAACATATCTCTAGAATAAGAATACATCCTACTAATCCAGATATAGTATATGTTGGAGTACTAGGACATCTAGAAGGCCCACGTAAAGACAAAGGTGTTTATAAATCTATAGATGGTGGAAAAACATGGAAACAAGTACTATTTAGAAAAGAAGATGTAGGCTGTAATGACCTATCTATAGATCCAAATAATCCAAGAATAATCTATGCTAGTATGTGGCAAACTCAACGTAATTTCTGGAATTCATATAATGGTGGAGAAGATACCAGTCTATATAGATCAGATGATGGTGGTGAAACGTGGATCGATTTAACTAAAAACCCTGGGTTAGGTAATACTATTAAAGGTAAAATAGGCGTCTCAGCTGGTATTCAACCAGGTATGGTTTGGGCTCTGTTTGATAAAGGTAACGCTCCAGCTGTAACAGGTTTATCCATAGAAGGTGTAGAGTTGGGAGGTTTATTTTTATCTGAAGATTATGGAAACTCATGGAAACTTGTAAATAATGATCCAGATTTAACTACAAGGCCTCAATATTACAATCATGTGTTTGCTGATACAAAAGACCCAAATACTGTATACGTTTTAAACCAACCATTCTTTAAATCTAAAAATAAAGGAAAAACTTTTGAAATTGTAGAAGTTACACATGTAGATCAACACGATTTATGGATAGACCCTATAAATCCTAATCGCATGATAAATGGTCATGATGGAGGTGCGTCTATCTCTTTTAATCAAGGAGATTCATGGTCAACTATTAATAACCAACCAACTGCCGAATTCTACCACCTCACAGCTGATAACCAAACTCCATATAGACTTTATGCTACACAACAAGATAATACTGCGATAAGTGTGCCGAGTAGATCTAACTCAGGAGCTATACTTTGGCAAGATTGCTATAATGTTGGAAATGCAGAAAGTGGACACATAATAGTCAATCCTGAAGATAGCAATATAGTATACGCAGGCGCTCTTGGTAGTTCTCCAGGAGCAGGCTTAATAATTCTTAGATACGACCATAAAACAGGTGAACAAAAAAGCGTTACCGTTTGGCCAGATCTCATCGGATTAACTATAAAAAATAAAAAATATAGATTCCAGTGGGATTGCCCTCTAGCTTTATCTCCTCATAACTCAGAAGTTATTTATTCTGCCGCTAATGTAGTATTCAGATCAACTGATGAAGGCAATAGCTGGCAACCTATAAGCCCAGATCTAACTAGAAATGATTTAGATGAAAAAGAAAATATAAACCTTGAGACAAATATAGCTCCTTTTGAAAGATGTACTGTAAGTAGAGTAGCTGAATCTCCATTAAATATTGGATTAATATGGGCTGGATCAGATGATGGACTCATCCATATTACTCAAAACGGAGGACAAACTTGGAAAAATGTAACTCCTCCCAATATACCAGAATGGTCTCTGGTAAGCTCAATAGACCCTTCAAGCCATGACCCGGCTACTGTATATATTGCTGTAACTAGTTATCAGCACGGAGACTATAAACCTTACCTTTTTAAAACTAATGATTACGGTAGGTCTTGGGATCTAATAACTAACGGAATACGTGATATAGATTTTACAAGAGTTATAAGGCATGATCCTAGTAGAAAAGGTTTATTGTATTCAGGTACTGAAGGTGGAGTATATTTATCACTTGATGATGGAGAAAATTGGGAATCACTTCAACTTAACTTACCTAAAGTGCCTATACACGATATGATACTCAAAGATTTAGATCTAGTCGTCGCGACTCATGGTAGAGCTATTTGGATACTAGATGATTTATCTCCTTTACACCAACTAGATAAAGATAATATTAATCAACAAATCACTCTTTTCAAACCTCGTCCAACCACTAGATTTATATATCATCCATCAATGTTTCAAACACTAGCATATAAAAAAGCACCAATAAATAAAAAAATCTTTGAATTATACGGTTATGCAGGTACTCCAGCTACATATATTCTTAAAAAAGATAACCAAGACAACATAAAACCATATTTCCTTAATTCAGGTAATAACCCACCAAACGGAATAATAATTAATTATTATTTACCTAAACAAATTAATTCAAAAATATATTTAGAAATAAAAGATAAAAATAATATAACTTTATATAATAGATTCATTAGTTCGTATAAAGGGCTAAATCGCTTTATTTGGGATATGAAATATCCAGAACCTTCAAATTTTTCTAAAATGCCTTCAAGTAAATTCCCAGTAGATATACTCATACCTCCAGGGAAATATAAAGTATTATTAAAATCTAATAACAAGATATATTCACAAAATTTAGATGTAATAAAAGATATTAGAAATAAAACACCAAATTCCTCAATCGACAAACAATTCCAACTAATGATAAAAATAAGAAGCTCAATTTCTAAATGTATAGAATCTATCGAAAAAATAGAAAATATCGAAAATATAATTATATCTAATAATAAAAAATTTAATACTCATAATAAATATTCAAGTAAAATTATCAAAGAAATCGCTGAAATTGAAAAAATAATACGATTTGGTATTAATTCTAATGAACCAAGTAGAGGGTATCCATATCCTCAAGGTTTAATACCAAGACTAGCAGCATTAAGTGAAACTGTTGGATTAGGAGACAGATCACCATCAAAACAAAGTGAAGAAGTATATAAAAAACTTAATAAAATGACAATTGAATTTTCGAATAAATTAGAAAAATATTCAAAAGAAATTAAATAGAATATTTCTCTAACAATCTTTTAGCAATGACTAATTTTTGAATTTCATTAGTCCCTTCTCCTATAATCATTAATGGCGCATCCCTATAATACCTCTCAATATCAAAATCTTTCAAATATCCATATCCACCCAAAACTCTCATAGCTTCTAAAGTTACTTCTCCACAAACTTCAGAGGCAAATAATTTTGCCATACCAGCTTCTAGGTCACTTCTTTCGCCTAAATCCATTTTTAAAGCAGCATCATATGTTAATAATCTAGCTGCTTTTATTTTTGTGGCCATATCGGCTAATTTTATTTGAATTGCTTGGTGTTTTGATATTTTAACTCCAAAAGATTCTCTTTTTTGAGCATATTTAATTGCAGATTCAAAAGCAGCAGTTGCTACTCCAACAGCTCTAGCAGCTATATTTACTCTACCAGATTCTAAAGCATTTAAAACTTGAGAAAAACCTTTTCCTTCAACTCCACCAATCAAGTTCACAGCAGGAATTTCACAATTTTCAAAAATCAATTCGCATGTATCTACACCACGATAACCAAGTTTATCTAATTTCTGTGCGACTGAAAAACCAGGTGATCCTTTCTCAACAATCATACAACTTATACCTTTATAAGCAGGTTTTATGTTAGTATCAGTTTTTGTAGCAACTACAAAGGCATTTCCATAAAATCCATTTGTTATAAATAATTTAGTTCCATTCAAAATATATTTGTCATTTGACTTACTAGCAGTAGTAGAAATATTCTGAACATCACTACCTGCTCCAGGTTCTGTTAATGCTAGGCCTCCCCTTATTTGACCAATTGCCATCTCAGATAAAAACCTTTGTTTTTGATCTTCTGTACCATATCTTTCTATTATATTAGCTAACACATGATGAGTACCAATTGGCCCAGTAAGACTCATCCAACCTTTACTTAATTCCTCAAAAATAATAGCAAAAGTAGTATAGTCTAATCCCATTCCACCATAAGATTCAGGTATAGTAATACCAAACAATCCCATATCTTTCATTTTATCAACTAATTCATGGGGATATATATCTTCATTTTCATATTTACGAGCTATTGGTATAACATCTTTTTTTACAAAATTTCTTACTAAAGAAACAATTTGATTTCTTACTTCATCAGTCGTACTCAAAGGTACCTCCAAATAAATATAATTATCTTATTTTTGCACGAGCACTAATAGGCCAAATTGATTCTAAAATATCATTTCTAATCCCAAAAAAATCTGTATGTAAATTTACAGTTGTATCATTGTGCCCAGGTATGATCTCGATCTTGTCCCCAACATTCAATTGTTTTGCATCAGAATTTGTAATATCAAGAGTTAAATGCTCATCAGATATTGATCCAAATTCTATTCCATTAAAATCTTTTATAATAGGTGGCCATTGATCTGAAGAAATAGCTTTCATACCACTGTCCAAAACTATTCTATTAGGATTTGGTTTGCTAATTATTGTAGTTAAAATTGTTCCAGAGATATCAAAATCATCTAAAACTTTACTGTATTGCCCATCCATAAACACATATGACCCTGGTTGTATTTCAGTTATAAAATCATATTGAGAAGTATATTTATATGTTCCAGTACCTCCTGCAGTAACAATATCAAATTCTATTTGAGCAGACCTTAATTTCTCAACAGCAATTTTAGTTTTTAACATAGATTCTTTATCAAGTTGAAAACGTTTTTCATCATCCGTTTCACTTTGAATATTTCCAGCATAAGCATGAATACCCTTAAATTCTAGATTATCTGATGATTGAACAAATTTTGCTAATTCTACAACAAAATCATCAGGCTCTATACCACATCTATTCTGGCCAACATTAACATCTAACAAAATCCCCAATTTAACATCATAACTTTTGGCTGCTTCTGACAAATCTTTAACATTATTTTTTGAATCCACAGTAACAATAATATTAGACAGTTTACATAACGCCATTAATCTTTTAATTTTAATATCTCCAATTATTTCATAAGTAATTAATACATCACGAACTCCAGATGAGACCATAACTTCAGCTTCCCCTAATTTTTGACAACAAATACCAATCGCTCCAGAATCGATTTGTTTATGAGCAATAATTGGAGATTTATGATGCTTTGTATGAGGCCTGAAATTAATACCTGAAGACTTACAATATTCTGCCATTTTACTAATATTATTATCCATAATATCTAAGTCAATCAAAAATGCAGGTGTATCTATTTTTTCTTTTTCAATTCCAGGTAAATATATTAAATTTTCCATTAGTATTTTCCTTCTAAACTTATAATTAGTTTATATCTCTATTAATTATAGTTATATATTAGTATAATTCAAAACAATTAATAAGATAAATATAATGACAAATATTAATATACAAGATTATTACTCTAATGCAAAATCTATATTACCCAAATCATTGTGGGATTTTATGGAAGGTGGGGCTAGCGATGAATTAACAATATCCATGAACAGAAATGATTTTAACAAAATTCAAATCATCCCTCGTAGAATGGTTAATATTAAACAGCGTGATACATCTACGTCAGTCTTAGGTCAAAAGATTCAATTCCCAGTCATTATAGCTCCTATAGGTGGCCAAAGACATTTCCATGAAGATGGTGTACTAGGAAGTACAATTGCCGCAGAATCATTAGGTACGATAAATATAATTGCAACAAATAGTGGTTATTCTTTAGAAGAAGTATCTGAAAAATCAAAGAAGCCACATTGGTTTCAGCTATACCATTACAATAAAAATATAACAAGAGATTTAATATCCAGAGCTGAAAATTCAGGATATAGTGCAATATGTTTAACAGTTGATGGTGTTATTTCAGATAGAAGAGAAAGAGATATAAGAAATAATCTAATATTAGAAGAATCAAAATGGAATGCAAATCTTATTGATTATCCAAAGCTAATAAAAAATTTATCATTTGAAGTAATTACTTATAAAACTATTGAATGGGTACGTGAAATCACAAGTATACCTCTAGTTATTAAAGGAATTATATCTCCTGAAGATGCAGAAATACTAGAAAAGATTGGTGTAAATGGAATAGTAGTATCAAACCATGGAGGTAGGACTACTGATTCAGTTCAATCTTCGATTTCTGCATTACCAAATATAAAAAATGCTGTAAGTAAAGAATTAGAATTATTCTTAGACTCAGGTGTACGAAGAGGTATGGATGTTATAAAAGCTATAGCTTTAGGAGCTAAAGCAGTATTAATTGGTCGTCCAATGCTCTGGGGACTTTCAACAAATGGACAAAAAGGTGTAGAAAATATATTAAAAATAATCTATGAAGAATTTGATTTAGCTATGGCTGGTTGCGGAAAAACAAAAATAAATCAAATAGATTCAAAATTAGTTAAATATAATTTCAATTATTAGCTATCTCAAATGCAAATTTCTTAATACTCTCTTCTATATATATTTTATCTTCAGATGCTATAGAAAAAACTATATGTTCGACCCCAGCTTCTTTATATTTCTTTATATCTTCTTTAATATCTTTTATTTCTCCACTAAAATGTAATCTTTCATTATTAAAATCATATTTTTTATCTCCTAAATTTAATGGAAGATGTAAATATATTGACTTATTATCTGAATTAATATTATTTTCCTTACAATATTTATGTATTTGCTCTCTACCTTTTTTGACCTCAATTGGAGAAATATTAATAGGGAACCATGCATCTCCATATATAGCAGCCCTTTTAATTGCAGCTTTACTATTACCGCCTATTAAAATAGGAGGATGTGGGTCTTGTATAGGCTTAGGAAAAAATGTTTGGTTTTCAATTTGAAAAAATTCACCTTTATAATTAATAGGATCTGGTAAACACAATATTTTAAACAATTCTAAATGTTCATTTGTAATTTTACCTCTGTATTTAAAATTAGCAGACATATTATCAAATTCTTCTGGCATCCATCCAACTCCTACTCCAAATAAAACTCTACCCTGAGATAAAACATCCAAAGTCGTAATCATTTTTGCATTTAAAATAGGATTTCTTAGAGGTAATTGTAAAACACTTATTCCTAATTTCAATCTACGTGTAAAGGCTGCAATAAATGCCAAACTTGTTATAGGTTCTAATATCTTTTGAGAATTTACATCCATTTTACCTTTACCCCATTTCTCTGGATATAAATTTCCAATATCAAATGGGTAGATTGTTCTATCAGCAAACCAAATAGAATCTAGACCTTCGCTATCTACAATATATGTTAATTTTTCTAAATAAGAAGAATAATTATCTTTACCAGCAAGTGCTAGTGGAAAAGACATTGAAGTTCCAAATTTCATATTATATAACCTTAAATTTAATTGTTATTCTCAATAATTTCTATAGTTTGATTAACTTGTATTTCTTTCAAACTCTGTTTAACACCACTAGGCCACAAAATAATTATATCATCTATTATTTTTGATTTACCTACACCAAATTCTAGATCAACACTATCCATAGAAAGATAACTAGATCCGGCTCTAACTTCTTGAACTTGTGTGATTTTTTTATTTGGATCAATAGGATCTTGAGTAATCACATAAACTCTCGCACCTATTCCGTCAGCATTTGTACCTTTACCATTTATTTTCATACCACCAACTAAATTTAATTTTATCCAATTATTATCGCCACCACCATTCATCCAGATAAATATTGGACCTGGGAAATCCTTTGTTGGAGCAGTACCAATTGAAGAATCATATGGCCCAATAAATAGAGGACCACTACTGTTTGTAGCAACAATGTCTAAATAACCATCTCCATTTAAATCTCCATGAGCAACACCTTTACCATTTTCATGGTTTTTTACATCAATTCTTCTGATTCTTAATGCCATCTTATCTTTTCTTATTTCAGATTCTATTTCAAAATCAGGATAAGTCACTCTAGAAATATCTAACATTTTTGCCCTTACAGTTATATCTTCAAACTGTCCATTACCAATATTTCTAAGCATTCTTCCAGCACTTGGAAATACTTGTCCTCCAGGACCTTCACCTCTAAAAGCAGACCCAAGCCAATATAAATCTTGGTCAGTGTCATTATCAAAATCAAAAAAAGTAGCACCAAAACCAAAATCATAAGCATCTAAACCTTTAGGCATTTCATGACTCTTATCTAATGAATTTTCAATTAGAGATTCTGACGGTAACCAGGGGCTAGGTAATACTTTAGTTTCAGGTGAAACATTTTTAAATTCAGTTGGTCTTAATTCTACAAATCCAGCAACACTTTCATCAACATAATTATCCAATAAAAAATGAAAACAAGTAGCTCCTTCGAATTGGGCATGATATTCACATAAAGGACTTACTCTTGTTTTATAAGGATATCTTAAAGGGTGAAATCCAACATTTGTTACAAATAAATCTAAGTCTGCATCTCCATTATAATCACCAATTGCAAAACCCATCCAAGAACCAATTATATCTATTCCCATTAATTCTTCTACACTAGTAAATTTAACTAAATCTTCATTAGAATCATTTCTATATAAAATCAATCTATCGGAATCATTTGCAACCCATAAATCAGCATCTCCATCGTCATCATAATCATAAAACATTACAGCATGAGTTTGTCCTGTAGGGTCACCAATCCTATTACCAAGATCATCTGTAAAAGTAGGATCATATCCTTCAAAATACTCTCCAGAATTAGGGTCTTGAAATAATACAGGATTACCATCAAAATCTTTCATTCTAATTTGATCACCTCTTACTCCTGCAGATTGAGATATTTCGTTAAAAGTTAAATCTCCATTATTTTTATATAAACGGTTATAGTGTCCTGGGTGATTTGCCGAATCAAATGTGCGGAAGTCTTGAGCTGCCAAATTTCCTACATAAAAATCAACCCAGCCATCGCGGTCTACATCAGCACAAGCAATACCAACTGCAGATCTAATATTTACATCTTGCCCAAATGCAGAATTAGTTATATCTATAAATTTACCTTTACCATCATTGAGTAATAAAGCATCTTTATTACCTTGTTCAACCTCGGTAGACCTGAAGTCTAATTTATCTTTTGGATCACCCCATGCCCCAACATATAAATCTTGAAACCCATCATTATTCACATCACATGCAACTACGCCAGTACTATTCTGATCAATAAGCGATGTTCCATTTTCTAAAGCAATATTTTTAAAAATACCAGATCCATCATTTTCGTAAAAGAAATTAGATTTCCCAGATTCAGATGTAAAATATATATCAAGGTCATTGTCTCTATCATAATCAAACATAGCTATACCTGGACGATCATTCCAAAGTTCAAAACCATCCACTAAAATATTTTCTGCTTGGTTAGTAAATGCAGTTACAGGTTCAGAATTCATAGGTAAATCAATCAGGATTTGACTAGGAGAATCAAATATTTTAGCATGCAATACATTATTGTAAAAAAGAATACCTACACCACCCAGCAAACCAACCATCCACGTCGCACCTATAAAAGTAATTATAGCTCTTTTAGGCAAAACTTTATATAAACCCCAAAATGTAATAGGGCCTCCAGCAGCAGCAGCAAATAATAGTGTTCCTGCGGGAGCAGCTCCCATTCCTAATAATATTAATGCAGCAACTAAGGGAATTTCAAACATTAATGGAACATTAATCAATATACCTAAAGAAGCGGCAACCAATATACCCAATATATTATTACCTAAAAATTTAGAAACAGTGTCTGGGCTTAACCATTGAATTACCAAACCACTTGCAAAACCAGCTAACACCATTATTGGTGCTAATCTTATAAAAAATCTAAAACTCGAACGTATCCAAATATTACAACCTTCTAAAATTGAATCTTTCCACGACATATCAAAGTTTTCAGAATTTAATACTAATTCGTTGGATTCATGTAAATGATCTTCTTCATGAGTTCTACCATAAATTAATCCAACTAAAGGACTTATAATTAAAACCCCAAGTAAACTTAAAATAATACGTGAAGAAGATAAAAGAGGTGCGAAAACCATTGATACCATAATTAAAGCAGGTAAATTCAATGTTGCAGAACCTAAAACAATAGAGACTGTTGACTCAACACTAGAACCTTTTCTACTAAAAGCATTTGAAATTGGAACAATACATGCTGAGCACAAACTTAATGGTGATCCTACTAATAAACCTTTTAATGTCCCCTTTAAACCTCTAGAAGAAAATCCTTTAGCAACATTGTTTGGAAAAATAAATGCTTCAGTAAGTCCCGCAACTAAGAAAGCAAAAACCATTCCAATTGAGACTAAGCCTAAATATGTAATCGAAAAATCCCACCACCTAGTTAACAAAGTGGTATCAGCTCCAGCCTCTATACAAAATCCTTGAAAACATTCTATAGTTGGTGAACTAACATGCCGCAAATCAGCATCAACGACATCAAATTTCGGAATACGATTAAATAATAAAAATATAGTTAAAAGAATAGCAAATACTAAAACACCAAATATACGTTTTTTTTTAACAGAGCTATTAAAAGGAATTAACCAAGAAAGCATAAAACTATTCAAATATATAAAAAATTATTAATATATAATTTATATTAAATTATTAATAACAATTATCTAAACAGGAGTCATATCTGAACCACAGCACATAGGAGATTTTATTTTCCCACATCCTTTAGGACATTTAGCAACTCCAACAGATGAACCATCATCTTTTTTTATTAATACATGTTCTAAATCAGTACTACATATACCACATTTAAGTTCCGCTACAGCCATTCCGCAATCTGTATCTGAACAAGTGTATTTTGACAAATTTCACCTCCATTAGTGGAATTGTAAAGAAAAACTATACGAATTATACTTGTAAATCATCTAATAGTAAATATTAATAGGTATTATAATTCTCATAATAATGATTAATAATGAAATAAATATAAAACGCTTACTTGGATTAATAATATTCATTATTCTCCTAATAACCTTTTTTTATTTTAATAGGTTGCCAAAATTCGACATAATATCAAACGACCTAAGTATTATAAATTCTCCGAATATTGAATGTTTTCAAGGGTTCTGCATAGAACATGAATTAGATAAATCATTCATAGAAAGATGGTGGGATTCTTCAATAACATATTTTAAATTAGTATCAACTGGAATGATTTTTGCTTTCTTAGTTGCCGGTTTATCAGAAGCTATGATTACAAAGCAGAAACAAACAATTAACCATGATAAAAATTCTAAAATAATAAATCTACTAAAAGCATTAGGTATTGGGCCAATCATGAACTTATGTTCAGCTTGTATAATGCCAATTGCTGCAGCCTATCAAAGAAAAAATAATAATATTTCTAATACGATAACAGTGATTCAAAGTTCAGCAACATTAAATTTACCAACAATTTTAATGACAATATTCGTTTTTTCTCCTTACTTAGGTATTAGCAAACTTTTATTAAGTATTTCAGCTGCAATATTTATCGGACCTTTAGTAAGTTTTGTTATAAAACCAAATAATAATAATTTTATTGATTTGCCAGGAATTTCATCAGATCAAGAAACTCAAAATTCTAATTTTATAAAAATCATACAGACATCATTAATCGACTGGATAAAATATTCTTTTAAATATTGTATAAAATTAGGTCCACCAATGATAATTGCTGGCATAATAGGATCTTTAGTAATGCAATGGATTACTAAAGATATAATTTCAACATTCCTAGGAAATAATATACTTGGAATAATTGTAGCTGCAACTATAGGATTATTAATAAACATACCACTCATGTTTGAAATACCATTAGTAGCATTATTATTAATATTGGGAATGGGCAAAGCACCAGCAGTAACTCTATTATTTATTGCAGCGGCAGGTGGTCCAATAACATTCTGGGCATTAACAAAAATGATACCAATAAAGGGGGTTTGTATTTTTGCATTTTCAACATGGATAATTTCTATAATTGGAGGAATTATCACTCTAATATTAATAAATACATCAATAGGACCAAATATAGGTTTGAAAAATATCCATAATAGACCTCTTGGTGATGAAATTACATTTCCTCAAATACAAGGAGAAGGACTTATATTAATAGCAGAAATAGAAAATAACTACGTTAAACTTAAAGAAAAATTAAATATTAATTTTGGTATAGAAAACAATTATACAGAAAAGCTTGAAGGCATATTAAAAATAGGAGTTACTTTACCAGATAAATCTAAAATTTATACAGTTGAATTTCCTCAACAAGATTTTACAATAAAGCCTCTAACAAAATTTTTACAAGAAGAATCATTAAATATTTATTCTTTAACAAATCTAACAGGAGAAATGATATTAAATTTTGAGTTATATCAAGATGAACAAATAGTAGCAACTAAAAATATAGGTTTCATAATTGGCGATAAACCTAAAGAATTGTTCGATGACATTACAGTAAAATCAAAAATCAACTTCAAACATACTCCAAACCCTGATGATGACCATCCCTATGGAAATGGAATAGCAATTGCTGATTACAATAATGATGGATTTATTGATTTTTATGTTACCAATCATCAAGGAGCTAATTCCTTATATAAAAATAATGGCGATGGAACTTTTACAGATATTGGAATTAAATTAGGTATAGATTTAAAAAACATGATTAGTTCAGGTGCTACTTTTTCAGATTATGACAACGATGGTGATAGCGACTTACTTGTAGTAAATAATGGAAATAATATTTTATTTAAAAATATTGAAAATAATAATTTTGTAGATGTAAGTAAAATTGCAAATATTAATAGAAACCAAAGAAGTATATCTGCATCCTGGGGAGATTATAACAATGATGGATTCTTAGATATATATATTACTAATCATATAAAAAGTACTATACAGGATGTATTTAATACAAAAGTTAATGATGGGAATAATCAAGATGTTTTATATAAAAATAATGGTGATGGAACATTCACAGATATGTCTCGAATTTTAGGTATGCAATATTTAAATAATTCAACAGGCTTTATAGCAAGCTTTTTTGATTATGATAATGACAATGATTCTGATATTTATTTAGTAAATGATATATTTACGAAAAATTATCAACAAGGGAATATTTTATGGGAAAATAATGGTATTAAAAATAACGGAGATGTAAATTTCATAAATAAATCCTCAATATCTAATACAGATTTACAAATATTTGGTATGGGATTAGACATAGGTGATTACAATAATGATGGATATGAAGATCTATTCATATCGAACATTGGGAGACCTTATCTATTAAAAAATAACCGAGACGGAACTTTTAATGATGTAACTGATATTTCTGGTGCTTCATATGCTCACATCAAGGATATAAATACAGTTAGTTGGGGAGTAAAATTCTTCGATTACGATAATGATGGTTGGCAAGATATTTATATGGCTAATGGAAATATGTATTATAACTATGACAAACCTACTGACGATCCATTACACCAAAGAAATATCTTACTAAAAAATATAAACGGTGAACAATTCATTGATATGACATTTTTAAGTGGACTTGGGGATGCAAATAGATCCAGAGCAACTGCAGTTGCTGATTATGATAATGATGGAGATTTAGACGTATATTTAACAAATTTTAATGGAAAAATAAAATTATTTAATAATAATAATAATAATAATAATAATTGGTTAATAGTTAAACCATTAGGAGTAAAAAGTAATACAGATGGAATTGGGGCAAAAGTAGAAATTACACATAATAATAAATATCAAACTAGAACTATTCGTAATGGGTCAAGTGTTAGTTCAAACAGTGAAATAGGAGCTTTTTTTGGTCTAGGCAATTCTGATTTAATAGATGAATTAACAATAACTTGGCCTAGTAATATTAAGCAATCATTTGCAAATATAAATATAAACCAAAAAATATTAATTCAAGAAGGTAAAGATGAATTAACATTCATTAACCAAAAGACATTTAATAAATAACACATTATTTATTTGGTTTATTAAACGTCAATATTTTTTTTGGATTATCAATCATAATAGTATCAATATCTCTATTTGATAATCCCAATTTTTTCAAATATGGTAAAAATTTTTCTAAAATAAATGAATACCCTGCTCCACCATAAGCTTTTAAATGAGTTTTCCAGCATACATCTTGAGCCAAGAGGATTTTGTCTAAATAACCTTCCTTAATTATTTTTGGAATAGCATTTGCTACTATTGCATCAGGATTATTACTTGCAATTGACCGTACAACACCTAAAGTATCGAAAGCTATATATACATCTCTTTCAAAAAAAGACATTAGTGAAGAAAAACTTGCAGCTAAATGATTTGAATGGCCTAACACAACTCTATTTAATTCTGTACCTTCTGAATGAATAATGTCTAAAATCTTATGTTTTTCCTTAATAAGAACAGGAGGATGCAAAGAAATAGCAGCCCCAGTAATATTACTAGCAATTGCTGCTGCTTTAGCGTTATTAATTTCTTCTGGTAATAATGGATTACCGTTTAAACCTATTTCACCAATTATTCCAGATTTTATACCAGTATCCTTATAACCAATTGATATATCTTTGACTATTTCATTAGTCAAATCCTCTACAGTCTTTTTATTCATATCTTCAGGATAAAAAACTTTTTGATACCAGCCACAACCTTTAACTATATTTATATTTAAAAATTCAGAAATTTCTTTCAAAGCTATTGGGTCACCTTTAAGTCCATTACTAGTAACATCAATAATAGTTTTACCACCGAATTTTGAGAATTCCGAAAGTTCCTTCAATGCTAATTGTTTATCATTTAATAAATAATTGTCTCTTATAGGCTTCATATCCCTAGCTAAATATAAATTATCCAAAGTTACTGGAGATTCCCAAATTTTAATTTCTGTAATAGTAAGATTATCTTCATTATGTGGCAAATGGTTTTTTCGTATATCCAAAAAAAGGTGTTCATGTGCAGAAGTAATTCCAACATCTTTAGGATCTATAATTCCAGTAACAGTAATTATTTTCCCAGATAAATCTTGCATATCATATTTCCTAAAACTTTAACTAATCATTCGGTTATTAGTTCCAAAATATAACATAAATATTTTTTTGTTACAAAATATTACGGTATATTTCGTATAAGTTTTTGCGTAGAAAGTGCAAAAATTGCAAATGCTATTGATATTAACCCTACTATACTTAATATCATTTGAACTTCAAATATATCAACTAGAAACCCTATAGGAATGATTATTAATGGAGTTAATCCAAATGTCATCATAAAAATACTCATGATCCTTCCCCGATATTTATCATCAGCATTTGTCATAGATAAAACTTGTAATAATGACCAAACACATGAATTACCTAACCCAATCAAAATAATTATTAAATAAACAAAACCATTATTCCCAATAATTGATAAAGTAAACACACCAATGCCTCCAATTAAAGCAGCTATTAAAAAAACCAAACCTCTATTACCTTCTTTTAAAAATGCTACAATAAATGTACCCAATAGTGCTCCTATTCCCATCAAACTAACAAGAACTCCAAGAGTTTCAGATTTCTTTTTAAAAACATCTACTACAATTACTGGTAATAATGTATGGAAAGGAGCAGAAAGCATAAGAAAACATAAACCAACAATCATTAAATTTCTAATTAATTTAGTATCCCATAAGTAATTCAAACCATCTTTAATATCAGACAAAACATGGATTTGAGAATTTTCTTTACTAATCGGATCAACTCTAATCATAGAAGTAAATATAACTGCTGTAGAGGTTAATACTGACACGAAAAAATACACACCTTCAGGACCAATTAATGAATACAAGATACCAGCTATTGCAGGACCAATTAATGTAGGAGCGGTCATGCCCAAAGACATTAGCGCAACTGCATTAGATAAGTATTTTCTATCTACTGTGTATGGAATTAAAGCTTGTCTAGCGGGACCGTTAAATGACCATAATAGTCCTTGAAATAACCCCACCCACAAAAGAAAAGTCCAATGCAATATATCCATCAGTAAGGAAATAGCTATAAATAAAGTTAAAATTGTAGCTAATATTTGGATAGTTTGGATTAATTTTCTTCTATCAACTTTGTCAGCAACTGCACCACCAATTAAACTAAATACTAGCATTGGAAGGCCTGAAGCTGCGCTAACAAAACTTAAATTTTTAGCTGAAGAAGTTAAATTATAAACTAAGTAACCTTGAGCTATCATTTGCATTTGAAAACTAGTCATCATTAATACCATTCCAATCCAAAGAAACAGATAATTCCTACTAGATAAAGCATTAAAATTTGAAAGCCATGCATATTTTTTCAAAACAATACTCGAAACAATGAAAGTTTATTCATGAATTAATATTATATCTTATTTCATCAATAATAAAAGATAATTGAAACAAATTTTTTATTCATTTCAATCTTTTAACTCTTAGAATATAAATCACACCTATTACTGCTAAGCAAAGAATAGTACAATCAAACACCCAATTATAGGGAGCCCAGATAATACTTATACTTGAAAATATTATTATACTTGAAATAGAAAAATATTTTGCTTTCATAGGCATTGCTTTAGTTTCAAAATAAGTTTTAACCAATTTCCCAAAATAACGATTATTAACAACATAGTTATACATAGTGTCAGAAGATCTTAAAAAAAAAGATGCTGAAATTATTAGAAATATCGTTCCTGGTAAACCTGGTAAAACATATCCTAATATACCCACAACTAAAAATATAAGACCGGAAAGAAAAAATATTATTTTTTTTAACTTTATAAACATCTATTTTTTATTCCTTAAATCATATAACAACACTTAATCAATCTTTTTTTTCATTTGGAATTATTAGTAAAAGATTAGCTCCAATAATAAACATTACTGCAACTATAGCAAAAGAGATAGCATAATCTCCAGTTTTATCAACAGATAAACCAGATAATAGTGGGCCAGAAAAAAAAGATATTACAGAGCCTAAGAAAAGTACTCCAGAAATTGATCCAAAATTTTTCAAACCAAACATATCTTGTATAACTAAATTAATTATAGCTCCATATGCTCCCATAAAAAAACCAAATAAAGGAAATACTATCCACATAAATATATAGTTATCCGTATATATAATAAAAAATATAAAAATAACTTGACCTAAAAGACTAATAATCATCATTTTTTTAGACGTAAATATTTCTGATAGATATCCAAAAGATGCTTTTCCAAACATCCCAAACGTAGCTAATAAACTAACTAAAAATGGTAAATGATTCCTAGAAAGACCTTTAATTATTAAATAATCTGGTATTTGAGGTATTAAAGCACTATAAGTAAATGTACCAAACATTAAAGATAATGATAATAAATAAAATTTTTTTGTTTTAATAGCATCACTTAAGCTCATGTCAAAATTAGTTAAATTATTACCATCGTTAATTTCTTTAAAATCATTATTTCGTATTTTTGTAAGATTTACATCTGGTTCTTTAACAAATAACATAGTCAGGAAAACTAAAAATAATGATATAAAACCTAACTCATAATATGCAATTCTCCATTTATCATTAGCTAGAGAAAATCCAATTATTAAAGGTATAACCAAACCTCCAAAATTATTACCCATAGTAACAAAACCCATAACTCTACCTCTTACTTTGGGGTACCACATACCAACTAAACGTCCAGCCGGTAAACTAGTAGATCCAGGCATAGCATAATATTGTAAAAAACTTAATAAATATAAATGTAAAATATTATGCATATAAGGACGAAGTAAAAATGATATACTCATTGATACAAGAGCAATTGTCATTATTTTACGAGCTCCATATCTATCCATAAAACTACCTAATAAAGGGGAAAACAAAGTGCCAACTGCAGCAAATGATAATGCAAAACTGATCTCTGTAGTACTCCAGTTAAACTCGTTTTGAAGAGGCTTAATGAACATTCCGAAAGCATAACCAGGACCAATAGATAAAGCAGAAGATAAAAATACTAAAATCATAACAATTGGTCCAGAAAAATTCATTGTTTTAGTATTGAAATTAAGCATAAGTATATACTAGCATAGTATATACTTATGTTATTAGAATTTAACGAAAGTATTATGATAATATATAATATAATAAAAGGATATTATGATGCGCTCAAATGATACAATAGAACATATTGAAATACCTGATGATGCAGTAATTATTAAACAATCTATCTGGGCTTGGCTATTAATGGCTATACCTTGGGTATTGTTTTTTTTAATATCAATAGTCGTAGATTTTCTAAGTTTTGGTATATTACCAATAATATTATCAGTAGCTATGATATTTCCAAGATATCTATCATCAACTAAAACATCTTATATTTTAGTTGATGGTTATATTATAGTAGACCAAGGTGGAGGAAAAAGGATAGACATTCCAATTAATGATATAGCTTTTATAACAATTAAACATGGAATGTTTGGGAAAACATTAGGGTATGCAACTTTTCTACTGAATTTGAAAATATCATCACCAACTAATGGGGATGATACCCAAACTCTTCTACCTATTCCATATATTCCTCAAGTACATTTTAATAATTTAGAATTACATATAAGTAAATATTCTGATAAATATTCTGATATATTTAACCAACCTGCTGATAAAAAAACTAACCAAATCATTGATAGTAGTAGTAACGTTTTAGAAGATGATAAAGAAGAGAATTAATAAAATAAATACCGAAAATAAATATAATACCAATTAAACTAAAAAGCTAAATACTTAGTTCAAAGGATAAATATGTCCGATAGTGAAAAAACTGCTATATTAGCTGGTGGTTGTTTTTGGTGTATAGAACCAGTTTTCAAACAAATCAATGGTGTTAATAAAGTAATATCTGGTTATACTGGTGGCCATATTGAAAACCCAACTTACGAATTAGTTTGCAGTGAAAATACGGGTCATGCTGAAGCAATAAAATTATGGTACGAAGAAAGCATAGTTAGTTATGTAAATCTTTTATTTTTGTTTTTTTCTGTTCATGATCCAACTACTTTAAATAAGCAAGGTGCTGACATAGGAACTCAATATAGATCAGGAATATTTTATAATTGTGAAAACCAAAAAAAAGATGCAATTAATATCATTAATTTACTAAATAAAAATAAAATTTGGAATAACCCGATTATAACAGAAGTAACAGAATATAAAGATTTTTTTGCTGCTGAAGAAAATCATCAAAATTTTTATTCAAAAAATTCAGAATCGCAATATTGCAAATTAATGATAGAACCAAAAATATCAAAAATACAACAAAAATTCCCTGAATTAATTAAACTCATATAATTATATAAGGAAACCCGACGTGATTATTGGAATACCTAAAGAAATAAAAAACAATGAAAATAGAGTGGCTCTTACTCCAGATAAAGTTGAAATACTAATCAAATTAAATCATGAAGTTTTTATTGAAAAAAATGCAGGAATAAACTCTGGTTTTACAAATGAAGAGTATGCTCATTTAGGAGCATCAATAATAGATTCAGCTAAAACTATTTATCTTAAATCAAACTTAATTGTTAAAGTAAAAGAACCTCAACTTCAAGAATATAAATATCTTAATAAAAACACAATGATTTTTTGCTATTTACATTTAGCTTCAGATAATGAATTAACAAGCCAATTAATTTCCAAAAATGTTACATCTATTGCATATGAAACAATTATTGATCAAAATGGAAAATTAAATTTACTATCTCCAATGAGTGAAATAGCGGGAAAAATGGCTGCCCATAATGCTGCCCAATTATTAACTAATCAATACGGTGGGTCAGGGAAATTATTAGGCGGAGTAGTAGGAACACTTAAAGCAAAAGTACTTATTATAGGGTGTGGAACAGTAGGAACTAATGCTGCTTTATTATCTAATAATATGGGAGCTGATGTAACAGTAAGTGATATTAATTTAGATGCATTAAATAGAATTCAAGAATTATCAAATAACCAAATAAAAACTATTTATTCTTCTAGTTCTAATATAAATAAAGTTATTAATTCAATGGATATAGTCATAGGAGCAGTTCTAATACCTGGACATAAAGCACCAAAAATCATAACATTAGATATGATTAAATCAATGCAAAAAAATAGTGTAATTATTGATGTTGCTATAGATCAAGGGGGATGCGTTGAGGGAATCAAACCTACTACACATGAAAATCCTACTTATTTATCAAACGGTATAATACATTATGCAGTAACAAATATTCCTGGAATCATAGGAAATACAGCAAGTATATCACTATCCAATAGTACTTTTCCATATATAAGAGATATTGCAAATTTAGGATTAAATAAATTATTAATAAATAAAAGTTTTATTAATAGCAAAGGTATCAATACTTTTAATGGTTTCATAACAAATAAAGAAGTAGCTTTAAGTTTGAATAAAAAATATACTCCAATTAATACAATATTAAAAAACAATTTTTAATTATTGCACTTTTATGCCTTTGACAACCTAAGTATCAGATATCCTGATAATCCTGACAAAATTGATGCAACAAAAATAGCGATTTTAGCGGTAGATATAAAATATAAAGAATCAAATGCAAGACCATTAACAAATATTGCCATTGTAAAGCCAATTCCACCTAAAAATCCCACACCTAATATTTGAACCCATTTCAAATCATTTGGTATGCTCGCTATTCCTATTTTAGATCCCAAGAAACTAAATAAAAATATACCAATAGGTTTACCCAAAAAAAGTCCTAATATAATACCAATGGCTAATGAATCATCAAAAACATTAGTAATATTTGAATCCATTATCACTCCAGAATTTGAAAGTGCAAATAATGGTAAAACAATAAAGGTCACAAACGAATGCAAATTATTTTCCATTCGTTGCAGAGGGGATTCAACTTCTTTTGTATTTTTAACTAATTCTTCTAATGTAGCACTTTGATTTTCAGTTGTTAAAGCAAGGCTACCTTTAGATTTATGGAAATCATCATCATCTCTAAAATGATTCAACAATGTTGTTGCTCTATGAAAAAATTGTTCAGGATTGATTTTAACTCTTAATGGTATAATCATAGCTAATGTAATTCCAGCAATAGTTGGATGAATTCCTGATTTTAAAAAGAATATCCAAATTAAAAATCCCATAATTGTATATATAAAAGGATTTCTTAAACCTAAATAATTTCCAATAACAACAGCTACAAGTAACAAAAAAGCAATAAACAAATAAATAAGCAACAATTCATTTGTATAAAAAATTGCAATTATAAGTACTGCACCTATATCATCAGCTATTGCTAAAGCTGTAAGGAATATCTTCAAACTTATTGGAACTTTTTTACCAAGTACTGATAAAACACCCAGAGCAAATGCAATATCAGTAGCAACAGGAATACCCCAGCCAACAAAAGTATCTAGTCCAACATTTAGGAATATAAATATTCCTGCAGGTACAAGCATTCCTCCAATAGCTGCCATAACAGGAAAAGCAGCTTTTTTAATACTAGATAATTCTCCCAGCACAATAGATCTTTTAATTTCTAAGCCCACAAGGAAAAAGAATATCGCCATTAAAGCATCATTAATCCAAAAATGGAGACTATCACTTATAGAATATGAACCTATACCAATAGTAAATTTCGTATGCCAAAAACCATCATAAGAGTCAATACTAATAAAATTTACCCACAAAATTGCTATTAAAGCAGATAAGAAAAGAATTATACCTCCAGCTGCTTGCTCAGAAGCAAAACGTTGAAATGGTGAAACAATTCTTTCTATCGGAGTAGGTTCATTTTTTAAAAAGTGTTTTGTCGATTTTAAATATTGCATTAAATTTATTTTTAATTTGAATCATTTTTTTTTATTAATCATATGTATTGTTTAAAATATTTAAAGTTTCTCTATTATTACAATTAATATTTTCTGGGGCCTTTTGTACTTTAAAGCTATTTAAAATTTTATCAATTTGAATTAAATTATTTTCATTTCCATTTTCATTACTTATACTACCTGTATACAAAAATGCTAACGAACCACACCAACCAGTTTTTGTTGGATTAATTAAAACGTACATAATTTGTAGTAAAGGAACTTCTGTATGATGAATCTCTATTCTAAATCCATAACTACCATCATCTAATTCAACCTCAGTTTGTATAATGTTTTGATTGGCATCAGATTCAGATTCAAAAAGAACTTTCTTTAATTTTTCAATTTCTATACTTGTATATTCAATTATATCAATTAATTGAGGTTCATCTTGATATAATTCAGAAAATTCTAAAGTTGCAAAAATATTATCCCCAGATGATTCATCAATTCCAAATAAAACAGGAACAATAGTACTTTGCATATCTAAAGAATCTTTAAAAATTTCAAAAAGCTGATCTATTGCTGTTACTACTTTCCATTCAGGAGGCATATCAAATGAAAAACTTTCACTCTCATCAGTATAAGTAGTCAAAGTTAAATTTTTCGTATCAATATTTCGATCTTTATTCTCACTTAAATCTTGAAGGGTTGACTCTGTTTTTGGAACAATATTTTCATCTTTATTGTCATTTAATTCTAGAGAATTCAACTCCAGTTTTTGAGTAACACAAGAAATAGCAAATAAAATAAATATTAATAATACTGTAAAACATAATTTAAACTTCATATATCAATTATATCATTATGATAATTTGATATACATATATTAATAGTTTACTTTATATATATATTATATGATGTAGTATAATTATTTATAATATTATGATAAAAATAATCAATATAAACAAAGCATATTTAATTATAATTTGTATTTTATCTATTTTAATACTTACAAATTGCAATATAAATCCTTCTGAAACCCTTGAAGAACGTGCAACTAAATTAGCAGAATTTGAGTCAGAGGGTGTATGGAGTAAATCATATGACTTTTATTCACCAGATTTTAAAAAAGTGTGCCCTAGAAATAGTTTCTCTTTAATTATGGGTGAAACTGTATTATTTATGGAAGGTGAATTTTTATTTAATTGGAAATCTATAAGATTTAATATCACTAATATTCAGGAAGATAAAAATGAAGGTTATGTTAGTCAAGAAATGCTCTTAAATGGAGAATCTTTTGGTAATTTAAGTGCTCAAAAAATTAAATGGATATTTCAAGATGGCAATTGGTGGTTAATTCCAAAAAATGAATTAACCACCGATTGTTCAATGAGATAAAGCTTAGATAACTATAAATTTGGCTGGGGTGTAAATCTAAGATAAGGTCTAACTTCAGTATATCCTTTTGGATATTTACCAAGTATATCTTCTACAGCTACTGTAGGAGGAATAATGCAATCCTCACCATGTTTCCAGTCTACAGGTGTAGAAACTTCGAAATTACTAGTTAATTGAAGAGAATCTAAAACTCTCAAAACTTCAGTAAAATTCCTACCAGTCGAAGGTGGATATGTGAAACTTAATTTAATTTTTTTATCTGGACCAATAACAAACAAAGTTCTAACAGTCTTTTTATTATCAGAATTAGGATGAATCATATCATATAATTCAGCAATTTCACCTGTAGGATCAGCAATTAAAGGAAACCCTAAATTTGTTTTCTGAGTATCATTAATATCATCAATCCATTTTTTGTGTGATTCAAGTGGGTCAACACTAACTGCAATAACTTTTGTGTTTCTATTGATAAATTCATTTTCTAATGATGCAACTCTTCCAAGTTCAGTAGTACAAACAGGAGTAAAATCTGCAGGATGGGACATTAAAACTGCCCATCCATCTCCAATCCATTCATGAAAATTTATTGAACCTTTAGTTGTGTTAACTTGAAAATCAGGTGCTTCATCACCAAGTCTTAAAGACATAATAACCTCACTTAATATTAATAAAATTATTAATGAATATCTACAAATAAAATAAATCGTCTTTATATCTAGTTTTCATTAAAATTTGTCCTCAATTTATATATTATTCAATATTATTTTTATTTGTAAATATTGATATCACTAGCCAAAATAGATAAATAGCTATTAAAACACTAAAGTATACAGCAAACAAAACACTAATAATATACATTTGTTTATCTTTAATAAATCCATCCTGAGTAATTAAAAAATTTGAAAAGTATAAACTTACTATCCATCCAATAAAAGCAATTAAAGCTAACCGTACTCTTGGCTTTCTCATAATATTTCCTTGCTCTATATATTATAAATCAGAAATTATATATATATGATTTAATATATTATAATATAAAATATTTTTCACTATAAAAGGAAATCAAATTAACACTCAATTTATAACAAAATCAAAATTATTAGGCCTATTAGAATCAATCAATCATAATTGTATTAAATCTTTATATATTTCAAAAACAGATTTATATAATAAGAATGATATATTTGCTCAATTATCTGAAACCCATATTAATGTAATTAATAAACTCCCATCTTTTGAAACAGGAGTATCTCTTTTCGAGACAAATGAAAAAACATATATGATAATACCACCCTTCCCTATTTTAAATTCATCTTTTAGCAATGAAGCTGATTTTAAAAATTTAAAAAATATCTTAAACAAAAAGTATATTCTAGGAGTAATTTTATTAAGACTTGGAAGATATGCAATAGGAACTCTAGAAGGTGAAAAACTATTAACTACAAAAACACGTGGCAGATATGTGAAAAACAGACATAAAGCTGGAGGTTCTTCGCAAAGAAGATTTGAGAGAAGTAGAGAAAGATTAATTAGAGAGCTATATGATAAAACATGTGAAATATCTAAAGAGATTTTCGGACCATATGAAAGTAGAATTGATCATTTGTTTTTTGGAGGTGAAAAACATACAATTAATGGGTTTAAAAAAAGATGTATTTATATAAATAGATTTAAAAATCAAATTTTAGAGAGATCACTATTATTTCAACATGACCCAAATCAAAAAACTTTAGAAAATATTCATAAAGAAGTTTGGAAAAGTAAATTGTATGAAATACCTAATGAATATTAATCTACTTTTATTTTTTCCATTTTACTCGTTGGAAAAACCGCTATCACTCTAGCATTTTTATTTGAATTATTAATTAAAGCATGCCTAATACCTTTAGGAGCTAAAACAGTTTCACCTTCAGATACTTTCACCACTTCATCTCCTAATATTGCATCTAATTCGCCTTCAATTACAATCATGGCTTCTTCTGTTTTATGAATATGAGTTTCAACAGAACTTCCAGGTGGGAGAAATAAATCACCAATCCACAATGATTCACTTCCTTTTTCATGATCTAATATAGTCCATCTAACACCACCACCTAATAATTGAAATTTTTGTGCATCTTTTTTATTTAATACTGGCATATAATCCTCACATTCATAAATAAATATATAAAAATAAACCTAAATATACATTGATCAATATATTAATTTGAAGATACGATTTTTACAAGTTATTGTAAAGAGGAATGTTATGGGATTATCACAAGCAGTTGAATCCGTATTAATAAAAAATTATACAAATTTTTCTGGTAGAGCAAGAAGATCTGAATATTGGTACTGGGTATTATTTGCTTTTATAGTTGGCATTATTTTTTCATTTGTAACCGGTATTAATGGATCAATTGGAAATATAATACAAGTTATATGGGGACTAGGGACATTAATTCCAGGTGTAGCCGTTGGAGTACGTAGACTACATGACATAAATAAATCTGGATGGTGGTGGCTTTTAATTTTATTACCTATTATAGGTTGGATATTTTTATTAATATGGACTGTAAAATCTGGTACTGATGGTTCAAATGATTATGGAGACGATCCCAAAAAATGAGTTGTATTATTATGGGTCTGAACAATCTCTAGTATATCCACAACTTTGGCAAATTAACTTACATTTAATATTTATAACTCTACCTGAGCAAATTTCGCAAATGTAAATATTTGAATTGTAATTAATATTATTCATTGATCTACTTAATTAACAAATAACGTTTAATTCTTTGTAACAAAAATACACCAGAAATAGAAATTATAAAAAGCATCGAAAAAGTTAATTTCCATAAATCTTCTGTTATATCTAAAACAAATCCAAAAACTATAGGTCCTAACATGCCAAATAAATATCCTATGAATGCTTGCATAGCCATTGCAGAACCTAATTTTTTACCGCTAAATTCTGTAATCATAGTTGAATATATTGCAGAATCAGATGATAAAAAAAAGTAATATATAACAGCAAATAAAATTATAAATGTAATATCGAAATTTGAGATCCATCCAACAATAAGTGAACATATTCCACTACAAAGAAAAAGTATCGAAGAAGTATCTAATCTACCAAATCTATCTGATATAAATCCTCCAAATACTGGCCCAAACATGCTAAATCCTAATGCTATGCCAGCAATATTAGAAGATATTACAACTGCATTATCAGTGCTATACATTCTAGATACAAATATTGAAGTCAAAAAAACTATAAACCATGTTTTTATTGAATAAAGCTCAAAAGTATGAAGTGAATAAGTTAAAATAACATTCCTTAATTTTGAGACTTTCAAAACACTAAAATCTAATACTGGATTATTTGATAACGATTGATTATTTCTATTTTTTATATTCGAAAGCAATATAAAAGCTATTGGTAAACCTGTAACAGATACAATTGAAACAATCAAGTAAGCATTTCTCCAATCAAAATAATTTAATAAATTTCCTATCAACAGTATTGAAACACTCATAGAAGCATAATTAGCTGATACAAATAGTCCAATAGCAGTTCCTCTAATACGTTCTTCAAATTGATCAGATACAATCCTTATACCTATCATATATATACCTAACAAACCACTTCCTGCAAAAAACAAAATTATACATGCTGATATTAAATCAGTAGCAAATATGGAAAACCCTAAATGAGCCAAAACAAATAAAGTAGAACATAATAAAAATATTTTCCTCTTACTAAATCTATCTGCCAGTGGCAAAATTATTAATGAAGAAAAAGCATATCCTATTAAATATGCTGAATATATAGAACCTGCTTGAAAGTTATTTATTTGCCATTCTTTTTTAATTAAAGGTAATATAGAAACATAACTAGATAATGGAGCTGAAATAATAATTTCACATATAGAAAAGGATATTAACCATATAATTAATTTACTTGGAATATTATGAAAATTAAATTTATGCATATATAAATCAATTCGAAATAAGATACTTGTATAAATATTGTATTCTACTCTAAAAGCCAAATGAAGTCTGCAAAATATTAATCTGAAAGGTTTAATTATGTTTAAAGTAACCATTAAAAATATTTTTATTATAATCAGCTTACTAATTCTAATGTCTTGTTCTATAAATGAACCGGCAAATAATTCACCCGATACCAAAAATCTTCAAAGTCAGAACCAAATTGTTCAAACTCTAAATACTGACAATATTGAAGAATCTAAGAATAATACGATTATTTCCAATAAAATAGGAATATGGGTATACGGAGAATCTACAATTAATATAGAGCCTGATATAGTTAAACTCAGAGTAGGTATTGAAATCGAAGATAAAACTACAGAACTAGCATTAAAACAATCATCACTATATATGGAAAGAATTATCAAATATTTGAAATCTATAAATATAAATCAAAAAGACATTCAAACTACAAATTTTAGTATCAATCCAATTTATGAGTATCCTGAAAGTACAAGGACACAAACTCTTGTAGGATATAGAGTCAACAACTCAATATCAGTTAAAATTCGTGATATAGATTCAACAGGGACTATTATAGATGGAGTAACAAAAGAAGGTGGAAATGCAATTAGAATAAATAGCATTTCATTTGACAGAGAAAATACAGATGAATTCATAAATGAACTCCGCGAACAAGCTGTTAAAAATGCAAATTTTAAAGCAAAACAATATGCATTGTTTTCACAAGTCGAATTAGGAAGATTAGTATTTTTATCTGAACCATCAATATCTACAACTATCTCTAGTTCTGAGATGTATGGAATGAGAGCAATGGCATCTCCATCTTTAATGTCAGCGCCAATTGAACAAGGGCAATTAGAATTTAAGTTGAATATAGAAGTAGGATATGAAATTAAAGACTAATTTTGTACCCTAGCCTTAACATTTGATAATTGTTCATGCGCCTTTACTAATGCTTGAGTACCTTCATCGCCTAATCCTTGAGATAGCAAACCGATAAAAAACTGATTTACTAAAGAAGTAGCAGGAACAGAAACTCCCATTTCTTGTGCAGCTTCAATCACTAATCGCAAATCTTTTTGTTGTAATTTAATCATAAATCCTGGCTCAAAATCTCCTTGAATTAATTTCGGACCTAAAGTATTTAATTGCCAAGATGCAGCAGCTCCTCCACCTACAGCAGCAATAGTCTTTTCCAAGTCAGCACCTGATTTAGCAGCAAAAACTAATGCTTCAGCTACTGCATTCATTGTACCTGCAACTAAAATTTGATTTATTAATTTAGTAGTCTGCCCCATACCAGAAGGGCCAGTATGAACAATGTTTTTCCCCATACCTTCAAACAGAGGAATTGACTTATCGAAAGCTTCTTTATCACCACCAACCATAATTGATAAAGTCGCTTCAATTGCCCCCCAGGAACCACCGCTTACTGGTGCATCTAGTAGAAAAGATTTTTTCTTTGCCAATTTCGAATTAATATCTCTAGTTACATTTGGAGATATAGTACTCATATCAATTACAATACTATCGTTCTGAATACCTTCATAAACACCATCTTGACCTAATATTACTTGTTCAACATCAGGAGAATCAGTAAGCATAGTAATAATATATTTTGAATTATTTGCAATTTCTGTAGGACTGCTTGCAACTATTGCACCTAACTGTTTTAATGAATCAGTTTTTGATTTTGTTCGATTATAAACAATTAAATCAAAACCTGCTTTTATAAGGTTTTTTGCCATTGGTTCTCCCATAATACCTAAACCAATAAAACCAATTTTTTCATTTTTAATATTCATATATTACTTTTCCTTAATTTAAGTTTATTTTTTCAAATGCTAGAATTAATAATTATAATAGTTAGTACCAAAGAACACCAGTCAAATTAGTATCTAAAGTTATATCTATTCCTAACGCGCAGCCAAGTAAAATACTTGAAAATCCTGCAATAGAAATAATTATATTACCTAATTTTTCAGATTTATATGAAAAGGCAAATGGTAATGCTAATATCAAAGTCATTAATGCCATTGATATCATTGTTCCTATAGAAAAACAAAGCAAAAATATTACACCCGTCAAAAAAGAATCTGATGTAGGTAAAATAGCTAATAATACAGCTGCACTACCTGCTAAACCATGTAATAGCCCTATTAAATAAGATTTAAAACGAAAAAAAGGAATTAACTCTGGAAGAAATCCGTGTTTAGTTTCTTCATGCGGATTAACTTCAGATTTAATCTCTTCGCTAGTATGAGCGTGAGATCCATGTAAGTGCTTATGAGCACTATCATCATGCTCATGAGAATGAATATGAAATTCCCCTTTATAGATTTTCCAAAATACTTGCAATCCCAATAAAACGAGCATAACAGCTACTCCGAATTCGAAATATGTTGCAACTGATTGATATAAATCCATTGCAGCTTGTTTTAAAGAAAGTATAATTAAGCCTAATATTATTAAAGGAGTAGAATGGCCTAGTCCCCATGACAATCCAACCCAAAGGCCTTTAAAAACACTCTTGTAATCTCTTGCAAGTGTTGAAACTGCTACTACATGGTCTCCATCTGTAGAATGTCTCAAGCCAATAATCAAACCAAGGCTAATTGCAGAAACAATTCCTGAAAAACGAATTAATTCATGTTCCAATTTGTTAACTCTTTCACCATAATTTAATCAATATATTGACTATAATTTATTATACATTAGTAAATTAAATTTCGTACATTAAGCTCTTATAGGTTTACCCGAATTTGAAGAAGAATCAATAATTTCATTTTCTATAACTAAATTCCCATTTACTATTAAATGTATAATTCCTTCTGAAATTGCAGTTGGATTTGAATAAGTTGATTTGTTAATAATTTTATTCAGATTAAATACTACTAAATCAGCATCTGCACCTAATTTTATGCGACCTTTATTTTTCATATTAGGAACAATATTTTCTAATCGTTTAGCAGGCATAAAACTCATTTTGCTAATAGCATCAATTAATGAAATTGTCTTTTGTTCTCTAACATATTTAGAAAGAACCATAGAATAAGAACCTGTTGTTCTTGGGTGTCCTTTACCATTTTTTATATATCCATCAGTAGCTATCATCGTTATATCACTTTTAACAGCTATATCTACAATATCTTGAGACATAGAATGCAAGATAACCATGCCCCCTTTTGACCTATATTTAATAAAAGAAGATTTAGTCAATCTTTCACCTGTTTCTGGCCATTCTAAATCTTTATAATCCATACCGGTTTTTTCTTGCCATCCTTCATCAAACAAAGGAGCTTCAATACCAGTCATACCTGCAGTATAAGGATAACATTCAGTAGTAATATCTAATCCATTCTTGGAAGCATCCTTAATCATTGATAATAATTTAGGTACCATCACATTACCACTACTGTTAATATGAACTAAATGAAGGGGCGAGCCTGTAATACTAGAAGCAGCAATTAATTCTGAAAGCCCTTGAATAGCATCATTCCCAGGAGAAGAGCCCCAGCCTCTCATATGTACATGACAAACAGCATTGAATAAAGCAGATATACGAAATACTTCTATTATTTCCGACCAAGAAGCTCCTGGAGTGTATGCTATTCCTAAACCAACGCAAACTGCTCCTTCATTTAATCCTTTTGAAATCATAGAAGTAATATTACTAATTTCGGAGTCAGATGCAGGCTTATGAGCACCATCACCAATTGGTAATCTTACTATATCTCCTTTAAATTTTTCATCTTTAAGGCTATTAAATACTGGATCTTTCATAACTATAATTCTTACAGGTATATGTCCAATACTTACTCCATAATTAATTGGAGAAATACCTTCTCTAGCTTCGTACCATTTAGATACATCATCTGTTCCAAGTTCCAATTCTAATGCAGAAGTAACTCCGTCTGAAGCTTGTAAAAAATAATTCTCTTTATCTTGACCATGTGAATGTAAATCAATAAAACCTGGAGAAATAATTAATCCCGAAACATTTAATTCTTTCTCACCTTTTATAAAATCAGAACCTAAATATTTAATCACTCCATTGTTTATACCTAAATTCCCAATAAAATCAGAACCACTTTCTGGGTCAATTATTCTTCCATTTAATAAAACAACTTTAAATTTTTGAACCATCTTTAAAACTCCTGAAAATTTAATATTTAAAATTTATTACATTTAATTAATATCTAATAAGATGTATTATTAAACATTTCGGAGGAAAAATATATGCCAAAGTTAAATATTAGAGAAATTAAATCCTTAACTTTTGATATTTTTGGTACTGTTACTGATTGGAGAAGTTCTATATATAATGAAGGTATTAAACTAGCAAGAAATAAAAATATTCATAATATTAATTGGTTAGATTTTGCTGATTCATGGAGATCTCAATATACACCTTATATAAATAAAGTAAGAATAAAAGAATTACCTTGGACTACTATAGATGATCTACACAAAATAATACTCATTAAAATATTGAATGATTATGGCATAAATAATTTAAATTCAGAAGATATAGATGATTTCAATAAAACATGGCACAGATTAAAATTATGGCCTGATGTAAAAGAAGGATTAAATAGACTAAAATCAAAATTTAAAATTGCTACATTATCAAATGGCAATATTGATTTACTAACAAATATCGCAAAAAATGCAGATATCCAATGGGACCATATTTTATCAGCTGAAAATTCTAAACATTATAAACCTGACTCACAAGTATACATTACAGCTTTAGATTTATTATCACTGAAAGCTAAAAACGTAATGATGGTAGCTGCTCATACATTCGACTTAAAAGCAGCAAAAAAAATAGGTATGAAAACAGCTTATGTATATAGAAATCTTGAGTTTGGAAAGAATAGGAAAATAGAAAAAATTAAAAAAAATGAATTCGACATAATTGCTAATGACTTCCAAGATCTAGCAAATCAATTAGATACTTAATGATTATTTACTGCGTCTCCTTAGACGTTTATTGCGTTTATTAAGATTAAATGCAATTGTATTTTTTAAATCGATAGTATGATCATCTCCAGATTTTTGTTTAGATGCAGGCTTAAATCCAACGGTTTTGTTAATATTTTTAGAATTTTTTATTTTATTATTCGAATAAGGTGAATCAGGTTGAGCAAGCTTATAATTAAAATCTGAAAATTTAAATCTATCGATTGGTTTACCCAAAACAGATTCTATTTTCTTAACCAATAATTTATCCTCAGGGACAATTAAAGTAAAAGCTTTTCCATCTTTTTCAGCTCTCCCAGTTCTACCTATTCTATGAACATATGTATCAACAGTATTTGGAATATCAAAATTAATAACATGTGAAACATCAGATATATCTAATCCACGTGAAGCCACGTCAGTAGCAACTAATATGTCATATTTACCAACTCGAAATCCTTCAATAGCTCTTTGACGTTTATTCTGAGACATATTACCTTGTAAAGACGCAACTTTATATTCAGATTTAGAAAGTTTTTGTGCTAATTTTTCTGCTTTAAATTTAGTTCGAGTAAAAATTATCACTTGACCTGTAGCTGTATATTTAAGGATATGCATTAATAATTTAGTTTTCAATCTACTACTTATTGGATAAAGAACATGTGATACTGTTTGAATTGGAGATTTTATATCAAATTCTACTGTTACTTTATTATTAAGAATATTATCTGAAAGAACTCTTATTTCATCTGGCATAGTAGCTGCGAAAAATAATGTTTGTCTATTTTTTGGTAAAAATGAAATAATCCGTTGAATATCCGGAAGAAATCCCATATCACACATAGTATCTGATTCATCTAAAATTAAGATTTCTAATTTATTAAAATCAATATTATTATCTCTAATATGATCAAGTAGACGACCTGGACAAGCTACAATTATTTCACATTTACCATTCAAAGATCTAGCTTGAGGACTTTTATTTACACCTCCATAAATACTAACAGTACGTATTTTAGTATTTATGGAGAATTGACTAATAGTCTGTGAAATTTGTTCAGCGAGCTCTCTTGTAGGTACTAAAATAAGAGCTCTAATAACTCCAGCATCTTTTTTTCTTTCTGTAAGCCTTTGAATCATAGGTAATATAAAAGCTAAACTTTTACCAGTACCAGTTTGTGCTAACCCTAAAAGATCTTTACCTTGCATAATTATAGGAATTGCTTTTTCCTGAATAGGTGTTGCGTATTTATGACCTACATCATTTATAATAGCAAGTAAGTTATCGTTGAGTTTCAGTTGTTCGAATTTCAGAGAGTGCTCCTAATCCAATATATATGCCACTCTCTTAGTACCATGACAAATAGATAATTAATAATGCTCAGTGAATAAACTAAGTTATTTATTTTAATTTATTATATCAACAAATATACAATACAATCAAATTAATATTAATTTAAAAATTATTAATCGAATCGTATTCTATATAATTCAATTAATATAACAGAGAGGAATAATGAATAAATTAAAAGACAAAGTAACAATAATCACTGGAGGTAATAGTGGCATTGGTAAATCAACTGCTCATTTATTTGCAAAAGAAGGAGCTAAAGTAGTAATTCTAGCTAGAAGAAAAAAAGAAGGTTTACAAGTTCAAAATTCTATTATAAATAAAGGTGGTATATGTATATTTATTAAATGCGATATAACTAATATAAATGAAATTTCTAAAGCAATTAAAATTATCATTTCTAAATTTGGAAAAATTGATATCCTTTTTAATAATGCAGGAATTGCCTCTTCAAATAATTTTCCTGATGAAGATAATGATGAGTGGGATAAAATAATAAAAGTTAATTTAACAGGTACATTTTATATGAGTAAAGCTGTTTGGAAATACTTGATAAAATCAGGTGAAGGAGCAATAGTAAACATGTCTTCATTAGCTGCGCAAAGAGGTTTCAGTAACAATATTTATAATTTAAGTGGAGCTCCTTCAGCATCCTATTATGCTGCTAAAGCAGGAATAGATGCTCTTACCAGATATTTAGCCAGCTTAGGTGGGATACATAATGTTAGAGTTAATTGTGTAAGACCAGGGCAAATAATTACTGATAAATCTAAAGGAAACGATGGTAATCACAAGTTTAAACGAACCTTTGATTTACTTCAGATTTTACCTAATGCAGGTAAACCTATTGACGTAGCAAATACTGTTTTATTTTTAGTCAGTGAAGAATCAAAATTTATAACAGGTGAAATAATAAATATTGATGGAGGAATGCCAGGAAAGTTGTAAATAACACACTCAGATATCCAATATTAACGCACCGAAATATCAATATAAAATAAGTTTAACATATCAATTATTTAGATATAATATTTTGAAGACTATAACGGTACTCTGTTAACATTATTAACTATAAATATTAACAGAGTACTCAATCATTATTAACTTTTAAATATCTTATCTGACTTCGAGAGCAGTATCTTCTCTATTTGCCCATTCAATAGCAGACCCATCATAAACACTAACATCTGGATAACCTAATAGTTCGCTCAAAACAAACCATGAGTGTGTAGCTCTTACAGCCGTTTGGCATAAAGTATACACTTCATCTCCAGAATCTATATTAGCACTTACATATAAATCCTTAAGATCTTTAGCTGGCAAAAAAGAGCCATCTTCTGAAACATTTTGTTTCCATTCAATAAGAACTGACCCAGGTATATGTCCTCCTCTTGCATTTCCTCTTAAATTTTTGCCTGAATACTCATCTGGACTTCTAGTATCCAAAACTTCAGCTTTTCCTTCTATAGATCCCTGCACAGTTTCTAGATCAGCAATTAAATTAGTATTTGGTGTGCCGCTAAATTTATAAGATGATTTAGTTATTAATGGTGTTTCTAGTGATACTGCATAGCCTTTAGCTATCCATAATTTAATATCACCATCTAATAATTTTGAATCTTTGTGTCCATAAACATCCATTCCCCATAACGCTCTTGATGCCCATAGACTTTTATTATCATCATAAAAAATTATGGTATCAGTAGGTTTAATACCATTTTCCGATAAAATATTTTCTATATGAGCTGCACTAGGTAACATACCTTTTATTCCATTAATTTCTTGTTGAAATGTAGATCCTGCTGGGATATTAATAGCCCCAGCAATATGTCCTCCGTTATATTTTTCAGGTAATCCCTCTGTAAGACTTCTGACATCAATAATTTTCAAATTTTTATCGTTCATATGTTTGTTTAGCCATGAAACACTAACTATTCTGTCTGAATTTGTATAGCCTTTAGCTGCTATATCTAGATCATCAGACGTCTTAATAGTTGAATCAGACGTGTTAATAGTTGAATCAGACGTTGAACATGCCATAATCGCTAAAACTACAATCATCAACCCTGCTGGAATCAAAGATTTTATAAAATTATTAATTGTTTTCACTTGTAAATACTCCTTTATTTGTTTAATTAAAATCAATCAAGAGTTTGAGAACTCAAACTCTTGGGAACAGATAATGAGTATTTACAAGTGAAACAGATCGTCTTTATATCTAATGTTTATTTTATTCATATGATGCTTAATTCTTATCTTATGTTATTCTTTTTTTAAATGTAATTTCCATTCACCTTGAGATATTTCTTCAATTTCACAAGAGTATCCTCTTTTAACTGCTTGTGGAGGTATAGTCATTAAAGCAGGAGAATGATCAGTTATCACATCAAGTATTTCTATATCAGGAGTAATTTCATCAAGCTGCTTGTTTGTTTTCAACATTGGATAAGGACAAATTTCTCCTCTAACATCTAAAGTCTCTTGATTAGCCATATAATCTTCTCCTATTATTTAAATTTAAGTTTTAATAACCAATTATTTTTTGATTTTGAAATAGAACATTTCAATTTAGCTTTCATAATTTTAATGGGCGCAATTGCAATAAGATTTTCCTGATCAGTTTCTATTTCTATGTAAACACCTGATTTAGCAATTTCTATTAATTTATCCAATTCTTCTAATTGATTTCTAAAAGGTTTATTTATAAAAGAATATTTTTCAAATTGGATTTCATTATTTGAATTCAACTCAGATATATTCATATAAGCCTCTTTATTACTTTTGTTCCAATAAATGATCCTAGTGTTAGTGAAATACCAAATAGCCATCCACTTAAACTGAGTGAAGGAATAGATGAAAATAAGGCCCCTATAGTACATCCTAAAGCAAGACCAGCACCATACCCCATAAAAACACCCCCAATTCCACTTTGTATATATCTTATAGGAGAGGGAGGTATACGTAATTTGAATTCTCCAGAAGCCGTGGATCCAATCAAGGATCCAAAAACAGTACCAAAAGTCATAGCAATTCCTGATGTTAATAAAGTTTGTCCACCACCACTTATACAACCACCTAATTCATCTAAACCAAGTAATACATTCGGTCCAATTCCAGTTTCAATAAGAGCTGTATTTGTTAATTCAAATATTCCTCCTGTAACTCCAAATGGTTTGTGAATAATAAACATTATTACAGCTAATCCACCTAATGAAATCCCTCCTAAGGTTACTGACCATCCTTCAATAAAAATAGATTTATAATATGATAATAATTTTTCTTTTAAAGAAGTTGCTAATTCATCATTTCTTACAGAAGGCATATTAGGAATTGAATTTTTCGCTTCCCACCAATTAATTAACAAGAAAATCAAAGCTAAAGTCAACAAAGTTATTGAAAGTGCACCAAAATAACCTATTTTCATTAATTTTGGCAACCAAATAGTAGGTTCATTGATAATAACTGTTTCATACCACCAATTCCATGTCAAAATCAAAGCAGCCATTCCAAATATTATACCTATAAGAGAGGTTATTGACGTTATATAGCCTTCCCCAAGCCTATATAACGTACCCGAAACACAACCTCCAGCCACAACCATTCCAAAACCAAATAATATCCCTCCTACTATAGTAGAAATACCCATTGGAAATACATGAGCTTCACTCGAGACCTCTCCTATTAAGGCATTTGGAGTTATCCAATGCATAATAGCTGCAAAACCAATACTTGATACTATTATTCCAAGTATTATACCTTTCATATTAGCTCCGCTACCAAAAAGAAAAATATCTCTAAATCCTGATGCAAAACAGAATCTACTACGTTGTAAAATAAATCCAGCTACATTTGATAATAACCAAATAGCAGCAAATCTATGGTCAACAGATGATAAAAACCATGTTCCAATAAGAGATGCTAGGATAAAGATCCAGCTAATACTAAAATTAATTTTATTAAAACTTGTTAATGTATTTTTATTTATCATTAATTTTTTTCCATAAAAAAAGACCTCTTAAATCTCTTGAGGTCTTTTATAAATAATTAATTTAGATTTCTATTTAAAATATTACTCCGTTAATACCTCATCATATGTTCATTTAGGCTACAACAGATACAGGTATTTAAAATTTTATTTACAGTTAGTAATTTCATATATATCTACAATTTTAACAAAATCAATCAATTATTTTTTTCTATCTAACTTACATTATATACTAGCATTAATATATTATGTCAATCAAAATCCTATTATCTATCTTAAATAATTTAAACAGATTATTACAATTATGCTGATTAGAATACATTTATAAAAATCAATATTTCTTCACGATACGTTTTTACTAATGTTTATACACAAAGGCTTCAAGCCATTGACAGCATAACCTAACTCATTCCATACTGATTCTATAGGCTGTTGATTGCCATTAAAATCAGTTGCTTTTGATATTAAGGTATGATGTCCTAAATCTTCAGGAATCCAATCTAAGCTCCATTTCTGCCATGAATATGTATCATTAGGACCGTTTAAGCTTGCTGTTTCCCAAGTTTCCCCTTCATCTACTGACACTTCTACAGATTTAACAGCAGCTCTACCCGCCCAGGCGAGACCTCTTAATGCTATAGGTCCATTTACCACATCTTGCCCATGATTATGTGATGTCACAAAAGATTTAATTTGCATTTCAGTTAATGGATGTTCTTTACCATTTTTATATTTGACAATATATTTTTTTCCTTGAAAATAGCCACTGAAAGGTTTTTTTATAGCTTTGATAGAATTGAGCCATTTAACAGATGCCATACCATACCAACCCGGAACAACTAATCTAATAGGAAAACCATGTTCGATTGGCAAAGATTCACCATTCATTTGATAAGCAAGAATCGTATCTGGATCATTAGCAATTTCTAAAGGAAGACTTCTTAAATATGAACTTTGATCATATTCAGATTCCAAGCGTCCTCTATCTGCGCCTTCAAATAAGATTTCGACAGAGTCAGATGTTAAATTGACTTGTTTTAACACGTCAGATAATGAAACACCAGACCAAATCGCATTACTAATTGCTCCACTATCGAATTGATTACCAGAAACTTTAGGATCCAAATCATTCCTGTTATTTCCAGCACACTCCATAGTCACTGCTATTGTCTTTTTAGGCATTTTTATAAGTTCCATCAACTTGATTTTTTTAATATGCCCATCACCACCATCAAGTGATATAGACCAATTCAATCCATCAGAACAAGAAATATCAGGATATTCAAAATGGCTACGAACGTAAAAAAGAGCATTAGGAGTAATCCAGCTATCAAGAGCATTCTGTGGAGTTTCACCCACAAAAGGTTTATCACCAACTTGTTTCAAAGCATCGTTAAAGATAGAAACCTGATCAGTCGTTTCTTTAGTGCATTTACAAAACATAATTTAAATCCTAACTCGTTTAAAGGTGGAAATGTAAATAATTTATATATTAATATCTACTAATTTATGAACATTATACAAGCTCAGTTATTTTGAAACCAGAGTAAGTGATAGAGCAAAGGTGTTACACTTATGAAATGTCTGACAGATTAAATTAAGAAGTGGTGCTTAGTAGCAACAAATATGGGTCGTCTAAATACCATAGGTGACCCGATAGTATAAGGAGAATAGAATTGGATAATTTACGTGGAATATTTCCGGCCACTATTAGCACTTTTGATATGGAGGGTAGATTCGACCCAATATCAATGCGCCGAATAGTACGACACCAAATAGATGCTGGAGTTCATGGACTCTATGTGTGCGGAGGGACTGGTGAAGGATTGTTGATGAATTCTAAAGAACGACAAGATTTACTGGAAACCGTGCTAGATGAAACACGTGGTGATGTAACTGTGATAGCACATATTGGTGCATTTCAAATACCGGAATCGATTGCATTGGCCCAGCATGCCAGTGAAATCGGAGTTGATGCAATTTCTGCCTTGCCTCCCTCTTATTTTTATAAACCCGACGAAATATCACAAATAAATTATTACAAATCTATAGCAGAAGTCTCTGAAGTTCCCTTGTTGATCTACAATATCCCACAACGAACTGGTATTACAATGACCGAATCACTCTATGACGAACTTATGCAAGTCGACAATATTATCGGTATGAAAGATTCAAGTGGGGATATTTATACACTAGGTCACTTGGCTAGTAAATGGAAAGATTCTGTGATTTTTGAAGGGGAAGACTCACTTTTATTGCCCAGCCTGATTGCAGGGGCGATTGGAGGCATAGGAGCGACCTATAATCTTATGCCAGAATTTTACGTGCAACTGTGGCAAGCTTACCAATCCAACAATATTAATAAAGCAGGTAAAATTCAAGCTAGGATAAATGAGGTCATACGAGCACTTTTAATTTCGCCGGATCTTATTGGTGGCATAAAACAGGTATTGGGTTGGATGGATCTGGAATCTGGTGAACCACGAAGCCCCAATCGAACATTGAGACCTGAGGAAGCCGCAAAACTTCGTAAGGCTTTTGATAACATCGGCTTTTTTGACAAATAAATTACAAACTCATGCATTTCACCATAACAGGTTCTGACAGGAAAACATCTGCTATCTGATCATAGGCCCTGACTAAAATTACTGTTAGCTAGCTAACAAGCTATTACTAAATAAAGCTTGTTGGTGACCCGCCTCGGACTTGAACCGAGAACCTATTGATTAAGAGTCAATTGCTCTGCCAATTGAGCTAGCGGGCCAAATAACTTAAATAAAAATATTATAGTGGTTAATTATATATTTATTCACAATAAATTTAAATCTCAACCCTACAATATTTTTCGTTGACGATTATAAATCCCTATGCTACCATCAAAATTAATGGTATTTAAATTAAATATATATGTTTTTTTCAATATTTTATCATTATTTTTAAGAGTTATAATCAAATAAATCTATCTTAAAGCTATTAATTTGACTAATTCAATCCACTCTAATGATAACAAAAAAAACAATCTTTTAAAGGTTATTTCTGGAACTACTGTTTTATCTGCATTAATTCAAATCACTATAGGTGGAATAGTTAGAGTCACAGAATCCGGATTGGGTTGTCCAGATTGGCCTCTATGTTTTGGAGAGTTAGTACCTAAATTTAATACTGAAACAGCAATTGAGTATTCCCACAGGATTAGCGGTGCAATATTAATTTTATTAGTATTAACAACTACAATTATTTCCTGGAAAAAAATAAAAGCTCTAAACATAACAAAAATATTTTCAATTCTAACGTTAATCCTAGTTCTAATAACTGGAGCACTTGGAGGTGTGACAGTCATTACTGAGCTACCTTGGTGGAGCGTATTAATACATTTATCACTTGCAGAAATCACATTAGCTTTTTCATTAGTAGTTTGGATTTCTACATGGGGATCTTTAAAAACAATAATTTATATAGATAATAATGAATTCCAAAAGCTAACAATATTGTCATTAATTGGAATTTTAATTTTAATTATTTCAGGCTCATTTATGGTTGGGAGCGGGTATGCTTCATCTTGCTCTTCTTGGCCATTTTGTGGAAATGGCCTGATTCCTACACAAAAACCATATTTAATTAATATGTTACACCGACTTATATCTTTACTTGTTGGTATTATATTAATATATACTGCTGTTAAAGGTTGGAAAATATATAAAAATAATATTCTAGGGAAATTAAATAAAGCCTTAATTCATTCTTTTATACTACAAATAACATTTGGAGCTATGATTGTGTGGATGGAATTTAATCCACATATAAAGTTAACTCATTATATTTTTGCTACAATTCTATGGACCCTATTAGTAATGATAATAACAATTACATATATAAAAAAATACCGGATTAAAATAATTTAATGACATTAAGTAAACCTATAAACATATTTAAAAATTACCTCCAATTAACTAAACCTAGAATAATTCCTCTCTTATTAATAACAGCGTTAGGAGGAATGTTACTTGGAGCACAAGAGATACCTAACCTTTCAATTATACTAACAGTTTTAATAGCTGGATCTTTAGCATCAGGAGGAGCAAGCTCTATAAATCAATATCTGGAACATGATATTGATACTAAAATGAGCCGAACTAGTAATAGACCTATAGTAATGGGAACCATTAAACCCATTAATGCTCTCGTTTTTGGAATAGTATTAAATATATTATCTTTATTATTATTTATTATATTTACTAATTTAATAAGTGGAATTCTTGCAATCAGTGCAAGTCTTTTTTATATAATCGTATATACAATTATCTTAAAAAGATTTACACATCAAAATATTGTTATTGGAGGAGCTGCGGGAGCACTTCCACCAATAATTGGATGGACTGCAGTAACTGGTTCTATAGGAATACCACCATTAATATTATTTGCGATAATATTTATATGGACTCCTCCACATTTTTGGGCTTTATCGTTAATACTAAAAGATGATTATGCTGCAGCCAAAATACCAATGTTACCAGTTGTTCATGGAATTAAAAAAACAAAAGAAGAAATTTTTAAATATAGTATTCTTGTATTTTTAACTACTTTAACTCTGGTTTTCACAGAAAACATTGGTTTAATTTATATTATTCCTACAGTTATACTAGGCTTGTTTTTCATCTATCTCTCTTGGGATTTATTAAAATCTGAAGAAATTCAAAAAGCAAAAAAGTTGTTTTTTTATTCGATGTTATATTTATCAATTATATTTTTCTCTATTATGATTGATTCATTAATGTAATTATCTCTATTATTTTAAATAAGTTATAAAATTTACACTTGAATAAACATAGTTGTATTTGATATATTTTAAGATATGTTCAATTTATCTAGAAAAATATTATTCATTAATAAGTTAGCAAAAACTAAATTTTTGCTAATGGCCTTTATAACATTAATTTTAACCATTAGTTGCTCATCAAAAGATCCCCAATCAACTTTTGACACTCTTGGGCCAGTGTCTAGACTTCAATTAGAACTATTCTATATATTATTTTGGGTTGGTTTAATTATTTTCATATTGATAACTGCAGTAGTTCTGTACATAATATTAAAATATCGTGCTAAATCAGGAGACCCTATTCCTGAACAGATTCATGGAAATACCAAATTAGAAATTATTTGGACAATATTGCCTATAATCATAATTGTAGCTATTGCTGTCCCATCTGTACAAGCTATTTTTGCGAGTTCGAAACCTGACAATTCATTTACCAATAATGATTTAACAATAAATGCTACTGGTAAACAGTGGTGGTTCGAATTTGAGTACCCTGAATATGGATTAATTACTGCAAATGAAGTACATATACCTATAGGTGAAGCAGTAACAATTAAACTTCACTCCAAAGATGTATTACATAGTTTTTGGGTCCCTAAGTTAGCAGGTAAAGTTGATATGGTACCTAATAATAACAACCACCTTTGGTTACAAGCTGACGAACCTGGAATATACTATGGGCATTGTGCAGAATTCTGCGGGCAAGCGCATGCATTAATGAGATTTAAGCTAATTGCTGAAACTAGAGAAGAATTTGAAGCTTGGATTATTCATCAAAAAACAAACGCATGGACTACAACTGATCCATTAGCTCAACAAGGTATGGAGATTTTCATGTCTAGAGAAGCTGGATGTTATGCATGTCATACTATTCAAGGGACAGATAAAGCAAAAGGTAACCAAGGACCCAATCTAACCCATTTTGCAAGTAGGACCCATTTTGCTGCAGGAATATTAGAAAACAATCAAGCTAATTTAAGAGAATGGCTGAAGGACCCTAACAAAGTTAAACCTGGAAACTTAATGGCTAAAAATGCTGGAATATATAACGGGACTGCAGATGAATTGACTGATAATGAAATTTCTGCGCTTATCGCATTTTTAAGAGGATTACAATAAAAATTCACAGGAGAACATATGACATCTTTTCCATTACAAATATCTAGACCGATTCATCCAACTGGAATTTGGAATTGGATTACAACTATAGACCATAAAAGGATCGGAATACTCTATGGAGTAACCGCATTTATATTATTTATAATTGGTGGTATAGAAGCTATGCTTATGCGTTCTCAACTAGCATCATCAAACATGAAATTAATTAACCCCGAACTATATAACCAACTATTTACTATGCATGGCACCACAATGATATTTTTGGCTATCATGCCAATGGGAGCTGCTTTTTTCAACTATTTAATACCTCTTCAAATTGGTGCACGGGATGTTGCTTTCCCAAGATTAAATGCTTTCAGTTATTGGACATTTTTAGCTGGAGCAATAATATTAAATGCTAGCTGGTTTTTAGGAGGAGCTCCAAATGCAGGTTGGTTTGGTTACGCCCCAATTACAGGTAAGGCTTATAATGTCGGGCATGGAATTGATTTTTGGATTGTAAGTTTACAAGTACTTGGAATAGCTTCACTAGCTGCAGCATTTAACTTTATAGTTACAATAATAAATATGCGTGCGCCAGGTATGACATTTTCGAGATTACCAGTTTTCACTTGGATGTCATTTATTACTGCTATATTGTTAGTATTAGCTTTTCCTGTAATTACAGTAGCCTTAATTGAATTAATGTTTGATAGATTTTATGGGACAAACTTTTTTATAACTTCAGCTGGAGGCAATCCTGTTTTGTGGCAACATCTATTTTGGGTATTTGGGCATCCCGAAGTTTATATTTTGATCTTACCTGCAATGGGAATAGTATCTGAAATATTACCTACCTTCTCTAAAAAACCGTTATTTGGATATCCCGTAGTTATTCTTTCTGGAATTATTATAGCCTTTATGGGATGGATGGTATGGAGTCACCATATGTTTACAGTAGGCCTGGGACCAGTAGCAAATTCAGTTTTTGCTCTGACTACAATGGCCATAGCAATCCCAACTGGTGTAAAAATATTTAACTGGCTAGCAACTTTATGGAAAGGTTCATTAACTCTTAATACCCCTATGCTTTATGCTATAGGTTTTATATTAACATTTACAATTGGTGGAATAAGTGGAGTTATGCACTCCCAAGCAGCTTCAGATGCACAACAGCAAGATACATATTTTATAGTTGCACATATTCACTACGTACTTTTTGGAGGTAGCCTTATTGCAATACTTGGAGGAATATATTATTGGTTCCCAAAGTTTTCTGGCCGTATGTATAATGAAACTTTAGGTAAACTTGGATTCTATTCATTTTTCATTGCTATGAATATTACTTTCTTTCCAATGCATTTCACAGGATTAAATGGAATGCCTCGAAGGATATATACATATAGCAGCGAATTTGGATGGGACTTCTGGAACTTAATATCGACTATAGGTGTATTTTTACTTGCAGCTGCAATGATTATATTTATTTATAATATAGTTTCAAGTTGGATAAATGGTGAAAAAGCACCAGCTGACCCGTGGGATGCTAGAACTCTAGAATGGTCAATACCATCACCTCCTCCTGAGTATAATTTTGCAGTTATACCAACAGTAGAACATAGAGATGATTGGTGGGAGAAAAAGATGCAAAATAAAACTTCTGAAGAAATATCATCTGGAGATATACATTTACCACAACCCTCATATTGGCCATTTGTCGTATCTATAGGTTTACTAATTGCTGCTTTTGGACTCATTTATAATATTCCAGTTGCGATTTTAGGTACTGCGATTACTATGATAGGTGTTTATGCCTGGTCTTTTGAACCAGTTAATGACCCTGATTGATATCAAAATAAGATAGGAAATAATATTGTCTGATTCAAACAACGATTCAATACATGAAGATACAACTACAGGATTAAACAACAGAAAACTTTTAATGTGGGCATTTTTAGGTTCTGATTGTATGTTTTTTGCTTCATTAATAGCAACATATTTAGTTTATAAGGGTAAAAGCGTAACTGGACCAAATCCAATTGACCTATTTTCTATTCCTGTAACATCAGTAAGCACTTTTGTACTTTTAATGAGTAGCATGAGCATGGTATTAGCTTACTCAGCATTAACTAGAGGACGGTTGAAAGTATTTAGAGTTTGGCTGTTATCTACAGTAATTTTGGGTATGACATTCCTAGGATTCCAAGTATTTGAATTTAGAGACTTTACTGTAAATGAAGTTAAAATAAGTTGTGAACAAAACAGTCCTAAATATTTAGAACTTGAGAATAAATTATCTAATTCGCAAAAATCAGAATATAAAAAACAATGTTCTGAGAATCTAGAAAGTGCACATATAGAATTTGGTATGACTCCCAGAACTAATTTATTTGGAACAACTTTCTTTGTCCTTACTGGTTTTCATGGAGCACACGTAACTATTGGAGTAATTTGGTTATTATCTCTATATTTTTATTCATTTAAACGTGGTGCAGTTTCAGCTGAAAGACACCTAGATGTAGATCTTGCAGCTTTATATTGGCACTTTGTTGATATTGTTTGGATAATTATATTTACTGTCGTATATTTATTTGGAGTTTATGAAGGATTTTAAGGTGTTCATATGAATAAAGAAGAAACTTCCAACCATCCAACCCCTAAAATATATATTTCAACTGCATTAATACTTTCATTATTAACAGCAATTGAAATAGGTATATTTTATATAACTTCATTAGGATATTGGATGATACCAATATTATCTATATTATCTATAGCAAAATTTGCTTTAGTAGTTATGGTTTATATGCACCTTAAATATGAAACAAAAATATTTACTATAATGTTTCTAACCGGTTTAATATTAGCTACTGCTATTGTATTTGCTCTCATGACTTTATTTAGATTTTTCTAGATAAATAAGAAATTCAATCTTACTATAATACTGGAATTAACAACTTTGGATTTATTTACATCTTCAATATTAACTAATTGGCATCCACATCCAGAAGTTTTAATTAGTCTATTATCTATAGAATTATTATATTTATTTCTCGTCTATTACATTCCTAAATATAATAATAATTTAACACATAATTCATATGATACCGCTATATTCACTATCGGCATTCTAGTTTTACTTATAGCACTAATATCACCAATACATGAAATTAGCGATGGATTTTTATTTAGTGCACACATGATACAACACTTATTACTAACATTAATAGCTCCTCCTCTTTTAGTTATAAGTACACCTGGTTGGATAATTAACCCTATATTTAAAATAAAACCTGTATATATAATACTAAAAACAATTACACATCCTATTGCAGCTTTAAGCGTTTTTACATTAATTTTCTCTCTTTGGCATCTGCCAAATTTATACAATACATCTGTAACAAATCACTATGTTCATATAAGTGAGCACCTAATGTTTATATTTACAGCTATTATCATGTGGATCCCTTTATTTAGTAGAATTTCAGAATTACCACGACTACCATACATTCTTCAATTACCTTATTTATTTTTATTATCAATAGGACAAATATTAGTCTTTGCCCCTATAACTTTTTCTAGTGAACCTATATACCAATGGTATATTAATGCTCCAAGGATTTGGAATATTACCCCTTTAACTGATCAACAACTTGGTGGTATTATAATGAAAGTTGGAAGCGGAACTATATTTTTAAGTTTAATGATTAGAGCCTTTTTCAAATGGTATAATGAAGAAAACAAAGTCAAATAAATATTAAATATCAGGAGAATAATATTGAATAATTCACTTTTAATGGCAATTATTTTTCCATTACTATCAGTAATAATAATTATTATTTTTGCTGGCGGTCTTGGTATATCTTTTATGTTATTAGAACACTATATGCATAATGAAATAGGAATAATTATTTTAGGTGCTTCTTTAGTGGTTGGAGTTCCAAGTTTTGCAGCTCTATTACAAATAAAGATTGAAAAATCAGAATAATTCACAATTAATTAGTTTGATTAATTATCTAAAATTACTATTAATAGTATTAATACTATTAATAGTATTATCTTGTAAAACAGTTACAAATGAATTCTATGGTACCAAGTTTAATAATAATCAAAATGCATTCTTATTTACTTTAACTAATCAATATAATAAACCAATTAGTTTAAATGAAAATAAAGATATAAAAATAGTCACATTCTTATTTTCAAATTGTACAGATGTTTGCCCAACTATTACTCTCAAACTTAGAGAAGTATATGAAACACTAAGTCAATTTAACGACAAGTTTACAATTATAGTAATTACAGTAGATCCTGAAAATGACACACCAGCATCTGCTTTGGAATATTCAAAATCATTTAATATGGAAGATAAGTGGGATTTCCTAACGGGTGAAAAAAAAATCTTGTCTGAAATATGGAAAAATTATTATATATCACAATGGGTTAAGGATTCTAAAAACCCTTTAATATCTTCTATTAATCATTCTGCACCTATATATATAATAGATCATAATGAAATTATAAAAGTTGTACATACTGATCCTATAGTTCCGCAGGAAATTGCCCATGATATAAAGTTACTAATTAATAACTAATAATATAAATATTTAAATTTTTAAAGCAGTTTTAGCTTGATTAACAAATACATTAAAGGTATCAGTATCATAAACAGCTAAAGTTGCTAGCATTTTTCTATTAACATTAACTTCAGCAAGCTTTAAGCCATGTATCAATTGACTATAAGAAATACCATTAGCTCGAGCTACCGCATTAATTTTTATATTCCACAATCGCCTTACATCGTTTTTCTTTTTCCTTCTATGAGCATAAGAATAACTTAATGCATGCAGTAAAGACTCTTTTGCCCTTCTATATAAACGATGACGTACGCCTTGATGACCTTTAGTCATTTTTAAAACTTTTTTATGCCTTGCTTTCCTAGGAGCACCAGAAGAAACTCTTGTCAATTGTATATCCTCCGAATTAATAAATTAAAATCAAATAAATCAGATCTAAGATAAACCATTAGGTAACAATCTACTTATACGTTGTTGATCTGCAGAATGTACAGGCATTTTAGAAGAAAATTGACGTTTCACTTTATTTGATTTTTTACGTCGAAGGTGACTTCTATGCCCTTTCATTCTTAATAACTTTCCTGTACCAGAAATCTTAAATCTAGCAGCAGCACCTTTATGAGTTTTAAGCTTTGGCACTATCTAATTCCTTTGTTTTTTCAGTTTTATCTGTAGTTAAAGTTGGAGCAAGAATCATATAAATATTTCTTCCTTCAAATAAAGGTGGTTTATCTAATAATGCATCATCAATTAAATCTTCAGCAACTGATCTCAATAATTTCATGCCTATATCTGGATGAGCCATCTCTCTTCCTCTAAAAATAACACTTACTTTTACTTTATTTCCTTGAGACAATATTCTTTTAATCATGCGAATTTTTGATGTCCTATCATGTTCACCAATTCTTGTTTTAAAACGTATCTCTTTAACTACATTTGTTAAATTAGATTTACGAATTTGGCGAGCTTCTCTTTCTTTTCTAGTAGCTTGATATCTGAATTTACCATAATCTAACAATCTACATACTGGCGGTTTTGATCCTGGAGCTACTTCAACCAAATCAAGATTTTTTGAATCAGCAAGATCTAACGCTCTTCTAATAGTCATCACACCTAATTGTTCACCTTTATCATCAACAACTCTAACTTCAGGCACTTTAATATTTTCATTTGCTCTATAATCTCTAGCGATATTTATACCTCACTAAAATTCCTATATCATAAATTCCGACTATATCATAAAAATATTACATATAGCAATAATTCTACTAAATAATATTATACTATTTATTTTAATAAATCTCTATCTATATCTAGTTTATTAATTAAATCCTCAAAAGACATGACTCCTAAATCTTCACCACTACGATGCCTTACTGATACGCTGTTTGATGATTCTTCTTTGTCACCTATTATTAACATATATGGTATTTTAGACATTTGAGCAGATCTTATTTTAGCATTCATACGTTCTTTTCTACTATCAATTTCCACTCTAAAACCAGATTCAAATAATTTATTAAATAGATTATTTGAATAATCTACATGTCTATCAGCAATAGGTATTATCTTGATCTGAACTGGAGATAACCAAAACGGAAAAGATCCTCCATAATGTTCAATTAAAATAGCAATAAATCTCTCTAAAGAGCCTAATAAAGCTCTATGAATCATATAAGGTTGGTGCGTTTTTCCATCTTCACCAATATAATTCAATCCAAAGCGATCTGGTAAATTAAAATCAAACTGAACTGTTGTACATTGCCATAATCGCCCAATAGCATCTTCAATGTTTATATCAATTTTCGGCCCATAAAACGCTCCGCCTCCTTCATCAATTTGATATGATAACCCTCTTGAAATTAGCGTATTTTTTAATGATTCAGTAGCTAAATCCCATCTTTTGAAGTCCCCAACTGATTTCTCTGGCCTAGTTGAAAGCATAATCTCATATTTTTCAAAGCCGAAAGTTTTCATAAGATGGAAGTTTAAGTCTAATACTTTATTAACTTCTTCTTCAATTTGGTCGGGTCTACAAAAAATATGAGCATCATCTTGTGTCATTCCTCTCACTCTAAGTAGTCCATGTAACACACCAGCTCGTTCATTACGATAAACAGAACCAAGTTCACCTATTCGTAGAGGTAACTCACGGTAGCTTCTTATATCATTACGATAATACATAATATGAAAAGGGCAATTCATCGGTTTTAAATAATATTCTTGTCCATCCATATCCATTACTGGATACATGTTTTCTTTATAAAAATCTAAATGCCCACTGGTTTCCCATAATGTAGATTTTCCTATATGAGGAGTATAAATTAAATCATAATTATATTTAATATGTTCTTTTTTCCAAAAATCTTCAATTGTAGATCGAAGTATTGAGCCTTTAGGATGCCATACAATTAACCCTGGCCCAAGTTCATCTTGAAAAGAAAATAAATCTAATTGCTTTCCTAAATTCCTATGATCTCTTCGATTAGCTTCTTGAATTTTTACTATATGCGCATCTAATGCTTCCTTAGATTCAAATGCAGTTCCATATATTCGTTGAAGCATTGGCTGAGTTTCATTACCTCTCCAATAAGCTCCAGCTACACTAAGTAATTTAAAAGCTGGAATCATACCTGTTGAATCTACATGAGGCCCTGCACAAAGATCTTCAAAGTCACCATGTTTATAAGTTGTAATAGGCACATCTTCAGGAATATCATTAATCACATCTAATTTAAAAGGTTCGTCTTTATTCATATCTAACATATCAGATCTAGAATACTCATTATATTCAAATTTCAAGTTTTCTTTAATTACTTTCCTCATAGAATCTTCAATTTTTTTTAGATCATCTTCAGTAATCGGTGTTTCCACAAAAAAATCGTAATAAAAACCATCTTTAGTTGGTGGGCCAATAGCTAATTTAGTTTCAGGATAAATCCTAGTAACAACATCAGCCATTATATGAGCTGTAGAATGTCGGATTCTTTCCCTCAGATGTTCTATAGAATTACCTTTTTCAAATCCCATAGATTTACCTCCAAAATTTATCATTATTAATTTTACAATTATATATCATTGATCTTTTATAGATCCATATAATTTCAGTATTGTTTTTATTCTTCTCATGTAAGGCATATATTTTAGTCGTAAATTTCCATATAATTCTACACCCATAGATGAAGATCAGTAATCATTATAAATTTTCACAAATAAGTATCTATTTATTAATAATGGTTCGAATTTAGTAAGCTTTATATATATTTAAACCCATAAAATATCAATTAACATCATTAAAGATGAAATTAAAATAAATAAATAAATAAACTTTTCAAAAATCTCATTATTTAATTTTAAATTAATTTTGTTACCAATTTTGAATCCAATAAATACAGTAGGCAAAATTGATAATATTAATAGAAATAAATCAAATGAAATCAATCCTGTAATAATATAACCAATAAATGCAATTAGTTGTACAGATAAAGCAAAAACTGCTAGGTACTTACGAAGAATATTTTTTTTAAGACCGGTTTTGTTTAAAACTATTACTAATATAGGGGTACCTATGCCCAAAGTAATAAGTAATATTGAAGTTATAAATGCTGTAGGAAAACGGAAATAATTACTGGCATTTTGTGCTCCTCCAATTTGCAAATACCCAATTATTGAAGTAACTATAATCGCAAATAAAACACTGATTTTCAACGCATCAATATTTATATAATTAATTAAAAAAATCCCACATGGCACACCTAGAATTCCAAAAAATAAAACAGGTGTGATCTCTTTTTTTCCTATTACTACATTAGTTTTATTTATTATTAATAATGCTACAAATATTGTAGTAATATTAATAATAATAATAACTGTTTTAGTATCGAAAATATTTATCAAGATAGGTATCGTTACTAATCCAAGACCAAATCCACTAATAGTATATATTACAGATGCAAATAATAATGTTAAATGAGCAAGTATAATATGAGTTAAATTTATATCCAAATTACTACCTAGTAATTTGATAAATTTTAATAAATCTATATAACAATAAAACTAAAATAATATTTTTTAAAACAGTAAACATTTAAGGTATAGCTCTACCTGCAAAAATACCTGTACATACTTCATTACTTACTGCTATTTGACCATTAACTAAAACAAATGGTATACCTGTAGGAAATTGTTTTGGATCATCATAAGTCGAATTGTCAATTATACTTTCCGAGTCAAATATTGTAATGTCAGCAAAAAAACCTTCTTTAATAACTCCTCTTTCTTTCAATCCAAACCTAACCGAAGGGTTTTGAGTAACCCTTTGAATAAGAGTTTCAAGTCTGACTCCTCCGAACCTACGTCTAAATCTCCCCAAGAATCTCGGGAATGTACCATATGCTCTCGGATGAGGCATACTACCTAATGGAATAGAATCACTCCCAACCATGTAATCAGGCCTAGATAACAATTGCAATGCATCTTTGCTTAATTGGTTCCATACTGATACATTGTGAGGAGGAGCCCCTAAATACCCTATCTGCATATCACATTCATATAATAAATCTACTAACGTTTCACCTAAAGACAATTTTCTATTTTTAGCAATATCTGAAATTGTCATACCTTCATAAGACGTATTTTTTGGAACATAGGTTAATACTGCATCAGCTAAAGGCTTATTACTTAAATATTCTATAATCCTATTTCTACTATTTACATCAGATAATAAATTTTTCATTTTATCTATTCCGCCAATATGATCTTGACTAGGCAGAAAGCTCATAGGAAAAGTACTCCCAGTCGGATAAGGATAAAGCTCTAAACTAATATCTACTCCTTCTTTCTTAGCTTTTTCTATTGGTGCTAACATATTGTCAATTTCTCCAGGATTATCAGGGCTAGTCCTAAAATGTGAAAAATGTACAGGGACTCCAGACTTTCTTCCAATTTCTAAAGCTTCGGCTACACCACCTCCCCCATACGCTCTATCAGTATTCACATCTCTTAAATGAGTTATATATACACCACCTAGATCTTTAACAATTTTACACAATTCAATTAATTCATCGGTATCACTCCATGCTTGAGGATGATAAGATAATCCAGTTGCTAGTCCAATTGCACCTTGACTCATACCTTCAGCAACTAACTTCTTAGCTCTGTCCAAAGATTCACCAGTCATTGGTTTATCATTAAAACCCAAAACTTCTAAACGTAGAGCTCCATGAGCAATCGGATAAGCTGTATTAATAGAAACTTTTTGATGATAATGAGAACGAAATTTTTCAACACTACTCATATCTAAGTCTTCTGGAGGATCACCTAAAATCCCTGAAAGATATTTTCTATATATTTTATAATTTTCTTTAGACAAAGGAGCATAGGATAAACCATCTTGACCTAATATTTCCGTAGTAATTCCTTGTCTAATACCATTAGCATGTTGAGGATCAATCAACAGTACTCCATCAGAATGAGCATGGGTATCAATAAATCCAGGTGATACTACATAACCCTTTGCGTCTATTTTTTTCACAGATGATGAATCAGATAAATCACCTATTACTTTTATTTTATCTGAAATAATTCCTATATCTGAAATAAATCCTGGTGAATCAGTCCCATCAATTATAGTTCCATTAGAGATTATAATATCAAACATTATCCCTCCCATATAAATATAAAATATTCAAATATTCTAAACTAAGTAAACTATAAATATCTATATCAAATATAGATAAAAAAATGTAATATAATACTAATTCCAAAACCTATGTGTTTAAATACAAGCTTAAATGTGGAGATCAATTATGCCAATAATAGACCATAACAAAATTATAGAAAGTCCCTGGAGACCAAATTATAGAAAATGGAATATAACTCAAGCAAATGATGGTACAACTAGTAGCGACTTATCATATAGTGAAGTAGGTATTGGTACAGGAGCTCCTCTTCACAAACATGAAAGCGATGAAATAATAGTAGTATTAGAAGGAATAATTGAAGCAAGATTAGATGACAAAACTGAAATAGTTAATAAAGACCATACTCTTGTTATACCACCAAACACTCCTCATGCTTTTAAAAATATCGGCAAAGATAAGGCTAAAATATTGACATTTTTTCCTATACAAAACCCCTTTGAACATACCCATTATTTAGAAGGATCAAAACCTAAATTCTAGTTTACGGTTTAACTTTAAACATTTTATCTGGCATTGGAGTTAACAAATCAACAGGAATCACCTCATATTCATTATTCCCAAATGCCCATAATATTTTCATCATAGACGATTTGTTTTCAAAATTATTATTAGATTCAATTAGAATCCTATGAATACCTTTTTGTAAATATATAGGCATATATTCAATACTTAATAATAAGGAGTCTTTTTTATCTAAAATATTAGAATCCAATTTTACAATTACACTGTTTTGAGATTCGATTTTAAAACTGTAATTACCATCGAATGGAATATTTAAATATGCTTCTAATAAAGAAAAATGCGGCTCTTGAATTTTGCTTTTATACCAAAATGGCTCAGAAGAATTTGTTATATAATAATTATAGTTCATATTTAACAAATTCTCATTAATCGGTAAGAACGTAGATATATAACCATACGGCTGTATGGTATCTCTGTACAAATTATTATTACCTATTAATTGGATATCGCTTCCAGGCTGTTTCCAAAATAAGGCAGTATAATAATTCGGATCTATATTTTCTCCTTCAATTTTGATATTATGTATTCCCATAGCCGGATATATATCTATAGATTTCTTGAATTTACTTAAAATTTGTTTTCCATCAAAAAGCACTTTTATATCATCTTTTGAGTTCAAGTAAAATGAATATACTCCTGATTCAGTTATATGAAGTGAGCCTTCCCATAAAAAACTTTCTGGTATTTTATCTTTATATTTTTCAATACTCCAATGTTTTTCTGTGGATAAAAGTATCTCATTTATTTCTTCTTTATTAGAAAAAACATATCTAGCATTTAAGCCATTTGGTATCTCTAAATCATATTTAGTTAATAATACTAGATAGTAAAGTAAAATTTCTTGATTAGGTGAAGTAATTATTGAGTATTGACCAGTAGGATAATACAATTTTAATAAATCATACATTCCTTTGTCTCTAGGTTCCAAATATATAGCTACTCCTTGTTTAATATTATTTGGTGAGATTGGAAGTTCATCTGGAAAAATTACTTCGAAATTATCGTTATCTGTAAGAACACTTAAGGTTAAAGATCCATAAAAATGTCTTGATCCCAGAATATCAAAACCATTCTGTCGCTTATTTATAATATCTTGAGCTATTAATGTGTGGTCAGTAGAAAATGCAGAATACACATTATCATTTTCAGAATATATATAAAAATAAGAATATATATTCGTAAAGGTAATAATAATAACAATCAATCCAATTAAATATTTTATATTATCTCTTATAAATTTCCATGGTCCTATATTACTAAATAGCCAAAAAGCATTTATTCCTAATACAATAATCACAATAACTGGAGGTATAACTCCTATAGTTTTCATAGAATTAGGTGTGTCCCAAGGCATACTAAAAATACCAGGTAATAACATAACAAATAACCAAATAAGCAAAAATCTAAAACGTAAATCTTTATAATTAGCTAAACAAACTGATAATCCCATTAATAAAAATACTCCAGAGGTAAAATCTAACATTGGTGCACCTGGTATATTGTGTCTAGCGTTAGAATCACCTAAGTAATTAAACATTGCCAAATGCTTAGAAAAATTACTCATAATTTGATACGGGAATTCGTATATATCAAAATTATTAAAAATGTAATCATTTAAAATGACTTCATTATAAATGATTACATTTTGTACGACTGGTGCAGAAATTATTAACATTCCAAAAAATATAAACATTATTTTTTGTAAATATTCATACCAGTTGAAATCTAAATATCTACGGGAATGCATTAATAAATATATGAAAATTACAATCGAAAATATACAAAAAGAAAAATCGAACCAAAACCCTAAACCTAATAATCCACCTAAAATCGAATAATCTAACGGCTTGTTATTTTTTAAAGCCCTAAATAATGCCCAAGATGCAAAGAGAAGCAGTAAAGGCAAAATAATTATAGGTAAGCTCATTCTACTCCATATTAATTCCCATCTCATTGATGCAATCAATAAACTTGAGATTAATGCAGTTCTATTACCAAAAAGAAGCCTGACAAATAAAAACATAAAAATTATTGTTACTAATGAGATAAAAATACTTTGTATCCTACCTACAGATACAGAAACACCAAAAACATCTACGAGAAATGTTGTAGGAAGTAAATATAAATTAGAAATATTAATGGATGACGAATATTCAGATATTCGATTTAAATCACCTATTAATGATTTAGCTTCCCATATTATAACGGCTTCTTCATACCATAAACCTTTAGGTAGTTCATTAATATTATATATTCTTAGAAATAAACCAAAAGTTAAAATAATAAATAATAAAAACCATATATAAGAAATATTAATATTTCTTATATATGGTTTTTCATAATTTATTAATAATTTGAATTGAAATTTTTCAATAATAAACAATGAATAAAAACTAATTACTGACAATATAAAAATTATTAATGCAAAAATATTAAATCCATTAATAATGAATAGCCAACATGTAACAAAACACATTACAAAACTAAAAATTAAAAAAGTTATTTTTAGTTTTGTCCATTTAAAAATAAATTCAGGATTTTTATAAAATTCACTTGCATTTTCTTTATAACTAAAACTATTAGCACTGTTTACTGCGAAAAACATTGCTCCAAAAGATATACATAAAGGGGTTATAGCCCATATATACTTTTCCCTAATAATTAAAATTTGAAAAATTGTTGCTAATATGAATGCAAAGGATACTAAAATAAACCTCATAGAGTTAGAGGATTTAGAACTTAATTGCATTTTAAATTGTCATATTTATACATAAAGTAATATTTGAATGATGTTATTCTGAATGTACAATTCCCTCTTCATAAAGTAAATCTATTTGCTTCTTACTATAATTTAAATTAGCTAATATCTCTCTAGTATGTTCTCCTAATTTGGGAGTTGCATTAAATTTATTATAATTAGTATTGTCAAATCTTATTAAATTTCGTAAGTATTTCATATTGCCATAATCCTTATGGTGGCATTCACCAACTATATCATCTGAAATAATTTCAGAATCGAAAAAAAAGTCCTTGTTATAGTTTTGAAATAGTTTAATAATATTGATATTAAATTTCCTTAAATTTTTTATACAAATAGATGAATTAATTTGTTTAAAATATTCTTCACATTTTAATTTTAAAGAATTTGAACCATGTTTTATATTTTCAAATTTATCATTATTATCTAGATTTCCTATTGAAATATTTAAATGATTTAAAAAAGAATTGAAATGATCTTTAGAATCAATTATTAAATATATCCAACCATCTTTAGTTTGATAAATTCTATGAATTAAAGACATTCCAAATTGATTAAGGTCTGCATATTCTCGTGTTTTTTTACCTTCATATTTTAAAAAGTCACTACTGCTTAATAAAATACCTGCATCTAACAAAGATACGCTTGCTGATTGTACAATTCCTTTTGTTTCACGTACATATAAAGCAAGTACTGCTCCTAAAACTCCTAAAGCTCCGCCAGTATAATCAGTAGGAGCCTGTTCGCCTAAAAAAACTGGCGGATTATTTGGCCCCCCTTGAGCATGTTGTAACCCCATCCATGCTTGAGACAAAGGATCTAGTCCTGCTCTGTGTGAATATGGACCTTCCCAGCCAAAAGCTGTTACATGAGTTTCTATAATATTCGGATTAACAGCTCTTATTCTTTCAGTTCCAAGTCCCATTCTATCCGTAGCACCTGGTCTCAAATTTGCGACTAAAATATCAGCATTCGATGCTAAATCTAATGCTATTTTTTTACCTAATTCAGTTTTAGTATTAAATGAAATTGAACGTTTTTGAGCATTTAAATATAAAAACATTAATGTACCTGCTGGTCTTGAAATATCTCCATTTAACGGTTCCATTTTAATTACATCAGCACCTAAATCACCTAATATCCTACCTACTGATGGTCCAGCAATAACATTTGTTGACTCAATAACTTTAATACCATTTAAGGGCAATTCAAATATATCTTCGATTGTTTTTTTTTCTTTAACATTATTTAAATCAAAATCACCTTTAAGCTTAAATTCATTAATTATTTTATCAGTATCTTCTCCAGGAATATGTCGAGGAGATCTAATACTTCCAGGTGTTTCAGAAAATTTAATAGGAAGGCCCATCTGAGAAACAGTGTTTAAAATAGGATCATTAATATCAATAATCATTTCGTTATAAATTGCCTGTGGATTATTCATTGATTCCTCTACAGTGCATACCTTAGCATATGGAACATCAATACTTTCAAATATTTCAGACCATTCAGAGTATTCTTTAGTTTTAATTACACTGGCCACTATATCCCATAATTCTTCACGATCTTTTTCCGTTTCAGGTGCTCTTCCCTCTCCAAACCTAGGTTCATATATTACTTCAATTAAGTCCATAACAGCTGCTGCACGATCTATAAATTCTCCGTGTACACATGCTAACTGAATCCAATTGCCATCTGCACACTCCATTACACTATAAAAAGGACCTGCGCCAAAAGGAGGTGGCTTAGGATAAGGAAAGTCATTATTATCAGATGAAGTTTTACCACTCACATGAGATGAAATTTCTTTTGGTTTATTATCTTTGTCAACACCAAATCTGTATCCTTCACTTATAGCTTTAGGATGATACATTAAGGCTCCTGACATTAAAGAAGTTTCTACCTTTCGTCCTAGGCCTGTTTTTGACATGGAAAACAATGAACTAACTATACCTATAGCTGATAATATACCTGTACCAACATTAACTAATGGATGTAATAAGTGAGCTGGACCATCTCTAAAAGTAGGAATTCTATCAAGTACACCAAGTCTAGCTAAAATTAAATCGACTAAAGCTTCTTCATTTTTAAGTAAAGATTTTTTTCCATATGAAGTTATAGAAGCATGAATCAATTTAGCATTTATCGAGTATAAAATATTTTTATCTATAATTTTCTGTTTATTCGAAGATAAAGCAAAGTCCTCTATCAAAACATCACAAGACTTAATTAATTCATACAGTATGTTCCTATCTTTAGAATTATTCTCATAATCTAAAAAAACACTCTCTTTACCTCTATCCCATGAAGAAAAACCAGGAGAATTACGTTTTTGAATTGAATTTACGTTATCAATTCTTATAACTCTTGCGCCATTATCACACAACAACATAGTTGCATATGTACCGGCCAATCCATCAGTCAAATCTAAAACCATAAGCTTATCTAAAGAACTAGCCAATTAATAAATTCTCCTATATTTAGAATTAAATTAAAGTAATTATAATATTATAATTTAGCTTTAACTATTGCTTTCAATTCTTTCATTCGAGTCAAAGTTGGAGTTTCATTACCTTCTTCTTTTTTGTCATAAATCACTTCATCATTTAATATCACTTTCAAAACCCCCGAATCACCTGGAGTTAAAGTGAGAGCAATATTACCAGCACCTAAACTATAGAATTCAACAACCATCCAGGTTGCTACAGCGTGATACCCTCAAGGCACGCAATATTTTATTTCAATATTGACTTTAGATTTAAAAGACACAATAATCCTCCTAAATAGTATTTTATTAAATAGTATTTTATGATTGCAGAATGTAACATGTAGAAAACTAAAGTGTCAAGAATTTATATGTTAATAATAATGATTTATATTTATTATTTAGATTTAGTATAATAGTAATTATTAACTTATATAGAATAATTACAAACTATTAAATGCCAACAATAAAAAAAATATTAGCAAGAGAAATATTAGATTCACGAGGTTATCCAACAGTTGAAGTGGAACTAATATTATCTAATGGAATAAAATCTTTAGCTTCAGTACCCTCAGGTGCAAGTACAGGTTCAAATGAAGCAAAAGAAATTAGAGATAACGAACAAGATAGATATCATGGATATGGTGTTAAAACTGCCATAAATAATATACTAAAATATATAGGACCTGAAGTCATTGGAAGATCAATTTTCGATCAAGAACAAATAGATACTTTAATGATTAATCTTGATGGTACTAAACAAAAATCTAATTTAGGGGCCAACGCAATTCTTGGAGTATCTATCGCAGTACTAAAAGCAGGAGCTCTTGCTTCAGACAAGCCAGTTTATTCTTATATAAATAACAATTCTAACATATCATTACCTGTCCCGATGCTTAATATTATTAATGGTGGAAAACATGCTGAAAACTCAAATGATTTTCAAGAATTCATGATTATACCTATTGGTTTTGAAAAATTCAGACATGCTTTAAGAGCTGGAGCTGAAGTATATCAAAAACTTAAATCTATTTTACGCAAAAACCAAAACATATCAGCTGTTGGGGATGAAGGTGGATATGCTCCATCATTAAAATCTAATGAAGAAGCTATTGAGTTATTAGTTGAAGCAATATCACAATCAGGTTATATTCCAGGAAAACATATTTTTATTGGTTTAGATATTGCTTCAACTGAATTATATAAAAATAATAAATATGTATTAAGTTCAGAAAACATCTCACTTACACCCAATGATTTAATTAATATGTACACTGATTTAGTTAATAAATATCCTATTATTAGCATTGAAGATGGAATAATGGAAGATGATTGGGTAAACTGGAAAAATCTTACAACTAAAATTGGAAATCATGTACAAATAGTTGGTGATGATTTATATGTTACTAATCAAGATAGGATTAAACGCGGCATAAAATCAAAAGCAAGTAATGCTGTATTAATTAAATTAAATCAAATTGGAACAGTTACAGAAACAATCGATGCGATTAAAGAAACACAAAAAGCAAACTGGGGGACTATTATTAGTCATAGGTCAGGAGAAACTGAAGATACTGTCATAGCAGACATAGCTGTAGGAATGAATACAGGGCAAATAAAATCTGGCGCTCCTGCCCGAGGTGAAAGAACAGCTAAATATAATAGGTTACTTAGAATTGAAGAAGAATTAGGAGATAAAAGTTATTTTGTAGGCAAAGGAATTTATTCTAATTTAATTAGTTAAATATTATTAAAGTAAAAAAATAATAAATTAAATATTTGGAGAGTGCAATGGGAATTACCAAAATAGGAATTAATGGATTTGGCAGAATTGGAAGACAAGTTTTAAGATCCATTATTGAACGTCAATCTGACAAATTAGAAGTAGTAGCCATTAATGACTTAGCAGATACTCAAACAAATGCCCATATGTTTAAATACGACACAAATTATGGGGTCTATCCAGGGGAAGTTAAATCTCAAGAAAATAGTATAAGTATTGATAATAAAAACATCAAAGTTCTATCCAGTAGAAACCCTGAAGAATTAAATTGGGGAGAATTTGAAATTGATATTGTCATAGAATCAACAGGTTTTTTTACTGATGCTAAAAAAGCTGCAGGGCACTTAAAATCTGGACCTAAAAAGGTTATTATTTCAGCTCCATCAACAAATGAAGACATCACCTTGGTACTCGGGGTAAACCAAGATAAATATGATAGTAATAAACACAACATTATTTCTAATGCATCTTGTACAACAAATTGCATAGCAACAATGGCCAAAGTAATAAATGACAATTTCATAATTGAAAATGGATTAATGAGTACAATCCATTCGTATACTAATGACCAAAAGATATTGGATCAGGTACATTCTGATCTTAGAAGAGCTCGAGCAGCAGCAATGAATATAATTCCTACTACTACTGGAGCAGCGAAAGCTGTTGCATTAGTATTACCAGAACTAAAAGGAAAGATACATGGTATGGCTTTTAGAGTTCCTACATCCACCGTTTCAGTAACTGATTTTGTAGTAAATATTAAAAAAGAAACTAGTGTAGAAGAAATTAATAATGCTTATAAAAAAGCTCAATCAAATAATTTAAATGGAATTTTATCTATTACAGATGAACCTCTTGTAAGTAATGATTTTAAAAAAGACCCCCACAGTTGTATTATAGATGGTTTATCTACAATGGTATTAGATAATAATATGATTAAAGTAGTTGGATGGTATGATAACGAATGGGGTTACAGTTGTCGTACAGCTGATTTAGCAGCATATATTTCTAAAACAATATAAGAATTATAATATTTGCTTACACTTAATCAAAATAGTATAATTCGATTCAAATGATTCGATTAATTTTCTGATGATGTTATTGGAGGTCTATTTATGGTAGTGGAAACAAAAACAGGAACTGGAACATGGGGTGTGAAAACTGGACTTGCTCAAATGCTTAAAGGTGGAGTGATAATGGATGTTGTAACACCAGAACAAGCTAAAATAGCTGAAGATGCAGGAGCATGTGCCGTAATGGCGTTAGAACGCGTCCCCTCAGATATACGTAAACAAGGTGGAGTTGCACGAATGTCTGACCCTACTATGATTGAAGGAATTAAAAAAGCTGTCACAATACCTGTAATGGCAAAAGCTAGAATAGGCCATTTTGTAGAAGCACAAATTTTAGAAGCTTTAGGAGTTGATTACATAGACGAATCAGAAGTTTTAACTCCTGCAGATGAATCTCATCATGTATGGAAACATGATTTCAAAATTCCCTTTGTTTGTGGATGTAGAAATCTTGGAGAAGCATTAAGGCGTATAGGTGAAGGTGCTGCTATGATTAGAACAAAAGGAGAAGCTGGAACTGGAAATGTTGTAGAAGCTGTACGTCATGCTCGATCTGTTTTAGGAGAAATAAAAAGAATTCAAGGAATGAATATTGAAGAGCTCATGGCTACTGCTAGAGATTTACAAGCTCCGTTTGACATAATAAAAAATATTCATGAAACTGGTAATTTACCTGTTGTTAATTTTGCTGCGGGAGGCATTGCCTCACCTGCAGATGCAGCATTAATGATGCAACTTGGAGTTGAAGGTGTATTCGTTGGATCTGGAATCTTCAAATCTCAAAACCCAGAAATCATGGCTAAAGCAATAGTAAAAGCTACAACTCACTTTAATGATCCTGATATTTTGGCTGATGTTTCAAGAGGACTTGGAGCATCTATGCCCGGGCTAGACGTTAGAACAATGCCAGAAGAAGAACAATTAGCACAACGAGGTTGGTAGATTGTGACTCGTATAGGAGTATTGGCACTTCAAGGTGACTTTTTTGAACATATAAAAATCCTTAAAGATTTAGGTATAGATGCTACCGAAATACGTCTACCTTATCAATTAGATTTAATTGATGGTTTGATAATACCAGGTGGTGAAAGTACCACTATTGTTCAGCTAATTGATATTTATAATTTCAGACAAAAACTTATCCAAAAAATATCTCAAGGCTTACCTACTTGGGGAACATGTGCAGGATTGATTGTTCTTGCAGGAAAATTAATGGATCACAGACCTAAACCTCTAGGATTAATTAATATTACAGTTCAGCGAAATGCTTTTGGAAGACAAGTCGATAGTTTTGAGTCAAATATAAAAATAAAAGGTTTAAATGGGCCTACATTTAATTGTATATTTATACGTGCGCCGATTGTTACAAAAGTAGGCAAAAACACTGAAATACTCGCAAGTATTGATAATAATAGAGCAGTAGCTGTAAGACAAAACAATATTTTAGGAACATCTTTTCACCCAGAATTAACTAAAGATACAAGGGTTCATGAATTGTTTCTGGAAATGACTTTAAAATAAATTATATTACCATTAATTCCAAAATATAGGAGTAATAATAGTTATTGGAAAATGAATTAGACAATAGAAAAGATTTAGATATATTATTAAAATTGCTACCTGATAAAATATGTGAAAATATTAATAACAATGTAATTTCATCAGATTTATTAGAAATAATAATAGATATTGGAAGACAGCCTGAAGCTCGTTTTAATACTGGTACAATCAATATAAGCCAAAGTCCAATAAGTATAGCTGATATAGAACTTATAACTAATAAACTTGGAGATTTCACAGATGATAATCGAGCAGGTATAGAGAAAACACTCCATAGGATTTCAGCGATAAGAAACCGTAATGGTAAAATCATTGGCTTAACTCTTAGAGTTGGTAGAGCAATTTATGGAACAATAAAAATCATTGAAGATCTAATACATAGTGGAAAAAGCATTCTCCTTATTGGTAAACCTGGTGTAGGTAAAACTACTATGCTTAGAGAAATAGCCAGAGTTACAGCTGATGAAAGTAAAAAAAGAGTAGTTGTTGTAGATACATCAAATGAAATTGGAGGAGATGGAGACATACCTCATACTGGAATTGGACAAGCTAGAAGAATGCAAGTACCTAGTCCATCTCTTCAACATGCAATAATGATTGAAGCAGTGGAAAATCATATGCCCGAAATAATTATTGTAGATGAAATTGGAAATGAGTTAGATGCGCTCGCAGCAAGAACAATAGCTGAAAGAGGAGTACAATTAATAGCTACAGCACATGGTAATACTTTAGAAAACTTGATGGCAAACCCAACTTTAACTGATTTAGTGGGAGGATTACAAGTAGTAACACTTGGTGATGAAGAAGCAAAAAAACGCAACTCTCAAAAAACTATACTTGAAAGAAAATCACCACCCACATTTGATATATTAATTGAAATTCATGGATGGACTGAAGTTGCCATATATCATGATGTGAGTAAAATGGTGGATCAAATATTACGCGGTAAAGAATTCAAACCTGAGTTGAGAAAAATCAATAAGGATGGAAATATAGGTTTAATCAAATCTATTCCCGATGATTTATCAGCAAATCAAATTAATAATGAACCAAAAATAATTCAATCAAATTACAATCATGATAATCATAAAGAAAATGACATTCTACGAATACTCCCTTATGGGATTAATAAAGGTAGATTACAAGAAGTTGTAAATGATAGTAAAAAAAATGTGGAGATAGTAAATGACGTAAATGAATATGATTTACTGATAACTACAAAAACTTATTATAGGCGTAAAACTAAAGCATTATTAACAGCCGAGAAAACAGGTAAACCTATTTATGTGTTAAGACGAAATTCTTATAATCAAATCCAAACGTTATTTAATTCACTTTTTAAAAACAAATATCAAATCAAAAAGAATGAAAATATAAAAAATGGAATGGAAGAAGCGAAAATAGCAATAGATAAAATAGGTAATGGTAAAAATCAAATCAATTTAAATCCACAAAGTGCATATATTAGATACCTACAACACGAAATAGCTGAACAAAATGGATTAGACTCTTTTAGTACAAGTAAGCCTACAAAAGGCAGATATGTAACAATATATAAACAATAATCAAAATAGGAATCTATTTAAAAGGAATAGATGTGTCATACTTTATATCATTTGAAGGTGGAGAAGGAACAGGAAAGTCTACTCAAATAAAGATTTTAGAACAAAAAATAAACTCATCAAATTATAAATGTTTAGTTATACAAGAGCCAGGAACAACTAAATTAGGTAATAATTTACGGAATTTATTAAAAAAAGAAACTACTATAGATGATTCAATAACTTATTTATCTGAATTACTGCTGTTCTCAGCAGCACGATCAGAATTAGTAACTAAAGTTATAAAACCGAATTTAGATAAAGATAAAGTAATTATAATTGCTGACAGATATGTAGATTCCACTACAGCATATCAAGGGTTTGGTAGGAAGTTAGAATTATCTCAAGTTGAATTAATAAATAATATTGCAACAGGAATGATATATCCAGATATAACATTCCTACTTGATTCAGATCCTGAAATAATGTCTAAACGTATAACCCCAATAAAAAATTCTTCAGATAAAAACACCCCTAGTAAAACATTTCGAAATGATAAAAAAGGAACTAGAAAATTTGAAGAAGAACCTATTGATTTTCATAATCGAGTTAGAATAGGATATTTAGAAATACTTAAAGCATCACCTAATCGAATAATAAAAATAAATGCGCATCAAGACAAATATAAAATAGCAAATTTAATTTGGAATAATCTCAACAAGAGAATACCTGATATCAGTTAATATGTAAAAATATCTTTATCTTGTATAACACTCCATGGAGTATCAATTACCATTTGATTCACTTTATTTAACCCTATAATGTCTGATGCAAAATTTACAGCATCAATAAGTATTGGTGATCGATCACCTAAGGCAGAATGAGTATCTGAAGCAATTATATTTACCAACCCTTTATTTAGCATATATATTGACATTTCTTTAGCTTTATATCCAAAAAACCCAATCAAACTCCCTGCAGTAATTTGAGTTAACAAACCCATTTCCAGGAATTCATATAAATTTTTCAAATCAAGTTGAAACATTTCTATTCTTTCTGGATGAGCCAAAACAGGAGTGATTCCTAAGTCAATTAATTGAGATATTATGGGAAATACATAATTAGGAGATCCATAAAATGGCATTTCCAAAAGCATATACTTAGATCTATTAATAGTTAAAGCCAAGCCATTTAAATAATCTTCTACAAGATCTAAACTCATATGATTTTCCATACCTAACAATAATTTAATTTTAATTTCATTATTAGTAAATAAAATATTTAAGGTTTTTGTTAAATGAACGATTTTTTCTATTGAATGAAATTCATTAACATCTTTTCTATGAGGAGTTGCAACAAGTATATCAGTACCTAATTTAGCAGCAAGATTACCCATTTCTATAGCCTCATCAAGAGTTTCAGGGCCATCGTCTATTCCTGGTAAAATATGTGTGTGTAAATCATACATCTAAATATACACAATCAATTTGTAAGCTATATACATAATTTGATATTATATATTCTTATAGTTTGATATTATATATTCTTATAGTATATCTAGGAGAATCTTTTGAGCATATCTCTAAAATTTAACCTGTTCTTATGGGAAAATATAAATGATTACATTAATATTTTAAACGAAATAGAAAACGAGAACGAAACTGGTAATAGATATAGCTTTAACAACGTAAAAGAAACATTATCATATCCCTCATTTGATGAGAAGAAAAACTTATTTATAATTTCTGATAATTATTTAAAAAAAATAGGAATATTATCAATTTCAGAAGAAAAACAAATAGGTAGAGCTATTGCCGATATTAAAATATTAAAGCAATATAAAAATCAAGTTATTCAATCAAAAATCATAATGAAAGCACTAGAATTAGTTAGAAATTTACCGATAAAAGTTTTACATATAGCAGTAAATCAAAATGATAAATTAATACAGTTTTCTTTAAAGGAAACTGCATTTACAAAAATAAAAACTTATTTAAACATGGAATTAAATAAGTTATTTGATAATAATGCTAAACTGCCCGAAGGTTTTCATTTTTCAGAGTTCATATTAAATTCGAATGAAAAACACTTAACACTATTACAAAATAAAATTTTTAAAAATAGTTGGGGGTTTTGTCCAAATACAATTGAAGAAGTTAGCTATAAAATAAATATGCACAATACTAATCCAAAAGGAATAATAATAATAACAAATAACTACGAATACGTCGGATATAATTGGACAACTCTAGAAAATAATTTCGGTAAGATTTCAATGACTGGTGTTCATCCGGAATTTCGATCTATTGGATTAGGTAAAATGCTGGTTATTCAGGGAGTGTTATATTTATTAAATAAAAAATATAACACTGTAAAACTTGAAGTAGATTCGTTAAATTCAAAAGCTATACAACTGTATAATAAAATTGGTTTCGAAAAAAAATCTGAAATATGGTGGTATGAAAATAGATTAGGAAATTAATTACTATCTATATTGATTTTTAAATTTTCTGGAATAACTATTCCTCCAGAAAAAACTAATTTCATTGCTTCTTCAACTTTCAACTCTGTTTCAACTACATCTTTTTGAGGTACAAACGCTAAATTACCAGAAGTCGGGTTAGGAACAGTAGGAACATAAACTATCAAAATATCTGAATTATTCTCTTGATCAAAAAATTGCCCTGTAACAAATCCAAGTGCCATATAGCCTGAACGAGGCCATTCTATAAAAACAACTCTATTAAATCTATTGGTTACAGGGGCTGATAATGTTTCAGTGATTTGACGCATTAATCCATATATAGTTCCTATAAAAGGAATCCACATCAACGTTGTTTTTTCTAAAGAAGATATTCGCCTCCCTAAACGTCCTCCAACTATTAATCCAACAAGATAAAAACTAATAATTGAAATAAGAACACCAATACCTGGGAAATCTAATTTTGTACCATTAATAAATGGACTAATAAAACCTCTATCTCCTCTGAAAATATCGTCTATCGAGAAAAATAAAAATAGTAAAATTAATATAGTTACTAATAATGGAATTAAAATAATAAATCCAGCTAAGATCCTGCTTAAAATATGAGATTCAACTTTATTAAGTACTCTATTTTTTTCGCCATTTTCCATTTCACTCATGTATTTCTTCTAGTTCTATTAATGATTGATAGATCTCAATCATTCTTACAGAAGATTTAGACCAGTTATATTCTTCTGCTTTGTTTCTACATTTTGCTATTATTTCTTCTTGCATATGAGTATTATTAAAAAACAACTCTATTTGGTTAGTAAACCCTCTAGAAGTCATATCAGGAACTAAATAACCATTAACATCATTATCAATTAGATCAGATAGTCCTCCGACATCAGACACGATTGCAGGCGTACCACAAGCTAAAGATTCTAATACTGACAAGCCAAAACTTTCATAATATGAAGTTAAAAGAAAAAGATCTGCAGCATTGTAATATATAGGTAACCGAGATTGCTCTACTATTCCTAAAAAATCTACCTTATCTGCTTTATTTTTGTCATAAGCATATTTTTGCAAACTCATTAGCTCAACACTTTTATTAATATTTCCTCCAATTATAACTAATTTAGCATTATAACTTTCATCTAAATTAAAAACTGATTCTAATAAAGTATATAAACTTTTTATAGGATCAATTCTTCCAACATAAAGAATAATATTCGATTTAATCAAACCTAATGTTTTTTTTGATTCAAGTTTATTCATGGGTTTAAATAAATCTAAATCAACTCCAGGAGGCACAATTTTAATCTTTTTTCCTGGTACATTATACAAGCTATTTATATCACTTAATTCAGATTTAGTAGAAACAATTATTGAATCAACTTTAACCATGGATTCTTTTTCGACATCATATCTTTTATCATGTTCAACTATAGTTGAAGAAGCTTTTAATTTAACAGCAGCTAATGTATGAAAAGTAATCACATTAGGAATCTTCCAAGTGTTACTTAAAATAAGACCCACAGGTCCGGATAGCCAATAATGGCTATGAATTATCGTATATTTAGTTTTTTCTACTGAATTAAATTCTAATATATTTGTTGTAAAGTCATCTATGAATTTATATAAATCACTTTTATCTTCTAAAAATGGACCAGCATCTAAATGTATAATTCTAATTTTTTTACTAATTTTTATTACTATAGGATCATTTAAATCATGTTTTCTTGTAAAAATATCTACATTATTTCCCAAACTTGCCAATGCTGCAGCTAAATTCATGATATAAACATTCATCCCTCCTACTTTATCTTCGCCTAATTTACCTAAAGGACAAACATGCATGCTAACAAAAGCAATTTTCGCCATATCATCTCCAAATATTTCCAATTATTTAACGTTTAATTGAAATTTGATAAATCTTTTCATCTTCTCCACCAAGAGAATATTTATATCTTTCAGAGCCTCTTAAAAAATCAAATTTCTTATAACTAAGATCAATTGATTCTTTAATACATAATGCTTTGTTAAGTAAACCTACACTTAAATTCGAATATTCAGGATCATAACCACTATTATATAAAGAATAAATATTATTATAATCAAAGCAAATACATGCAGCTACTTTGACTTGATCAATCTCCATAAAATAAAGCTTTAATCTACCTTCTTCAAATAAAGCTTTACTAGCTTTAGAAAAAAAATCCTGTCTTTCTTTAGTTAAAAAATCAAACTTATCAGGACTACTAAGTTTTAAAAGTCTGAAAAACTCCTTTAAGTCACAATCAAATTTTGATATATCTTGAGAATAATATTGTTTAACATTATTATTCTCATACAATCGACGAAATTTTCTTTTAAGTTCATGTCTACGTTTCTTATTTAAACTACCTAAGTATTCTTCCCAATTATTTTTTAAATTTAAAACTGGAATATTGTCTTCTTCAATTATATTAATTTCCATATCACTTTCTTTTAATTCTTTAAAAAATCTTAAGAAATCCGAATTATTTGGTAAAGATTTAAAAATACAATTATTCCAAGTTAAAGACTTAATATATGTCCATAAATAGTGATAAGATTTATCAATAGAATCAATGACGAAAACATCATGATAATCGAATAAATCAGTATCTCCTATGAATGTTAAACAATTATCTTTAATCATTAACGGCGCAACTCCTATTAATTTTTCGCCATTTTTAACTGATAAAAGCTTTAAGTCAGCTTTATCAGAAAAGGAGTCCCACCATATTTCATGCCAGGTAGGTGTATGAAATATGGTTTTGTTTTTATAATCAGTTAATAGTAAATCCCATTCTTTAGAAAAGTTTTTGAATTCTTCTTCTAGTATTTGAATATTCATTTCAACTCGATGTTAAAGAGAAAAAATCATCTCTAAAATTAGAATCACTTTTCATCAAACCTGATGTTTTAGAAGTCACTATTTTACTACCTGTTTTTCTTATACCCCTCAAGGACATACATAAATGCTCAGCTTCAATCATTATTGCAACACCTTTAGGATTGATAGTATTATTCAAAATTTCAACGAATTGATTAGTTAATCTTTCTTGTATTTGAGGTCTTCGTGCAAGAATTTCAAATGCTCTAGATAATTTACTAACTCCTACAACTTTTCCACTAGGTATATAACCAATATTAACATGTCCATAAAATGGTAAAAAATGATGTTCACAAATAGAGAAAAATTCTAAATCTTTTATTATCACAATATCTTGAAATGATTCATTAAAGCCAGTTAATAAAACATCAGCAGGATCTTCTTTTAATCCTGAGAAAAATTCTTCATACATTTTAGCAACACGACTGGGAGTGTCTATCAATCCTTCTCGATTAATATCATCACCAATTGCATTGATAATCTGCGTTACTGCGTCTTGAATTTGTTTTTTATTAATCAATGATTCCCTATGCACTAATAAATTCACCAATACAATTAATATATTTTTATTATATAATAATTCAGCATAGATTTAATATACATTCAGTCCAGTTTTGGAGTACTAAATGAACAACTTGGAAAATACTGATCCTGAAATAAAACTAGCAATAAAAAAAGAAATCCTCCGCCAAGAGAACAATATCAATTTAATAGCCTCTGAAAATTTTGTAAGCAAAGCTGTAAGAGAAGCACAAAGCTCAGTTATGACAAACAAATATGCAGAAGGTTATCCTGGCAAAAGGTATTATGGTGGCTGTGAATTTGTAGATGAAGTAGAAATATTGGCAATTAACAGATTAAAAGAATTATTTCACGCCGAACATGCAAATGTACAACCCCATAGTGGAGCTCAAGCAAATATGGCAGCTTATTTTGCTGTTTTAAAACCTGGGGATACAGTCCTTGGAATGGACTTAGCTCATGGAGGGCATTTGACACATGGTAGTAAAGTTAATTTCTCTTCTAAGCTATATAATTTCATTTCTTATAGAGTAAAACGTGACACAGAGTTGATTGACTATGAAGAAGTACTTAATCTTTCTTTAGAACATAAACCAAAGTTAATTGTAGCTGGTGCAACTGCTTATACAAGGACAATTGATTTTGCTAAATTTAAGGAAATAGCAGATGAAATTAATGCTATATTAATGGTAGATATGTCTCATATTTCCGGATTGATAGCAGCAAACCAACACCCATCTCCAATAGGATTTGCTGACATAGTAACATCAACAACTCACAAAACACTCAGGGGACCAAGAGGAGGTATCATTTTATCAAAGGAGAAGTTCCAGAAAAAAATTGATAGAGCTGTGTTTCCTAATGCTCAAGGTGGCCCAATGATGCATACAATAGCTGCTAAAGCTGTAGCATTCCAAGAAGCAAAATCAAAGAAGTTTATCGAATATCAGAAATCAATAAAAAATAATGCCCATAATCTTGCATCTGAATTAAATAAATCTGATTTAAGACTAGTATCAGGAGGTACTGATAACCACATGGTACTAGTAGATGTAAGTCCACTTAAAATCACAGGTAAAGATGCAGAAGACATATTAAGTGAAGTAAATATTGTAGTAAATAGAAATGCAATCCCGTTTGATACTAATCCTCCAAGTATTGCTAGTGGACTAAGACTTGGAACTCCTTCCATCACAACAAGAGGTTTTGATAATCAATCTATATCTCAGTTAGCTCAATTAATTATAGAAGTATTAACGAACTATAAAGATACTAATTTAAAAAACAAGATAAAAAAAGAAGTCTTAAAATTGACAGGAGATTTTTCATTACTAAACACAGATTTTCAATAATAGCTAATTAATTATCTATTATTGAAAAAAGATAAAGCTTCACTCGCCGCATCAAATTCCGCAATAGATATTTTAGTGCCCTTACCAGTCCCATAAGACTTAAAACTTTTACTTTCATAACCTATTTTAACTTCAACAATAAATGTTTTATCTTTGCCTTTATCAACAACTTCTATCAACTCATACTTAGGAGTTAGATAGCCGATTTGTTGAACTAATTCTTGAAGAATTGATTTCGAATCTTTAAATTCAGCTGTTTTAAACGCTTTATTAATTTCAGATTTGAAAATTTTAATTAAAAAATCCGAAGTAAAAATAAATCCTTGGTCCAAGTAGATTGCTGCTACAATAGCTTCAAAAACATTCGATAAATTCGAATCCTTTTTTCTTCCTAATGATTTTTCTTCACCTTTACCCATATATAAAAAAGAACCTAAATCAAGTGACTTCGCAATTTCAGCTAAAGTTTCTTTCCTTGCCAAAGCAGATCTAAATAAGGTTAATTTACCTTGATCATAATTCAATAAATTCCTATACCCATATTCAGCTAAAACAATTCCTATTAACGCATCACCTAAAAACTCCATCCTCTCATTAGAAACATTGTGAATTGATGGGTTTTCATTAATATAGGAGGAATGCACAAGAGCTAACTCCAATAATTCTATATTCTTGAAATGGAATTTCAAATTATTCTGTAATTTTTCTAATTTATCTATAAACATAAAAATTTATTTATTAACACCTTTAGGCCAAGGAGGCTGTGGACGCTTTAATTCACCTACAAATGGCATGTCCCTAAAAATCTTTATAAGATAATCAAAAAATAAAATAGAATCCTTCATATTTTTAGGTATGAATGTTTTAATAAAAACAGACTTATTATTTTCAAATACTAACGTTGGAGTACCAAAAACACCATATTTTTCAACTGCTATATTATGATCTTTTTCAACATTTTTCAACATTTGAATATTATTAAAATCATTAATAAATTTTTTCTTATCTAACCCTACATCAATCGCTATATTTAGCAATTCATTAAAATCATTCAGTTGTAATCTAGGATAACTATTATGCCTAGCATTAAGGAGTTCAAAATGAAAACGTTCAAATAAAATCTTACCTTGTAATTTAGCTGATTCAGCACATACAGAAGCTAATAAAGATTTTGTTACAGTTAAATCTTTTTTATCCCAAATTTTCATATTTAAACCATCTGTATTTTTAGCTTCTTCTAATTGAAAATGACGCCATTCAAAATACAAATCTTGCTTTTTTTTTATGTGGACTTCACGCAACCAAACTGATGCGTTATAAACAAATGGTCATGAATAATCTGAATATATTATAAATTTCTCCATAAATACACCATAATTTAATTTAAATTATTTAATCTTTATAAGATTATACAATACAATAATATAAGAAAATATTAAACTTTTCTTATATTTATAAAAAAATAGTCCTAATTCTACTTTAAATTTCTGATTTTATCATGCTAGCATAATAAAAAATTAAATTTTATTTAAAATTAAAGTGTAAATTTTTATGCAACTTAAAATAACTGGTGGTACATATAAAGGAAAAAAATTAAAGCAATATAAAAATAATCTTATAAGACCAACTAGTGAAAAAACAAGATTAGCTATTTTTTCAATATTAGGAAGTGGGTTTTTTAACAATGTTAAAGTCTTAGAATTATATGCCGGAACAGGTATTTTTAGTATTGAATCATTAAGTAGAGGCGCAAGCTGGGTAGATATGGTAGAAATAAAATATGAAACAGTAAAAGAGATAAAGAATAATTTAATTGATTTAATGTTAATAGATAACTGCAATATAACATTAGGAGACTCTATTAAATCACTAAAATCACTTAACAACAAATATCAATTAATCTTTGCAGACCCTCCTTATAATTCATTTAATCCAAGAGATTTAATAGAAGCAATAAGTAAGCAAAATATTTTAGATAAAAATGGGTTTTTAATAATCGAACATAAGTATCAATTAAATATTGAATCTAAATATAACGAACTGGAATGTATTTCAAAAAGAAAATATGGAGATACTGGGATTTCAATATATAAAAGGGAGTTTAATGGCTAAAGCAATCTACCCAGGAAGTTTCGATCCTGTACATAATGGACATTTAGATATTGCAATAAGAGCTTCGAAATTGTTTGAAAAAGTAATAGTAGCTGTATATGATAAACCACTGAAAAATTTAATGTTTAGTACAGATGAACGAATTCAAATGTTTTCTGAATCTGTGAAGAAGCATAAAAATATCGAAGTTGTACCTTTTACAGAACTTGCACCTGATTTTGCACGTAAAAACAATGCCGAATTTATAGTTAGAGGATTAAGAGCAGGATTTGATTTTGAACAAGAGTTTGAAATGGCATTAATGTGGAGAAATTTAGCTCCAGATATAGATGTAGTATGTATGATGAGTTCTTTATCTTATCAATTTGTATTTTCAAGTAGAATCAAAGAGGTAGCAAAGCTTGGAGCAAAAATTAACAATTTAGTACCTGAATTAGTTTTAAAAAATATTAATAACAAATTAAATAAATCATAAAAATATTTAAACGGAGGTAATAATGAATATCCCACAAATCAGTGGAGAATTAGAAGGATTAATTGAAAATGGAATGAGAGTACCCGGATTTAGAAAAAAAGTACTCATAGATATAGAAAAGCTAACAATACTAGCTCAATCAGTCCAAGCTTCAGTACCTGCAAATATACAAGAAGCAGAAGAAGTTCTAAGACAAAAAGATAGTATTATAAATCAAGCATATTTAGAAGCACAAAGAATAAAAACATCTGCTGAACAAGAAGCTAGAGATATTATAAAGAACTCTAAAGACGAACATGTGGAAAGAGTTAAAGAAACACAAGTATTAAAAACTGCACAAATAGAATCAGATCAAATAATAAATGACTCAATGGCAGAAAGTGCTAAAGTTAAGCAAGATGCTCAAAAGAAATTATATGATATGCAATTAGATGCTCAATCAATAGCTGGTAGTACAAGAGATGGTGCAGATGCTTATGCAAGAGAAGTATTATGTAACTTAGAAGAACAACTTGCAGAATCTTTAGGAAGGATTCGAAGAGGGATAGATGCTCTTCATTCTAGAAATGATAAAAGAACAATTTCTAAAGAAGAAGAAGAAACAATAACAGCTTAATAATTTATTGTTTCTTTAATTAATTTATGAAGGTTAAATAAGGCGAATGAGTTGTCTTCTAAATTGAAGCCATCAACTTTATATTCTTTTTGTCCTGAAAATCCATCTACTGCGCCTAAATCAACCATAGTTTTTATTAAATCATTTTCCTCTTCAATCGATGGAAGGAGGTTTTTACCAATTAAATTAGATATTCCTGCAACTAAACCATAACCTCCCCAATTTGAAACACTAGCAATAATGGACAAAGTAGTTTTAGTTACAGATGGATATTTAACTAAACTAGGTGTTTCTATGATTTTATCAATAAAATTACCCATGCCAATTTCATTACCACCATCACCTATTCCAACAGAATTAATATCATCAGTAAATAAATAATCAATCTTTGCGTTATAATCAGAAAAATCAATTCCATGCATATTTCTATATGAAAATGTCTTGTCAAAACCACATCTTTCTATAGAAATAATTAGCTTAGGTTCATATTCTTTTTTTATATTTTTTGCGAACTTTTGACTAGTCAAATCATTTGCAATAGGAAATTCAATAATAAGGGCATTATTTCTTTTCATTTCAGACAAATATTTAACTGTATATTTATCTGAAACGTATATAACATTACAACCTAAATCATCTAGTGCATTTCCAATAGCTATTGCCCCAGGAGGGCCATCAGTTTCAGAAGCACCTACCGCTGCAATATAAAACCCTGTAATAATCATTATAACCCCTTTGTTTTCCAGAACAAATTTGGCAGCTTGATTACAATAATCATTAACTAAATCATTTCTTAAATTAGATATACCTCTTCCATCTTTAGATAAAATTATATCTTCAATCGTATTTTTCATATATCAAATTACTGCAACTTCATTGTTTTTAATATCAGTTAAAAACATATGCCCAGGAGAATGAGTAATCATAAGTTCAGGCTTAGATTTCATTGCAACAGCTTGAGGAGTAACTCCGCAAGCCCAAAACACTGGAACTTCACCTTCATTAATGATATTAACATCACCAAAATCAGGAGAGGTGATATCACTAATACCAATTAATTCAGGGTCTCCAATATGAATAGGTGCACCATGAACATTAGGAAATCTAGAAGTGACTTGAACTGTTTTAACAAGTTTATCTCTAGGGATAGATCTCATAGATACAACTGTAGGTCCAGAAAAAATCCCAGCAGGAATAGTTTCGATATTTGTAATAAACATAGAGACATTTCTATTATTATCAATATGAGACAATTTTATACCTGAATCAATTAATGCTTCTTCAAAAGAAAAACTACAACCGAACAAAAAAGTAACTAAATCATCTCTCCAAATATCAGCAATATTATCTACTTCTTTTGATAATTTACCATTCTCGTAAATTCTATATTTAGGAACATCAAATCTTATGTCAGCATCTGGAGCAGATTGAAGTGGTATATATTTCCCAGGTTCAATAACTTCAATCAATGGACAAGGTTTTGGATTTCTCTGACAAAATAATAGAAAATCAAAAGCATAATTTTTTGGTAATATAGCCAAATTTGTCTGTACATAACCAGGAGCCATTCCTGAAGTAGGGCAAATTAATTGGCTATCTCTAAATAAATTTCTAATACTAGATGGTTTTTTAGATATTATAATATCATTTGACATGTATACCTCCGATAAAATGATTTTTGATTAAAATTACATTTCCTATGTATCTTCAAGTTTATTTTTTTTAATTAAATGCTGTATATCATATAATTTAGAAATAGCATCTAATGGAGTCATTGAGGATATATCTAAATTAGATATATCCTCAACGATTCCATTTGAATAATCATATAATTTAAGTTGAGACATTTGAAAAGACATATTTTCAACCTCATTAATAGAATAATTCACATTTAATTCACTAGCTTTAGATTCTAATAAATTTAAAATAACATTAGCTCTATTAATCACTTCATTTGGAAGTCCAGCTAATTTTGCAACATGAATACCATAACTTTTATTAGCGCCTCCAGGTAATATTTGTCTTAAAAAGATAACATTATTTTTTGTTTCTGAGACTGCAAAATGAAAATTTTTTACTAATGGATATGTTTCAGATAATTTAACCATCTCATGATAATGAGTAGCAAATAATGTTTTACACCCAAGGCTCGGAGATTCATATAAAAACTCAGCCACCGCACTGGCAATAGATAATCCATCATAAGTACTAGTTCCTCTACCTATTTCATCTAATATTACTAAAGATTTAGGAGTTGCATGATTTAAAATCATAGCCGTTTCTGACATTTCAACCATAAAAGTTGATTTGCCCATAGTAATATCATCTTGTAAACCAGCTCGAGTAAAAATCCGATCAACAATTCCGATTTTGGCATATTTAGCTGGTACATAACTTCCTATTTGTGCCATTAAAACTATAAGCGCAACTTGCCGAATATATGTTGACTTGCCTGACATATTCGGTCCAGTTAATATAAGTAACCTATATTCGCTATTTGATAGTTTGATGTCATTACTAACAAATGAACCAGGAGAAAGTAATCGTTCAACAACTGGATGCCGACTATCAGTAATTTCTATTAAATCAGAATCACTAATTTCAGGACAAATATAACTATAATCTATTGCAACTTCAGCAAAAGAAGTGTAAACGTCAATTTGACCAATTGAATAAGCTAGATCCATAATGATTTCATAATCATCACCAATATTTTCTAAAATAGTTCTAAATAATTTTAATTCGATTTGTTTTATTTGCTCTACAGCATTTAACAATAACAATTCATATTCTTTTAATTCAGGAGTAATAAATCTTTCAGCACCTACTAAAGTTTGTTTCCTAATATAATCTTCAGGGACAAGTTTAATATTCGAATTGCTAATTTCAATATAGTATCCAAAATTCTTATTATAACCCACCTTTAAAGATCGGATTCCGGTTCTATTTCTTTCTATATCTTGTAAGTTAGAAATAAAACTACGTGCATTTTCCGAATTGTCATATATGTCATCCAATTGGGAAGAATATCCACGTTTAATAGTTCTTCCATCACCTACTAAATTTGTAGCATGTTCATTAATAGAATTATATATTAATCTTACAGATTTATAGTCATCTAAAATATTATCCAGTATCCAAAACAAAGAATTTATATTACTATCTTTAAATATATATTTTATTTGTGGTGATAATTCTAAACTATATAATAAAGATAATAAGTCTTTTGGTGTTGCCGAAAACCTTTTCACCTTTGCCATTAACCTTTCAATATCTGATATTTGATTAAGAAGTTCGATAATTGCTTTTCTATTAAGACCATTTGTATATAACCAATTAACAACTTCTTGTCTTTTTTGAATTTCACAAACATTTACTAAAGGAAAGGATATAAATTTTTTCAACAATCTACTGCCTATAGGTGTTTGAGTTCTATTTAAAATACTATATAAAGATTTTCTGGTATCAAAACCCTTATTAATTTTTTCAAATAATTCTAAATTATTTTTAGTGTAATGATCTATAGACATAAATGAATTTGTAGAGTAAGTAAAAAGCTTTTTAATTATATTTAAAGATTGTGCTTGAGTATCATGAATATATGAAATAATAGCTCCAGCAGATATTATAGCCAATTCCAAATTATCGCAACCATATGCATCTAAAGAAGCAACTTCAAAATGATTTAATAAAATATTTTTTGCTTCTGAATAATTGAATAATGAATTTGATATAATGGTAACTTTATTTTGAAAATCTTGATCAATAATAGTATTTTCAGTCAATAATATTTCTGAGGGATTAATTCTAGATAGTTCATACGAAAGTTCATTTAATTTGAACTGAGTCGTACCGAATTCACCTGTAGTAATATCAATATATGACAAACCAACTTCAGAAGATTCAATAAAAACAGAAACAAGAAAATTATTCGAACTAATATCTAATAAAGAATCTTCTACAATTGTACCTGGAGTGACAACTCTTACGACTTCCCTATCTACAATCTTCTTGCCTTTTATAGGTTCACTTGTTTGTTCACATATAGCTACTTTATAACCTTTATTAATCAAAACAGATAAATAATTTTCTAAAGCGTGAAACGGAATACCAGCCAATGGTATTTTCTGACCTTTACCCATTTCTCTAGATGTCAAAGTAATATTTAATTCTTTTGACAATATCTTTGCATCAGAATCAAAAGTCTCATAAAAGTCTCCCATTCTAAAAAGGAGTATTTCTTCTTTGTAATTATTTTTAATTGTGAGGTATTGATGTCTCGCTGGAGTAAGCATATATTGATATCACTTAGGGTTTGGTTTAATTTAAAAAGTTAATGATCCAATCCAGAATGACTTATATTAATCTTCTTTCCAATAACGCTCTTCTTCAATTGAAAAGCCTTTATTACCGAAAATTTCTTTAACATTTTCAATCATATCTGGATGCCCGCATGCAGATATTAAAGTGTCATCTGCGGAAAGCTTAAATAAATTAGAATATTTTTCTACTATTTGATTAACTCTTCCAGTTTCCCCTGACCAATTAATATTTTCAGATACATTAGGTCTACTAATAGTAGGTATAAATTTAATAAAATCAGTATATGATTTTTCTAAATTTATTAATTCTGAATCATAGACTAATTCATCTACATAACTTGCACCTAATAATATAAAAAATTTATTACCTGAACAATTACGATAAATATAATCTCTTATATAACTAATATATGGTACTATTCCTGTAACTGTAGCAACTAAAAGATGATTAGAATAATCTGGCTTAAATGTAAATAAACCTTTTGCTCTTGGTCGTATAGTAACTTTATCTCCTATATTCAACTCATGAAGTCTTGGCGTTAATACTCCATCTGGTGCAGAAACTAGTTCAATAAATAATTCTATTTTGTCTTCATGAGGAGCCGAAACTATTGAATATGCTCTCTCTATACCATCAATTCCAATTGTACAATACTGCCCAGGTTTAAAAGAAAAATTATCCGGCTTTTCTAAATAAAGAGTCCATAAATCTTTTGTATGGTCTTTTCTATCTACAATTGAAATTTTTGGTAAGTTTATTGTTCGATCAGTTCTTTTCATACAGATTTCCTAATTTATTTTAAATATAAAAAAATTAATTATTTATAATTTTAACAATTTAGCAGAAATTAAACTTTCTGATTTATTGTTAACTAATCTTCTTTCTGATGTACCATTATCATGATCATTAATCATAGATCCAAACAATAATTGAGTAGATATCAAACCTTGATGAGGATAGTCTAAAGAAGCCTTACCCTTAATTTTTAATTTTTCAGTTATTATTTCTATAAAATCTCCATCATTTATAAATTGTTTCACAGCATCATCGTGGTTAATATGTATAATTGGAGTTCGATTAATATCACGGGAATGCTTGTTATTTATTACAGTTATATCATTTTCAGTATCATGTAATATATTAGATAATGCTAATAAAAAGGGAAAATCATTATTTATATGCATTTTTACTTCATCCATACTTATAATTGACAAATTAAATTTATCAGCAAGTTTTTCATTTTCAAGATATCCAGGCTTAATATTTATCCTACAATTTTGAGAAGAAATAAGATCATATGTAAACCCTGAATAACTATCTACAAGTTGTACAATTTCAGCAAAAACTTCTTCAGCATTTTTATAATTAAAATCATCATTACCCATAGCCATGGCTATATTGCTTAATATTTTCCATGTATGTTCTTCATCATTTTTCAACCCTAAAGCAGGAGAAATTAATTGTACTAAACCTTCTAAATTAGTAATACTTCCAAGTTGTTCAACAAAAGTAGTTGCTGGCAAAACAACATCAGCAATTTCAGTCAAATCAGTATTAAAAGAATCTTCTACAATCAGAAATTCTAATTTATTTAAAGAATATAAAAATTCTTTAAACTCCAATCCTGATAATCGAGGGAAGTCTCCAACAAAATACAAACACTTAATCGTACCATTATTAATAAACTTAGAAAGTTCTTTGATACCCTTTCCTTTTAATTCAGGTATTTTACATTTCCAAATTTTTTCTATTATATCTTTTTTAGAGTAATCTATATAACCAGGCAGATATTTAGGAGAGCAGCCAACATCTTTAGAACCTTTTTCATTACCTCCTGTATTTAACGGATATAACCCACCATGTTTTTTATTAATATTACCTGAAACTATCGATAAATTATAAATAGATTTAATAGAATCTTTAAGTATATGGTCACTAATAGTTTCTAATGCATATATAATCGAACTTGACGTTGATTTAGCAAAAAGACGTGCGGCACTTTTAATTATTTCAAGTGAAACACCAGTGATTTCTTGAATTTTAAGTACATCAAACTGCCATATAGAATTTCTAAAATCAGTAATATTATTAACTCGATTATATAGAAAATCATGGTCATCAAGAGACTCATCAAAAATCACTCTAATCATTCCTGCAATAAAATATTGCTCAGTATCAGGTTTGACTTTAATAAACATTGTCGCATGTTTGGATATTTCCGTATCTCTTTGATCAATAACAATTAATTTAGAACCATTTTTAACTGCTTTCTTAACTGGTAAACCAACTACATTATTTTCGATAAGCAAATCAGTTGAAACCAACATTACCACCTCAGATTTTTCAATATCCCATATTGTATTCTCTGGTCTCAAATATCCAGTTAACTCTCTGGTCAAATCAGATATTTCAGGTTTATTGTTTGTAGAAACATCTATATTATTTGATTGCATAATAACTCTAGAAAATTTTTGTGCAACATAATTATCTTCATTAGTCCCATCAGCAGAGCCAATCAAAGCAAATTCGTTCCCCACATATTTATTTAATTTATTTGCTATATAATCTATTGCTTCATACCAAGAAACATTTTTAAATTTAGCTTCATTATTTTTGCGAATCATTGGATTAGCAATGCGCTTTTCACTATTAACAAAATCCAAACCAAATTTACTTTTAAAACAAGCTTGACCATGGTTTGAAAACCCATTTAAATCAGGAATAGTTCTTATCATTCTATTTCTCTTATCAACTTCTAAAGTCAATTTACATCCAACTGGACACATATTACAAACAGAAGATACTTTTTTTACAGCTTTATCCCATTTATACTTGCGCTCAACTAAGGCTCCTGTTGGGCATACATCTATACAAGCACCACAAAATTCACAACCAGATTCTATTAAAGATGATCCTTTCGCAGTACCTATCAAAGTCCTTCCAGACCTTTCTAATAAAGTAATTGCACTATCTCCTCTAACTTCATCACAAACCCTTACACATCTAACACAGGCTATACATAAATTCATATCCATTTCCCAAAAAGGATCAGCTGTCTGTAAAGGAATATTACGATTATTATAAGTTAATGGAGAATCCATATCCATTTCTAAATATCTGACAGTATCTTTAAGTTCGCATCTCTCATTTTTAGGACAAGTTACACATCTATCATTAACAGAGACATGTCTAAGGCAAACATCCGAAGGGCCACATAATTCAACTCTATGACATGTTAAACATCCATGAGGGTGTTCAGTCAATAACAAATCCATTATACCTTTACGAGTAGAATTAATATTAGTATTTTTAGTTATTACTTTCATACCTTCATTAATTGGAGTAGTACATGCAGCTGGTGTTCCAGGAATAGATCTGTAGTTGCCATCAGGTCCAACTTGTTCAACTTCAACTACGCACATCCTACAGGCACCAAATGATTTCATACCTGGGTAATAGCACAAATATGGAATATATTTTTTCGAATCTATAGCTGCTTGAAGAATATTAGACCCGTTTTTTGCTTTAATTTCTTCACCATCTATAGAAAAAGTTATTTCATCTGACACTAATTACCTCCAGTTTCTATTTCACGAGTTGCATAAGGACGAGTATTTTTCGGAGATATTATAGGCTCATCACAACTACCAGTAGGACATTTCTTATCAAATATATGAGAATTGAAATCTGATTCGAAATATTTTAGAGCTGATCTGATTGGGCCATATCCAAGCTGCCCATGACCACATAAGGAAGCTTTTTCCATATTTTCACCAACATTTTTAATGAGTTCCAAATCTTTAGAAGAACTTTCGCATTTAACCATACGTTCAGTAATCTCTAAAATATGCTCCATGCCCAATCTGCATGGAAAACATTTTCCACAAGATTCATATTGGCAAAAAGCAACTAAAACTCTTGTCAAGTCAACTACACAAGTATCTTCATCTCCAACAATAATACCTCCCGATCCTAAAATCGCACCTGCACGTTTCATTTCATCAAAGTCTAAATGAATATCTAAACTATCATAACCAAGAACTCCTCCCAGGGGTCCACCTGTCTGTAAAACTTTCAATTTTTTCCCAGATGCAGTCCCTCCACCTATATCATTAATAATTTCTCTTAAACTAACCCCCATAGACACTTCATATAAACCTGGAAATTTAATATTTCCTGACAAACATATAATTGCAGTCCCTGTGCTACCAGCTATTTTTTTTTCTTTATCACCTTTAACTCCAATATTTGAAAACCAATTACTACCATTAGAAATTATATCTGGAACATAGGTCAATGTTTTAACATTGTTTATATTACTAGGTTTACCCCAAACACCAAATTGAGCGGGGAAAGGCGGTCTAAATCTAGGCTGAGATCTTTTACCTTCTATTGATTCCATTAATGCAGATTCTTCACCAGCAACATAAGATTCACCAGTTAAAGAAACTTCTACATCAAAATTAAATCCTGATTCAAAAATATTTTTACCTAACAAACCAAATTCATATGCTTTTTTTATTGCATTTTCCATTCGACCTATTGGTCCATCATGACCATGCCTGATAAAAATTATTCCATTTGAAGCCCCAGTGGCATATCCAGCTATAGTAAGTCCTTCTAAAAGTTTAAAAGGATCACTTTCTAATATACCTTTATCGTTATAGGCACCAGGGTCTCCTTCTTCACAATTACATAATATATATTTAGTTGGATTAGATGATTTTATTAAGAAGCTCCATTTAAACCCCGTAGGAAAAGCAGCTCCACCCCTTCCTCTCAAACCAGATTCAGAAATTTCTTTAATAACTTCTTCAGGTTGCATTTGATTTAAAACTTTATTTAAGGCTAAATAACCATCTTGTGAAACATACTGATATAAATCATATGGAGAGATATTTCCAGCATTACTTAAAGCAATTTTATTTTGATATTTAATACCTGGCAAATCATTTAAATCTGGTAATTTATTATCCTTTTCACCAATTGCCCCTAATATATTAGGATGATCAATATTTTGATTAACAATATAATCTTGAATAATTGATTCGACAATTTCTACTGAAACATTTTGGAAAAAAACTCTTTTACCTCCTGGCAATTTAATATCTAATAGAGGTTCTGTAAAACATATACCTAAACAACCGACTTCATCAACATTGGCATCAAGTTTCAATGTTTTTAATACAGAAGTAATTTTATCAAAAACATGATCAGCTCCTGCAGCTTTACCGCATATGGCTGTACCAATACGAATCCAAGGCTTATCACTTGAATTTAGTTCTAGCCATTTATCATCTGCTAATTCTTTAAGGTCTTTATAAGGTAACATTTTTATAATTCAGGATCTATTTTCGATAATATTTCCAACGTACTTTCAGGAGAGGAATGACCGACAAAGTCATGATTAATACTAATCACTGGAGCTTGAGAACATGCTCCTAGACAAGTATTATATTTCAAAGTAAATTTCCTGTTATCTGTTTCACCTTCACCATTAATACCTAAAACATTCTGAATATAGTTTAATATCTTGCTAGCTCCAGCTAAATGACAAGTAGGTCCCCAGCATATTTCAAGAATATTTTCACCAGGTTCAGTAAATCTAAAATTCGGGTAAAATGAAGCTACACCCCAAACTTCATTTCTAGTATGATTTGTATATTCAGATATAACATCTATAGCTAAGTCAGGTATATAGCCAAATTCGTCCTGGATAGCTAAAAGAGAAGAAAGCATAGTAATAGTTGGACGGGTTTGAGAAGAAATAACACTATTGATTTCTTCTCTAAATCGATCAATATCGACCTCCAATTAAACCTCCATAACTATATATAATAAAAGAATAATAGCATACCAAATTATTTGCTACAAGAAGTATATAATATATATTTAATCACTATTGGTAAATCTAAAAATCTTCCATAATCATATTAGCAAGTTTACGCCCCATTTTTACACTGTAATTCGTCCCTCTATCTTCTGGGTAAACTTGAGATGTATTTGCCAAATACAATCCATCAACAGGGGTTTTATGAGATGGAATAATATCAGAATAATTTTTCCCGATTATTGGTTGAGCATAATCTATTTTATGATAATATGAAGTTTCTATCCAATCAGCATGGAAATTTGAATTTATTTTTACTAAATGAGGCATATAATGAGCTAATAACTCTTCGTGCGACATACTATACATATCATTTTCTTTATCCAAATAATTAGATAAATAAACTATATGTTTACCAGAATAATGCTCAGATTTGATAAAATTAGTATGTTCAATCACAGCTACAAATGGAATAGATCTATCAGCTATATTTAACCAGTACCTATCAGATAAAGGCTTATCTAAAATCAAAATTATTAAAACTGCAGACATATATTTTATTGAAGAAATCTTCTTTTTGTAATCTTCAGTAATTCCATTAGTTACTAATTTTTCAAAAACATGAGACGGAGTGGTAACTAAACATGCATCAAATTTTTCAATATTACTCTTCAATTCTTTGGAAGATGTTTCTATACCCACAAATTTATTATTTTCAGTAATAATTTCATTAACAGAAGTAGATAAATTTATTTCACCACCTCCTTTATAAATTTCATTGCTAAGAGTATCAAATATCTCACTAAAACTTCCGATAGGATAACCAAGTTTTTCAGGAGAGAAATTAGAACCTCTTGACGCTAAGCGAGTATGTATTTTACCCCATATCCATGTCATACTAATTTGATCATAAAATTTTTCTCCAAATTTACCTCTTAACATAGGTTCCCAAAATACCTTGTAAGCATTTTTACCAACATATTGCCTTAACCAATTTGACGCTGTAATATTTTCAAAATCTTTAAAATTTTTTCTTTTTTGAATATATAAAGTAGCTAAACCTAATCTTAATCTATCTATCAAATTTATTGCAGAAAATTTTAATAAATCGAATGGAGTACCAAAAGGATATATTTTTCCATTTACTAAGGTGCCTACCTTAGATTCAATCCAATTTATCTGACCACCAAGTCCAATTTCGTTTACTAAATTAATTATATCTATATCATTTGTGAACCAATGGTGATACCCCCTTTCAAGCTGGGCTCCACCAACAGTAAAAGTTGATGCGTGACCTCCTACAAAAGGCGATACTTCATATATTATCGGCACATGGCCATTTTTGGTCAAATCATATGCTGCAGCCATACCAGTTGCTCCAGCTCCAATAATTGCTATTTTCAATATTTCTCCTGTAATTTATGCTACATATATAAAATACTACACAAAAAAATCAATTTGAAGATTTAATTAACTTAAAAAATGAAATATTTGAGAAAAACAAAATTAATTGTCCTATAATTATGACAGGTAGAATTAAAACCGCATGAGATAAAGTTGCAAAACCAGCAGCTACTGATCTATCAATTAACCCTAAAGAAGAAAAAATTAATGCTTCTCTAGCTATCAATTCAAATAAACCCAAGCCTCCCGGAGCAGCAGGAATCGAACTACCTATATTTACTACAGATGTAATCAATATCATATAAACCATCATTTGCAAATAATTTTGATATGCATATTCTAAATCAAGTGAAAGAGCAATGAAAAAGAATAATCCTGATTCAAAAATCCAAATGGGAATTGATAATAGCACTAATATACATAATTTTTTAAATTCTCTCACAGACAATAGCCCATAAATTAAGTTTTCTGATAAAGTAGCCAAATGATTTTTAATTTTTTCAGGAAATATTAAATTCATCTTTAAAAATAGTTGATGAGATTTCTCAGGGACATAAGATATAACCATAACTATTGAAAATAAAAAAACAAACGGAAAACTAAATATAATAATTATCAAAGATTTATTTAAACCAAATGAATCTTCAAAAATACTAAACAAACCAGATAAAGGTATAAAAAAACCAATTATAAAAATAAACAATAGTAATATCAACGCATCTAGAACCCGTTCTAAAAATATTGTAGATAATATTGTAGCTTTACTAATATCTTCTCTAATCGCAGTATAATATGCTCTTGTAAGTTCACCTAATCTAAAAGGTAATAAATTATTTGCCATATAGCCAACTATTACAATAGGAAAAAGTCTTTGAGATTTAACATTTTTAATTGGTCTTAACAAAATACTCCATCTGATTGTACGAAAAATTAATGAAAACAAATACATTATAAAAGCTGGCAAATAAAAACGATAATCAGAATTAATAATTACATTGAACATTTCACTTATATCAACAGTAAATATAAAAAACCCTAATAAAATTACACTAAACATAAAAGCAGAACATATCTTTATTAAGTAAAACAATATTATACTCCAAACAACATAATTTTTATCATTTTAAATAGTAATTAGTTTAAAGGTAAATTATTATTATAAAAAACATATGAATTTTCACTACCAATTTTAGAATCTATCCCTTTATTAAAAACCATATATATAAATATCTTCTTCCAAAATATACTTTTAATCGCATCTTTAATTTCAAAATTACGGTAAATCTCTTCAGGAAACCAACTTCTATGTCGAATTTTTAAAGGTTTCCTATAGTTATTATCTAAAATCTCAGAAACTTTATCTAAATTTCCTTCATGTATAATAATAATTTTTCTATTTAATGATACTGATTCAAAATTAGAAAAATTATTAATATAATTTACATTTTTATATTCTCTCAAATACCAAGACCAAGGCCATGTATAACCACTTGTTTGATCAATCAAAATTGGTATATTTTTTAAATCCCCAGATTGAATTGATAAATCTAGTATATTATTTCTTATATTTCGAATATCAGACGAAGTTTGAGTATATACTATTGGACCTAAAGGTTCATCAGGTTGAATATAAGTAGTCCTGAATCCAACAAAAACAGTAAATCCAAACATAAATACAATTAATACTGTAAAACAATATACCCGAAAATATCTTAATTTAGAAAGAATTTTATTTTTATATAAATTCTTTCTAAATGATATACATTTTAAACTATTAATATGATCTCCTAATACATATCCAGTCAAGCAAATTAATGGTAAAGAGATATGAACAATTAACCATGGCATTTTTTCACTTGCAGTAATATAGGCTAATAAAGTTATAAAACTCCAACTAATCAAAAAACTCGTAAACTCTGTTCTTTTTTTAAAATAAAATATTATTGCAAATATAGAACAAAATATAATAAAAAACTCATAAATACTCATAGTAAAAAAGTAGTAATACCAAGGCTGTCCTCCTCGAGCAACTTCTTGCTGTACAACCCAATAACCTAAAGATTGCCAAATCCCAGACCCTACACCTGAAAAATCAGTGAAAAATTTAGTATAAGACATTATCCATATCCCATAAAATATTGATGAAGATTTCCACCAAACATTCCAATTCCATTTATAACCAAAGTATATAGATATTATAATTAAAGATATTACTATTAATGTAGCTAAAACAACTCCTCCTGCAATTGGTATTCCTGCAGATGCGCCACTTCTTTGAGCAATAGTCAAGTTTGTCCAATTCATCAAAATTGAATCTTGTAAAATAGCAAATAATGCCGACCATTGTGGTAAGGCAAGTAAAAATATTAAAATCAATAAATTCAATTGCGGCTTAGGTAACCTCAAATTAAATTTACCAAATATAAAATATAAAATCCTGATAAATAATTTATATAAAGCTAATGGCGGAGACAAATTATATATATTCAAATTTCTAATAATATTCGTTTTAAATTTTGGCAATAGCATTAAAAACAATGTAGCCATAATAGTTACTACAAATATATAAGTATTTTCTTTAGTACAAAAAGATAATGCTAATAATCCAGAAATCATATACATATAATGATTCTTTTGGTTTTCAATATATTTCCATATTAATATAACTATAGAAAACGTCCAAAATACAACTAATATATCATTCCTTGCAAACCTGCTGAAATATAACATCGTTGGAGAGAAACACAGAATAAGAGATGTAAAAAATGCACCATAATTACCTATTTTAAAACGAAAAAAATAAGGTAATCCAATTAATAAAGATCCGAAAATTACATATAATATTCTGCTAGAAAAATCACTCGAACCAAAAACAGTAAAGATTAATGCATTCATTTCAAATTGAAATGGGCCATGTAACATAGGGTTATGCTCGTACCCATTACCTTGTGCAAGCTGCCATGAATAAAATGCATGTAAACTTTCATCATGATGAACAGCTCGAGAAGATAAATCCCAAATCCTCATGATAAAAGCTATTAATATTAATATCCAGTAATAAATTAATGGATTATATTTTTTAATATTAAAGTAACACATACCTATATAGTAAAATTTGCTACGCACAATTAATTATTATTTATAAGCTCTATTAAATTAAAACTAATAATTAAACTTATAAATAATGATTTCCCCTTCCTGAAATATTATTTCTAAAAATAAATCGAATTTTTCTAATCCAGATTCACCATATTTTTTTCGTTCACGATCACCGACATAAATATATTTAACATTATATTTAGAAATTAAGTTTTTTGTAAGATTTATATCTTGAGTTTGATATATTTCTTTAACATGATTTTGTCTTTGAAATATTTCATTACTATCATTTCTCCATTGTAATTGATGCCCAGGCCAATTAATAATATTAGGAATTCCTGTTGATCTAGAAATTAAACCCATATCAAACCATTCTCCAACAGCTTCTAATAACACCTGTGACGAATCTGCCTCTGAAATTAAAAACATTATGGATTTATACTCATTATCTTCCAGATATTGTAAACCATTAAAAGATAACTTTGAGTTATTCCAATCAATTTTACTATTAATAGCTGCCGGTGCATAATATATGGAAATAATAGAAAATACAATGAAAAAAGAAAAAATTATTCTATTAGAAATCCTTATAAAAACCCAGTTACTTTTATTTGTAAACCAAAAATAATAAATTATATAACTTGATACTAATCCAAATAAAATCCAAATTTGATAATAAAGTTTAAATATTGTATTCATTCGATTGTCAAAATAATCACCTATAAATAACAATTCCGAGCCTAACAGCAAAAAGTAGCTTAAAGCAATAAGTATCATTACAAAAGACAATGCAAGATTATTCTTGTTTTTCATAATCCATATCGCATTATAAAACGATATAGAAATTAAAATACCTATTGGCAGTACATGAAATAACCTAAACATAATATATAAAATATCTGATTCAGATATTATTGCCCATATTATAAAAGGTATTAGCCATACAAAAAAAGAAAGAATAAGTATTTTAAACCATTCAATCAACACTTTTGTTCTCAAGAAAAAATGAAATACAAATGGGATTGTTAATATTAAATATATACCCCAGACTATAAAAAAATGTATGTATCTAGTCGTAACATTTACAGGTTTAATTCCGGTGATCATTGATTGAAAATTTATATAAAAAGGAAAGAAAATCAATGTTACAATACCAATAATTAATATAACTGGTATAAAAGATCGAATAAACAAATTTAAATTTATGTAACTGTTATCTTTATATAATTTAAAAAATATAACAATAAATAACAAACTGATTACAGTTGGAAAATTCCAGAAATTAATAAACCCTAATGTTCCAAAAATCAAACTAGTAAACAAAAGATACAAATATCCAAACTTATCTAATTTTTTCAATCCTTTATATTTACAAGTTGAAAAACCAAAATAGTTTACTGGTAATAGAAACCATTGCCAACAAACAATTAAAGATAATATAAAAAATGGAATAGCCATCATATGGGGATGCAGATCACCCAGTAAAAAGCTGAAAAAAGGGAATTCTTGTATAGTGTAATCAATACCAATTCCAAATTCAAAAGTATTTATTATTCTAGTAGACCTAAACCACCACCAAAACTCTTTAGGGACCCAACTATCAGCGATTTCATTATTGGGGCCATTCAAATTTCCTATAGCTATCCAATCATAAAATGACTTAGAACCAATACCGTTATAAGCCATAAATTCTAGTAATACTTCAAGATTGGACATGAAACAAATTAATAAAACTGATGAAATTGCTAGAAATATAATTTTTTTATAACTAATAAAATGATTTTTGAGCAAACTAAATGAAAACCCAAAAATAGCCATTGAAGATAAAGCAGGTATCAAAACAAGAGCAAAATTATATGCAATATATGAAGAAATAAAAGATAATTTTCCTAATACTGATATTATCCAATAACCAAAATAGTAATAATTAATACTTTCTCCATTAAACCAAAGATCGTTTGGGTTACCAAATCCAGAGTTGTAACACGCATTCAAAAATGCAATATCCATTGGTTGCTCTGTGTGACTAATTGAAGGATCCATTCCTCTTATAAATAACCAGAAAAAGAAAGTTGAAAGGAAAAACATTTCGCAAATAACAATATTTTTCCAATATTTCAAACAAAACTTTTTTATATCGAACAAATTCCTAAAATGAAAAAATATAAAAACAATTACGAAACATAATAATATACTCCATAAAGAATATGCATTACTTGGAAAAATATGATAAACATTTAAAATCCATGAAAAAAAAGCAATTAGTAAAATACCCATAATTTTGCTAATACAATAACCTTTATCAGGTAATCTAGGAAACATTAAATTTACTATTGGTAATGTCACAAGTCCAATTAATTGAATAACTATAAGCCATTTCAATACATCAAACATTATTTACTCATCTTGAAAAGCATTATCATAACTGAACAAATTATCCACAAAATGACCTGGATTGAATTTCACAATGTCATTTAAACTTTCCCCAGAGCCGAGAAAGCAAATTGGTGTGTTAAAAGTCTTAACTACTGAGAAAATTATTCCACCTTTTGATGTTCCATCTAATTTTGTTAATAAAATAGCATCACATCCTAAAGTTGAAGCAAAATTTTCAGTTTGAGCCAAGCCATTTTGGCCAATTGTCGCATCTAAAACTAACACAACTGACAATTGGTTTTCTGGAATTAATTTACAAATAGACCTTTTAATCTTCTTCAATTCTTCCATAAGATTAGTTTTAGTATGCAATCTACCAGCAGTATCAATAATTGCAATATCAATTTTACGTGCAATCGCAGCATTTACAGTATCATATGCAACTGCAGCAGGGTCAGATCCTTCTTTATGGCTAACAACATTAATATTGATTTTTTGACCCCATATTTTAAGTTGTTCTAAAGCACCAGCTCGAAACGTATCAGCTGCTCCCAGAATAATTTTCTTATCTTCAAGTTTATAATAATTAGCTAATTTAGCTATACTTGTAGTTTTACCCACCCCATTAATACCTACAACTAAAACTACCTTTGGAAGTTTATTATAATCACCTAAAAAATGCATCGGTAAATCAATAATATTTATCATTTCTTTCTTTAGTATATTAATTAATTCATCAGTGTCTTTTATTTTTTTTTCTTTAGCAATCAATTGTATTTTTTCAATTAATAAAGTAGATGTCTCTACTCCAACATCAGATATATATAACCTTTCTTCTAATTTATCCCAAAATTCTAAATCAATTTTTTCCGATTTAAATGATGAAAAATTATCTGCCCATAATGCACGAGTTTTCTGCAAGACTTTTGTATGTATTTGATAATTATTAAACATATTAAAACAATCCTATTTAGTTTAAATCGGAATATATAGATTGAATTGATTTTCTCACACCAACTAAGCGTGCTGTAATTATCAATCTGTGATCATAAATTAATTTTGGAACACATGTTACTAAAGTGACAGTAGCATTTTTTGAATTATATAAATTCAACTCATCTTGATGAATAACTTTAGTGCTATTTACTTGATAAACAAATTCTCCAGTTTCAGTATATAAAACAATATAGACAGGAAATCCTTCTTTCAATTTTTCTGCAATGATAGGTAAGTCTCTAAACACATCACCTTCATCTTTTAATGGACTTTGCAGATGCCCAAAATACCATGAATTCCCTATTTCGCCAGGTTTAGCTGTGTCAGGAATATGTCCCACTACATTTTTCGGAGTATTATATTCTTTACTATTTCCAACATCAATAAGTTTCAATTCTTGAACTTCGGAATTAAGGTTAATTATAGGTATATTAATATATTTAGCATTAAAACCCAATATAGATTGATCAAAATCATTACTCAGAAAAACTTTCTTATAATCATTAAGAAAAACTGAAGATTTTTTGTTTTCAGGCCCAACAATTAAATCATTACTGAACTGTTGAATTTTAGTTTTTTGATCTGAAATAGAATCATTTTTATTTAATTCATTTTTTTGAGTAATTTCAGAATCAATTTTAATGTTTTCCACCTCAATAGTTTTAGAATTGATTTCAAAAGTAGTTACAGATTTTTCAGTCTCATAACCATTTTTAGAAATATTATTTTTTGAAATTGATAATTCTTCATCCAACAAATTATCAATTTCAAAAACAGAAGTCTGATTATATATTATATTTTCATCTTCATAACTAATCTCTACATTTAAAGAAGATAATTGATACGTAGCTTTAATTTTATAAAAATAAATTGAAGCAGCAATTACAAACAATAATATACCAAAAGTTATTAAAAAGACTCCAAATTCTTTCATCCCATATTTAGAGATATCAAAACTTAACATTATTACACAAAATCTAATTATTTCTATTTAAATCAACATGTAGTTAATTTAAATAGAAATAATTACAGATTAGTTATTTTTCAATCTTTATTTATCTAACCCTAGGAGCATGAGAAGCTCCACTAGCAATAGGTTCATTTAAATAAACATCACCATTACGAATTTTAATATTAAAACCGCATTCAGGATCACTACAAACCCATGCTTTGTAATGTATTGGTGCTCCTTGGCTTCCAAAATCCGACAATGGTAGTAATTGACCCAAATCACACTTTCTACAAATCGGCCATGTATTATTATCCAAAAATACCTCCTCCAATTACACTTTCCATAAGGATATAATGCGGTTAGTATAACATTTGTATTTAAACTCTACAAGTACAAATATATTTGATAAATACTAAATATTGTTAACTTTATAATTGAAAAATATTCTTTGCATTTTGATAAAGTATTTTTCTTTTATCATGATCATAACTACTTGAACTATCTAAATGTTTTTTTATAAATTTAGGTTTAACTAATGGGTAATCACTACCAAATAATATTTTATCTGATCCTAGTAAATCGACACATATATCAAATATTTTCCTATCATATAAAAGTGTTGATGCAGATGTGTCAAAATACACTTTTTTCAAAGAAGTTAATACTTCAGGCATTAAAGCATAGAAAGGTAATCCGCCACCCCAATGTGAACATATTATAGTTGCTGAAGGATAATTATTAATAAAACTTAATAAAATTTCTGGCCTTGTTATACCTTTACCATCATATATATGACCAACAGGCTCAGATGAATGAGTATTAATAATCATATTATTATCTTGAACAACTTCCATAATATTATCCATAACAAGTTTATCTGACAAATTAAATAGTTGGGTATCTGGGTGTAATTCGCCAACACCTTTCAATCCTAATTTATAACATCGATCTATTTCATTGGAAGCTAAATTACCATGTAAAGGATTAACACCAGCAAAACCAATTAATCTATCTGGAAAGCGATTTACAGAATCAATAATGTAATCATTAATTTCTTTAATAATTCCTGAATCTTGCCAACCCATGGATAAAATAACTGACATATTAATTGATTCTTTATCCATATTTTCAATTAACTCATCAGTAGTAATCATTTTTACATTTTTATTTGAAAATAAAGTACGAAAAGTCAAATCTCTATCTAATAAATTCTCACGATTTGATATTAAATCTTGAGGAAACACGTGAACATGTGAATCAATAATCAATTTTATATTCCATAAATACTCTTAATTAAAGTTATTAGTAAATAATTTATATATATTATCTCCAAAAATTTTATTTTTGTCTTGTTCAGATAAGAAGTTGCAATGATTACCAATATAATCAAGTGATTGTTTATAAGTACAATATCTTTCAACATTAGGCATGTCTGAGCCCCATGCGAGTCTATCAGAACCCAATCTTTGATAATATTCTTTAATTATTGGATAAGATTCTCGAAATGGATATTCCCAATTTTGTCCATAGGCAATAGGAAATAAAATTTCAGAAATAAGGCTTGGCGAATCTAAAGCATTCCAAGCTTCATCTGGGATTTCCAATTTATCACCATTAGTAAAGATTGACAAATTTAATCCATGAGTTAAAACTACTGGTATATCATCATATTTTTTCAACCAATTTCTAAAAGCATTTAGTTCATTTAAATATACATCTTTATTAGGACTAACTGCTGTTAACATCCAAAATACTGGAATTTTTAATTCTCTAACACAATCCCAGAATTTAAAAAAAATCGGATCATCAACTAACTCATTCCTTCCATACATTCTTAAAGTACCAGATTGATACCATAAAGCATGTAACCCAAGATCTTTAATAGCTATTTCAAGAGTATTAATCTCACTATTTCTGTCACTTTTCCATTCATCAATCATAGCAAGCCCCCAAAAACGCTCCGGGAATTTATCTATAGCATCTTTAATATAGTTATTTAATTTACCGTATGAATGACCCGTCTGTAATACAGATTTATCAATTCCAACATAATCCATTTGAGCAACCATCAATTCTACTGGAGCTTCTAAATTTACTAATGTTGGTGGTAAATATTGTCTATAATAATTATCAGATTTATAAATCCAATTAAACCTACCATATTGTCCAGCACGAATATTAACTTCAGATAAATAATCAAATGAATAGCCACCTGGATTTACTAGTGATTGATCTGATAAAAATTCTCCTGTATTAAAATTCCTGACAGGTTGGCCATTAAAGATTAACATATGTTGTATGAACTTCATGTGTTCATCTACACTATCATGGCCAGAAGAACCTCCCATAGGTGGAAATATATGCGCATGAGAATCAATAATCAACTTAACCTCCAAAATCAATAATATTAAGACAAATAAATTACTTTCCAAATACTCCATAAATACAAGATTTCATATATGATTAACATCTACTACAATCCTACCTTGTATATTACCTAATAAAATTTCTTTAGCCATACTAAAAACATCTTTCAATCCTACTTGTTTTGTAATTAATTCTAATTTTTCATTATTAATATTATTACTTAATCTATTCCAAGCTATCTTTCTTTTTTCTACTGAACAATAGTTAGAATCAATTCCAACTAAACGTATTCCTCTAAGAATAAATGGAAGAACATTAGTAGTAAAATTAACTCCAGCAGTATTCCCACAGACAGCCACACAGCCTCTTTGTTTAATTGAAGGAATTAAGTTAGATAATATACTTCCTCCAACAGTATCAATTAATGCTGACCATTTTGCTGTGCTTAATAGTTTATCTTCATTATCTAAACTATTAGTGTAAATAATTTGTGATGCACCTAAAGAATTCAAATATTGTGTATTCTCAACCCCTCTCGTTAAGGCAATAACTTCATATCCTAAATTAGATAATAATAAAATCGATGCACTACCCACACCTCCGCTAGCTCCTGTTACTAAAACAGGGCCATCTTTTGGTTTTATAAAATTACTTTCAAATTCTAGAACACATAACATTGCTGTTAAGCCTGCTGTTCCTAAAGACATTGAATTTTTAAGAGTTATTCCTTGTGGTTTTTTAATTAACCAATCACCTTTAACCTTAGCCATCTGAGATAAACCTCCTGAATGGGTTTCACCTAATCCCCACCCAGTAGCAATAACTTCATCTCCTGAAACAAAATTCCTATGACTAGATTCAAGTACAATTCCTGCAAAGTCTATTCCTGGAACGATAGGAAATTTCCGCATTATTCGCCCCTTGTTACCTTCTATTGCAAGCCCATCTTTATAATTAATTGTTGAATATAAGATTTTAATTAATACATCACCAGAATATAAATCGTCTATATTTAAATTTTTGATATTTATATCTATTCCATTACAATTCTCTATGGCTTGAATAGCTTTAAATTGTTGGTCCATAAATACTCTCTAATTTAGCTAGTAACACTTTTGATTTAAACTATATATTAACATAGAAAATAAAACTGTTTAAAAGATATTATCCAATCATATTTGATATATCCGAAACAGCATTTAAGATTGAATTTATATCTTCATCATTATTAAAAAATGCTGTAGATATACGTACACCTGATATATCTGTATGCCGTAAAGATGGTCTTCCAAGTATATTTTTTTTCCACATTTTTTCACTAAGTTCATCACCATGCAATTCAGGAAGTGAAAAAGTAACTATACCTGTACAAAACTCTAAGTTAGCAGGGCTTCTAATTACAACTTTTGGGATTTCTAATAAACCAGACTTTAATTTTTCTGTAAGTTTATTAACATGTTTTTCTATATTATTTATTCCTAATGAATTAATATATTTAATTGCTAAACCCATTGCAATATACAGAGGTTTTTGCCTACCACCAAATTCAAATTTATGTGCAGTAGTTTCATAAACAACATCGTCCTTCAAACCTCTATCCCAAGTACCTGCATAAGCACCAGTCCATGAAATTTTTAATTTTTCTATCCACTCAGGTTTAATATAAAATCCTGCAACACCCCATCCTCCTAATAACCATTTATGAGCAGTAAATGCATAAAAATCACAATCTATTTCATTTAAATCAATAGGAAACTGTCCAACAGATTGAGCTCCATCAAAAATAACAGGAATACCATATTCGTGTGCAAGGGAACAAATTTCTTTAGCAGGTAATTTATGTCCCGTATCTGTAGTGACATGACTTAAAGAAATTAGTTTGGTATTATCATTAATTAGAGACTCCAAATTAGACAAGAAATCATTTTTATCATCAATAACTTTTATTTTTATTATTTTTACACCAAATTCATCTCTAAGATTTAGCCATGGCATAACTCCACTTGGATGCTCTTCTGAAGATAATATAATTTCATCTCCTTTTTGCCAATTCATACCATGGGCAACTATATTCATCCCTTCCGATATAGCTCTGATAAATGCTATAGTACTAACTGGTACATTCAAAAAATTTGCACTTAACACTCTTGTATCTTCCATTCTGTTTTCTAAATCAGATTTTATATTTGGAGTATCAGGACCAAAATCTCTAGCATATTCATAAATAGTTTGAATCTCTTCTGCTATTTCTTTCGAAATAGGACCAGTACCACCAGTATTCATGTAAATAGAATTTGATAATACCGGGAAATTTTTTCTAACTTTCTCAACATCAAAACTCATATTTAATCTCCCATATTTTTTAAAACTCAATTTTTATAAAACAGATAAATATCTATCTAATTCATATTTAGTCACTTTAGTATTATAAAGTTCCAATTCTATTTTTTTATTCTCAATGAAACTTTTAAATACATAACCACCTAAATCGTTGTATACTAATTCACTATTTTCAGTAATTAGTATAGCTTCCCATAAATTACTAGGCAATTTTTCATAAATACACTTTATCATTAGCATCGCAAAAAACACGAGCAACAGAATTAACATCAGATTTCAATGGAATCAAACTAAAAGTATTAGGATCTGGAAAAGCATATAAATTTCTTTCATCAGATCTAGCAAAACCTTCAATTGATGAACCATCAAAAGAAATACCCTTAAATATCCCTCTTTCAAGTTCTTCTATAGTAATGCTAAACCCATTTAAGTTACCTAGAATATCTGAAAACCATAGTCTGATTAATTTTAGATCATTTTCTTTAACTTGATGTAAAACATAGTTAATATCATCTTCATTGATTTTTAACACATTTAACATTAATTATGAATACTATCGATTTAAGTCTTGCTTTTTACAGAACTACACACAGTATCAGTAATTAATCTAGATACTAAATAAGGATCCATATTTGCATTTGGACGACGATCTTCTATGTATCCTTTACCATCAACATTAACTTGCCATGGGATCCGAACCGATGCACCTCTATCTGAAACACCATACGTAAATTTGTCTACAGAGGCAGTCTCATGTAGTCCTGTTAGCCTTTCTTCAATTCCAAATCCATAATTTTTAATATGTAATTCATGTTTTTCAGAAAGAGCTTCAGCTGCATCTATACAAGGTTGATAACTTGACCTCATTTGTTTCGTTGAAAAATTAGTATGACAACCAGCACCATTCCAGTCCCCTTTAACAGGTTTAGCATCTAAGGTCGCACTAATACCATGGTCTTCTCCAATCCGATACAGTAACCATCTTGCTATCCAAAGATGGTCACTAACTGCAGTAGGTGCAATAGGGCCAACTTGAAATTCCCATTGAGCAGGCATAACTTCAGCATTAATACCAGAAATTGTTAATCCAGCTGCTAAGCAAGCATCTAAATGTTCTTCTACTAAAGGGCGTCCAAAAACTTCATCTGCACCAACTCCACAATAATATCCACCTTGAGGAGCAGGGAATCCATTTGACGGCCAACCTAATGGTTGTATCCCATCAAATAAAGTATATTCTTGCTCAATTCCAAACCACATGTCAAATTCTGCATATTTTTTTTCTGTTTGAAAACAAGCAGCTCTCATATTTGAATCATGTGGAGACATATCAATGTTCATTACTTCTGTCATAACTAATATATCATTACCAAGGCGAATTGGATCAGGGCAAGTAAATACTGGCTTCAATACACAATCTGAATTTTCTCCTGGAGCTTGATTAGTACTAGATCCATCAAAACCCCATATAGGTGGTTCTTCACCAATCGGAACTATTTTAGTTTTAGATCTCAATTTTTGGGTAGGCGTAGTACCATCAATCCAAATATATTCAGCTTTATAAAAATCCATACATAACTCCTCTTATATATTTCAAAGTTATTAAATTTTTGTTAAATAATTAATTAAAATATCAATCATTATATTAAAACAACAAAGTTAAATCGAATTTTTATGAGATTCTAATTTTTTAATCTCTTCATCAACTTGAACTATTTCAGAAAATTCTTGTTGAGTTAAATGGAAACATCTTTTAAGCCATAAACTAGTTAATTTTGTCCCAACTATATCTGATAATTTAGCTGCGTTTGTCATTTTTGAAACTTCATATTCTCTAGGTAAATGCCTAGACAAGCTTTCTATATCATTTTCTGCTTCTTCTGCTAATGATTTTTCTTTTCCTTCAATAGCAAATCTTAAACGACCAATCATTTTAGTTAATTCACTTAATTTATCATTAGTACTCATAAATTCGTATAACACACTATTTACATCTAATTGTGAATCATCTGAATTTTTAACATTCTGAATAGAATCTGGAAATATAACTTCACGATCATAAAAATCAGCATATTTTTGAACAGCTTCATTAACTAATATCATAGAAGACTGTATATCAGAGCTATCAAAAAAACCACCATACAATATATCATCAGATCTGATATTAGCAATTACATCTATATATTCTCTACTTTCAATTTTTTCTGGCGATGGTGGAAATGCAAAAGCAGATAAATCATTAGCTCCAAAATCTGATATTTGATTCATAAGAAATGGCGGAACATATTTAGAAACTTCAACTGTGATAGGTAACAATACGATATAAGTGGCCCAAATTTCATCTTGATTATTTGAGTCTCTAAAATAGAGTACAGCATGACCTTTACACTCTTGTTGACTCCCTAATTCAAACTCTAAATTCATATAACCACATATACCTTCCAATAATAACTCTTAATTCAAATAGTATTATACTCTTAATTAAAAAGAGTATAATACTATAAATATCATAATAACTGAGTAAATATATGAAATCATACTTTTTCAAACCACAATTATATAAAAATCTTGTTCGTCCATTACTATTTAAATTACCTCCAGAGACTTCTCAAAAAATCGCTGATACAATTCTAGATAGTAAGATTTTTCAAATATTAATTTCAGATTCATTATCAATCAATAATTCAAAATTAGAAACTGAATTCGTTGGAATTAAATTAAATAATCCCGTAGGATTAGCAGCAGGATATGATAAAAACTGCAATCACATCACTGCCCTAGAAACTCTTGGATTTGGATATTTAGTTTGTGGAACAATTATAAATAATCCAAAAGAAGGTAATCCGAAACCAAGAATATTCAGAGTGCCTAAAGATAAGGCTCTATTAAATTCACTTGGATTTCCAAGTCAAGGTTTAAACCAAATTATTCATAATTTAAATCAAAATAAAATTAATAATAAACCTCTTATACTTAGTATATCTGGTTTGAATATAGATGAAATAATAAATTGTTACAAAAAGCTTGAAGGTTTTTGTGATGCATTTGAAATAAACATTAGTTCCCCAAATACTCAGGGACTAAAAATTTTCCAAGACACTCAAATATTGAAAAAATTACTCATTAGGCTAAATGAAATTCGTACAAAACCTATTATAGTAAAAATACCTCCATATACAAATTCAAAAAACACTTTATATAAATCTGCAATATATCATGACAAAGACCAAATCATGAGAATACTTCAAACATGCTTAGAAGAATCTATAGATGGAATTACTGTTTCTAATACAACTCCAATAGTTAGCAATAATTTACGATCAAAATCAGGAGGACTGAGTGGGAAACCTTTATTAGAAAATATGTTAGAAATTGTAACTGATATAAAACATATGTCAGGTTCAAGCATTGATATCAATGCTTGTGGAGGAATAAGTTCTGGTAAAGATGTTTTAGAAGCTATTAAAGCAGGTGCGAAAGCAATTCAAATTTATACTAGCCTAATCTACGAAGGCCCTCGAATAGTAAAAAATATTAACAAAGAATTATTATCCTTACTAAAACCAAATGAAAATTTAAAGATAATAAATCCTAATTAAAATCATTTAGAAAAATAACCTGCTTCTAAAAACTCAACTAAAACAATTGCAACTCCATCATTTTCTATACTAGGAGCAATTTTATTTGCAATACTAACAACCTCAGAAACAGAATTTTTCACAGCTACACCCATATTAACCCATTCAATCATTTGCAAATCGTTATACCCATTACCAAATGCTATAGTCTCAGATTTTTTAACATTTAATTTGTCACATAACCATGCTAAACCTTTATCTTTTCCACTATTTGGATTAAGAATTTCACAAAAATAGGGTAAAGACCTTGTAACATATAAATCTGTTTTTAATTTATGTTGCAAATTCATCTCTAATTGTTGAATTTTTAATTCTTTACCGAGGACTATTATTCTGTCAGGTTTTTTAGATGACAAATCTCTAAGATTTTCAATACATATAATATCTACATTGTTTCTTTCTCCATAAGATATAATTTCTTTTGTTAGTTTAGATACAAAGACTTCACCATTACAATTAACCATAATTTCAAACTCAGAATATTGATCAAGTTCATCTAATGCAGTATTTAACATATATGAATCCAGTGGAGTATGCCAGTTGATTTTTTCGCTCTCTAAATCAACTACTTGAGCTCCTTGAAATGGAATAATATAATTAATACCTTGTATATGAGTTATAATTCTTTTAGCTGATTGAAATGTCCTCCCAGTTGCAACTACAATATGTACTCCTAATAAGGCTAATTCTTCGATAATTTTAATTGTACGAATAGACACTGGATTGTCTGTATTCCTAATTGTCCCATCTATATCAAGAGCAATTAATTTATATTTCACAAAGATTATCCTTAAATTACTTAACAAAAATATTATAAATAGAAAAATTACTGTGCTAAAATAGTATCAAAATTAATTTTATCAAATTTTAAAGATTAAATGAACAATCAACACATGAGGTAATAAATGACTTCAGTCAATTCTAAATCAAATAACTATAAAGTTATTGGCACAAGACCTATACGGCATGATGCTCTTGATAAAGTTACAGGTAAAGCAAGATATGGTGCAGATATAAATTTACCCGGAATGTTATATGGTAAAGTACTCAGAAGTCCATATGCACATGCAAAAATAAAATCTATTGATTTAAGTCAATTAAATAAATTACCTAATATTAAAGCAGTAGCCAGTTTTAAAGATTTAAAAAACCCTGGACCAATAAATATGAAAGCAGTTTTAGGACAAACGCCTACTCATAATATATTTGCTGAAACCAAGGTGTTATATAAAGGGCATCCTATATTAGCCATTGCTGCAACAAATCCACATGACGCTGAAGAAGCTTTAAACTTAATTAAAATAGAATATGAAATTTTACAATCCACAACAAATGTTGAAGATTCAATATCTGAAAACGCTCCAATATTACATGATAATTGGATGAACCCTACAGATAAGAAACCCACCAATATAGGAGAACATCAACAGTTCGAATTTGGCAACCTAGATCACGGATTCAAAAAGGCTGACCATATATTTGAAAAGCAATACAAGACAAAAACTGTTCATCAAGGATATATTGAATTACAGAATGCTACAGCATGGTGGACTAATGACCAAAGAGTAACGATATGGTGCAGTACTCAAGGCCATTTTGGAGTAAGAGATAACACAGCAAGAATTCTTGGGATACCTGTATCAGATATTAAAGTAGTACCCATGGAAATCGGTGGTGGATTTGGAGGTAAAATTGCAGTTTATTTAGAACCTATTGCTGCAATATTATCTAAAAAAAGCGGTCAACCAGTCAAATTAACTATGACTAGATCTGAAGTATTAGAAGCTACTGGCCCAACATCAGGTAGCGTCATTAATATTAAAATGGGATATACAAAAAAAGGGCTGATTACAGCAGCTAAAGCAGATATTTCATTTGAAGCTGGAGCTTTCCCTGGTGGTCCAATAGGAGGAGCATGTTCAGCAATATTTGCTCCATATGATCTTGAAAATGTTCTGATAAATGCTTATGACATAGTTACAAACAAACCAAGAACAACTGCATATAGAGCTCCAGGCGCTCCTATTGTTTGTTTTGCTGTTGAAAGCTCCTTAGATCAAATAGCTAAAGAAATAAATATTGATCCTATTGATTTAAGATTACTCAATGTTGCTGAAGAAGGTAGCCGTAGATCAGATGGGGTAATCAACTTAAAAATAGGAGCTAAAGAAGTAATGGAAGCTGTGAAAGAGCACCCTCATTATTCAAGTCAGATTGAAAGGCCAAATACAGGTAGAGGAATTGGAATGGGATTTTGTCGAAATAATACAGGTATGGCTTGTGCAATTGCAAACGTAGTAAATAACGGTACTGTTACCCTTATAGAAGGTTCTGTAGATCTTGCTGGATCTCGTACTGCAGTCTCACAACAATTAGCAGAAGTGTTAGGAATCCCAGTGGAAAAAATAATTCCACAAGTAGGCGATACTGATACAATTGGTTACACATCTAATACTGGTGGAAGCGGTGTAGTATTCAAAACAGGATGGGCTGCTTATAACGCTGCTCAAGACATCATTCAACAACTCCTTAAACGTGCAGCTAAAATCTGGGATACTAATGAACAAAATTTAGAATATATTGATGGAGTTATTAAACATAAAATTGACACTGAGCTCCAAATCACATTTGAAGAAATTGCAAATTTACTATCAGAAACAGGAGGCCCAGTAGTAGGAAAAGCAAATATTAATCCTGGAGGATCTGGTGGGTCTTACGCAGCTAATATAGTTGATTTAGAAGTTGACCCTGAAACAGGTAAAGTTACTATATTACGATTTACTGCTTTTCAAGATGTAGGAACTGCTATACATCCTAGTTATGTAGAAGGTCAAATTCAAGGAGGAACATCTCAAGGAATAGGGTGGGCATTAAATGAAGAATACTTTATGAATGAACATGGAGAATTACAAAACACTTCTCTATTAGATTATCGTATGCCTACAAGTTTAGATCTTCCATTTATTGAAGCTGTAATTGTAGAAGTTCCAAATCCAGGTCATCCATTTGGAGTAAGAGGAGTAGGAGAGGCAAATATTGCACCTCCTTTAGCATCTATTGCAAATGCAATAGATCAAGCTTTAGGAATACGCATGTATAATTTACCAATGAACCCACAATCTGTATTATCAGAAATTGATAAACAAAAAAATAATCAATAACTATGAGCATAAACAAAACTGAAATTAAAGATGATGATTTGGAAAATTTAACGATTGAATTGAAAAATGTAAGTAAATCTTTTGACTCAATACATGCAGTTCAAAGCCTGTCATTTAAAGTGAGAAAAGGCGAAGTTATAGGATTTTTAGGCCCTAATGGTTCTGGAAAAACTACTACAATGCGCCTACTAACATCTTTCTACAACCCAGATTCAGGGTATATAAAAATAAATGGTATAAATACACAAGAGAATGATATTGAAACTAGAAACTCAATTGGATATTTAGCTGAAAACAATCCTTTATATGAAGATTTACTTGTAAAAGAATACCTTGAATTTGTTGCTGATTTAAGAGGTCTTAAAAAAACTGAAAAAAAAAGAAATATTGAGAAATCTATTGAAGAAATAGGTCTTAAAGAAGTATATTTTAGACCTATAAATCAATTATCTAAAGGATATCATCAAAGAGTTGGACTAGCTCAAGCAATTTTACATGACCCATCAATACTTATTCTTGATGAACCGACTGAAGGCCTAGACCCTAATCAAAGACTAACCCATCGGAATCTAATAAAAACTTTAGGCAAACAAAGAACAGTCCTTCTAAGTACTCATGTAATGCAAGAAGTTGAAACTACTTGCCAACGAGTTATTCTTTTAAGCAAAGGTAGTTTAGTCGCAGATCAATCAGTAAAAGACTTATTAAACCAAGTACAAGGATTAAAAACTGTATATGTTGAAATAGATGGAAATAATATAGAAAAAGAATTAAATAAATTACCTGGATTAAATTCTATCGAATCAGAACAAATAATAGAAGCTCGGAAAGGTTTTACTATATCTGTAGTAGGAGATATAGATCCTAGACCAGAAATTTACAAATTATCCAAATCGCAAAATTGGATAATTTGGGAATTACGTGAAGTGAAACCTAAACTTGAAGAAATATTTAGAGATTTAACTACTCAGAATAAAAAATCATGAAAAATCTTACTACAATTATTAAAAAAGACCTTAAGGGTTATTTTGATCAACCAACAGGATATGTATTAATTGTTATTTTTTCTGCAGTTTCAGCATATTTATTTTTCTTTGTGTCAGGTTTTAACGATACTTCTGAAGCATCTGTAAGAGAATTATTTACTATCTTACCCTGGCTTCTTGCAATATTTATTCCAGCATCTACTATGCGCCTTATTGCAGAAGAACAAAGAGATGGAACTTTAGAGATATTATTAACACATCCAATTAAAACATGGATAGTATTATTTTCTAAATTTACAGTTGGAATGATATTTGTTGCTATTTTGATATTATCCACAATAGCGATTCCTATTGCTCTTGAAACTGTAAGTAATACAGATTCAGGAAAATGGAATTTAGATGAAGGGGCAGCAATATCTCAATATATTGGTAGTTTCTTTTTAGCTAGTGTTTTTGTATCTGTAGGATTATGGACTTCTAGCTTAACACAAAATCAAATTATAGCCTTTATACTTGGTATTTTTTTTATCGCAATATTGTTACTTATAGGACTAGATATAGTAAATGAACCAATACCTGATAGGTTTGCTGGATTACTTCAAAACTTAAGCCCCCTTACACATTTCGAAAGTATATCTAGAGGTATATTAGATTTAAGGGATATAATATATTTGATATCATTAACATCAACATTTTTAAGTGCTACTTTTCTATCAATCAGAAAAAAAAGTTTGAGTAGTAAATCACCAAACTACAAAAACCTACAACTAGGTGTTACTGGAATGATTATTTTAAGTATATTAATTGCATGGTTTAGTAACTCTATAGGTGGAAGATTAGATCTTACAGAAAACAAATTATACTCAATGCATCCTTCTACAAACAAAATCATATCTGAACTTGATGATTTACTTGTAATCAATTTATTTTCATCAAAAGATCCTCCTACAGCAATAATTACTACAACTAGAGATGTACAAGATTTCCTCTATGATTTAGCCCAAAGTTCAAATTCTACAGTCAAAATTGTACATAAATTTCCTGAAACACCAAAAGAAAATGATACTAATTCAGAAAGAAAAGAAACAAAAGATTTGCGTGAAGCATATATGGCAGGAATACCTGCACAACAATTCAATATAAGTTCTCAAGGAGAGATACAAATAAAAAATGGTTATTTAGGTATATCCATGACCTATGGTAATCAACGGGAAATAATTCCGATTGTTAAAACCATTGATGGATTTGAATATAAAATTGCTAGTTTAATTGAAAAAATGAGTAAGGAAAATAAAAAAACCATTGGATTTTTAACAGGGCATGGAGAAAAAAATATAAATACAGATTACCAATTTTTGGCTTCTATATTAAACCAACAATATAACATAATGAGCATAGACCTTGAAAAATCTCCAGATGATATAAAGAATATAGATGTATTAATTATTCCTGGCCCAAATTCTATAATTCCAGATGATACAAGTGTAAAAATAAATGAATATATTAGAAGTGGTGGGAAAACAATGTTCTTTATAGATAGAATAACTATTAATAAGGAACAATTAATAGCAATTCCAAATAGAAACAACTATAACGAATTTTTATCAGCTTATGGAATCATAATTGACGATAATATCTTGTTTGACGTTGTTTCAAATGAAAACCTATCCTTTCAAGATCAAAGTGGAGAAAGTATATTAACTTCTTATCCGTATTGGATGCGAGTTTCAAGTGCTGACATGAAAATTGCAGGTGATATTAAATCTGTATTAATACCGTGGGGTAGCTCCGTAGCATTTGACTTATACCTATCAGAAAAATTCAATATGATCCCATTACTAAAAACAACTAAATATGCTGCAGTAGATTTTAATTACCAACAAAACCCTGATATCAGTCCTAATTCTCAAGCAATTACAGAATTAACAGAATCCGATATGATTTCTAATGATATTGGAATTGCCATTACTAATAAAGAAAATTCTCAAGAATATCCTAATGATTTTAGAATGGTTGTTATTGGAGATTCTGACTGGTTAGCAAATGAAACTATTCAATTAGCTCAGGAAAATATTACAATAGCCTTGAATTTAATAGATTGGTTAGCACAAGAAGATGCATTAGCAGCAATAAGAAACAAGATCATATCAGACAGAACACTCTTATTTAAGGACTCAACAAACCGAAACTTAATTCAATATTCAAATATAATAGGCATTCCAATTATATTTATAGTTTTTGGTTTAATAAGATATATACGTCGTCGTAGTAATATTTTAAGGAGTAATAAAAATTAAAAATATACAAATGGGGTACATTTTAATATCTCTCATTATAATTGGATTGATTATATTAACTTTTCAAATTATATCTACTAATGAAGACCAAATTATTTTATCAGGATTGTTACCAATTTCTGAAGATGTTGTAGATAAAATAATTATTAGCTCTAATGAAAACAAAGAGTCAGTTACATTATTAAAATTAGGTTCAACATGGACTCTCAATAACCAAAAAATTTTTCAAAATAAATTAGATGCATTTTGGGCTATTACATCCTATTTTCAAGGATCACAACTAACCTCCAGGAATCCTAAAAATCATTCAAAAATTGGCGTTTCTGAAAATCAAGGAGTCAATTTAGAGTTCTTTATTGGAGGGTTTTTACAAGAAAAATTCATACTAGGTAAATGGACTAATGAATCTCGATTATGTTATTTTAGAAAACCAGGTAAAAATGAAGTCTACTCTACTGAATGTCCTGTACCAGCCTATACTATATTTGATACAAAAGTTTCTGGTTGGCAAGATCCTATGATTTTATCTATAGCAAAAAATGAAATTTCTGAAATACAATATATTTATATAAATGAAGAATTTCAAATTATTAATAATAATAATGAACAAATTATAGTAAGTGCAGATGGCAATCAATTTGCTAATTGGCTCCCTGTTAACACTATTTTTCAGTCGTTTTCAGGGCTTTTGGCTTCAGGGTTCGCAAACAAAGAAGAAGCTGCGGCTTTACAACTTAAAAACCCTTTTGCAACTATAAAAATAAAAACTACAGCAAATTCAAATAATAAATCAGTAACTTTAAAATTTCTACAAAAAGATGAACAAAATTATTATGTATACATAACTGGTAGTCCAACAGTATATATATTAGAAAAAAATATCGGCGACTTAATATTAGTTAATAGATCTCAAATAACAGATTGATATTTACATTACTTCTGGAATTACTATTAATGAATTATCCAATGGATCATTAGTGATACGCACTCTAATTCCAAATACATTCTCGATATTTTGATGAGTTAAAATATCTTCTGGACTGCCTTCAGAAAATAAAACACCATTTTTCAACATTACAATCCTATCACAATATTTTGAGGCTAATGTTAAATCGTGCATAGATAAAAGTACACATATATTATGATTAGTTTTAAGTTTTTTGAGCAAATTTAAAACTAATATCTGATGAACTAAATCTAAATTGGAAGTAGGTTCATCTAATAATAAAACAGGAGCTCTTTGATTTAATGCCATCGCAATCGATACACGTTGTAATTCACCTCCAGAGATATCGGAAATTAATTTTTCTGACAATTCAACAATATTTGTCATTTTCATAACATCATAAGTAATTTCTAAATCTTTATTTGTACCTATATGAAAAAAATCAATATATGGATTCCTACCCATAAACACCAAATCTATCACTCTATAATCTAGAGGGAAATTGATTTTTTGAGGTACTACAGAAATAAATTTCGATCTGTTTTTAATTGAAATTCGATTGATATTTTTGTCATTATATAAAATAATTCCTGAACTAGGTTTTTGAATCCCATTAATAATATTAATTATTGATGTTTTACCTGATCCATTTTGCCCAACTAATCCTACTATTTCACCTTTAGAAAATTTTAGATTTATATCAGAAAGAATTAATTTATCGTGATAACTTAAATTTATATTTTTTAATTCTAATACCATTACTTAAACCTGTATTTCCTTTGGTATCTCAATATAAAAAGAAAAAAAGGACCACCACAAAATGCTGTGACTAAACCAACAGGTAATTCTGAAGCACCCAATATTGTTCTAGCAACTAAATCTGCTAATATCAAAAGTATAGCACCAACTATAGATGATAATGGAATTAAATACCTATAATCAGTACCCCATATAAGTCTAACCATATGTGGAGCAATTAAACCAACAAAACCTATCAATCCACAGAAAGAAACTGCACCAGCAGTTGCAAGAGAAGCCGCAATTATTAAACCTTTTTTAACATATTCAACATTAACACCCAATAAAATAGCATGATCTTCTCCTAACTGCAATATATTAATAAATTTACTAAATGATAATATAAATAAAAAACTAGGTATTATATATATTAAAACTAAAAGCACATGCTCCATTCTTGCAGAAGTAAAACTACCGAAAAGCCAGCTAAGAACAGGTCTTATATTCGGATCACTAGATAGCATTAATAGTGCAGTAATAGCTCCGCATACAGATGATATAGCTATACCTGCCAACAAAAGAGTAGTTAAAGTTAAAGAATCTGATTGATAAGAAATAAGATATGCCAGCATAACACATAAAATAGAACCTAAAAAAGCACCCAAAGGTAATAAATTTATCACACCAAAATATAATGGTATGGGGCTAACAATAATTATAGTAGCTCCCAAAGCAGCCCCAGATGCTACTCCTATTAAATAAGGATCTGCTAAATTGTTTCTAAAAAGTCCTTGGTATGTTGAACCTGACATGCCAAGTGCAAAGCCTACGACTCCAGCTAAAAGAACTCTAGGAATTCTGATTTTAAAAATAATTACATCGAAATTTGAATTAGGGTTAATGTTCCCAAGAATTTTGTCATAAATAATATTTATCAAATCTAAAACTGGAATATTCACTGAACCAATACAAACAGAAATACCAGAAATTATTAATAATAATAAACATAAAAAAATTATCCAATAAACCTTAAATTTATCATATAAGTAATTTTTATTACTCTGTATAAATATTTTTTTATTAATATTTATCAAAACAAAATCAATTATTCTTTAAAAACAAATCAGCATTTTCAGGATAAATAAGCAAAGCTAATTCTTCTATTCCATTTATAAATCTAGGCCCCCCAATTGATAAAGCATTGGATGGTAAAATATAAACTCTATTCTTTTGAACAGCGCTTATTTCATTAAAAGCAGGATCTTTAGTAATAGTATCCCTATCTAAAGTAATGATTAAATCCGGGTTACGGTCTACTATTATTTCTCTACTAATCTGTGCATAACCATCTACATCAAGAGCAATATTAGATACATTTAATAAAGCAAATACATCATCCATTAAAGTATTTCGTCCTGGACTCCAAAGATCACCTACATCTTGAAAAATTGTTTGGTTAATATTTAAATTTTTCACAGTAGTTTCAATATTATTCAAACGTTTTTCAAAGTCTAAAACTATTTCCTTAGCTTTATTTTCAACATTTAATATCATTCCCCACATTATAATTTCATCTGAGATCTTACTAAAATCATTATTTAAACTTTTAATATACAAAACTTTTAATCCAGCATTTTTTAAATTTCCAACATTTTGATCAGAAAAAACAAAAACTAAATCAGGATTTAATCCTATAATCGCTTCTATATTCATATTAAAGGCTCCTCCAACTCTTATAATATTTTCAGCTTCTGGAGGATAAGATACAAAATCATGTGTTCCTACAATTTTTTCACCTTTACCTAATGTAAATATTGTCTCTAATGCAGCAGCATCAAATGCGACTATACGATCAGGGGGTTTTTTAAACTCTATAGATTCACCACTAGAATCAATTATCTCAAATGGATACAAATTCACAATTTCTTCTTGTACAGTTGATTCTTCTCCACTTACTTCACTAATGGTTTCTTGAAAAAACCCAGGTTCTTCATTTATTACTTTCGTTTTTAAAGATAAAGAATCTGTTATATATTTATTAGGTTCTTTATCTGTGTGTTCTTCAAAATTACAAGAAACAAAAAATGGAATAAAAATCATAAATAAAGAGAAATATAATAAAGTTTTAAGGAATGATATCAATAATACTGTCATTATAATCCCCTTTCCACGAAGGACTAGACATATAAATAATGGCAGTAGACCGGGCTCGTGATTTTTTTCACCTACCGTTGCGGGTCAGCGTCGGATTTTGACCGACTTCTCTATTAAGTCAAAGACACCAAAATAATATATTTAGATTGTTAAATTATTTACAAAAATTTTATAGTGAATAAAAAATCATGTCAAGCATACGTAACAACTTATTAAATATAATAAAAAAATGCAACATATTGTGCAACAAATATCTTTAACAACTATAAATTGTATAAAACCTACTATAGAACAAATGTACATTTATACTATATTGTGATAAGTTACTAATTAATAACTTAGTTAAAATTAACAACTTTAAAATTTCAAATATATCTTATTTTTGGAGTATAATATACCAATGAATAAAACTAAAATTAATGAAGAATTATATACTGCAGAAGATATTCAAGTTCTAGAAGGAATGGAAGCAGTAAGACGCCGTCCAGGGATGTATATCGGAAGCACAGACCAACGTGGATTACATCATCTTGTTTATGAAATAGTAGATAATGCAGTTGATGAATTTATGGGTGGGTTTTGCTCTATGGTAGACATTACTATTCACGAAGATTGCAGTGTTACAATAATTGATGACGGTAGAGGAATTCCTGTAGACAAACATAAGACTACTAAAATGTCTGGTGTAGAAACAGTTATGACCACTTTACATGCTGGAGGTAAATTTGGAGGAAAGGCATATTCAGTTTCAGGAGGATTACATGGAGTAGGAGCCTCTGTTGTAAATGCCCTGTCCATAAGCCTTACTGTAGAGGTTTATAGAGATCAAAAAAAATATACTCAAAAATTTTCAAAAGGTAAAGCAATATCTGAATTAATATCTGAAGATTTAAGCTCTGATCAAGTAAATAAGCATGGTACATCTATTCACTTTGCTCCAGATAATGAAATATTTCCAGAAATAAACTATGACTACAGCACCTTAATTCAAAGATTTAAAGAAATGGCATATTTAAACAAAGGAATGAAAATTAAATTCAAAAGTGATTTTCATCATGAATTAAGTCCTAATAACCAAGAGGAATTCCATTACGAAGGTGGAATACTGAGTTTTGTGGAACATTTGAATGCATCTAGAGAAGTTGTACATAAGGAACCTATTTATATTGAAAAAGAAATAAATGGCACTATAGTAGAAGTTGCATTGCAATATAATGATACATTCAATGAATCTGTATATTCTTTTGCAAACTGTATTAACACAAGAGATGGTGGATCACATGTTACTGGATTTCGAGCATCTCTAACACGAGTTATTAATGATTATGCAAGAAAACAAAAATTTATCAAACCAGCTGAACCAAATTTGTCAGGTGAAGATACTCGAGAAGGATTAACTGCAGTAATAAGTGTAAAGTTAACTGAACCACAATTTGAAGGCCAAACTAAAGGTAAATTAGGAAATCCAGAAATAAGAAACCAAGTTGAAACAGTACTATCGGAAGCCATACAACATTATTTAGAAGATAACCCACAGGAATCAAAGAAAATCATTGAAAAATGCCAAACTGCACATAGAGCAAGAGAAGCCGCACGTAAAGCAAGAGATTTAATAATCAGGAAAAATGCAATGGATGGGGGTAGTTTACCTGGTAAACTTGCAGATTGTTCTGAGAAAAATCCTGAACTTTGTGAATTATACTTAGTTGAGGGTGATTCAGCTGGAGGTACTGCAAAAATGGGACGTGATAGAAGAACTCAAGCTATTTTACCTTTACGAGGAAAAATACTTAATGTTGAAAAAGCACGAGCAGATAAAATGCTGGCACATGAAGAAATAAGAGCAATGATAACTGCCATTGGTGTTGGATTAGATGAAGATCTAAATCTAGAAAAATTACGTTACAACAGAGTCATTATAATGACTGATGCAGATGTAGACGGATCTCACATACGTACATTACTGCTAACTTTCTTTTTCAGACATATGATAGATTTAATATCCGAAGGTCACTTGTATATTGCTCAACCACCTTTATATAAAATCTCATCTGGTAAGAAAATATCTTATATATATAATGAGTCAGAACGAGAAGGCGCTATAGCTAAATTTGAAGGAAAAAAAGTAAATACACAAAGATACAAGGGTCTTGGAGAAATGAATGCCGACCAATTATGGGACACCACATTAGATCCAGACAAACGAACTTTATTAAAAGTTGCTGTAAATGACACTGCAACCGCTGATAATGTTTTTTCTACACTAATGGGTGATGTTGTAGAACCTAGAAGAAATTTCATACAAAAACATGCATTGGAAGTAAAAAATCTTGACATATAGATTAATATTTGTTCTAGAATTTAATCCCAAATACCTGTACTAAAATAACGTTCTCCCAAATCATTGAATAAAGTCACAACTGAAGCTTTATCTAAAGATTTAGAAATTTCTTTAGCTCCACATATGTATGCTCCCGATGACTGTCCTACAAATATACCTTTACTTGCTAATTTTTTACACATTTTATAAGATTCATTGATATCTACAAAAACTTCTTCATCTACTATTTCAGTATCAAATATCTCAGGTATTAAATGATCTTCTCCTAAAGGCTTTAGTCCCTCAATTCCTGGCCACTCATCAAAATTAATAGTACAAATTTTGATTTTAGAGTTATATTCTTTTAATTTCTTTCCAACACCTGAAATAGTACCCCCAGTTCCAACACCTCCAATAAAGTGAGTAATATTTGGATTTTGTTTTATTATTTCTTCACCAGTAGTTTCATAATGAGCTAAAGGATTATTTATATTACTGTACTGATCACAAAAAAAATAACTTCCAGGAGATTCTTTATGAATTCTTTTCACTTCTATTAAAGTTTCATCATAACCCAGAATTGGATCAGTAAAAACAATAGACGCTCCATGATTTAATATTCTTTTTTTTCTTTCTTCACTAGCGTTTTCAGGGATAACTAATTTAACTTTATAACCTAATATAGCTCCTATCATGGCATATGATATTCCAGCATTTCCAGATGTTGCATCTAGAATAGTTTTATCTTTAGTCAACTCACCCGATAAAATTCCTTCAACTAACATTCTCAAAACTGGTCTGTCTTTGATCGATCCACCAGGATTTAAATGTTCACATTTAACATATAAATGAGTTGAATCTGAATACATTGGTATATCTAGTTTAATCATTGCAGTATTACCTATCAAAGACAAAGCAGGATAATTAGATATAAATTCTTCTAAATTTTTAGGCAAATCCAAAACAATACTACCCCTTAATTAAGTAAAAAATTTTATCTATAATATAATTGTTTACTTTTATATATAAAATATAGATTCAAGATGTTTTATATTATATTATATAAAACAATAAAAAAATATAAAACCACATTAAGGTATCAAATGGTTAATGAAGAATTAATTCAAAGAATAGAATACTTAAGAGAAAAAATAAAATACCATAATGAATTATATTATCAATTAAATAACCCAGAGATTAATGATTACGAATATGATATTTTATTCGAAGAATTAAAAAAAATAGAGATATCTAATCCCAATTTAATTTCTTCAAATTCACCAACTCAAATTATAAATGACAATAAATCTGAAGCATTTTCACAAATCACTCATCAATCCCCCATGCTTAGTTTATCAAATGCATTTAACAAAGAAGATTTCACAGCTTGGTGGAATAAAACTAAGTCAAATATTTCAACTGAGCAGTTAGAAATGGTATCTGAATTAAAATATGATGGATTGGCGATATCTATCACATATATATATGGCAAACTTGAATATGCAGCTACAAGAGGAGATGGGTTTACAGGTGAAGATGTAACAAGAAATATTCAAACAATAAATAATATACCGAAAATAATTAAACCTTTAAAAAACATTAGCCAAATAGAAATACGTGGTGAAATTTATATTAAAAAATCTCATTTTAAAGATTTAAATACAAAAAGGATAGAAAACGGATTAAATCCTTTTTCTAATCCCAGAAATACAGCGGCAGGATCTTTAAGGCAATTAGACCCGAAAGTCACTGCTAATAGACCATTAGATGCTTTTTTTTATAGCATAGGTTTTTGTACAGGTAAAATTCCAAATAAACAGTATGAAATATTAAAATATCTAAATGATTTAGGACTACAAACTAACCCTAATAATGCAATAGTAATATCACCAGATCAAGTTTTCCAGCTACATGACTATTGGTCTGTTAAACGTTATAACTTAGATTATAACTGTGATGGTTTAGTAATTAAAATAAATGATATAAATTTACAAAAAATATTAGGCACTACATCTAGAGACCCAAGATGGGCAATTGCGTTTAAATTTAAATCTGAAAAATCTAAAACAAAAATATTAGATATACAAGTAAATATAGGAAGAACTGGTACTATTACTCCTTTAGCAATATTAAAACCTGTAAAAATAGATGGGGTAAATGTTAAATCTGCGACACTTCATAATTATTCATATATTCAAAGTAAAGAAATCATGATAAATGATTGGGTGATAATTGAACGTGCAGGTGAAGTAATACCTAAAATTATAGAAGTGATAAAAAACAAAAGAAATGGCGATGAAAAAAAATTCAAAATGCCAAATTATTGTCCTAGTTGCAAAGAAAAACTTTTCAAACCTATAAATGAAGTAGCAATATTATGTGTAAATACTTTTTGTAAAGAAAAATTAATTAGATTACTTGAACATTTCGTAAGTAAAGATGCAATGCAAATTGATGGGATTGGAAAAAAATTAGTTACTAACCTAGTAAATGCAGAATATATATCAGATATATCAGATATATATTTTTTAAATAAAGAGGATCTACTGAAAACAGATGGATTAGCTGATAAAAGTGCAGATAATATTTTAAATTCAATTAAAAATAGCAAATCAAAACCTTTAAATTGTTTATTATTTTCTTTAGGAATATTAAATATTGGAAAAGAAGCATCAGTGATAATATCAAATCATTTTAAAAATATTGACAGAATAATTCAATCTAATACAGAAGATTTAAATCTTCTCCCCGGTATAGGACCTAAAATGTCTAATAATCTAGTTGAATATTTTCAAAATAAGTTAAATATAAATGTTATTAACAAACTTAAAAAAGCTAATTTAAAAATGGATTTATTATCTTCATATGAATCAGATTCTAACGTTTTAAAAGATATGGTTTTTGTTATTACAGGTACTCTTAAAATGGGTACAAGAAATGAATTGAATAATTTAATAAATAAACACGGCGGAAAAACTTCAAATAGCTTAAATAAGACAATCAACTATTTAATAGTGGGAGAAAACCCAGGCTCTAAATTAAATCAAGCTGAAAAAAACAACATTCCATTATTAAAAGAATCTGATTTTATGAAAATGCTTGAATAAATATTAAATCTGTATATTGATTTAATATTTATTCAAGTATAATTAAATTTATTTAATTATATGTTTCGAGGTAAAAAATCCACCTCTCAAATCTTTCTTTAAAAAACTTCCGAAACTATAAAAACCTGCAGCTCAATATGAAACCTGGAATAATATTAATTCAAGGGATAAATGGGCAAGGTAAAAGTAACCTTTTAGAGGCTATATATATATTATCTATTGCAAAATCACATAGAACTAGAAATGAAAAAGAATTAATTTACAAGTATAAAGAAAACAATATCGACTTTACTCAAATTAAATCTATAATATCACATAATCAAAAAGAATCTATAATTCAAATCAACTACCACGTTACTAGTCCAATAGATTTGGTTCATCATGAACAAAGCTCCATAGGTAGTTTAACTAAATCAATAAAATTTGATGGAGCACAAATTTCATCTTCAAATTTAGTAGGGAATTTAACTTCAGTATTATTTAATGCTGAAGATTTAGAAATAATATTTGGAGGGCCATCTATAAGAAGAAAATATATTGATATATTAATTTCTCAACTTAATAGAAAATATTTAATTAATCTTCAAAATTACCAAAAAATCCTTACCCAGCGTAATAATTTATTAAAATCAATAAGAAAAAGTAGTGCTTCAATTGAAGAGCTGTATTTTTGGAACGATGAATTAATTGAGAAAGGATCTTATTTAATTAGTGAAAGAAATTCAGTAATTAAATCACTAAATAACTTATCTCTACCTATTCATAAACATTTAAGTAACGATACAGAAAATCTGGAAATCACTTATTTATCAAATATCAAAGATATTATAGAAGAAGATATTTCAAAATCCTTTAAAGAAGAACTTAATATAAAAGAAAAAGAAGAAATATATCAAGGAGTAACTTTAGTTGGCCCACATAGAGATGACATAAAAATTTCAATCAATAATTTAAGTGCTCATTCATATGCTTCCAGAGGTCAATCAAGGACTGCAATTTTATCTATGAAGCTCGCACAAGCAAAATTCTTAATGGATTTTTATAAAAAAGAACCCATAATATTATTAGATGATGTATTATCAGAATTAGATATTTATAGAAGTCAAAAAATACTTACATTAGCTACAAAGTATACTCAATGTATAATTACTACAAGTAATGCTATTTTATTAAAAGATAAAAATATTTTTTGCAATCAAAAATTCACAATTAAAGACGGAATAATATCTAATTTTAATGAATAAATTTAATTAAAATTAGATCTTCTACCTTCTAAATTACTATGTACATCTATCAATACTGTTTTTCCTGAAGCATTTAATTCTTGTGCTTTTTTAATTGCTGGAATTAATTCATTTGGATCTTTAACTACAATACCGATAGCACCTAAGCCTTCCGCAATTTTAGAATAATTTCCAGTTAAAAATGTAGTACCAAATTTTTCTTTAGCCACAGGATAACCTCCAGGATAAGTTGCCATTCCTCCATTATTTAAAACCACAGTAGTAATAGGGATTTTTTCACGTACAGAAGTTTCAATATCTAATCCTGACATTCCAAAAGCACCATCTCCCATAAAATTTAAACAAAATTTATCTGGATTAGCAATTTTAGCACCAATCATTAATGGTATACCATAACCTAGATGAGTACTTTTACCCCAGCCTACATAACTATGAGGGACTGTTGCTGTATAAAAAGGCATTATTGTATCTCTAGGAGCACCCGCATCGTGAGTAATTATACTATTATCTTTATCAATAGCTGAATTTAAAGCATCAATAACTCTATAAGTATTAATTGGAATCTCATCAGATTTTAATATAGGTTCCCATTCTGACAACCATTTTTCTTTTAATAAAGCTATCTCATTTGTAACACTTTTATCTATTTTTATAGGATTAATTTTTAATCGATTCTTTACTTCTTTTATAATAGATTCTAACGTTAATTTAGCATCTCCTGGTAAACCTACTTCAGCAGAAAAATCTTTATTTATATTTGCAATTGATTCAACACTATGTATTATTTTCTTACCATCAGGAATTGGTTGTCCATACAATGTCTTTGTAAGACTTGATCCAATTGCAAATAGAACATCTGATTCTTGAATCCATGTTCTTGCAGGAAGAGTTGTTGCAGCACTACCAGAACCTAGAGACAAAGGGTGAGTTTCATTAAATGAAGATTTTCCAGGCATAGTACAATACACAGGTATATTCAATAGTTCAGCTAATTCTTGTAATTGAGATGTAGCTTTAGAAAACAAAACACCCATCCCAGACCAAATAACTGGTTTTTTTGCTTCCAATAAGATACTCACTGCTTTATTAATATCTTTTTGTTCAGGCAATTGAAGTGTTCTCATTGGAATACTATAATTAATATCATCTGATAACATATTGGCTTCACCTATATCTTTAGGTATCTCTACAATAACTGGTCCAGGAGTACCATTTCTTAAAGCATGAAAAGCTCTTCTCATAACGTCTGAAACTTGATTAGGATGTGATATTAGTTCAGCATGCCTGGAAACAGCTTTATATGTTTGAACTGGAGAAAAATATGGATTGACTCCATATTGAGAAAGTAAAGGTCCATCAGTTAAATATAATATAGGAACATTGTCTGCAAAAGCTTGAGCTATTCCTCCCATAGCATTTTCAGCACCGGATGTGCCTTGAGTAATAATAACACCAAAATGTTGTCTACCCTTCATACGGCTAAACCCATCAGCAGCCATTACTGCTCCTCTTTCATGTCTAAACATAATGGTTCTAATATCTTCTTGAGCAACAGCTTCTAATAAATCATTTGAAGGAAAACAAGAAATCCATTCTATCCCTTCTTTTTTTAATATCTTGGCTACAGCTTGTACTACAATCATAAATTCTCCTCAATATGTTTATTTAATTCCAAATTAATACAATACTTCCATTTTAACATTTTCATATATAAATATATAATATATATAATATATATTTACATTTACCAGATGAAATAGAGGTAATTTATGACTCAATGGTTGTTAATAGCATCAGGAGGAGCATTAGGAGCTATGTCCAGATATGGTATAAATCTAATTTCGATATCAAAATTGAATTCAAACTTGTTAGGAACATTTTTCGTGAATATATCTGGTTCTCTAATTCTAGGTATTATTATTGGAATTCTAGATAACAAATCAGATGAATCAACTTCATTTAGGTTGTTTGCAATTATTGGATTTTTAGGTTCCTACACGACTTTTTCTACTTTAACTGTAACATCAGCAAAATTATTTTTCACAGATGAAATAATGAAATCTTTAATAAATATCGTATTAAGTATATTAATAGGGGTAATTGCCGCAGGTGTAGGAATCATAATTGGAAAAAATATATAAATAAAGGGGTAAAATTGTATTCTATAATTAATCAATATTCATTCCTTTTAGTTGGGCTATTATTATTAATATCTATATCTATAATATTAAGGCAATTTTTAGATTTTAAAACCAGCTTAATATTAATACTTATAGTTACAGCTACCCTAATATTTTCACAAGCATTTTTAAAAACAAAAAAATCTGAAATTTTAAAAGTAGAAGACTTAAATAAATCTATAGAATTACATGAATTCACTCTGATTCAAATATATTCTGATTACTGAGTTGCTTGCTTATCATCAAAACCTATAGTTGATAGGTTAGAATCAAAATTACCTAAAAACATGAATTTTTTAAGATTAGATATAAATTCAAGTCCTGGGAAATATATACGTAATGAATATCAAATCAACACTGTTCCATCTTATTTAATATTAAATAAAGACAAAGAAAAAATCTGGAGAGAGAATTTAACCGTGCCAACTATTGAAATAATAAATAAAATAAAGAAAAATAATTCTTAAATATTCTATTGATTAAAAATCTGAGTTAACTTATTTGCTCGAAATGTAAAAATGCTTTCTAGTTCTTTTTTTACAAATAAATTATCTGCTAAAAATCCAAACCATATTTTATATTGAACTTTATCGATAGCTAAGCAGCCTTCTTCATTATTAATAAATAAATGTTCATGAACTCATTTTTTATATGGACCTATAAGTTGTTCATCAATAAATTTTTTATTTGGTTCCCTAACACTTATGTGACTTCGCCATTTAATAGGTATATAACGTAATGTAAGTCTATATTCAATTTCATCCCATTGCTTAATTTCTTCAGAAAATTCACTTGAAATCCTAAATTTTAAAAAATCTGGAATAAGTATTTCTAAATTTTTAGGATTTGAAAAGAAATCAAACACCTCATGAGATTTTTTAAATAAATGTACAGAACAGTAAATATCACCTTGTTTAATATTTAAATCAAACATCTCTCTAATCGATTATATTTTCCAAAGCATTATATAAATCAGAATAATCAAATAAAAAATTCATATCCATAAGTTTTTGTGAGCTTACTCTACGACTACCAAGTATTTCTGTAGCTAATTCACCCATTAATATTTTTAATGCTAAAGCAGGAACTAAAGTAACATTTGGTCTTTTTAAGACTTTAGCTAAAGCAGTTGAAAAATCTAATTGTCTACAAGTATATGGAGAAACAACATTTAATGGTCCTTTGAAGTCTTTTTTTATAATGAAATCAATTGTCGATATAAAATCATTTATGTGAATCCATGGCCACCATTGTTTGCCAGTAGATAATCTTCCCCCTAAACCAAATTTATATAAATATAGCATTTTTTTTAAAGCACCACCATTTTTACCTAATACTATTCCAGTTCTAAGTTGAATAGTATCAATACCGTAATTATCAAGTACAATTGCTTCTTTTTCCAACTCAGAACAAGTATTTGCCAAAAAACCATTACCTCGTTCAGAATATTCGTATAATACTTCTTCTCCACGGTCACCATAATAACCTACAGCACTAGATGAGATAAATTTTTTCACTTTATTTTCAGGGTTATTTTTAATAATATTTACTAAAAATTTTGTAGAATCAATTCTGCTGTTTGTAATCTTAGATTTTTTATTTTTAGTCCAAATACCAAATACATTCTCCGCAGCTAGGTGAATTATCAAATCATTATTTACTACTGGTTCAGTTGGACAAAAATTTAAATCAGGATTCCAATAATATTTTTTAAACTTGTCATTAAATAAAGATTTAGATCTATCTAAATTTTTAGTTAAAATAGAAACTGAATGACCTAAACAATGTAATTTTTGTGATAATTGATAACCAATAAAACCAGTAGCTCCTGTAATTAAAATTTTCAATTATAAATTCTCCAATATATAATAATTCAACATTTATAAAATAATTTAACCAAATTAAAATTTTAATGTATTATTAATTGTATACAACAAAACGAATAAATAAAAACATATTGGTCAATAAATAATGAAGAATTTAAAATATATATTTTTATTAATAACCTTATTACTTTCAATTAACTGTGGGAGTAATCAAAAAATCATTACATTTGAAAATAGTGATTCAAATACATATCAAGAATTGCTAAATCTAGCACCAAATTTCACATTAGACTCTATTAATGAAAACACAATAAATTACGCTTCCAATACTCCCAATTCTAAACCAAAGTTTTTATTTTTCTTTTCTAGGTTCTGAGGCAAATGTCGCTCTGAGTTACGGAGCTTAATTCCACTATATTCTTTATATTCAGATAATATCGAATTTTTAATCATTAGTATCGAACAAAATGAATTAAAATCAGAGTTGAAAACTTTTTCAATAGAACAAAATTATCCCTGGGAAATATTTAGTGCTGATAAAGAAACTTTAAAATCTCTAAATGTAACTCAACAATCAACTAAAATTTTTATAGATAAAAAAAATAAGATCATATATAAAGCTGACTATGGCAAAGGATCTGCATCAGAATGGACAGAACTATTTAATAATGCTATAAATTTAGAATAAAACTATATTACAAATTTTTCCAGGAGCAAAAATGTCAATCAAAATACCTGCAGGTCATTCAGTTGTCGAATCAATTGCAAATGAAAACATATCTCATGCGTTTGGACTATTAGGACATGCAAACTTATCAATACTTGATGGGTTTTATGACAGAATATCCCCTAAATTCATTGGCTGCAGACATGAACAAGGTGCAGTTTTAATGGCGGACGGTTATGCTAGGGCAAGTGGTAAACCAGGAGTATGTATTGCTACATGTGGTCCGGGGTCAACAAACTTAGCGACAGGTATAGCTCAGGCATATGAAGCACAATCTCCAGTAATAACTATTGCTGGGGGTATACCCGAATCATACACATTCAGAGAAGGTTTTCAAGAATTAGATTTAGTAAGTATATTAAAACCACTAACAAAATTTTCTGGAAGGCTTACTGATATGGATCGAATTCCAGAATTAATGCAACACATTTTCAGACTTGCTACAAACGGCAAAAAAGGGCCAGTGTATTTAGAATTACCTGAAGATAAGCTACTAAATAGAGAAATAGATTATGAACAATTGCCACCTGAAGAATATAGACTAATTGACCCGAAATCCGAAGGAGACGCAAAAGCAATTGAAATCGCTATAAATATCATGACAAAAGCAAAAAATCCTATAGTAATGGCTGGAGGAGGAGTAGTATGGGGAAATGCTACAGTTAATGCTATTAAATTAGCTGAATCATTAGGTGCAGGATTAATCACTTCTTATGGAAGAAATGATGCATTACCATATAATAATCCCTTCTTTTTAGGATCTTTAGGAAGAGGAGGGGCAATTGAAGCAATGCAAGCAATTCAAGAATGCGATGTTTTAATCGCTTTAGGGTCAAGACTATCACAGATGACTGGGTCAATGGGTGATAGTAAATATATACCTAAATCTACAAAAATTATACAAATTGAAATTGATGCAAAAGAAATAGGAAGAAACTATCCGGTATCTGCAGGTATATTAGGAGATGCAGATGCAGTAACTGCTAAATTTTTAGAGATATTAAATGAAAAAATAAATCATGAACATAAAAACCAAAATTGGCAAGATAAAATTAAAGAATTAGTAGCAAAAAGACATGCTAGATTAAATAGAGAAGGACAAAGTACATCTTCTCCAATAAAACCACAAAAAGTTTATCACGAAATACGTAAATCAATGCCAAAAAATTCTATATATACTCTTGATGCTGGAGCTGTATGTGCTATGGGATATGATAGATTAGATTTCACAGAGAATCGAACATTCTTCAGCCCATTGTTTCTAGGATCTCTAGGGGTAGGCTACCCTGTAGCAATAGGAGCCAAAGTAGCCAAACCAAATTCACCTGTAATGGCTATACATGGTGATGGAGGATACCTATTTAATTCTCAAGAATTGCAAACAGCTGTTGATTATAATATTAATGTAATAACACTAATTATGAACAATAATTGTTGGGGTGGAGAAAAAAAAATACAAGATACTTTATTCGAAGGAAGAAACGTTGGTTCCTATATAAATAATCCAAGATATGATAAATATGCTGAAGTATTTGGTGCGAAAGGTTTCTATGCTGAAACTTCAGATCAAATTTCAGAAGCAATAAATGAAGCTATAAATTGTAATAAGCCTTCAATCATTGAAATTCCTGTAGATCCTGAAGAGCTTGGTGGAGATGTAAAATTATGAAAATATTAATCACTGGAGTTAGTGGTTTAATTGGAAACTTATTAGCTGTACATCTAAAAAAACAAGGTCATGAAATTACTGCATTAAATAGAAGTAAAGTTACTGATTTTGAATCTATTCAAGCAGACATATCAAATTTACAAGATATAAAACCAGCTTTTGATAATAAAGACCTTGTAATACACATGTCTGCATATACTGGAGGAGAATCAGGGTTGAACCTTGGACCTAAAGGTGCAGATATATGGCAAGACAATTTAAATACAAATATTATCGGAGTATACAATATATTTGAAGCTTCTAGGTTAGCAAATATCCCAAGAGTAATATTTGGTAGTAGTGGAGCTGCAATAGGAGGATATTCCAATATATTCCCTTACAATAAAATAGCCGAAGGTAAATATGACGAAATACCTGAATCATTTACTAAAATTTCTCATTCTGAAGTTAGACCCCTAGGACTATACGGAGCTACAAAAGTATGGGGAGAAGCAATAGCTAGACATTTTTCAGATACATATGGGTTATCAATATTATGCTTAAGAATAGGTTCAGTTAGAAAAGAAAATTATCCAAATAATCCTCATAGGTTTTCTTATTATCTAAGCCATAAAGATATAATTCAAATGGTTGAAAAATGTATTAAAGCACCTGAAGAACTATTATATGATATTTTCATGACTTGCTCAGATAACAAATATAGTTATTACGACTTAGAACATGCAAAAAATATAATAGGCTATTCACCTAAAGATTCAGCTGAATCTGCAATTAAATTATATAAAAAAGATAATTAACATTACTTAGGAGATAATGATGAAAATCCTGATATTATCTGGCGGCATGCACCCATTTCATCAAACAACACCTATACTTATTCACTTTTTAATTGAACATGGATTTGAAGTTAACTTAACAGAAGATCCTAACTATTTATTGACTTATGACATGACAAAATATGATGCTCTAATATTTAACACTCGTAGAGTTGAAGAACTTACATTATCAAATGAACAACAAAAATCTTTAATTAACTATGTAGGTGATGGCAAAGGTTTTGTAGCTATTCATGTAGGGGCTGGTTTACCCGAAGCATGGCCTGAATATCATGATGTAACTGGAGGAGGTTGGGTATACGGAACTAGTGCTGCCCATCCACCAAACAAACATACTGTAACAATATCAGACTCAAGTAATCCATGTGCGAAAAATTTAAAAGATTTCCAAATAGATGATGAAATATATATGAAAGTTGGTTGGAGACCTGATAATAATATATTCTTAAGTACTGATTGTGAAGGAGAAATTCATCCTACTGCATGGTCTAGGTTATATAAAAAAGGAAAAGTAGTTACTACAAACCTTGGCCATTATAGTCCAGCTTTCAAATCCCCAGAATTTCAAAAAATGATAATAAACAGTTTATACTGGGTAACTAGCTAATTAATTTTCATTTAAATAATCGTTAATAGATTTAGCTATATTTCTTCCCTCAGCTATAGCAGATACGACTATAGATTGACCTATTACCATATCACCTGCAGCAAAAACAGTACTAATATTTGTAACACCATTAGATTTAGTTTCAACATGATTATTATCTGATAATTTTATATTTAATTTTTTTACAATACCATCTAAATCTGGAGTATCAAATCCCATTGCTAAAATAACTAAATCAGCAGGAATATCTATTTCAGAACCTGGTATTTCTTTAAAAACTCCTTTATCTAGTTGAACCTTGACTGTACTTAAACTATTAAGGGTTCCATTATTACCATTAAATTTTTTAGTAAATATACTAAATTCACGAATGCCGCCTTCTTCTTGAGAACCTGAAGAAGTAAATATTTGAGGACTTTGAGGCCAAGGATTATCATTTCCTCTTTGATAAGGAGGTTTAGGTAACAACTCAAATTGGTAAACTTTTTTGGCTTTTTGTCTATGAGCAGTACCTAAACAATCTGAACCAGTATCTCCTCCTCCAATAATAATTACATTTTTATTAGTAGCTAAAATTTGTTTTTTATCAAAATTCATTTCACTATCATTAACAATATTTTGTTGAGTCAAATATTCCATAGCAAAATGAATACCTTTTAAATCCCTTCCAAGAATATTTAAATCACGTGGATGTCTAGCACCACAAGCCAAAAGTAACACATCAAAGTCTTTAATCAAATCATCTGCACTAACATCAAGTCCTACATGAGAATTTACAACAAAATCAACTCCTTCTGAAATGATTTGATCAACTCTCCTTTGAACAATATATTTCTCCAGTTTGAAATCTGGAATCCCATATCTAAGTAACCCTCCTATTTTAGAATCTTTTTCAAATACTGTAACATAATGTCCAAATCTATTTAATTCTTGAGCAGCAGCTAAACCACAGGGACCTGATCCAATTATTGCAACTTTTTTATCTGTTCTATCAATAGGTTTTTGAGATGTAATCCATCCCATATTCCAGCCTTTTTCTGAAATTTCTTTTTCTATCTGTTCAATTGCAACTGGATCATTATTAATATTTAATACGCAAGATGCTTCGCAAGGGGCAGGACAAATCCGACCAGTAAAATCTGGAAAATTATTTGTAGAATGTAAAGATTTAAGAGCTTTTTCCCAATTAGATTTACTCACTAATTTGTTCCAATCAGGTATAAAATTCCCCAAAGGGCACCCTTCATGACAAAAAGGTACTCCACAATCCATACATCTAGATGATTGCTCTTTTACTTCTTTTTCTGTCCAATAACTATTATAATCTTTGAAATCATTGATACGATTCTTAATATTTTTTTGTTTCGGAAGACTACGTTTATAATTTATAAAACTATATGTCAAATTTACATACTCACTTTATAACATGATGTTTTCATTTAGGTACAACTTTAATAAAATTTTTTAAATTCGAATCCCAATTTTTTAAAATATTTTCAGCAATAATACTATTCGTAAATTCTAAATGTTCAGAAATCAAATCTTTCAATATGTTTTCATCTTTATTTACTATGTTTTCAAATCTAACCATATCTTTATTACATTTGCTCTCAAATGAATTATCTGAATCATATATAAATGAGACTCCACCACTCATTCCTGCAGCAAAATTAATCCCAGTATTTCCTAACACAACAACAATTCCACCTGTCATATATTCTGAACAATGGTTACCTACACCTTCAACTACAACTTTTGCACCACTATTTCTAATTGCAAATCTATCGCCACAAATACCACTTATAAATACCTTACCTGAAGTAGCACCATATAAAACTACATTTCCTGCAATTACATTTTCATTAGATTTAAAGATAGAGTCAACAGGAGGTTTAAGTACAACTTTTCCTCCAGACATTCCTTTACAGAAATAATCATTTGCATCACCTTCTATAGACATATAAATGCCATTAGCAAGAAAAGCTCCACAACTTTGACCAACGGATCCAAATAATTGCAAATTAATAGTACCCTCAGGTAATCCTGATTCTGAGTATATACTTGATATTTTACTACTAAGCTTCGTACCAATAGATCTGTTTTGTGTAGTAACATTACAGCTAATAGTTACTGGTTGTTGAAAGTTAAGAGCTTTTTCACTTTCTTTAATAAAATAATCATCAATTACATTTAATATATTAGTATCTATATTTTTCTGACTACAATACAAATCAGTTTTTTTGTTTAATTTATCTTTATAAAGTAAACGACTAAGGTCAATTTTATTAAAACTTTCTTTAGGTTTTAATAAATCTACCCTTCCAACCATTTCATTAATATTTTTCACACCAAGAAGAGCCATTATTTCTCTTAATTCTTCAGCAATAAAAAAGAAGTAATTTATTAAATGTTCAGGTTTCCCTCGAAAATATTGTCTTAAAGTTTCATCTTGAGTAGCAATTCCAACTGAACAAGCATTTAAATGACATTTCCTAAGCATTACGCAACCCATAACTATTAATGGGGCTGTAGCAAAACCGAATTCTTCTGCTCCAAGTAAACAAGCTATTGCTACATCTCTTCCAGTCTTTAATTGCCCATCTACCTGAACAGATATTCTATTCCTAAGACCATTCATAACAAGAACTTGTTGAGTTTCAGCAAGACCTAATTCCCATGGCAACCCTGTATGCTTAATAGAAGAAACTGGTGATGCACCAGTTCCTCCACTATCACCACTTATTAAAACAACATCAGATTTAGCTTTTGCAACCCCTGCAGCAATAATTCCAACACCTATTTCTGAAACTAATTTCACGTGGATTCTAGCTTCACTATTGGCATTTTTTAAATCAAATATAAGTTGAGCTAAATCTTCAATAGAATAAATATCATGATGAGGGGGAGGTGATATTAATTCTATACCTGGCTTAGTTTTACGAAGAAATGCAATATATTGATTGACCTTATTTCCAGGTAATTGCCCACCTTCTCCTGGTTTAGATCCTTGAGCCATTTTAATTTGCAAATCTGTAGCGTTAACTAAATAATTACTAGTAACACCAAATCTAGCTGATGCTACTTGTTTAATAGAACTATTTTTATCTACTGAATTTTCAGATTTAAATCTGATACTATCTTCACCGCCTTCACCAGTATTACTTTTTGCTCCAATACTGTTCATTGCAATTGCAAGAGTTTCATGAGCTTCTCTACTAATAGAGCCTAATGACATTGCTCCTGTAGCAAATCTTTTAACAATTTCAGAAGCAGGCTGTACTTTAGCAATTGGAATAGAATTATCATTAAATTCAAACTCTAATAATCCTCTAATAGTCCCATTTGTTTCATTTTCTAAATTTATATAACTTGTAAATTCTTTAAAATCATCAAAATTACCATTCTTTGTAGCATATTGCAACTTAGATATAGTCTGAGGATTCCAGCTATGTGATTCAGAATTTTTTCGCCATTGATACTCCCCACTAAAAACATCTTCAGAATAAGATTTACTTTGATATTTGTCCTTATAATGATTACGACAATTTTCCTCCAAATCAAGCAAGGTAATACCACCTATTCTTGTAGGAGTACCAGTGAAATATTTTTCTACAAAGGCTTCGTTTAAACCTAAACATTCAAATATTTGAGAACCTTTATAAGAATTAAATGATGAAATACCCATCTTAGACATAACTTTAATAAGACCCTTTGTTAAAGAAGTGATAATATTTAATTCAAAAGATAAAGTATTTTTATCAATACTTAATTTATGATCAGAAGCTACTTTCTCACCAGATTTAATTGCTAAGTATGGATATATCATATCCGCTCCATATCCAAATAACGCAGATATATGATGTACTTGTCTTGGCTCTCCGGAATCTAGGACTATAGATACTTTAGTTCGTTGCTTAGTACGAATTAAGTATTGATGTACTGCTGATACTATTAATAATGATGGAATTGGTATATTAAATTCTCCTACATATTGGTCAGAAAGAACAATAATGTTACAACCATCTTCAACTGATTTAGATATTTCTTTAAAAATAACTTCTAATCTATTGTCTAATTTTCCAATTTCTTCATTATAGTCAAAAGTAGAATCTATAATTTTGGATTTAAGACCAGGCAAATTTAAATTTATAATTTTCCCAAATTCTTCCGATGTTAATATTGGGGTATAAACTTTAAGGAGTTTACCTTTAGAATCAAAATTATCAAATGAAGTATAGTTGTTACCAATAATAGACTCTACAGATGTTATGATTTTTTCCCTTATGGCATCTATAGGTGGATTACTTACTTGTGCAAAAAGTTGTTTGAAATAATTAAATAAAAGTTGAGGTTGATTTGATAACAATGCTATTGGAGTATCATCACCCATAGAATATATTGTTTCGCTAGCATTTTTAACCATATCAAATAATAAAATATTTAAATCTTCAGATGAATAATTAAAGCACATTTGTAATTCATTCAATTTATTGTTAGTGAATTCTCTTTTAAAAGTTGAAGGTTGTAAATTAGAAAAATCTATTAATTTAGAATTAAGTAATTCTCCATAATTATGCTTATTAGAAATATTAGATTTTACTTCATCATCAAAATATAATTTACCCGAAATAGTATCTAAAGAAAATATTTCTCCTGCAGAAAGTTTTCCTTTTTTAAGTATTTTATTTTCAGGTACATGAAGTAAACCAGATTCAGAACCCATAATTAATCTATTATCTGTTGTTATCCAATACCTACAAGGTCTTAACCCATTTCTATCCATAATTCCAGAAACATAATCTCCATCAGTTGCTAATATGAAAGCTGGTCCATCCCAAGGCTCCATAATAGAAGAATAATATTCAAAATAATCTCTTGTTTTAGTTTCCATATAAATATCTTCTGAACAAGCTTGAGGAACCATCATTGTTAACGCTTGATTAATATCTATACCGCATGATATTAAAAACTCTAAAGAAGTATCGAAATTGTACGAATCACTTTTATCAGGATATGTCACAGGTAAAATCTTTTTAATATCCTTACCAAGAATAGTAGAATTTATAATCTGAGATCTAGCAGCCATCCAATTCATATTCCCTCTAATAGTATTAATCTCACCATTATGGGCAATATATCTATAAGGATGAGCTAGACTCCATTCACCCAATGTATTAGTACTAAAACGTGCATGAATTATTGCAAATGATGTTCTTATATGATAATCACTTAAATCATGATAGAAATTCACTAACTGTTTAGGTTGAAACAGTCCTTTATAAACTATTTTTTTTGATGAGAGACTACATATAAAAAAATCATTATAAACATCATTTTGTAAATTACTTATAAAAGTTTCGATTTGTCTACGAATAACAAATAATTTTTGTTCAAACGGAATATTCAAATCAATAGATTTACCAACAAAAAACTGACGTATTCTGGGTAATGAATCAAATGCTATAGGACCCAAAAAATCTAAAGTTACTGGTACATTTCGCCAACCTAAAAATTCTTGTCCTTCACTAAAAATAATTTTTTCAATGATTGATTCACAAGTAGATGCAATCGCATCATTATTTGGCAAAAATACAAATCCAACACCATACGAATCATTATCTGGTAGTTTAATTCCTAAACTACCACATTCTTTTAAAAAAAATTCATGTGGTTTTTGAAAAAGAACTCCAGCTCCATCACCAGTTTTAAAATCAGATGATACGGCAGTCCTATGAGATAAATTATTAAGAGCTGACATAGCATCGATTAAAATGTTATTTGTACGGGTTCCATTAATATTAGCAAATAATGCTACACCACATGAACCAACTTCAAATCTTTTGTCATATAAACCAATGTCCATTTAAATACCACTTAAATACCACTTCCATTACCCAAAGCTCAATAATAAATGAAAAGCATCCTGAATATTGGAAAAAATAACTTTAAACAATTATTTTATCATTTTTTATGATTATTTCCAAATCAGAACAATCAACCATTTATACTAGATTATTAGCTTTAGCATATGTTATAATAATAATATATAATTATATACATAAGGACACCTTACAAGAATAACAGTGGAAAATTTAAATACAATCAAAAAGAATTTAGAAAACCTTCTTAAAGAATCTATAAGTGAATCTATGTGGGATTACTTAGATCAAAAAAAATTCCTTCAAGATGTTGTTGAACGAAAAAAAACTCTTAGTGATTTAGTAGAAATAGTCAAAGAAATACAAATAGCTACAGGAGTAAGAAATAAACCTAAAGACCGGCTTTTATATCCTTTAAATAAAGTAACCATATTACCCAATGCAGATCGTGTTTCTGCTCTTTCAGTTGCTATAGCTACTATTGCTAGTAAATCAAAACAATTTATCAACTTTAGAGAAAGTGAATTAAATAAAAAGGTTATTAAAATAACACAAGTTGATAAATGGATTCAAAGCAATAAAAGTAACAAGGAAATTACAACATTCATTACAAATCTTGAAATACCTAATTCTCATCGATCAATACGTAATAGTGATGGGAGTTATAAAATAACTCCCCCACTTAGCATATCAAATGTAAACAATATTAAAGAAAAATATCTTTATTATTTAGATAAAAAATTAATCAATATTAAAAATGTACCAACTAAACAAGGCGGAGTATTAGATAAATTAAGAATCTTATCTTCTGAATTACATGAAGAATTTTCATGGGAAGAAAGTGAAGCAACAATGTTCATATTGACTGATTACATACCCAAAATAGACCCTATTAATTCAGAGTATATTAAAAACACATATTGTAGCGGTTTATCAAAGATACATATGGAAATAGACCCAACTACATCTCCAAAAGATGTAATGGTGGAATATTCAAAACTTAGACAGGAATTTATTACTGGAAGACATAGAGATTTAAGTAGTAAACACTTAAATCTCGCAATATTTTATGCAAAAAAAAATAAAGATGAGAAATGGCTGCAAAGTATGTATTCATGGAATCAAAACTATGGAGAAACAAAACCCACTTGGAGATATCAAATAGTAACTAATTTTGCTTTACATTGTAAGCGTGCTTTCGGAAAACTTGTTTCACCAAATTTTAATAAAATATAAATGGAGGAATTATGGATTCAGAAAAATGGATAATAATAACTAAAAATGATAAATTTTCAATTTGTGAAAGTCAAAAAATGGATATATTATGTGAAGAAGCTTTACTTCCAAATTGTGTATGGGCATCTGACACTTTAATAGGACCAATAATATTAGTATTAAATTAAAATAATAAAGGATATTAGCCATGCCAAATATGAACCAAGATGAAAAATTTTTGAGATCTTATATCAAAAAAAACAATAATTGGGGCAGATGGATATCAAAAAGTGATTCAGGCGCAGTTAATTTAATTACGAAATCAAAAGTCATTCAAGCCACAAAATTAGTTAAATCAGGAAGAACAGTTTCATTAAGCAGGCCTTGGCCAATTAAAGCAACTCGTGAAAATCCTCAACCTGCTATAAGATACGTAATGTCCACAGAAGATGAAGTGTCAGGTGGAGCATTTGACTATATATCTGCATCATATCATGGACATTCCGTAACACATATTGATTCACTGTGCCATTTTTGGAATAAAGACGGTATGTGGGAAGGTAAATTAGCAAAAGATGAAATTAAACATGATGGAGTTTTAAGTGGATCTGTTGATGCATGGAAAAATGGAATTATTACCCGCTGTGTATTAATTGACATTCCTAAATATCGTAATCAACAATACGTCACTCAAGATAAACCAGTAACTGATATAGAACTAGAAGATGCAATTCAAAAACAGAATTTAAAAATATCACCTGGAGATGCAGTTGCTATATATAGTGGAAGAGAATTATATGCTCAAGATAATCAAGATACCTGGGGTGGTCACTCATCAATGCCTGGACTACATGCATCATGTCTGAAATTTATAAGAGATAATGATATATCAGTAGTTATATGGGATATGTTAGATGTTATTCCAATGCATTACGGTCCAGAAATCAATGTCCACACAGCTATAAGTGCATTTGGAGTAGTACTATTGGATAATGCTCTTTTAGAACCTTTATCAATAGTATGCCAAGAAGAAAATAAATACGAATTTATGGTAACAATAAATCCATTAGTTATACCTGGAGGTACAGGTTCCCCTGTAAACCCTATTGCTATTTTTTAATTAAAAATTATAAAACGATCGTATCAAAAGCAATTTCATGCAAAAAAAATATATACATATTAATGGCTTAGATATATTCTATCGAGAATTAGGTGATCCGAAATTACAAGATTTAATTTTGATTCATGGTTGGAGTACTACTGGTATAATCTGGGAAGAAATTGCAAAACAACTATCCGATAATTTTCATATTATCATCCCAGATAACAGAGGTAATGGAAAATCAAATATTCCAATAAATGGCTATCATCTTAAGGATTACGCTAAAGATATTTATTTAATAACAAAAAAATTAAACTTAAAATCACCAATATTTGTTGGTCATTCGTGGGGTGGGAATATTGGAACATTAATGGGTGTAGAATATCCAAATCTGTTTAAATTAATAATATTAGAAGACCCAATATATTGGAAAATGAAAGATGCTTTTAATACAATAATTCCCAATATTATAAACCAAAAAAATATGTCACGGAAAAATATAATTAAAAATGCGCTTAATCAAGGAATGAATAATATACAAGCTGAAAAATTTGCTGATCTACCTAAACAATATTCTGAAGAACACTTAAGAAAAATCGCAATCCATAACTGTGATTGGTCTTTGAATTGCGAATACTATTTAAAAAGGATATCAATTCCAACTCTGATAATTTTAGCTGATCCAGAATATGGAGGATATATATCAAACATAGAATATAATCATCACAATAATATTGCATCTAAATATGTAGACTTTATTATCTGGGAAAATATTGGACACTTAATGCATATAACCAATCCTAATGATTTTCTTAGAGATTTTAAAAATTATACAAACAAAAAATTAAAAACTAATAAATATAACTAGAGTTTTGTTTATTAGTTTTTAATTATTAACTTGACTAATTATTATATAAACAATTATCTTAATTATACTAATTAATTAAAGGAAATATTAAATGGCTATTATGAGTGGAAATATAATACTTCTTGAAATGTTAAAAGCTGAAGGAATTAAATATATTTTCGGGAATCCAGGAACATCTGAAAGTGCAATAATGGATGCATTAGAGAAATATCCGGAAATACAATATATCCTTAGTACCCAAGAAGGAGTTTCAATGGGTATGGCAGATGGATTTGCAAGAGCAACAAAGACTCCAACTTTTGTTAATTTACATATAGACAGTGGATTGGCAAATGGCATAAGTTTACTTAACAATGCATATGTCGGAGGTACTCCTTTAATATTAACAGCTGCCAACAAAGATATAAGAAAATTAGTAGAAGGGCGTACTAATCTAGTAGACATGGTTAAACCATTCACTAAATGGGCAGCAGAGATAAGTGAAGCTGAACAAATACCTGGTGCAATTCGAAGAGCATTTAATGAAGCTAAAACACCTCCTACTGGTCCTGTATTCTTAGCATTTTCCACAGATGCATTGAATAAAAAAGCTAATATAAATATTATTCCATCTAGAAAAGAATATCATCCCCCAGAACCTAATATAGATGCTATAAATAAAGCTGTGGAATTAATAAATTCATGCTCATTTCCAACAATATTAGTAGGAGATAGAGTAGCTCAATCAACTAGTACAAATTCTCTAGAAATATTATCTGAAATTATTGGTGCAAAAGTATATTCTACATCTTACTCAGAGATGAATTTCCCAACAACTCATCCCCAATATTGTGGACCTTTAACACCTAACCCAATAACAAAAGAAAATTTGAGTAATTCCGACTTAATCATAGCTATTGGAACAAACTTATTTTCAAGTTTTTTTTATTTTCCTGGGGAATTCATTACTACAAATTCAAAATTAATTCATATAGATTCAGCTTTCAGTGAAATTGGTAAAAGCGAGCCAACAGACATAGGTATTTTGGCTGATCCAAGAATAACTATAGAAAAAATATGTGAAATACTGAAAGAAAAACAAATAAGTAAAAGTACTGAAAAAATAATTAAACAAAATCTTAAACTAGAAAAAGAAAATCAATTTATACAAAAAACATGGGAAGATAAATTACAGCAAAAATGGAATAATTTACCAATGGCTCCAGAAAGAATGATGGTAGAAATTTCAAAATCTCTACCTGATAATGTAATTATAGTAGATGACTCCATATCTTCCCGTTCAGCAATGCATGGAGCTATCAAATTTAATAAACCAGACAGTATATTTGGTGAAAGAGGTGGAGCAATTGGATGGGGTATGGGAGGAGCTTTGGGGATCAAATTAGCAAATCAAGATAAACCTGTTGTAGCCATAATTGGTGACGGAAGCGCAATGATGACAATCCAAGCATTATGGACAGCAGCTAATTATTCTATTCCAGTAATTTATTTGATATGTAATAATGAATCATATCGTATATTGAAATTAAATATGAATATATATAAAAGACAAATATTAAATGAAAAAAATCCTGAAAGTAAATATATTGGAGCAGACTTTCCATTACCATTGAATATATCAAAAATAGCTGAAGCTATTGGAGTGTATGGTAAAAAAATCACAGACCCTTTAGAGATAAATTTAGAAATACAAAAAGCATTAAAACTTAATAAACCTGTTGTATTAGATATAAGGATTGATAATTCAGTTTAAATTTAAGAAGAAAATTTATCTACGAATTTGCTTAGGATCCATAGCTTCACGCAAGCCATCACCAATAAAATTCCAAGCAATAACTGTTAAGAAAATAGCTAACCCTGGAAAAACACTCAACCACCAACAATATTCAATTAATTCTCGCCCAGTTGTTAACATATAACCCCAAGATGGAGTAGGCGGCTGAATGCCTAAGCCAAGAAAACTTAAACTAGCTTCAATTAATATTGCATAACTCATGCCAAGAGAAACTTGTACAATAATTGGTGATAATGTATTAGGAAATATAGATAACCACATAATTCTCCAATTACTAGCACCAATAGCTTTAGCGCTTTCAACATACTCTTTTTCTCTTATAGACAAAACATTTGCACGAGTAACTCTTGCAAATGAAGGAATAAATCCAATACCAATTGCAAGCATAGCATTACGTAATGAGGGACCTAATATAGCAACCATTAATATGGCTAATAATAAAGAAGGAAAAGCAAGAATAACATCAATAATACGCATTATAAGACTATCTATCCATTTACCAAAATATCCTGCAGCTAAACCAGCCGTAACACCAATAACAGTAGAAATCATCATAGCTAATATCCCGACTTGAAGAGAAACTCTACCTCCATACACAATTCGAGTAAATGTATCTCTACCTCTATCATCTGTACCAGCTAAATGAGACCATGAAGGAGGTAATTTTAATGCATCGAAATCCATTTCTGAATGAGCTGCAACTTTATTATCAGGATTAATATCATGTGTAATTAATGGAGCAAAGATAGCACATAAGGTAAATAAAACAATTATAAACAAACCAAAAACAGCAGTTCTATTTCTTATAAAACTGCGCATAATATTCCGCCATAAACTTGTGGGTTTATGGCTGAAACTATTCATTGATTTATTTAATTTTATAGTACTCATTCGTAACGTATCCTTGGATCTAAATAACCATAAGCAATATCTGCCAACAAATTAACTATTACATATATCAAAGATATACTCATAACAATAAGCTGAACTATAGAATAATCTCTAGCTTGAATAGCTTCTACAAGCATTAATCCAACGCCTGGCCATCGAAACACAGTTTCTGTAACCAATGAACCTCCCAAAAGTGCTCCAAAATCAAGAGCTATTACAGTAACTACTGATAAAAGCGCATTTCTCAATGCATGACGTAAAACTACGGTACGGTAATGAAGTCCTTTTGCACGAGCTGTTCGAATATAATCTGAACTCATTACATCTAACATTCCTGAGCGCATATATCTAGTAATTGCACCCATTAATTGAATACCTAGAGCAATTGTTGGTAATACAAAATGAGAGAGCGTAAACCCTGAGCCTATAGGACCATAACCAGAAGTTGGTAATACATCTAGTCTTATAGCAAAAAATAATATTAACATTAAACCCACCCAGAAACTCGGGGCAGCAATACCAAACAAAGAAATTGCAGAAACAAAATTATCTGTCCATGAAAATGGTTTCAGCCCTGCGATTATACCTAAAGGTATAGCTAATCCCACACCTAAAATTAATGCAGAGATAGTTAAAGGTATAGTACGTTTAAATTTTTCTAAAACTAGTGGGCCAACAGGATGTTCAGCTGCATAGGCTGAAGACACTCCAAAATCACCCTTAACTACTTTATTTACCCAAATAAAGTATTGGATAGGTATAGGCTGATTTAATCCCATATCCTTTCTCTCTTGCTCCAATGCTTCTTTGGTAGCTTCCATTCCCAATCTTGAAACAGCTGGGTCACCTGGTGCAAATCTAACAGCAGCAAAAATAACAACAGACATAACTACAATCACATAAAGAGTCTGAATTAATCTTCGAATAATATAATTTTGAATTTTTTTATCTCCAATATACTAATTTGAAAATAGAACATCCCGTCTAGTTTACTCTTGACGGGATGTTCTTAATTGACACGAATTACAATATTAAACCCTAGTCCACCCACCACCAGTCTTTAGCATTCCAATAACCTTTAGGACTTACAAATCCTCCTCGAATATGTTTGTTTGCAGCAAAATATCTAGGCATACTTTGAAGTTTAATAATTGGAACATCTCTATTAACAATAATATCTACTACATTAAGGTAAGCTTGAGATCTAATTTTTCTATCATTTGTAGATTTTCCTTTATCAAAGAGTAACTCGATATCTTCACTAAAGTATCTCATTCCATTATTGCCCTTATATCCAGATCTATCATTATCTGCTCTAAACAAACTCTGCATTAATCCATCAGGGTCAGGCTCTCTAGTATACCAAGCATCACCAATATCAAATTCTTTGTGTATCCCATTAAAACATCTTGATGCAGGCCAATCGTCAGTTGTACAATCAACTCCAAACCAAACTTTATCTAGCCATGTTGGACTATCTACTATTACAATTTCCATCTCAATTCCTGCTTCAGCTAAGTTTTGCTGTATAACAGTTGCCATTTTTTGAGTCACAGCAATGTTTTCAGGAACATACCTTATCTTAAGGGGATTTTCTGGCCCATAACCTGCTTTAGCTAAGAATTCTTTTGCTTTTGCTATATCTCTTTTAGGACATTCAAACGGTAGATATGCCCAATGAGATTCTAAAATAGGATTACAGCTTGGAACACCAAGTCCTTGGTATATTACTTTATTTATAGCAATTGGATCAATGGCATATTGAACAGCTTTACGGGCATTAATATCAGCCATTGGACCTTCACGATAGTTAAATATAACTGTCATATATGAAGCAGTAATTCCATCAACCTGAGATAGTAATTGCAAACCTGGAGTAGTAGCAATACTAGAAATCTGCTCATATGGTACATCAACAGCTAGGTCTATTTCACCAGCTTTTACTGCGGCCATTCTTGTTTGGGCATCTTTAATAGGAACTATATAAACTTTTTGAGGTCTAATACGATTAAGTTTTTTATCAAAATAACCATCATATTTTTCTAATACAAGTTTATCTCCAGGAATTTGCTCAACAAATTTATATGACCCAGTACCTATTGGCTTAGTATCTTGTGTAGCAACACTGCCTTTATCAAGTATAGCTAAAGCCCAGTGAGCCATTGAAGGAAGGAAAACAGGAGTTTCATTTTTAAGTGAAACTGTAAATTCATATTTTCCAGTTGCTGAGAAATCTTGGACGTCACTTAATTCACCTTTACAGCGACCCTTATCCGCAATCTCATCTCTACAACGTTTCCAACTAAATTCAATATCAGCAGCTGTTAACGGTTTACCATTATGGAAAGTTACATCATTTCTTATCTTAAAGACATATTTTTTACCATCAGGTGAAACAGTCCAACTTTCAGCAATATCTGGTTTAGGGTTCATCATTGAAGGATCATATTGTAACAATCTACTATAAATTAATTCTGAAAAAATTATATCAGTTCCAGATTGGCTTTTAGCAGGATCTAAGAATTGAACTTCCCCACCATTACCGATTCTAAGAACTGATTGAAAAGAAGCTGCAGGAATTCCTGCAGGAACTTCTCTTATTTCAACTTCTTTAACAATTTTTTCTACAATTCTTTCTTTTCCAGGTACTTCTCTAATTTTTTCCTTAATAACTTCTTTAATTACCTCTTTAGGAACTTCCTTAATTACTTCTCTTATAACTTCCTCAGTAATTATTTTTTCTACTGGTACTTCTTTAATTACTTCTCTAATTAGTTGTTCACCCTCTGTACAAGCACTAAATATAACCAAAGTAGCAGGTATCAAAAGTAACAGAGACAGTTTGGATTTTTTTATAATATTTGTAATATACATTTTATTCTCCTAAATCATTATAAATACGATAACTGGTTTATTATAAAGTGCGTTAATTCTACACTTTAATTAATTAAAGTCAATAGCTACACTTTAATTAATTCGAATCAATTTTTGAATTGAACGTAATTCTTGAGGAGGATTCAAATTGATTCCAAATTCACTCCAAGAAACTTCAGCGACATAGATATCGCCATGGGAATCAACATCTATTCCATGAGGAGCATAAAACCTGCCTGCCTGGTTCCCATAACTTTCACGCCCAATTCGTGCCAGCAGTTCACCTTTAGAATTCATAATGCTAACTCTAGGCCCTAAATCAGTACCAATATCATTTGATGCAATACCACAAAAATATTCACCAACATAAACCACGCCATTTTTGGAAAAATTGTCGGTACATACTGTAGCAGCTTTAGACATATTTACCCATTGAGTTTCATATTCACCATTATCATTAAACACTTGTACTCTTTGGTTTTCTCTATCAGCTATATATACCCATCCTTCAGAATCCACAGCTATGTTATGGACAATATTAAATTGGCCCGGCCCAGTTCCAGATTCTCCCCAAGATAACTTTAACTTTCCATCATTAGAATATTTATGAACTCTAGCATTCCCATAACCATCAGAAATGTATAAATCTCCGTTTCTTCTATCTACAGCAACATCTGTAGGTGATGAAAATGGAAGCCCACTTAACTTAGGAGATTTTTTTCCAGATGTTCCTAAAGTCATTAATAGCTTACCATCTGAACTGAATTTTTTTACTGTATTATCTCCAACATCGACGCAATAGACTTCATCATCAGGACCAATAGTAACTCCGTGGGCAGCTTTAACTTCTATATGCTCCCAAGCATCTAATATATCTCCATTTTTGTTGAATACAAGCATTGGTATAGTTCCACGATTATAAACATATACGTTATCTTTCGAATTGACTGCAACAGAAGTTGCTTCTTTATATACGCATCCATCAGGTAATTTTCCCCAATTTGAACCAGAAACTTCATAAAAATATCCATTCTCACCTAAAATAGTACTTTTAAGTTCTCCAGAGGAAGAATGTCCTTCTGTTTTAATACCATATTCCCAATTATGCTCATTATCAGTCATATTGATTAACTCCTTAATAAATCTAGTAAGTCCATTTTTTAAATCAAATATTATTAGTTAATATAATTTAATCATTTATTCTTTTTTAATGGTAGTATAATACATCATTAAAAAAGAAACTATAACATATGCTACAGCACTCAAAAATCAATAAAAAAATATATATTCTACAATCGAAAAATATTCGCAATATGTGCAGCTCGGAATTATTAAAAGGAGTTAGTACAACAGGTGAAATATTAATACTTGGATGGCTATTACTCCAATTAGAGCAATCACCAATAATAATTGGTTTGGGAATTGGTTTAAGACTTCTTCCATTGTGTTTATTTGGAATGCTTGCTGGTGCTATAACTGATAATTTCAACAGATTAAAATTACTGAAATTAACAACTTTAGGAATTGCTTTAATGTATATATTATTAGGTTCTGTTATATTCATGAATATACAATCACTTAAATTGATTTTTATAGCAACTTTTATAATTGGCATTTTATCGGCACTTCAAAATACATCTAGACATGCATTTATTTACGACATAATAGGTCCAAATAAGCTAATAACAACTTTAGGATTTATAAATATAAGTAATAGACTTGGTGGAATTGTTGGTGCAATAGCAATAGGATATCTAACTAATTATATTGGAATTTATATTGCATATATGTGTATTGGTATTTGTCAGGCTTTATCAATTATACCTTTATTATTCACTGATAAAACAGGTGAATATTCACCTGTTTTATCAAGCTCAGTAATTAGAAATCTTCTTGAAGTAGCTAGCGAATTTAAAAAGAATTCAAATCTCGTAATTATCATTATCTTGGTAGCAATTCTTGAAATTATAGGTTTTTCACATATCACTGTATTTCCTAATCTTGCTAAAGATGTACTAAAAGTTGACGCAATTGGATTTGGGATTATGAATTCGTTCAAATCTACAGGAGGATTATTAGCAATTTTATTATTATCAACTTTATCAGAAAAAAGACAAAATGCATCTGTGTGGTTTATAGCAATCTTAGGGCTAGGTATTTCTTTTATAATTCTAGGAAATACCACAGATTTCATAATTGCAATAATTGCAATAACCATGTTAAGCGGAATGACAGCAGTATCAGATGTATATTCTCAAGCAATTATACAAAAATCTGTAGATAATGAATTTCGTGGAAGAGCTATGGGTGCATGGAATTTAGCAATTGGATTTCAAATCTTCGGAAACTTAGAAATTGGATATTTAGCAACTGAATTAGGTGCGGGAATGTCTTTAATAATAAACGGTATAGGTTTAATTGCATTAGGTATAATATGTTTACTATTTTTAAAACAATTAAATAAAATCTAATCTAATCTAATCTAATCTAATCTAATCTTTAGATTTTTTCAAAGTTTCAGGAACTCCAAATACAAACAAAGAAGCACTCCCTAATCCAATCAATCCTACTAATATTGATGCCCATGACAAAGTAAGAATTAAAGCAACTTGACCAATAATTATAGGCCCAGAAGCAGCTCCCATATCTCCCATAAGCCTCCAAATCCCCAAAAACTCCCCAGTATTCAATTTAGGAGCCAAGTCTGCGCCTAAGGTCATTAAAGTACCACTCCCTAATCCATTAGCAAAACCAGTTAATAATGATATTAAAGTAAATATAGTCAAATTATTTGTTAGTGGTAACAAAAGGAATCCAACGGCGAAAAATAAACAACTAGGAACTGACATCCATTTCCGACCCCATTTATCCATAACAATTCCTGCAGGAGCAAACATTATTAAATCAACTGCACCTGCCGCACCTATAATTAATCCGATTTCGTCTACTTCTAAACCTAATGTAGTTCCCCAAAGAGGCAATACTAATTCTTTAGATTTCCTAACAAAATTCAAACCTATGGCTGCGAATCCTGCAAAAAACAATACACTGCTTTGAGATTTCAACAATTTAAAGAAAGATAATTTTTTTTCATTTTGACTATTAGTATTTATATTTAAATCAGAATCTTCTTTAACTATAAATACTAGTATAAATAAAGTAATTAAACATATTATACTCTGTAATAAAAAGACTGAATGAAAATTGAATTTTACCGCAATAATGCCACCTATTACTGGGCCAAACAACATCCCTAATCTATGTACTCCTCCTAAAGTAGCCAAAACTCTCCCTCTGCTATTAACAGGGACTAACTGCGCAACATATGACATTCTTGAGATACTCCAAAGGGCTATTGCTCCTCCAACAAAAAATCTTAATATAAAAAACATTGTGAAATTATCATTAAAAATTATTAATATTGGAAATATAATCATTAAAATTGTACCAATAAACATAGACTTCTTTTTACCTTGGTTGCTAATAATTAATCCGACAGGAATATCAAATAGCATATTTCCTATTAAAACAGCAGAAATACCTAATCCAACTAATCCAATTCCAACACCCATTTGCTCAATGAAAGTAGGTAAGATAGGAATTAATAAAGAAATACTCAAAGTTAAAAGAAAACTAGGACAATAAATTGTCCAGAACAATGAAGATGATGAAGTTAAACTTTTAAACAAATTTGCAGAGTTATTATCTCCAATAAAAAAATTCAATTAATATTTTTCTTCCAATAGTTATTTAATCATTGAAATGATTAAATAACTATTAGTGTATATATTGCAAGTATTCAAGATTCTATTTTATTCAAAAACAGAAAACTATTTATTAACAAAAATTCCTAAAAGACCAGTATTATTGATTTTAGCAATTAAAACTTCATTATTTAATAGAGTAAATTCTAACAACTCCCATTTTTCCAAACTGGAATTCCACATAAAAACACTTGGTATTTCTTCAGAAAAGCCACGTAACAACCTAATTACTACACTAACAGATGTTGAATATTGTAATGTATTCATAGGCTTTTTATATTCAAATATACTAAATACCATTTCTCCTTTATAGTTTTGATAATTATCAGGTAATTGTGGTGTCTGATTAAGATCAAATTGTTTTATATGTCTTTCATAGCCCGCAGTTCCTGATTTGTAAAATTCAAAAATGGTTGATCTATCTATAGAACCAATAGGAAAATGCAATTCGATTCCTTCATATATATTCACTGATGAACTATCTTTTTCTGAAATCTCGAAAAATGAAGTTAAAGTTGAATCAATATTTTGAATTGCATTTAAATTATTAGAGTTCAATTCTGTACTAACAGCTAAAGCAGGTAATTCTACATTCAATTCTTCTTCTGCAAAGCTTTGGATTTCATCCCAAAATCCAAATCTTATTATCAAACCTGTTATTGCAAATGCGAGAGAGGTTATAGTTCCGATTTTTGCCCATCTATTTCTATGAGTTTTTTCCCATGTTTTAGTAACATCATCCATCCAAGTAGTAGGTACAGCTTGCATGGCACTTTTAACACTAGCTTTGGATTCGTCTAAAATAGCTTGAGGGTTTACAGCTTTTATAGCACTTTTAACACCAGCTTTAGATTCGTCTAAAATAGCTTGAGGGTTTACAGCTTTTATAGCACTTTTAACACCAGCTTTAGATTCGTCTAAAATACCTTGAGGGTTTACAGCTTTTATAGCACTTTTAACACCAGCTTTGGATTCGTCTAAAATACCTTGAGCATTCATTTTGTCAGATATTGATTTATTATTATTAGCAATCTCAATACTATTTAAATTTTTTAAAAATTCATCTACAGATTTCAATCTATTATAAGGTTTTTTTTCCATACATGACTCTATTAAATCAACTAAATCTTTAGGAATATCTTTTCGTATTTTATGTAATTTTACTGGAGTGTTTTCAATATGTTGACGAAATATAGCAAAAGGAGATTCCAAATCAAAAGGCAATTTACCTGAAGAAATTTGATAAAGGATACATCCTAGAGAATAAATATCAGATGATGTAGTAATTAATTCTCCATTAATATGTTCAGGAGAGATATAATAAGGAGTACTTATAACTGTACTAGTAGAATTTCCTATCGATAGTTTTTCTCCAAAAAAAGCTATCCCAAAATCTACTAATTTTAATTCACCATCAGATCCAATTAAAATATTTTGCGGTTTAATATCTTTATGAATCACACCTGCAGAATGAGCTTTTGATAAACCTGATGCAATTTGAGATCCTATTTCAATGATTCTTTTAATAGGAATTTCTATACTATTTTTAAGTATTCTTTCAAGGTTTTCAGGTAAATATTGAAGTGAAATGTAATAATCCTCTTCACTATTTCCAACTTCAAAAATTTTCACTATATTAACATGGTCAAGAGATGAAATGATTTTTGATTCATTATTTAATTGATCAACATAATCAGAATTATACGTTAAATTAGGATAAAGAACTTTCAGGGCAACCACTTGCCCTGTGTATGAGTCAAATGCTCTATATAATTTCCCATGTGCTCCAACAGAAATTAATTGAAGAATTTGATACTGTAAAATAGATTTAAGTTCCAAATTAACAATTCCTAATATACTAATTAATATATATATATTATTTTTTAAACAAACCAATAATATTATCTAATATTATTTTAAACATCCCTTTAGATTTAGTTAAATTTATTGGTTTCAGAGATTCATCTGATAAACAATCCACATTAATAACTCCAACAGTAATGTTGTCTACTCCCCCATTTTCATTGGCATTTTCAACTAATAAATCACAAGCCTGTTGAGGTTTATTAGTTGATATAATATCTTTTATTATTGAATCATCTAACATAGCATTTAAGCCATCGGAACAAAATAATATCCTATCATCTAACTTTAAATTTATTATATATGTATCAACTTTTACTTTATCATTATTTCCTATCGCCCTAGATAGTATATTACGCATAGGATGATTCATAGCTTCTTCAGCAGTTAATCTCCCTTGTGTTACTTCACTCTCAACCCAGGTATGATCAATAGTAATTTGAGTTAATTCATTATTCCTTAACAGATAAATACGACTATCTCCTACATGTCCAACAACAGCAACATTTCCAATAAACAATAATGCAGATAAAGTAGTTCCCATACCCTCAGTTTCAGGTTTCTTACTAGCTTTATAAATATCAGAGTTAATTTTTTCAATACTATTAACTAAAAAAGAAGTAGCATATTTGATTTTTTTATCAAATAAATCATCTTCATTAGATAAAAAAACATCAAATGACTTGATGACTCCTTCTACAGCCATTGAACTTGCAACTTCACCAGCTACATGTCCACCCATGCCATCTGCAACTACCATTAATCCTGAAGTGTTGCCAGGAGAATTGTTTCCGTTTAACACACAAAATGAATCTTCATTTTCTTTTCTTTTCATACCCTTATGTGTTAATGAAGCTACAGTCAAAATAAGATTATTATTTTTTAAATTAAACATAATTAAATATTTCCTGAAAAATAATATATATTAACATTTTTTCTATTTATATACAGTTATAGTAAACAAACTTTACTCCCAAACAATTGCTGATAATTGATGAGTACCTGACAAACCTTTTAAAGTTACTTCATTTTTATCTTCAAAATTTATGTCTCCTGCAGCTTCTGTGATTTGCCGCGTTAAAGAAGAAACAAATATTTCATCTTTATCAGCTTGAGATGAAACTCTAGCAGCAACAATAACTGACTTCCCGAAAAAATCATTTTCATCCATTATAGCTTCACCTGTATTTAAACCTATACGAACATTTATTGGTTGATCAGGGTTAACAATTCTATATCTAGAGAGAGCTCTTTGAAGAGATATAGAACATTGCACGGCTTCACGAGCACTAGAAAACGCAATCATAAATCCATCTCCTTGAGCCTTAACTTCATAGCCATTATGCTTGTCTATTTCTTGTCTAGTAATCCTTTCGTGATCCTTTAAAACAATTCTAGCTTTATTATCTCCTAATCTGTCAACCATTGAGGTCGATTCATATATATCTGTAAACATAAAAGTAACAGTACCTGTTGGAAAAGGTTTCTTGCCAGATGTATTTTCTTCATTAGTTCCTTCTTGAACAGATAGGGACTCTTCCTTCGTTTGTTTTACTAATTTCAATATAACCTCACCATCAGCTAATTGAATTTTATCATCAATACTCAGCTTAACTTTTTGATCAGATAATTTTTTACCATTTATAAATGTACCGTTAGTACTACCTAAATCTCTAATAAAAAATTGACTTTCAAACATAGAAATTTCTGCGTGAATACTAGACACATAAGTATTATCAATAATTACATCAGCTCCACGGCCTCTTCCCAAAGTAATTGTTTTACCTGTTAACTGTATTTGATTAGGAGAATCAACTCCTCTTTCTATTATCAGTATATGATCAGAATTATTATTCATATTTACTAAATCCAAATTAAATTAAAAATCTACTGATTAAATCGTAATATATATGGAGCAAAATTACCTTCTACTAACCCAGCTAACATTACAAATAATACTGCTACTAAAAATAATACAATTACAGCAGCTAACACTCTTCTAAGTCTAACGTCATTAGCTTGATATAAGATAATTCCTCTTGATAAAAATATAGCTGATAAAGAAGCAGTTAAATATGCCATAGCCTCCAAGACAATATGCGGAGTCAAAGCTAAAGCCATAATCAAAGAATAATATAAAGGCTCACCTGAATCTTGCATACCATATTTAGTTGCTAGTACTATAGTTACACTCCAAACCCCAGCGTTCCATCCCAATGCCAAAGTTGCTCCTAATGCACGATAGAAAAATCCAATCAAGAAAAAAGCACATAAAACCATAAAATTGTGCTGGATAAATCCTAACCCTTGTTGAAATCTTTCTGGAGTGAATTCTATTTTTCCATCTTGTTCATATGCATTAATAATAAATTTAAAATTCTGAATTAATTCATTTCTATCTGTAATTATTGCCACTAGTAAGAAACCCACAAACATCCCAATAAAAATGCTTACACCTGAAATTAAGCTTTCTCGATTTGCACTCCATCCACTGCCTGCTTCAGACCAGATTTTATCACGATTAATTTGTAGAATCTGATTAATTCTAGGAACAACTGCTGCTGATACAAAAGCAAGAGCAATTAACCCTGTTTCAGGTAATGCTAACGCTTGAGACACATACACGCTTACAAAAACTACAATTATTGCTTCTAAACATATTAAACTATTCCAACCAGCTTTATTTGTAATATTTATGCGATTTAATATTGCTCCAAAAATACTTCCAGCTTCTTCAGTTTTCTGATTAATCGGTAACATAGGATTCCTCATGTTTTAGAATCTTTAATATAAAATACTATATCCATAATACTATATATATATTGGAAAAAATTCAATATATATAATAATACGTATCTAAGGTAATTACATATAATACTTTACATCAGAAAGAAAATAAGATTAACTATATGTAATAATTATTATACGGATTTAATATATGCCAGCAACATCAAGTCCTCAAAATGTACTATATTCAAATTTTATCATTGAAACTATACGAGGCAGTGTAGAAATGATATTTTTTGTAATACTTTTAATGAGTTTTTTACTTGTTGTTACAACTATAGTTTGGGCAATAGCTAGATGGAGTGAAAGATCTTCTTCAAGAGAATTTAGAAAAATACTTGATTATCAAATCCAAAGTAGAGACAAAGTTTTAGTAAGCGAAATAAAAGATATACTTGAAGAAAATTTAAAAATTACAGAGGAAAAAATAGAAGACAAATTCCAATTATCTCTTGATTCAGTTTCAGAAGAACAAACCGAACATTTAAGAAAAATTGAAGAAGAAATACACAACGAAAATCTTCAATTACAAGAAATACGTCTAAATGACTCCCTTGAATCTCCTATAATAAATATAATTCCACAAGAAGAAATTCAAGAAGAAATAAAAACAAAAATAACATATACTGACAAAGAAAAAGCAAATGAGCTTTTCAAAGTAGGTCATTCTGATCTTGAGAGCGGCGCTTTTAGTTCAGCTATTGAAAAATATTCTCAATCTATTAAGTTAAACCCTTATTTTGCTGAAGCTCATAATGCTAGAGGAATAGCATACAGAAAGATTAATCAACCTCATAAAGCATTAGATGATTACACATTAGCTATTAAAATTGATCCATCGTTAGCTGCCGCATTTAATAATAGAGGAGTTGTGCATTCACAAATATCACTTCATGAATCTGCAGTTTCCGACTTTAATGAAGCAATAAATATTGATAATCAAAATCCATTTGCTTATTGTAATAGATCAATGTCATATAATCATTTATATAAATTTAATAAAGCAATAGAAGATGCAACAAAGGCAATAGAAAAAGATATAACTCTAGCTGAAGCATATGTGAGTAGAGGAATTGCAAAATTTCTTTCAAAAGATCCAATTTCTGCTCAAGAGGACTTTGATTACTCTAAGAAACTCGGGTATGATCCTATTGAAATTAAAAGTAAATTAAGTACTATTATAACTAAATCACAAACTAAGAATCAAGAATAACTCTAATTTTAAATGTTTGTAATTTGTATATTTATAATATTATGTAGCGCATTACTGATAACATTTATAATACAAGCAATTACTAATATTTATAATATAAATGATATTAATATAACTTATATACCTTCAAAAATTTTAATTTTTTTCACTATAATATCTTTTATTCTTTTGGCTTATTTTCCTGATGGGATTTTATCTATTACAGATGAACCTAAAGATTTCAATATAAAAAACCTTATCATTAATGGCTTATATGTATCACTGCTTATATTAATTGCAAATATTGATGCTAATTCAAAAACAATTCCAAATAAAGTTGTAATAATAGGGACTATATTCTCAGTAATTTTATTTTCATTTAATTCTGACTCTGGCCAGATATATAGTAAATCATTAATTTTAGAATCCTTAACAGGATTAATAACAGGTTTTTCAATTCTATTGTTTATTTATTTGTTACCATTTACAAGAATCGGCGCAGGAGACGTAAAGTTAAGTGCTCTTATAGGTGCGATTTCAGGATTCCCAAAAATATTATTAGCTTTAAGTTCAGGAATTATAATTGCAGGAATAATATCCATAATACTTGTATTATCAAAAAAGAAATCCATTAATGAAGATATAGCATTCGGCCCATATATATGTGCAGGAACTATTTTTATTATTTTATTAGGAGATAATATTTCAAATATCATTCCTAAATTCATATAAATATAAGAAATTTATATTCTGAAATCCAAAGTTACAACTTTATCATCTGTTTTATCCTTTGAATATATGGGAATTGATCCATACAATTTTGTTCCGTATCCGATTTTAGAATCAATATCTAAAGTACCCAGCATTCTTTCAGCACGAAGTTTTAAACCAGACAGGCCAAAATGTCCAGCACTTAATTTATTAGATATTTTATCTTCGTCGAAACCTACTCCATCATCATGAATTAAAAATGCCACTTCTTTATTAGACCAAATCAATTCAATCAAAATATTTCCAGCTTCAGAATGTTTAATCGCATTTACGAGTGCTTGATTAATAATTCTATATAAATCAACCTCCATAGAATTTGAAAGTCGTTTTTCTTGAAACCCTTGAGTTTTAAATTTTAGATTTAATTTAGATTCATTTGATTTAGAGGCCATATCTGCAAAATCTGCATTTAATGCACTAACAAGACCTGAATTAGCTAAAGTAGGAGGAAATATTCCCTTAACTATATCTCTAAGTTTACGATCAGTATCTTTAATTCTTTGGACTAGTTCATTTAATTGCGGAATAACTTCTGGATATTTCTTCGAAAATTCCAATTTCATTAAACCTACATTCATAATAAAGCTTGCAAGGTCATTCATAGTATCATCATGTAATTCAGCAGCTAATCTTTTCCTTTCTTCCTCTCTACCCAATTCAGCCGCATCAAACATTTCTACTCTTCTTAACCGATGAACCACTATTTTACCTAATCTCCATATAAATGATTTAGCTATACTTGGATTTTCTAATGAAAATTTATCAAAGTTCTTTCTGGTTAAAGAAAAGACTCTACATGGAAGTTCTGTTTTAACTAAAGCATTTCGTGGATGTCCACTAAAAAATGCCATGTCCCCAATAATACTACCTACTGTTAACCAAGCTACTGGAATCCATTCATCATTTAATGGAATAAATACTTTCACTTCACCTTCAAATATTATATATACAGTACTATCTACAGCTCCTGGAGATATTAATGTCTCATTTGCAGCTAATTCATGCATTTCGCCTGATTCGGAGAAATTATTTAAAAATTCAGTTAATTCCTTTGGGGATAAACTAGGCTCATCTGAGGAATCCATTTGAGATGCGCTTTTTAGAGAAGTCATATTAAACCATCACAAGGTTGAAATTTTATTTATTTATGCAAGATCCAATAAATGCCAAAATTAATGAAGCCTGTAAATTAGTATTTCCTGACTTCTTGACGTTCAATTTTAAAATTATATTATTAATTATATTATTAATTTCAACAACATCTTTTTGGAATTCATCTGCCAAAAACTCTTCATCAAAGCCATTAGCATATAAAGACAAAATTTTTAATTCAGGTTCTGATAAAGAATTTTCAGCACCTTTAAATTTAAGCTTATACGTATTAATTAGTTTAGATACAATATTAGAATCCAAAATTATTTTGCCTTCTAATGAAAGTTCTACAACTCGAATCAATTCACTTACATCGTCTAACGAATTTTTTTGTATATAAGCTTTTCCACCTGAAGAATCTTCAAATAGACTTAAAACTAAATCTACGTCATCATGACCAGATACTACAACTAAAGAAATATCTGGAAAAGTTTCCCTTATTATTTTTGATGCCTGAATACCATCAAGTTTAGGCATCCTAACATCAATTATTACTACATCTGGTTTTAATTCAGTAGCTTTTTGTACTGCCTGTTCCCCGTCTTCAGCAACAGCAACAACAGAGAAATTATATTGTGTTTCTAAAATACGCTGGTAAGCCGTTCTAATAAAAGGCGAATCATCAGCAATAACTATACGAACATCACCATCTATACTCATTTTCCCCCTCGATTCCAAGTAAATTCTTTAATTTCATTAAATATTTCTTTGGCAGTATAAGCTCCATGTTTTTCTAATAGCATTTTTATATGAGGTTTAGTAACCACATCATCAGAAAACACATCGGAAAATCCTGAAGTTGAATCATCTCCAAATATATCATCCTCAGATCCTTTTGAATCAGCACTGCCAAATATATCTTCTAAATCTGATTCATTACTTTTGCTAGATTTATCTTCTAAATCTGATTCATTACTTTTGCTAGATTTATCTTCTAAATCTGATTCATTACTTTTACTAGACTCATCTACAGAAGGTGAATCTAAGTTAACTGATTTTACTTGGCTTACATTTAATAATTCTTCTTGACTATCTTCAGATTTATTGGAAGCATCTTCTTCCTCTGAATCATCATTTAAATTTAAAGATGCATATTGAATTTTAGGCTTGGTTATAGCAGTTTCTTTAAATTGAATTTGATCCTCGCTTCCGTTTTCAGACAAATCAGATATAGACTCGTATATATCTTCTTCTGAATTTAAAGAGTTTTCAGGAATATCAACAATATTTGTCTGGATTTCTGAAGATGAAGGTGCTGATACTGTATCAGCTAATGTTGTATCTAAATCACTTAAATCCCATAGTCTTTCAGGGTTATCAACTTCAGCATTAATACTGGATGAATCCTGAATGGGTAATTGCGAAGATACAGAAAAACCACTTCTTAATATTTCATACCATTCTAACCAGATTTTAATCGGAGATTTCATATTTTAAACACCTAACCTTACATACCAATATCTAACAACGAAGCTGTTACTGGAGGAATCATCATTAATACTATTCCAGAGCATATAGCTGTTAAACTCATATACCACAATATCTTTAAATTATGCCCACCTTCAGTAAACTTTGGAGCTAAACCATTAGCTACTACCAAAATACCAATCACAATGATAATAGTCAACTGCATCATACCAACATTAACATCTTCACCTAACCCTAGACCAACTGACAAATCACTAGAAGAAGGCAGAGATATTCCTGGGGGTGCCCGTAATCCTGATGGAGTTGTCATACTTGTTGTAATTCCGCCACTCAATCCCTCAGAAACTTCCGCTAGTTTTTTATTAAAATTATTAATGATTTCTACTACGAATACTAAAATTAAAGTCATAGTGATATGCATTGCTAAACTTAAAAAGCTAAATGAAGACGAACACAAGCCTCTTCTAGCTCTTAATTCAATCACATTTTGTGCAAAGTCAGCACTTATAGCTCCTACTTCTTCAGCAGGGCAACCAGTCTCAACTCCATCTAACAACATACCAGTAGTTCTAGAAGTCAAATCGCTTCCAGTTTCAGTATTAAATATCTCCCAAGATTCTTTACTTGGTAATCCAGATATTAATCTAGTTTTTAATCTGTCAATGTGGATTTTCAAACTAGGTAGAGATTTAGTATCAAGTCGTTTTAAACTTTCAGTTAAAGTTATTCCAGCAGAACCAGCGATATTGCCTACTCCTCTAAAGAAGATAGTAAGTTCAGAATCATTTCCATTTACTTCTTGAGAATCTCTCCATGCAAAAAAACCTGAAGGTAATAATGAAAATCCCAAAAGAAGATAAAACATAGAACCAGATCTCATTATATCATCAGTAATTACATATATAACCATAGCTATTAAGACTGCGATGGCAAAACCAGGAATACCTATTAGAAAAGCTAATAATCTACTCATTTTCCGCTTCTTAGTTATTCCTTCGTCTGTGTCATAAGTAAATTCTTCAAATGGTGCAACTTTATATATCAAAAATACACCAATTGTAGTAACTCCAAAAAGTGTCATAGTCATAAGAAATATAAATGATTGACTAGTAGATCCAAGTAAACTTGATATTTGAGAAACTACCATAATTAATGTGACTGCAACTAAAATTGCAGAATAAGCATCTGTCCATTTTTGTAGGTTATCTATACTTCTTTCATAATTATTAGAATATTCTAATTTCTGGTTTCTTGCTTCTTCGACTATAAATTCAGCTTCCGAGCCTCCAGAAGATATCGAAGACGAAAATCTTAATAATAAACTTTTAATACTTTTTGCTTTTGCTTTTTTAGCAACTTCTTGAAAAGCAACTGTATATTCTACTCCCATACCTCTTGCTATAGTACGAATATGTTCAAAAAACACAGCTGTTTTATATCTTTGACGCGCGGAATACTCTAACATTCTATCTCTATTAATTCCACCCTTGGCTAAGATAGACATGTAAGTAACGCTAGAAAAAAGGTCATAACCAACTACTTGGTCATCAGAACTGACCTTCTCTATAGGCTTTTGAGATGACGTTATGAAGTTCATAAAAATTTGTAGTCCCACGTTCTTGTAATCGCTTAAGGATTTTTGCTCTTCTATCTATATCTTTATAAATTGAACGTGCTTCGTTTGGAGCCAACCCTCTTTTTACAGCAACTACATTTTCAAGTAAATACGTATTCATATATCCAGGAAATTCAAATGTATCAGTAGAAGGTTCCCATCTGAATACTTCAATAAAACCAAATGCATTACTCTCAGCATCATATTCAATTATTTCATTTATACTCGTTACGCGCCTAGCTTGTTGTCCATTTGCTAATCGTACAGCTGCGCATATCATCACCATATTTAAATTATCAACATATGTTTTAGGAACATTTATAGGACTACCTGTTAACCTTTGAATTAATTTCTCAACAGACGAAGCGTGGAATGTAGCCATACATGCATGCCCTGTTTGCATAGCTTGAAATGCTATTGCACCCTCTTCACCTCTAATCTCACCAATAATTATTTCATTGGGTCTTTGACGTAAAGCTGCTCGTAGTAAGTCAAACATAGTAACTGATGCCCCTGTTTTACTCCCGCTTCTTACAACCTCTCTAATCCAGTTTTTATGAGGTACTTGCAATTCAGGAGTGTCTTCAATACTAACAATTTTAGAGTTCGGTGGAATAAAGGAACTCACAGCATTAAGAAGTGTAGTTTTACCAGAAGCAGTTTCACCAGACACAAAAGTATTCATACCTTCATTAAGCATTAAAGATACATAAGCTGCCATTTCATAACTCATAGAATTAGAAGATAATAAATCCAATATACTTAATGGAGTAGCAGTGAATTTTCTAATACTAAAGTTGCTACCTCTTTTAGATACATCTCCTCCATAAACTATATTAATTCTAGATCCATCTGGAAGGACAGCATCAACTATAGGTTCTCTAACAGTAACAGGTCTTGAAATCTTTTCAGATAACTTAATTACATATCTATCTAACTCATCTTCACCTTCAAAAGTAACAGTAGATTTAAGTCCACCAAGTATTTTGTGTTCTACAAAAATCCGGCCTACTCCACTACAACTTATATCTTCAATATATGGATCAGAAATTAACGGCTCAATTACACCTAAACCTATTTTATCTCTGTAAATCAAATATTTTAATCCCTCATATTGGTCTTGATTTACATAAATATTGTCATTTTTTTTCTTAGTAATTTCTTTTTCTGTTATAACACATATTTTTTCTAAACATTCTAAAAGAATTTTATGTCGTCCTTCATTGTCTTCTGCTTCCATCAATTCATCAATGAAATTCATTAGTTTTTTATCAACATTAACAGATATTTGATCAAGTCCCTTACTCTCCGATGGTTCAATCGTAATATATTCATCACGAGTATCAGCAGGATCATATAAAATATGTATAAATACACCATTACCTACTGGGTAAATTAAATTCCTCTGTCCAGCAAATTTATCTCCCCTACTAAATCTACCTCTAAATTCAGGTATATTATTATTTTCATCAGAAGTAAATTCAATTAGGTATTCGCCTAAATGTTTATGCTTTTCAGATAGACTTTTTAGTTCTTTAGGGTAATCGGCAAATGCATTATTGGTCACATACGCTTTATCTTGATTTGCCATCTGTCTAAGTTGAAATGTTTGAGAAGCAGAACCTTTTATACCAGAACCATTCTGACTAATATCAGATGAATTTTTGTTATTTTGTTCCTCAGCAGACTTCTTAGTTTTTCCAGATCGAAACATATTTTAATAATAACCTTTACTAATTATTAACTTTAAGCTCTAGCCCTAGTAATAGGTACTATTCTAATTCCTATTCCTGGTTCTACATCAAAGCCTGTAATATTGCCAGTATTCATTTCAGCACCTCTTATCTTAGCTACTTCCATAGCTTTAATCAATTTGTTGCCAGCGGATTGAACAGTAAGCCTAACATAAGCATCACAAAGCGACCTGATTCTCAATAAAAATTCCTCATTAAAAGCTTTCGCGTGAACAGTGCATATTACAACTTTTCCATTTTCACATAATTTTTTACAATTTGAAAAAAAATCTTGTATCTGATCTCCTCCAGATTGAGAGACAAATGTAGTTAAAGAATCTACAACTATTATATCAGAATCCATATTATGTTTCATATGATTACCAAGCTTTTCAAAAAGAGTTTCTGCATCTTCTTCATCAGGTGATACAACCATTGGATACACTTCAAGTTCATGCATAAGAAAAAAATCTGTCACATTCTGACCTAAACTTGCCATTTGCCTAAGTAGGCTATTTATGTTTTGTTCAGTAGTATATATACTAGTTTTTAAGCCATCATTTAAACTACCCCAAATTAATTGCTGAGCTACAGTGCTTTTACCAGCTCCTTCATCCCCTTCAATTAACATCAGACTACTTTTAGGTATTCCTCCACCAAGTCTTCTATCTATTTCAGCACTACCAGTAGAAATAACATCACTTGCAGTCTCATTTGCATATTTATTCATATATCACATTCAACCATATTGATTTAATATATTTTACTTATGAGTAATTATACACGATACAGTATTTAAGTAAATAATCTTAAAGGTCTCCTCCAAAACAGTATTTAAGTAAATAATCTTAAGGATCTATTCCACACTTCATAAGAATTTCATTGTTATTTTTATGATGTATTACTTCATTTGTAAATTTACTAGTTAAAGTAGTTCCATTTTTAGTAGAAAACACTACCATACCTCCTCTATTATTAACATCTCTATAAGGAAGTTTTAACGATACCCTCAAATATTCACCTTTATTCAATACTCCTTGCTGGTAAATATCATTTAAACTTAAATTGTCATAAAATTCAGGTAAATCATATGACCATTCACCAGGTAACACTTTTTCTAAAATTGATGCCTCGCGTTTTACATAGTTTAATTTTATTCTTTCTTCAGTAGCATTAAAAAAGTTTAAATATAAATCCATGTCACTAAATAAAAAATAAGAATTAGAACCACTATTTTTAACCCAAAATTCTAATCCACAAGTCTCTAACGAATACCAATCAGGGTTATTGGGCCATAAAGAAGTATTAGTGATTTTTTTAGATGAAGTAGTTGTAGCAAACACATCAACAGTATTTAAAGATCGAGTCCATCCTGCTTTGTTCTGAAATACAATTTGAGTATCATCTGGTGACCAATCAGGATCAGTTTGTATATCATTAGCATCTGTAATCCTAGTTGGCGGCACTGAGGCTGCGCAATCTGAACGAATAACCGAAATGTCATAATCAGTAACAGGATACCTATTAGTAGAAAAAGCTATTTTTGTCCCATCATTTGACCAACTTGGGGCTTTGTTATTATAACCAAACAAAATACCATCAGTGAGTCGACATTCTAACCCTGTTCCATTAGAATTATATATATAAATATCACTAAATCCTCCAATTTCAGATTCAACTGCTATTTTTGTTCCATCTGGAGACCAAGTAGGATTAATTCCATTAAACACAGGTGTAATATTTATACTACCAGTCCCATTTGAATTCATTACATATACATCATATTTAGCAATAGCTACATTAAATTTATCGTATGCTATTTTAGTTCCATCTGGAGAGTATGCCATATTTGACCTATCTCCATCTATTGCAATTAAATTAGTGTCTAATACAGTAGTAGGCGCACCAGGAGCTATTCTCCCATCAGGCCCTAACAATCCAACATCTACTATACGATCATTTGGCTTAGATAAATCTTCAAAATATATTAAATTAGCATTTCCAGGTTTAACTGCAGGACTTGATTCTCTAGGAACTCCAGCAGTATTAGTAATATTTATCTCTGTATCTTCTATTTTCGCTACATTAGTATCTATAGACCATATATCTCTATCAAAACCTTTAACATTATCGTAAAAAATCCTAGAGGTGAATGTGGATAAAGTTGTAGTAGCTACAGGAATAATTTTTAATCTAGTCTGGTTTAATTCAGTAAATCTTTCAATACTTTTGTTTTGAGCATCAAAAATAAGCATATCTGCAGCAATATTAGTCTCGAAAATCAGAAAAACAGAAATTAATACTACTGATAAAACTAATAATGTACTTAAAGCTGATCCCATATATTAATCCTTAGTACCACAACGTACACTTTTATTGCCCAGCGCTCCAACTGCTCCATTTAGCTGAATCTTAATTATACCATTAGATGTAGACACTCCCAGAACAACTGCTCCATTTTGTGTAGGTAAAGTCTTTACATATAACCTCATATATTCACCTTTATTTAATCCTCCTCGAGAATAACTATCATTACTGGTTAAGTCATCAAGTTTATCTAGTATTACATACGTCCATTCGCAAGGAAATAAATTTGTGAGTAAGTACCTTTAAAATATTTCAGTAAAACTAAAGGGCTCGCATCATCAAAATCAATAAAAACACTCATGTCAGAATAATGAAATTAAAAATTACTAAGGACTAGTTATTTCTTACCAAAAGGAAATATATCCGTAATTGCATTCGGAGTAATATATGTAAGAACATATGAATTTGCTACTATAAGGTTTTCAGGTAAATCTATATCTATTGTCATAGTTTCACCCGGTCCTAAATATATAGGGACAGCAGGTGTGAATTGCCAAGTGTTATCGCCTGCTACTGCATTATAAGGTGGAGCATAAAAAGCAGATCCATCAGCATTTTCAATATATATGTTAGATTCAGAAATTGGTATAATATTAACTGAACCTACATTTTTTACAAATGCCTGAATTGCATCTGCTTTAACAGAATCTGGGTGAACCATAATTATCTTTACATCAGTACCGATTTTATCTGAAGTGTCTTTAGCTTTTTCAACAACAGCAGTACTACTTTTAGTCATAACAGGAGTTAAAGTAGCAACTGCAACTCCTGCTGCAGTTACACCTGCAACAACTAATAACGCAGTTACAATCACTTTATCCATATATAATCACCTGTATATATAATAGTTTAATATTAGAATTAATTCTTAAACATGGCCCCAAACAGAATCAGTTGAATCATCGTATTCTTCATCTTCTTCGTATTCTTCTTCACCAGTAATTAAGTTATGAAGCTCAGATAAACATTGAGCATAATCTGAAGGAGAAAGAATTGCAGGTTGCTTTTTATCCTGTATTTCATCAAGCATTGACATACTCTTTAATAAAAATTTAGTCATAAGCGGATTCATAAGGCCTGATGTTTCATAAGCTTCCATCACAGGGAAAAGTCTTGCAGCAGTAAAACCTTTTTCTTTTGCAGTTCCAATCCAAGATAATATATCATTCATTAAAGCTTTGTTTGTTTTGAAATCTATTGCTGCTGATGTAGGCTTACTTAAAGTCGCTATTGAATCACTATCCGCATAATGATCTAAACTATTTACGGATACACTCTCATAAGATTCATCTTCTACCGAGTCTCCGTCAAGTGAGTCTTCCTCATCATTAGTAGATTCATTTTCTATTACTTCATTAGAAACTTGTTCTATTACTTCATTAGACGAAATAGATTGAGTTGCAGCAACTGAAGACTCTTTCTTAACAGAAAGTATATCTTGTCCTTTACTCATAGCATCTCTCATATCAACCAACGTTTGATGAATTTCTGTTTTAATTAAATTCAATTCATCTTCTAAAACAGTAATACGTTGTTGTAATTTTGAAGATTCATTCACCATCTAAAATATCTCCCATCACAAAAAAATTTTGAATTTTAATTATTCTAAATTCATATTTCCAGTAAGCACTTTAGGTATAATTCTCTCTACTATAAGAGTTCCACCTTTTGGTGCCATCATTTCTACTCTAAATTTACTTCCAGCTCCTAATAAAGTAGTTCCAGCACCAGTATCTGCTAACCAAACTGTAATTGCAGCGCTTTCTCCAGCCTCTAAATTGTTCGCACCAGCTGGTCCAGTATTAATTATTGGATTAATATCAATTCCACTTCCAATTCCAGCTTCTAGAGTTATCATGCCTCCAACAAGAACAGCACCAGATGTTCTAAATGTATTATTAACATCTGTATACATAAAAGAAAGCTCAGCAGGTGTTAATGTTTGTGCTTCAGCTCCACTCGCTAATGCAACAGTAAAAGTTACACTGTTAACACGAGTACAAGTTCCAGGAACATCACAAGTAGCTGTTACAGCGCCTTTTGTAATAAAAGATGAACTAGCTTCAGTTAATGCAGCCTGAGCTGTAGTCTTTGCTTTCTCTGTACTAAATAGTCCTGTAGTCATAATTGTAAATGCAAAA